>Ga0247841_10002549_pt1 | contig 36007 bp, 22 predicted proteins | sample LaCruzMarch2015__2_FD_192410 | JGI IMG/M metagenome (GOLD analysis project Ga0247841, IMG submission 192410) | Freshwater microbial communities from meromictic Lake La Cruz, Castile-La Mancha, Spain - LaCruzMarch2015_18m | ecosystem: Environmental > Aquatic > Freshwater > Lake | place: Spain... | reverse complement strand
TACAACTCTCACCCGTCGGAAAAACAACTCTCAACCGACGGATTTACCCGTCGGAAAAACAACTCTCAACCGACGGATTTACCCGTCGGATATACAACTCTCACCCATCGGAAAAACAACTCTTAACCGACGGATTTACCCGTCGGAAAAACAACTCTCAACCGACGGATTTACCCGTCGGATATACAACTCTCACCCGTCGGATATACAACTCTCACCCGTCGGAAAAACAACTCTCAACCGACGGATTTACCCGTCGGAGTATGAAATTGGCCCTTTATTTGATCAAATCCAATCCAATCCGGCACTCCAGGCACTTTTTCTGGTCACAATAGTTGGTTTTTAACTCCAGCAAGGCTTGCGACCGGGAAGCCGAATCTGGTTTAATTCCAAATTCCATAAACCTCTTCACCACCGAATTAGATTCAGCCGGGATTGAATTAAGCAGTGCATAAGCCTGATCCCGGCAGTGTTGCTGTCCTTTCAGTTTGCCATACACGTAAAGGAAAGGGATTACATTGTTGATCATGATCAGTTCGACTGTTGATGATGATATTGATTTGCCCATGTTTTTCGACGGCCGGTCGAAATAATAGTGCTCCTTCCAGTATTCACTGACGCCGACACTGAAAAACTCCAGCATTTTATTGTATTCAGCATTTTCGATGATCTCGCTGAAAAAATGCGACCGGATGTGGATCAACATCGCCAGTTGAGCAAGTCTGATCGTCGGGAAGTTATTGGGTCTCAGGCGCATAAATTTCCACAAATGGCCTGGGATCGGTTTTAGCGAAAATTTATTCTTTAAGTGCTGGTATTCCTTTTTCAGCTTTTTGGGATATTCGCCCCTGTACTTTCCTTCCAGCAGGCCGGCCTGTCCAAATAGCAGCGCTTCAAGCTGGAACAACTGATCCTTATGTTTTTCAAGGCATTGGACAGGTGTCTGGCGCGCCAACAGTTCAAATGGCTGCTTGTTGATACGAAATCCAAGCGTCGAGGCCAATGCCTGGAAAAAAGCCTGGTTCCAGTCGTTCCCGGTAAATAGAAGCAGGTTTTCGAGATCACTTGATTTCCTTTCCAGTCTCGCAACTGAAAGAGCCGTCAGCCAGTCGTTTATCACAACTTCTCTTGCTTCAGACAACCGCATGGCACAGGGAATCCAGAGGTGGTTATTGAGAAAATAATTATACGTCTCATAGACATCCGGAGGAAAAACATCCTTAAGCACAAGGGTTGGAATCAGTTCACCATTCTTTCGTTTAAAGGTCAGATCATCTTCAAAAACCACATGCAGGATAATGTTATCATAAGCCTGATCATAATTATGCTTATGCCTGATCCAGTCGGACGACCGGATGTGGATTTCGACATTCCCGGCCCAAAGTGTTTCGCCCAGCCTGACCTGGGCATTGGTGAAATCGGGGCCAGAGTCAAGGTTATGCTCGCCGGGCTTGACAATTTGGAGCTCCTCCCCTGTGGTGGTATGGAAATGCTGGCCCGGCAGCCTGAATCTCCAGACAAAATGCAAAAAATCTTCAGTCATAATAGTCTTTTTTATGTTTATCCGGAAAAAGGTCAATTTATACCCGGTGGGGTGGAAATTTTTTTAATTTTGAGGTCTTCTATGAAAAAGATTCTAACCTTATTATTACTCTTATTTGAATTGAGTTTTGTAAATGCACAAGGCTGTTTACCCGAAGGAATCATGTTTACTAATCAGGCTCAGATTGATAATTTCCAATCAAATTATCCTGGCTGCTATGTTGTTTTAGGTGATGTTGATATATGTGATGATGGAAGCAATGCCATAACAAATCTGGATGGATTAGATGTATTACACACAATCAACGGCAATCTTCTAATAAAAGAGAATTATAGTCTTATTAGCATAAGCGGACTCCAAAACCTGACCTACATTGGAGGTAATTTAACGCTTTCCTTTAATTATTTCCTACCCAGCCTGATGGGTTTAGAAAGCCTCGACTCAATAGGCGGTGATTTTATAACTATATGCAGTAATCTTATTACGGATTTAGAAGTATTCCAGAATTTATCTTCAATAGGTGGTAATCTTAAAGTAACCTGGAATGACAGCCTGATCAGTTTAGATGGTCTGGAAAACCTTATCTGCTTAGGTGGAGGTATTTATCTCAGTGATAACTCATTATTATCAGACTTATCATCACTTGAAAGTATTACTTCTTTAAAAGGAGATCTATACATATTAAGCAACAATTCGCTTTTTAGTTTAGATGGATTTAAAAATCTGACATCAATTGGTGGTTTTCTTAATATTGATTTTAGTAATCTTTTGACAAATTTATCAGGCTTGGATAGTCTGAAGTTTGTAGGTGGTTATGTCAGAATTGTTAGCAATGGGAATATGAATGATCTTTCAGGATTGAATGCATTAACATCGATAGGAGGATTCCTATCTATTACCGACAATAGCGATTTGAACAGTCTGAATGACCTGCTTAACCTTAAATCAATAGGAGGCAGCTTGACAATTGCCGGAAATAATATTCTTACAAGTTTAGACGGATTGGACAACATCGATGCTACCTCGATAAACGAATTAGTTGTATTATACAATAGTGCTTTATCAACATGTGAAGTAAAAAGTGTCTGCGATTATTTGGCAGACACCAATGCCATTGTTAATATTTCTAATAATGACGATGGTTGTAACAACCGTCAGGAGGTGGAAGAAGCATGTAATATTTTAAGTGTACCTATATTGAAGGATGTCGCATTTTCAATATATCCCAACCCATCTTGCAACCAAATTACCATTGAATTACCATCAACTCAAGTCAAAAGCCAATTATTCATCCTTCACCCAAGTGGTCAAAAACTGATAAGCCGAGAAGTTGAAACCACCAAAACGATAATTGACATCACCAACCTCTCAATGGGAATATACTTTGTTAAAATTCAGGGAAACAGGACAGTACAGATAGAAAAAATTATAAAAAAATAATTTCTTGCCTCAACACATTATTAAACTAATGAGAATATCTGTTACTATGAATGGTATGCATGCCGCTAATCGAGCAGGCGGCTTCGCCAATAATAACTGACGGCGAGCACTTCTCACACCAATGAAGCTCCCCGCCGCAAGCAGCGGGGTATCTTTTTAACCGACGGGTTAACCCGTCGGTTATTATACTTTCGCCCCAAGGGGCGGGGAATTAACCCAACAAGATTAAATACCTGTCCCGGGACCCCGGGAAATTTCAAGATAGTTTCGGATACCCGAAGGGTAGTTAAATTTATATTTCAGGATATTTGCTAATGAGAAGGAAAAATGATAATTTTGTCAGGAATGAACTAAAACCCGGAAAGCTGACTTATGGATCTTTTAGCTGTATATCTTCAGAAACTTGAAGAAAAAATAAGACAACTAACTGAGGATCACCAAATAAATAAAATTGATAAAGATCAATTGATCAAACAATCGGTCATTCAACTTAGAACAATTGAGGAGCAAAAAATAGAAATCGAAAATTTAAAGAAGCAGGTCCAGGCGTTGAAGATTGCCAAATCCGTTGAATCCAGCCAGGAGACGGGTAAGGTGAAAGATAAGATTCAGGACCTGGTGCGGGAAATTGACCGGTGTATTGAACTGTTAAACAAATAATTGAAAACCAGGACATTGATAAGGACATGGAAGAGCTTACCATTACGGTAAATATCGCCGACAGGCCTTACAGGTTAAAGATTAAAAGGGAAGAAGAAGAAGTTATACGGAAAGCAGTTAAAGAAATAGAACAAAGGATCAGAGAATATTCCGAACACTTCGCTTTTAATGATAAACAAGACCTGATGGCAATGGTATTGTTGCATTATGCTTCAACTGTCAAAAAACTTGAAAGTGACCTGTCGTCCGGTGAGAGCATGGTTATAAAGCGGCTTCAGATGATGGAGCAGCTCATAACAGATCACCTTGATTAGCAGTTTAATCCCATTCGTTCTTTGAAAATAAAATATTAAGAAATTCACCCGCATTAATCCAATTCTGGTTTGATAAATTTATTTAATTAAAACCATAATAATTTGTATTTTTTTTTAAACTTTCGGATTAATAGCGGGTATTTTTATGAATATTAGTTAACTGAATCATATACTTCTAATCATTACTGAACCATGAACCAAATATTATTTTACCTAGTAGATGGATTGGCAGCACTGGCAATTGGAGTAGTGATCGGATCTTTTATCTTACGGAAGCTTAATGCCAAAAGACTGGAAAGTTTGATGCATGAGGCAGAAGAAAAAGCTGAAGTAATTAAAAAAGAGAAGATCCTGCAAGCCAAAGAAAGGTTTCTTGAAATGAAGGCAGACCACGAAAGAGCAGTCAATGAGAGAAACAACGCCGTCCAGATAAACGAAACCAGGCAAAAACAGAAAGAAACCCAGATCTCTCAGAAATTTGAGGAAATCCAGCGAAAACAAACCGAACTTAATGCAATTAGAGAAAACCTTACTAACCAGCTTGATATCGTTATAAAAAAACAATCGGAACATGACAGGGTTATTAAAGAACAGGTTGAAAAACTTGAGATAATTGCAGGGCTGTCGGCTTCAGAAGCTAAGGAACAGATTATTGAAACATTGAGAGAGGAAGCTAAATCAGAAGCGCTTGTCTACATTAAAGATACCATCGAAGAAGCCAAGATCACTGCACAACGGGAAGCAAAGAAGATCGTGATCGAGACTATCCAGCGGACCGCCGCGGAACATGCGATTGAGAACACTGTTTCCGTTTTTCCACTGGAAAACGACGATATCAAAGGACGCATCATCGGCCGGGAAGGCCGTAATATCAGGGCGCTGGAGGCGCTTACAGGGGTAGAGATCATCATTGATGATTCACCGGATGCCATTATTTTATCAGGTTTTGACCCGGTCAGAAGGGAAATTGCAAGGCTTTCACTGCATAAGCTGGTGACTGACGGTCGTATTCACCCGGCCAGGATCGAGGAAGTAGTTGCTAAAACGACAAAACAGATCGAACAGGAAGTTATCGAGGTTGGCAAGAGAACCTGCATCGATTTGGGAATCCATAATTTACATAATGAGCTGGTAAGGATGATCGGAAGGATGAAGTACCGTTCCTCTTATGGCCAAAACCTCCTTGCCCACTCCATCGAAGTGGCCAAACTCAGTGCTACCATGGCTGCAGAGCTTGGGCTGAACCCGAAAATGGCAAAAAGGGCCGGATTACTGCACGATATCGGAAAAGTACCTGATAATGAGCCGGATTTGCCACATGCAATACTTGGCATGAAGCTCGCGGAAAAATTCAAAGAGCACCCGGAGATCTGCAATGCTATCGGCGCCCACCATGATGAAATTGAGATGGAATCATTGATCGCCCCGATCGTCCAGGTTTGTGACGCCATTTCCGGGGCACGGCCGGGGGCACGGCGCGAAGTGGCCGAAGCCTACATCCAGCGGCTCAATAAGCTCGAAGACCTGGCACTTTCCTATCCCGGCGTCGTTAAAACCTATGCCATCCAGGCAGGTCGTGAACTCAGGGTTATTGTAGGCGCTGAAAAGGTTTCGGATAACGAGGCCAGTAAGATCTCTTATGAATTGTCGAGGAAGATCCAGGATGAAATGACTTATCCCGGACAGATCAAGATCACTGTTATCAGGGAAACACGGGCAGTTAATTATGCGAAATAATTTTACGGATTTCTTCTATTGCTGAAGCTGTACCAAATAATGTAATAACATCCCCTGCTTTTAGATAGGTATTACCATGCGGGACAAATTTTTCATTCCCGCTGGTGAGAAGCATGATCATGGCGTCTTTATGCAAGGGTATATCCATAACCCTTTTTCCTTCCACCTTACTGCTAATTACGATGATATCCTCAACGGAAAAATTTTCAAATGTTTCGATGAGAGAGCGATAGGTGCTGGGTCGAAGGATCAGGTTTTCGATAGTTGAAGCAAGGACCCTTCTGGCATCAAGAATATATACGCCAAGTCTTTGCATCTGGTCTTCCATGTTGGAATTTCCCGGTATAGATATAATCCTTTCATGATGAATTTCTTTCCTGAGCATTTCACAGATCTTCATATCTTTTTCTTCCGAACCGGTCAGAACAACAACATAATTATGAGGTTTAAGGTTTACCTTCTTATAAATTTCCGGATCCAATCCGTCACCGGCTAAAATATCCAGGCCATTCGATTTTATGTCATTGAACCGTACAGGGTCAATTTCTATTATTAACGAAGATTTACCAAGGATCTTCAGTCGCCGTGACAACAACACCCCGACACTGCTGCCGCCAATAATGATGGTATTGTCGTCGGAAAATGCTTTTTTCCTGTTTACCTGATTATACAGGAACGGTGACGTAAAGCAGGTAATGGCCACCATAATGATAAAACTGGCATTTGCCCCCGGGGTTATGGCACCAAGCTCCAATCCGACCGAAGATGCTGCTATTACAAGGCCGAGGTGGGCGGCAAGCAGAAATCCTGCAGCCAGGGACAATCTCTTCCCGAATCTTTTAATCCAAATAAAGGATGGAACAACTTTCACAACATAAAATAAAATTACCAGCAGGACAAGAAAGCCATACAACGATTTATCATATTCAAGCAAGCTTCCCGGGTTAAATTTTGCCCCGACCATAATAAAAAAGATCGGAATGAAGAACCCGAAGCCCATACCTTCAAGTTTAATAATGAGGATCGACCTTTCTTTGCTCATAAAAAAAGACATCAGAAGGCCGCTGAGAAAAGCCCCGAGAATTACGACCTCACCTCCAACGAATTGGGAAATAACAACAAACAGGAGGACAAGGGCAATTGCACCCCGCATACTTAGCTGCGTTGCGGCATGGGCTTTCTGGAAAGTTATTTTTTTAAATATTCCGGGTGCAAATTTTTTGCCTAATACATACAGAAAGATAAAAAATAGAAAGAACAGGATGACCAGGAACAATTCGTAATGGAACCCAAATTTCAGATAAAGAGCAGAAATAGTGACAAGGGTGATGCTGAAAATATCGGCTACTGCTGATGTCGTGATTAAAGTCTGGCCGTAATAGGTCTTTGTTTCGCCCCTGTTCTTTAAAACCGGGTAAACAATGCCCATAAACGTCGTTGTAGGGATAAGCGAGAAAAACCAGACATTAGGAATATCGACATAAAATGATAGAAAGTAAGTGCCCGTCAATGAAATTACCAGGCACATTATATAGTGAGCAACGCCTGCCAGAAGGGGATTTTTCGCAATACTGTCTATCTTTATTTTCTTTGGAAAAGAGGCAATGATGCTGTTTATATCAATTTCAAGGCCGCTCAGGAACATAATAAAGACCAAACCAGACAGGGCAAGGAACTCAAGGATGAGCATGCTGTCGTGGTCGACATACTTCAGGAGGAAAATTCCTGCAAGATAACCTGCAAGGATTTCCAGCAGCACCGAAGGGATTTTGTCTGCTTTTAAGATGGTTAAAAGCATGGGGATCAACCAGGCAATAAAAATGACAAATAATAATGGGATAAAGTTAAAATCGAGAATTATGCCGGGTATGAAGAGATCCATCAAATATCAACTATGGGATAAAATTAGAGAGATTTCTTGAAGTGCTGGTGAATTTTTTTACTTTAGCCAATCGTTTAACAAAATCCCGGATTCTTTCATTAGAAACTATTCAAGAAATGGCGGCAGAAGGCCAATTTAAGAAATCTCTCAACCTCTTCGATTCAGCGGCGATCACCATGGGGTCGATGATCGGGTCAGGAATTTTCATTGTTACCGCAGATATCGCCAGAAATGTCGGCTCACCGGGATGGCTGCTTGTGGTTTGGGGTATAACTACCATTATGACTGTTCTAGCTGCTGTGAGTTACGGCGAACTGGCAAGCATGCTGCCGCATGCCGGCGGAATTTATGTTTACCTGCGTGAGGCATATTCCCCCTTATTCGGTTTTCTTTACGGCTGGACATTCTTCCTCGTCATTCAATGCGGGACTATCGCCGCAGTGGCTATGGCTTTTGCTAAATTTACCGGTGTCCTTTTACCCGCCATTTCAGACCAAAATACCCTGCTGAACCTTGGCTTTTTCAAATTTAATTCAACCCAGCTGCTTGCCATCATGATGATCCTTTTCCTCACCTGGATCAACACCAGGGGGATCAAGGAAGGTAAACGAGTCCAGAACATCTTTACTTACTCAAAAGTTTTGATCCTTATAGCTTTCATCGTCGTTGGCATCTATGTTGCCAAATCCACGCAACTCGAGGTCTTCCGTTCTCCTGGTTTCTGGGATGCAGCGCGTTTAGAAGGCAATGAACAGATACCCATAAAAGGTTTTTCACTGCTTATCGCCGTAAGTATAGCTATGGTAGGCTCAATTTTTGCGGCTGATGCCTGGTACAACATCACCTACACTTCAGATGAGGTAATCAATCCCCAAAAGACAATCGCACGAAGTCTGTTTCTTGGAACGCTGACTGTTTGCCTGATCTATTTCCTGGTCAACATCGTTTATATTATTGCGCTGCCAGTCAGGGGAATTCCCGAAGGAGCAACTGTGATGGAAAGAGGGATTCAGTTTGCCAGTGAAGACAGGGTTGCCACAGCAGCCATTTACGGTATCTTTGGAAAAAATGCCGAATTGCTTATGGCAGCGGTAGTAGTTATTTCCACGTTTGGTTGCAACAACGGCATTGTCCTTTCCGGTGCACGGGTAACCTTTGCCATGGCCAAAGACAAGCTTTTTTTTAAGAGAACTGCGGAGCTCAGCAGAAAAGGCGTGCCCGCATTTGCGCTGTGGATACAGGCCGGCTGGTCAACCATCCTTTGTCTGACCGGTAGTTATAGTCAGTTGCTTGATTACGTAGTCTTTGCAGCACTGCTCTTTTATGTACTGGTGATTTTTTCAGTATTCATGCTCAGGAAAAAACATCCCGAATGGGAAAGGCCTTACAGGGCTTTTGGATTCCCTGTCTTCCCGGTAATTTATATAGCCGCCTGCCTGCTGATCATTATAGTCCTGCTGGTTTACAAACCATTGTTCACCTGGCCCGGACTGGGAATTGTCCTTTCGGGTGTCCCGGTGTATTATTTATGGAAAAGATGGCAAAAAACAACCTAACCTTTCATTTTAGAACCTCTCCCCTTGAAGAGGAGGTGTGAAGGGGTGGGGTCATTCAATAATCATTTTTTGTATCTTCTCCCTGACGATGCTGGTTATTTCATCGCTACTGTATCCCATCGGGTAAACCGGCTGGGAAAAGCTGACGCTGATCCGGCTGAACGGACGGGGAAATATAGACCTGCCGGGCATAGCACGATAAGCCCCGTTAATGGCAACGGGCACTACAGGTATGTTAAGCTCTTTACTTAAAATCGCAAAAGTTTTCTTGAATTCCCCAGGTTTTCCCGTTTTTGTCCGGGTGCCTTCAGGAAAAATGATTACATTTTTACCCTTCTTTAATACTTCTGCAAGCTTTTGAATGGATTCTTTCAGGTCTTTATTGACATCCATGACGATGACATTGTTTGTATTCGCCATAAACCTGAGGAAACGGTTGTTCACATGTTTTTTCTTTGCATAAAAATAGCTATTTTTCAGCGTTTTCATTTTAAGCGCCGCCAAAATAAACAAACCATCAAAAAAACTCTGGTGATTGGGAGTGATGATACATGGCCCTTCGGGCAAATTGTTAGCACCTTCGCTTTTCAAACGGGAATAAACCGAGAAGAATCCCCGGGCAGAATTTTTAATTACTGCCAGGGTTGGCCATGTCTTCGGCAATTTCACCTGCACTTTTTCTTTTAGTGCAGCGGCCCAATTGGTCACATCAGCATGGTGCCAGCGTTTATTATTTTTGATATGCTCGACGAGTAACTTAACAGATGGGAACTTCGGCAGGTTCTCTTCTTCGATTTTTACACCAAAAGTCTTTTCGATGAAGTCTATCAGGCTAAGCTTCCCAAGAGAGTCAAGGGCAATATCGAACTCCAGGTGGTCGTCAGGGGAGACTGTCATATCCACCTGGCTTTCTAAAAATGATTTCACAGCCAGGTACTCTTCCGAACCGGCTTCCGCGTATGGTTTTCCTTCTTTCCTGGTCTTACCTGCCAGCAATTCTGCCAATTTAAATCGCTGAATCTTTCCAAGGCGGGTTCTGGGCAATTCTTCCTTCACTAATGAAAACTGAATGATCCTTTTATAAGAAGTGAGCTCGCGGTTGAAATCAGGTATAACCTGCCCGCGAAAGTAATTTTCAGCATCAATGACCCCCTCATCGGATAGTATTTTGTAATCAGGTAAAATGATGGCGTAAAGGTTATCATGATATAGAAAAACTCCGGCTTCTTTGATACAGGGAATGTTTTTCTCCAATTTGAACTCAAGTTCTACGGGATTGACATTCTTACCATTAGGGAGAACGATAATCTCTTTTTTACGGCCGGTAATGCGCAAGTATCCATTTTTATCGATCTCGCCAAGGTCGCCGGTATAAAGCCAGCCATCATTCAGGACTTCTGCAGTTTCTTCCGGCCGGTGGTAATATCCCTGCATGATATTCGGTCCTTTGGCCACAATTTCTCCATCCCGGATTTCAACGGTCAAACCAGGCAGGGCTTGTCCGGCAGTACCTATAATGGCATGACCCGGCCTGGGAAAAGTGATCATGGGAGCGGCTTCCGTCATACCATATCCTTCAAGGACTTCAAATCCCATGGTCTGGAAGAAATGACCTGCATCTTTATTTAAAGCTGCGCCGCCGGCAACCATGATCTCAAGGTGCCCTCCAAGACCCTGGTGTACTTTTTTGAAGATCTTTTTAGCCAGCCATTTGCTATGGAAAAGTTTGACCAAACGATAAAACAGCCTTCCGATGGCTTTTGCATCGATCTTTGCTTTGATACCCCTGTAAAGGAGTTCATACAACCTGGGAACGCCAATCATGATCTTTACCTGGTTGTTTTTTAAGGTCTCGAGGATGTCTGAAGATTGCATGGAGGGAGACATGACCATAGATCCTCCACATGAAAGAGGAGCCAGTAAAGACCCGGCAAGGGGGAAGATATGATGCAATGGCAATAATACCAGCACAGGCCGATCTGCATTAAATATCTTTACATCTTCAGTAACCGCTTTTATATTGGCAATCAGGTTATTAAAGGAAAGCATCACGCCCTTAGGACTGCCTGTTGTGCCTGAAGTGTAAATGATCACTGCCGTCTTTTCTGCAGAGGCGGGAATTTTCCAAGAAAGATTTGATAGTGCTGACTGGTCATCGATATCTTCAAAGAACATTATATCGGGAGTATAATCTAATTTACCGGTAACTTTAGCCCAGGTATTTTTCACTCCCTGGCTGGCAAAAATCAATTCCGGGCGACAGTCATTCAGGATATAGGTCACATCTTCAGCCGAGGAAAGGAAATCAATCGGGACCACCACAGCATCATTCTGCCATCCGGCAAAGAAAGAATAGATCCATTCAGGCCGGTTTTCAGAGTAAATGGCGATCTTCTCATACCCTTTTCCAGAGAATAACCGGGTAAAGCCCTTTATTTTAAGAAAGAGGTCGCGATAAGTAACCGTTTGATCCTTAGTGATCAGAGCCGGTTTATCAGGATAATTTGTATTGATCATGAAGGTAGGAAATGGTAATCTAATTTTACAAAGATACGTCAATTTTCAAGATAAAATACTTAAAACTTGTGATCTGGAAAATAGGTACAGTGGATTCTGAATTAATTTTCCTCAATTATTTCACTAATCAAATTGAATTCCTATTTTTGACAAGATATAAGCAAAAAGTTTTACCTTATGCGAAACAAACTTTTCACGACAAAGCCCATCCACGATATTTTACAAGAATCGGAAAAAAAGGAAGGGCTTAAAAGAACGCTTACAGCCACCAATCTGACAACCCTGGGTATTGGCGCTATCATCGGTGCGGGTATTTTCGTCATCACCGGGCAGGCAGCTGCACAGTATGCCGGGCCTGCCATCCTCATCTCCTTTATGATTTCAGGTGTTGCCTGCGCTTTCGCAGGCCTTTGTTACGCGGAATTTGCGTCAATGATCCCAATTGCCGGAAGCGCTTATACATACGCCTACGCTACGATGGGAGAATTTTTTGCCTGGTTGATAGGTTGGGATTTGATCCTGGAATACTTATTTGCCGCTTCAACTGTTTCAGTCGGCTGGTCAGGATATGTAGTCAGCTTCCTGAACGATTTTGGCGTCCATATACCTGCTTATCTCACTGCAGCAACAGGCACAACCCTGATCAATTTGCCAGGGAGCGGATGGGTGCAGGAGACCGGCCAGGTTTTGAAACAGCTTGCCGAAACAGGCATTAGCGCGGCCTCCCTTCCTCAACAGGTTGCCCTGTTTAATCTTCCTGCCATGTTTATCATTGCGGTTCTGACTACACTTTTGGTTATCGGCATCAAGGAGTCGGCTAATTTCAACAACATTATGGTCATTGTGAAAGTCGCCGTGATCATCATGTTTATTGCAATTGGTTTCGCGTTTGTAAAGAGTGCCAACTGGCATCCGTTTATTCCTCCAAATACGGGTGAATTCGGCCACTTCGGATGGAGCGGGATCTTCCGTGCTGCCGGGGTCATTTTCTTTGCCTACATTGGGTTCGATGCCGTTTCAACTGCGGCACAGGAATCGAAAAATCCCAAAAAAGACATGCCTATCGGCATCCTGGGTTCGCTGGGCATTTCCACTATCCTGTATATACTTGTCGCTATTGTGTTGACTGGTATTGTCAGCTATACACAACTGAACGTTGCCGACCCGATGGCTGTTGGGGTCAATGCTTTAGGTGACAGCATGTTCTGGCTGAGACCGATCATAAAAATTGCCGCTATCGCCGGGCTGAGCTCAGTGATTCTGGTGATGTTGCTTGGACAACCGCGTATCTTTTATTCTATGTCGAACGATGGCCTTCTCCCCCCGGTTTTCTCAAAAGTCCATCCGAAATTCAAGACCCCTTATGTGAGTACCATTCTTACCGGAAGCGTTGCTATGATTTTCGCAGGTATCCTGCCAATCAGCGTGTTGAGTGAACTGGTTTCCATCGGAACCCTGCTGGCGTTTGTGATCGTTTGTATCGGCATAATTGTGCTGAGAAAGACAAGACCTGAGATTCCAAGACCCTTCCGAACTCCCTGGGTACCACTTATCCCAATCCTTGGGGCAGTTGTTTGCCTGGCGCAAATGATCGCGCTTCCTTTCGATACCTGGCTCCGGCTGCTGATATGGATGGGAATCGGGTTTCTGATATATTTTCTCTATAGCGTCAAGCACAGCAAATTCCACAAACCGGGATTGTAATTTTTTTTCTTTCTACCGGGTATTTTTTTCTTTTTTCCGGATCAATCAATAATGAAAGACCGGATCAAAGATTATTTTGCTTTTAATAAAAAAGAACAACGGGGTTTGATCATCCTGGTGGGGATAATGCTATTATCAGTGTTAATCAATATATTCCTGCCTGTATTAGTCCCTGAAAAAGAGTTCGATATCACCCCTTTTCAGCAGGAAGTTGCTGAATTCATGGCCTCAGTTGCTAAGCAGGATTCTGCCCGGAAGACAAAACCTGAAAGATATTCTTATGATTTCAAGGAAGAAGAAGTGCCATTCCTTATTCCCTTCCTGGCCTCTCCATTTTATTTCGATCCGAATGAATTGAGCGAGGAACAATGGTTAAATATGGGCATGAAAACAAAGATCATAAGGAATATCATGCGCTACCGCGAAAAAGGCGGAACTTTCCGGGATAAAGAAGGCTTCCGGAAGATATATGGAATGGAAGACTCTGTCTTTGCTATTCTCGATCCTTACATACGGATAAAGGAGAAACCGAAAGCACCGTCGTCATCTTATCTTAAATATAATGATAAAAAGGACAGTGCAAAACCTGGCAATACCTATACAAAATATAAACAGGATACGCTGATCATCGAACTGAATTCGGCAGATTCGGCATCACTTCTTGTCCTTCATGGCATTGGGCCATCTTATGCCGGCCGGATCATAAAATACCGGGAACTTTTAGGCGGTTTCATTAATGTTGAGCAACTCAAGGAAATAAGAGGCCTGGATAGCATCCGCTTCAACCAGTTCAGGGATCAGGTTACGGTTAACCCGGTACCGGTAAGAAAAATCGACCTGAATAGTGTCGCGTTTAAAGAAATGCTGAAGCACCCCTATTTTGAATATTACCTTGTCAAGGAGATTTTTAATTATAAGGATGAAATAAAAGCATACGATTCAGTTGGTCAGCTTAGAAAAATCCCGGTGATGTACGAGGAGCTTTATCAAAAAATAGCACCCTACCTGAAGGTTGAATAAATTCCAAATTCAATTGATTCTTTTTTGGAATTTGGTGCTTGGTGCTTGGAATTTACTACTATTGCTTTTAATTTTATAAATCTATGACCAATATCGGCCAGATTTTCAGCAAATTCCCGCGGGCTTTCTGGGTAGCCAACACCATGGAGCTTTTTGAACGATGGGCCTGGTATGGAATGTTCCTGGTCCTCCCACTCTACCTGACCGGCTCGACTGATACGGGAGCGCTGGGCTTTTCCCAGGCTCAGAAAGGCCTGCTGACCGGAACCGTCGTCATGATCCTCTATTTTCTCCCAACTTTTACCGGTGCTATTGCTGACAGATTCGGTTATAAGAAAATCCTGATCCTTGCTTATATCATTCTTATTACCGGCTATTACCTTATGGGAACCGTCAGAAGCTATACTGCGCTCTGGTTTGTCTTCCTTTACCTTGGTTTAGGGGCTGGCCTGTTCAAACCGGTTATTTCTGCAACGATCCGCAAGAGCACTAATGAGAATACATCCTCCATCGGCTTCGGCATCTTCTATATGATCGTCAATATCGGCGCTTTTGTCGGTCCCATCTTTGCGGCCAAATTACGGGAAGTAAGCTGGGACCTTGTGTTTATCATGTCAGCCATTGTGATTGGCATCAATCTTTTGCTCGTTATTTTCTTTTTCCAGGAACCTCCTTTAGACAGGAAAAATGAAACGCTGGGCAAATCTATCGTGCAGATCTTCCGTAACATCGGTGCAGCACTCAGCGATCTCAGACTGCTTATTTTCCTGATCATCATCATTGGCTTCTGGGCTATGTACAACCAGCTTTTCTATACCTTACCGGTTTTCATAGATCAATGGCTCAACACCTCCCCTATATACAACTGGCTGGATTCCGTTTCACCGGCGCTGGCCAGTGCCATCGGCACTGAAAACGGGACGATCGCCCCGGAAATGCTTACCAATATCGATGCTTTTTACATCGTTATTTTCCAGGTCCTGGTCTCCAGCCTGGTGATGCGCTTCAAGCCGCTAAAAACCATGCTGGCCGGCATTCTCATCTGTGCTATCGGTATAGGGCTCTGGTTTGTCACACTGAATCCTTTCTTCCTTTTCCTGTCGATCCTGATCTTTGCATTCGGCGAAATGACCAGCTCTCCTAAGATCATGGAATACATCGGCCGGATTGCGCCGGATGATAAAGTCGCCTTATATATGGGCTGCTATTTTATTCCAATGGCAGGAGGAAATTTCCTGGCCGGAATATTGTCAGGCAATGTATATGGTGCAGTTGCCGATAAGATCACCCTGCTTCAGCGGGAAGTTGCCAGCAGGGGTTTAAGCATCCCTGACATTTCAGCTTCTTTTTCTCAAAATGAGTACATTGCACAAGCGGCATCCCAGATGGGAATGACTCCTCATGAACTGACACTCTTTCTTTGGAATACCTATCATCCTTCAAAAATCTGGATGATCTTCACCGGTATCGGACTGCTGGCAGTTGCAGCTTTATTTGTTTATAACTGGTTTTTAGGAAGGACATCTGTCAATAAGGCTGTTTAATCACGCTTTTTATAAATTTGCCTGATTTCTTTTATCTCTGAATCGGTAAGGGTGGTTTTCCAATAGGCGCCATCATCATTCTCATCATCACCCTCCTGCTCATCATCCTGGTCATCTTCGAGTTCCCATTCATAGACCTTCCGCTGCGGTCCATCTTTCCTGTAATAAAAAGCAAGGGAAATACCTGCAACCAGGCCAAAGAGGTGCGATTCCCAGGAAATATTCTCTTCAGGAAAGAATTCAGGAAAAATGCCCCAGATCAGGCTGCCATAAAGAAATACAACCACCAGTGCCATCGCCATCAGGCCTGTGTGGCGGCGGAGTATCCCGCTGACAAGAATAAAGGCCGCGAGACCATATACTACACCGCTGGCGCCGATATGGAAGGCCTCTCTTCCTCCGATCCAAACCCAGAAACCTGTAAAAAGCCAGATAAGGATCAGGATACGCGGGGCAAGTTCACGGTAAAAATAAAACAGTGCAGAACCCAACACAATCATGGGAACCGAATTGGCAATAAGATGCGAAAACCCGCTATGGATAAAAGGTGTTGTGATTAGTCCCAAAAGACCCTGCCATTTTAAAGGATAAATGCCGAGAAATGAAAGGTCGTACCCTCCGATGGTCTGGATTAACCTGACGGCCCACATGAGTAAAACCAACAGGGATGGGATAACCAGGCTATGAATCATTCTTTTTTCGTCCTCTTTCATTATATTGGCATAAACAACTAAGATACAGCGTAAAACGTTTACACTTCAAAGAAAAGATAATTTTTGTCGGACAATTATAACAAAAATGGCTCCAATACCGTTATCTGACAAAAGTTCACATTATGCTGGAATACACCAAGACAATCCTTCAGAAAGTCAGTTTCAGCCCGGCTCTTTTCGGAAAAGAGTTGAAGAAATCGCTGAAATGGTTGCAAAAAGACGAGGTCTATATCCTAAGAACCTGGTGCGTGTTGACCTTTGGCGATCTTTACCTGGAAATAATCCAGGAAGCCTTCCAGTAAGATCGGTTTTAATAAGCATCATTCTTTTTTTCGATAAAAATGCTAACAGGCAAATGGTCGCTGAAACCATTGTTATAGCCAGGTCCCGAATAGGTTCGAAAAGGTTTGTACCCGGTATAGGTTTCATCGGGCTCCAGAAGAAAATCAGCTTTGAATATTTCAGCTTTTTTGCTAACCAGCATGCATCCATTATCTCCATTTACCAAGGAAGATGAAACAATTATCTGATCGAAGACACACCAGATTCCCTGGTGTTTTATTGTGCCTTCCAGATCGGTCAGCGAAGTTTTAGCCGATAGATTGGTCAGCAAGAACATAGTGTCAGTAACATCATTTTTTAATATTTTACCAATAGCCTGAATACTCTCATCCAAGGGTTCATCATTGAAATCACCCATAATAATAACGTTGGAATTTCTCTTATTCAAAAAAACCTGCTTTACCGATACAGCAAGTGTACTGGCCGCTGCCAGCCGCTTTGCATTTGATCCGCCTGCACCCCCATAACGGGAAGGCCAGTGATTAACATATAAATAGACCGTGTCGTTTTGCCATAACCGTCCTTTCACCAGCAATATTTCCCGTGTAGTCTCATTTACAGACAATGGGATGTTGAGCCAGGAAGCTGAATCCGGCTCGAAAATATCCGGGCGGTAAAGCAAGGCCACATCAACGCCCCTTGCATCAGGTGATTCCCGGTGGATAACCTGGTATTTCAGCCTGCTAAGCGGCGTATCGTAAATCAGCCTGTTCAACACCTCCCGGTTTTCGATCTCACATAAGCCAATAATGGCTGGCATTTCTCCCTTACCCAGCGCCACCATAGTCTGGTAGATGCGGACGATTTTGCGGTGAAAACGTTCATTCGTCCAGTTCTTGTCGCCTGCCGGTAAAAATTCCTCATCATTTTTAAGAGAATCATCCCTGGTATCAAAAAGGTTCTCTACATTATAAAAGACGATCCGCGCCTGCTGTGCCTGCGTTTCAGACGTGCTTAAACAATAAAAGAACACCATAAGAGCAATTAATTTTTTCATCTTCTTTTCAATATCATTTATAACTAAAAATTAAAAAATGAAACTCCCCGCTGCAAGCAGCGGGGTATCTGTTTAATAGGGTGTATCAAAAGTCGGAAAGCTTCTTTTTTTTACTCCGACGGGTAAATCCGTCGGTTAATATTTTATAACTTATTTTGTTGCTCCGACGGGTAAATCCGTCGGTTAATATTTTATAACTTATTTTGTTGCTCCGACGGGTAAATCCGTCGGTTAATATTTTATAACTTATTTTGTTGCTCCGACGGGTAAATCCGTCGGTTAATATTTTGTAACTTTTTTTGTTGCTCCGACGGGTAAATCCGTCGGTTAATATTTTATAACTTATTCGGAGCCAACGGATTTACCCGTTGGAGCATGAATAAACAAATATTATTTTTTTGGCAAAGATGCCTTTTGATGCATCCTCTTAAAATACTTCCGCCCTTTGGGGCTGAGAATGAACCCGACAAATTCAAAATTCAAAATTTATAATGGATCTGTTCTCAACCTGTTTATCCGGATTATTGTCATAAAATACCCGGTTGAAAAAAATATTTTTAAAATTGCAACTCTTTGCCTTTTCATTTGTCTTATCAAATCATAGAAAAGAAGCTGTATCAAAAGTCTGAGCTACCTCTATTTTATGGTAGTCCGACGACTAATATCAGGTCGCAATTCGACAGAATAGACTTTTGATACAGCCGCTTTAAAAAAAATATACGAAATGCTGCTTTTAGACGTTTATGCACTTATCAAACCAAACTATGAGGCTTAAACTACTTTTATTTCTGACGCTGATCCCCTTCCTGTCCATCCTTGCTGAAGGAGAATCTGATCCCTCCATAAAACGTTACACGGTAAGCGGGCATGTGAAAAATGCAGAAACAGGAGAAGACCTTTTTGGCGCTTCAATCCTTATTATTGAGATGGGCACAGGCACTGTCGCGAATGAATACGGATTCTACTCAGTAAGCTTTCCCAAAGGGCAATATTCTCTTCGTTTCTCTTATACGGGATATGAATCGCAGGTTCACAAAGCCGATGTCGATAAAGACATCGTCATGGATATTCAGTTAAAACCTCTTTCGGAAACCTTGAAAGAAATTGAGGTAAAAGCTGAACGATCCGATGCAAATGTTAAAGCACCAGAAATGAGTGTTGTTAAAATGGATGTAAAAACCATCAACAAAATACCTGCCCTGATGGGTGAGGTGGATATTATCAAGGCAATCCAGTTGTTACCCGGTGTCCAGTCGGTCAGTGAAGGGTCATCAGGATTCAGCGTCAGGGGTGGCAGCCCGGATCAGAACCTTATCCTGCTGGATGAAGCAACGGTATATAACGCTTCGCACTTCCTTGGATTCTTCTCGGTTTTTAACAACGATGCCATTAAAGATGTTAAGCTATACAAAGGCGATTTGCCGGCACAATATGGGGGAAGGCTTGCATCGGTTCTCGATGTCAGGATGAAAGACGGAAATCAGAAAAAGTTTTCAGGAACAGGAGGCATTGGTCTGATATCCAGCAGACTGACGCTTGAAGGGCCGATCATAAAAGACAGAACCTCGTTTATTGTTTCAGGGAGAAGGACCTATGCCGATCTTTTCCTGTTTTTGTCTACAGATGAAAACGCCCGGGAAAGCCGCATGTATTTCTATGATTTTAATGCAAAGCTCAATCATACTTTTAACGAAAATAACCGGATTTACATTTCGGGATATTTTGGCAAAGATATATTCAAAAATCCATTTGCCTATATGAAGCTGGGAAACTCCACGGCTACAATAAGATGGAACCATTTATTCTCAAAAAGGCTTTTCAGTAATTTCACAACCATTTATTCTCAATATAGTTACGGACTGGGCACATCAGGCGAGGATAGTCCAAGCTCCTTCCTGTGGACTTCCAATCTTCAGGATTACCAGGTTAAAGGCGATTTCACATATTACCCCAGTACAAATCATACCCTCCGGTTTGGTTTCAGCAGCACCTTACACCTGTTTGATCCCGGCACAGCCAAAGGAACCGGTGAAGAAAGCCTGTTTACCGAATATAAGCTTGACCGGACCTTTGGACTGGAAAGCGGCATTTATATCAGCAATGATCAGCTTATTGGCAGCCGTTTGACCCTGAAATACGGCTTGCGTTATTCATTGTTTCAAAATGTCGGCCCGGCAACTGTCTTTCAGTATGATCAAAATTTCAACCTGGCAGACTCCAGTAAATATAGTTCAGGTCATTTTTATCACTCTTACTCAGGACTGGAGCCAAGACTTGGGTTGACTTATGTCTTAGATGAAGTTTCTTCCATAAAGGCAAGCTATTCACATACTTACCAGTATATGCAGCTCGCACAGAATTCAACAGCCGGAACCCCGCTCGATATATGGTTTTCGGCCAGCCCGAATGTCAAACCTCAGGTTGCTGACCAGGTAGCGGCAGGTTATTTCAGGAACCTCCGCAGCAATACCATCGAAACTTCAGTTGAGGTTTATTACAAAAACATGCGAAACGCGATTGATTTTAAGGATCATGCATCCTTATTACTCAATAAACAACTGGAAGGCGAATTACGTTTCGGGAAAGCATGGGCTTATGGTATTGAGTTGATGATCGCGGTACCTGACGGGCGGCTTAACGGATGGGTCAGTTATACCTATTCCCGTACCTGGCGACAATTTAAAGATATCAATGATGGAAATAAATATCCGGCGCCTTACGATTCGCCCCATGATGTTTCCATCGTTCTGAATTTTGATGCCAGCCAGCGTCTCAGCCTTTCAGCCAACTGGATTTATTCAACCGGCAAACCTGTAACTTTCCCAACCGGGAGAGCCGTTATCGACGGTGCAATCGTTCCCATTTATTCCGACCGGAATGCTTACAGGATGAGAGATTATCACCGTCTGGACCTATCGGTGACACTGCATCAGAAACCCAATGATAAACGGTTTAAATGGGACCTGGTCTTATCTGTTTATAATGCTTACTGCAGGCACAATACCTGGGCCATCAATTTTGTTCAGGACCCTCAAAACCCTTATAATACTTATGCTGAACAGACTTACCTGTTCAGTATCATCCCGGCAATTACCTATAATTTCAGATTTTAATCATGAAAAAGTTATTCTTTATCATACCGGCTATACTTTTATATGTCACATCCTGTACAGAGCGCATCGACATAGATCTGGATGAAACCTATACCCGCCTTGTCGTTTACGGGGCGATCACAACTGATACAGCCAGCCATTTTGTAGAATTATCGACCACATCCAGCTATTATTATAATGAAGCGCCGCCTCAGGTTTCAGGCGCCAGCCTTGAAATCTCAGATGATCTGGGCAATGTGGTAAATCTTACAGAAACTGAGCCGGGAAAATATGCAACCTCATCCCTTTTCGCCGCAATTCCCGGTAGAATATATACGCTTAGAATTGTGTTGCAGGAAGAGATAAACGGACATAAGACTTATGAGGCATCTTCTTCTGTCAGCCCTATTTACCCGATTGATTCGATAAACCTGGTTAACCAGCCCGACTGGGGCGAAAAAGGTTTTTATGAAGTGGCCTGCTTTTATCAGGATCCTCCTACAACTGATTTCTATATGTTCAATATTTTTAAGAACGGTGTGATGCTTACCGATACCATTACAAACCGGTTTGTAATCGATGATGGATTATTTAATGGAAATTATACCAACGGAATTGGTGTCGGATACCTCAACCAGGCAAATGAAAGGGAATTTTTAAAGACCGGCGACACAATTACTTTTCAGGGATGTAACATTACTAAGGAATATTATAATTTCATTGTAACCCTTCAATCCGAGACCGGCTTCCAGACCCCTTTATTCAGTGGTCCCCCGGCAAATGTCAAAAGCAATATAAGCAACGGCGCCGTAGGGTTTTTTGCAGCTTACGGGGTATCTTATGCCAGCAGGGTTTTTCAACCGTAAAAAAAAGTTTTCAACCGACCGGGTATATTTTACAAATTTCCGGATAAACAAGAAAAAGGATTCATGTTTGTCCGGTATCTCATGGGCCAGCCACCCGGATATTATTCTCATTTTCTTGAGTCAGCGGACAAATTTGAGTTGATTAATTAATTTAAAATAATCCGGCTAACCATCTGATTTACTGTACTGCTCTTCCTGTTATTTACCGGTTATTCGACTGACTACTGCTGACCATTGGCTATTGAACATTGAACATTGAACATTGAACATTGACCATTGACCATTGACCATTGACCAATAACCAATAACCAATAACCAATAACCAATAACCAATAACCAATAACTAAACAGGAACTGCGGCGCCGGTTCTTCCTTTCGGACAGCTTGTTGGAAATTTGTTGGGGTGGAATGTTTGACTGCGAAAGTGGAAATATGCCCGGTAGCCGAAAAGGGCTTTTAGAGTAGGCAAGTTTACGTTAAATACGATGAATTATGAAAAGATTATTTATTACCCTGGTAATATTATTGTCTGTAATTGCTTTCAGCCAGGCGCAGGAAAAGTTAAAGATCGGGGAAGTGAAGAATGGAAAATTGGTGATTATCAACCAGGATGCTTTGAATACCTACTTTCTGAACAGCCTGGGAAAAAGCGGAACCCTGGCGAAAGATTTCCAGGTAAGCACTTCGCCTGAAGGCGACCGCTTCTTTGTCTATTACCCCGTATCCGGAAATAAGGATAAAGTAACCAATATCGGCGTGATGCTGGTAAAAATTAAGAATGATGTCTTCATAGTTGAAGGTCAACCTAAAACCGATGTAGTCATACCCGGCGGAGGAGGAAGCTACGAAGTGCAATGTATCGGGGAAGATTGCACGAGGTGTGTACCTGTTATAAGGTGGATTGGTGGCGATTGGTTGCCGTATGTTGACTGTACTTGTACTCAAACTGGAGGCGGCATTTGTAAGATGACAACCAAGATAATTATTCATATTGAATTTTAAATGAAGCTCCCCGCCGCAAGCAGCGGGGCATCTGTTTAACTGACGGATTAACCCGTCAGTTATAATACTTCCGCCCAAGGGGCGGAGAATGAATCTGATAAAATTATATTCAAACAAAAGTTTTTTAATGGTGTAAACTCCCTTTTTGAAGCGCTTAACTTTGAAGTTGTGATCCAGCTAAAAGTTTATTCCGGAGGGAGTTTACACTTTGTCAAACTAAAACTATATTAACAATGAAAAAAACGCTCTTAATGATCCTGAATGTTTTTATTGCCCAACTAATGATTGGTCAAACGGAAACAGCAATATCACAAAATTTTGACCCTTTTAACCGCATGATTAAAACCATTTATTCTCTGGATGCACTGAGTTTCAGATCTCAGAATAACACGAAACAAGTATTTGAAATAGATACTATTACGAGTTATGCAAATGTCATTGTAAAGAAGAAAGGAACCATAATTTCATTCCTGCAGATTATACCGGAAGAAGAAAATCAGGAACTACTCTTTTGTATTGACTCTGCCTGGGTAATCGACCATAAGAATAAGAAAATGATCTGTATAGGAACAAACACCGACGATCTGACTTATAATGGTATGTCGAAGTTTTTTTCTTTTACGCTTTTTAATATAGATACGGTCATCTCACGGATGGAACCATTCTGGAGGATCATTGAACAGACAAAAGTGCAAACTGTTATTGCTCTGGACTTCGCCAATTCATCTAAAGATCTGTCGGATATGAGGGCGGAATTTACCATATACAATTCCAGCTTTTTACCTTACAAAACATTGCAGGAATCGGTTTATCTGAAGGCTGATAAAATCTTCCAGGAACAGATATTCACAGGGTATTCCTTTCCTGATCCGGAGGATATTAAGGTTCCGGAATATTTTTCTTCCTATGAAAAGGATCTGAGCATTTTCCTACAAGCAGACAGTGTTGTTGAAATTCAGACAGAAGAACCTCCTGTTGAAGTATTCCTTCAGGATATTGAACTCTATGATTTTTACCGTAATCCGGTCAGCTTACCGGATAAAGGATTGATATTTATAGACTTATGGTATGTTGGCTGTTCACCATGTATGAAATCGGCTCCTGTCATCGAAAAATTATATATTGAATATAGGGACAGGGTTCACTTTTTCAGCGTAAACGAAACTGACATGGATACGGCTAAAATAGCACGGTTTAAAGATAAGATGAACTTAACTTTCCCGGTTCTGCTCGGGGGTAAAGAAAAACTTGCAATGAGAATCAATGGCACATCCGGTTACCCGGTATTTATCCTGATGGATGGACAAAGCAGGAAATTATTATGGAAGATAGAAGGGTATAATGAACACCTGGAAGAACTTATAAGAAAAACCATCGAGCAAAATCTCTGATAAGCCTTGCCATTCTTGAGTCATGAATAATCATTGCCGATTTATTTATTATTTTGATGAAATCTGTATTCATATCATCTGTGCTTTTGCTGATTTCAATTTGTATGAAAAGCCAGCCAGGGGAAGCAGATCTTCAAAAACAAGTGGATGAATTAAGATCAAGGCTTAAAACACTGGAGAAAGAGAATGAGATACTTATATCCGGCGACAGGTCGAACGACAGTGCAGAATATTGCGCCATCCGTTCAGAAATTTTTGAAGCATTTACCAATCTTCCGCAACTTGATTTTGATTTTAAAAATACGGCCGATAAAATTGCCGTTACCGGTTTGTTTACCAAATTAATGCAGGCAAACAATCCAACGAGTGAAATACTCGGTTTCCGCTTCACTGAAATCATCTTTTCCGCTTCGGAAAAACATTTTATGGAGGTTTTAAAAGATGAGCGGGATAAAAAAAGATGTTCGCAGGTAATTAGTAAGATCATCGATAATCCCGTCGTTTCTTCGCTGGCTAATACCAATCCTGTTACATCGGTCGTTGCAGCCATTATAAGCACCATTGCCGGTTTCACTACTTCAAAGGTTGAACTGGGCAAAGAAGGTGGAAGGATCAAAGATGTTGCTGTTAATCAACAGGATGCTTTTGATAACAGGAGCATTTCAGCCTTTCGTGCTGAACTGCAAGTATATATAGACTTCTATGATGCACTTATAACTGCTTCTTCAGATTACCTTGATGGTCTTGATGAACTGGATGGCAAATACGGCTATCTGATCCTGACGGTCAGAGATTATAAAAATGAACTCTGCTCGGAACTTGATATTAAAGAAAACAACCTGTTGATTAAACTATCAAAGTTATTACCTGATCCCGCGATAGATGGCATCAATTACAATTCCATCATCCTTGACCCAAAAGTTCAGAAAAGTCAGCACCTGGCCAGGAGATATCCGGTTCTGCACCAGGCAGTCAATGATTTTAAAAAAGAATATAATATCTTGCTGTTTAATTTTTTAACAGATTATATCAAAACCTTGAAAACGGCTAAAAACTTCCCTGCCGGAGATATCGACAAAACAAAGACCGACGCCCTGATTAATGATATAGAATCATTTGTGAATAGTCAGAAAAGTAAAGAAAGAGAGGAATTGGATGCATTCAAATAACGATTGCAGTGCATAGTATGTATCTTTGTCACGAACCTGGCTAACTTTAATTTTGAATTTTGAATTTTGAATTTTGAATTTTGAATTTTTCAATGCTCACCCTCATTGCCGATGATCACATCCCTTTCCTGAAAGGCATCCTGGAGCCTTATGCAAAAATCATTTACGCCAAAGGCGGCCGGATTGATAAAAAACTTGCACTTCAGGCTGACGGGCTTATTATCCGGACAAGGACCTTATGCAATGCAGATTTGCTGGAAGGAACACCGGTAAAATTTATAGCGACAGCCACCATCGGTTATGATCATATCGACACGGATTATTGTTCAGATAAAGGGATAAGCTGGCATCATGCGCCCGGTTGCAATTCCTCATCTGTCAGGCAATACATAGCATCTGTACTGATCACTTTATCGATAAAACATGGCTTCAGCCTTCAGGGTAAGAAAATTGGCATTATCGGCGCAGGACACGTCGGAAGCAAAGTGGCACAGCTTGCCGAAGCATCAGGCATGATTCCCCTGCTCAACGACCCGCCAAGGGAAAGAATTGAGAAACAGGGCGGGTTCGTTTCCGTTGAAGAGATACAGGAAACGGCTGATATCATCACTTTCCATGTACCGCTCACCTATGAAGGACCGGATAAAACATTTCACCTTGCGGATGAAGGTTTTATCAAGCGACTCGGGAAAAGGCCTTTGCTGGTCAATACTTCACGTGGCCCTGTTATCGACACTGTTGCTGTTAAAAATGCACTCAGAGCTGGTAAAATATCTGGTTTTGCAGCCGATGTTTGGGAAAATGAACCCGATACTGACAAGGAACTACTGGGAATGGCCGAAATTGCCACTCCGCATATCGCAGGCTATTCCGTAGAAGGCAAAGCAAATGGAACGGCAGCCTGCGTTCAGGCCGCCAGCCGGTTCTTTAACTTCGGGCTTGATCAATGGTATCCGGCTTTTCTCCCCCTTCCTGAAAATCCGTTAATTGAAATAAATGCGCTGAATAAAACCGATGAACAGATCATAGCCGAAGCCATCCTGGCAACCTATGACGTCATGCGCGATGATGCCCGCTTCAGGCATGATCCTTCTCAATTCGAGTACCTCCGGAATTATTACCCCGTTCGTCGTGAATTTGAAGCTTTTACAGTAAAAACTACAAATTCATCACCAGGACTGAAACAGAATCTGATCAATATCGGGTTTAGTATCAAATAACTTCAGTCGTTTTTAGGTTGACTGTCCTTATGAATCTGAAATTAATATTTACTGAAACTTAAGGCAAGTACGAAGCATTTTCCTTTTATACTGAAACTTAAAGATGGTGTATCAAAAGTCTGAGCTACCTCTATTTTATGGCAGTCCGACGACTAAAGCCGTCGGTTCCAATTTTGTAACATCAATGGAACCAACGGCTTTAGTCGTTGGAGCACGAACTAATATCAAGTCGCAATTCGACAGAATAGAATTTTGATACAGCCTCTTTTAGTTTCAGTTATACCGAGAGGGACAGCGGCTATAAATTGCAAATACCGAAAAATCGGTACAGGCTCTGTTTCGACTCGGTATAAACTACCAGATCCTCTTGCTTTTCCTTCTTCAATGTTGAATCTTTATGATCTCAATATATTAAAATCATTTGCCAGGCCATATCTCATCCTGCATGGAAAGGATTCATGAACATAGCATTTCCGTAGAGAGAAAGAGAGAGAGAGAGAGAGAGAGAGAGAGAGAGCTCATTATTTCCTATTAAATTTCTTTTCCAAAAAGCTATCTCACCAGTCATTTCCTTTTTTGCGTTCAAGTCTTTTTCCTCTTCTTTTATTAACCCTCAAAAAGCCAATTAATTATGAAAACATTAAGATTTTTGTTCATTGCCATTGGATTGATTGTATTAACTATCCAGCTTAATGGACAACTTACTGCAACATTAACATTCGATTTATCTGATTTATCGATTGACACAATTGATATTTACACTCAACCATCATTTGCTGGTTGCCAATTTACTGAGGTGATTGGTGCACCTCACATGCCGGTGATTATTAAACAATATTTATTACCTAAAAATGCTGAAATTGTCAGCGTTAGTTTTTCTGATACGACATATTTCACTCTTCCGGGTTCATATTTGGTTTACCCAACGCAAACTCCCATTATTTTGGATGGAAGACCTGCTCCTCCTTTTGTTGAACCTGACTCGGTTTATTATTCATCCAATGTACGATATAATGGGGAAATAATTGAAATTGAATCTTTAACGAATTATTCAGGTTTCCATATGGTAAGATTAAAAGTTTTCCCTTTACAATATATCGCTTCAGAACAAGAACTAACACTTTTTAATTCAATCACTTTCACGATAAATTATCAAATTACGGGGACGGATCCTTTAATTAAGAAAATGACTATGCACCAGTATCAGGGAATGATCGATTATCAGTCCAAAACCGTTGATAATCCGGAGGAAATAGAAAATCTTGGATCTATTTGTGATGAAATTATTCCATTTTATGAAGGCACTCGTCCTCTTAATTTATTTTTTCTACCTTGGGCAGGTGGAGATGTTGTGGAATATATCATTATAACTAATGACGAGTTAAAAAGTTCATTTGAAGAATTGGCTGAATGGAAAATGGCAAAAGGAATTCCGGCATTGGTAGTGACGACCAGCCAGATTGAAGAATATTATCCCGGATTTGATCTTGCTGAGAAGCTATTCAATTATCTAAAAGATGTTTGCGTTAATTGGGGGCCTGAAATATATATACTATTAGGAGGTGATACAGAAATTATTCCGGCTCGGATTACAAATTGCCATGATCTTGCTGGTTTTCAAGTTTCAGATCTTTATTTTAGCGATGTTCATAAAGATAATGAACCTGATTATAATTGGAATCAGGACGAGGACGGTGATTTCTGGGATAATGATGATGCCCTGTTAGACTTTATTGCTGATAATTGGCTTGGCAGAGCGCCTGTAAAGAATATTGAAGAAGTAAATAATTTTATAAGTAAAATCAAATACTATGAGCAAAATAATTTTAGTGAGATGTATGCCAATATAACATTAATGGCAGCATATATTGGTGATTGTCATGATAATACAACTGGTGTAATTGGTATGAGAGATTGGATGAATCCAGTTTATAATTTGTACATTCCAAATAATTTTCATAATACTACCAAAAGAATTTATGATTATTATAATGAATGGTATGGAAATTTGGAACTTACCCAAAGTAATGCTTTAGCAGCATTAGGGGGGGCTTTAGTTCCTGAACATATTATTGCGCACATAGACCATTCAGGATTTAATAGCATTGGCACCTCCCAAAAATGCAAAAACGAATATGTTTCAACTACCGAATTGGATGCGCTTGCTTATACCCCAGGGAATATTTATAAAATATTTTATTCCGGTGGTTGTGATCCTAACCAATTTAATAAAGACTGTTTCGCTGAACATTTCATCAATGGAACTGGAATTGATAATGATCATAAAGGAATTGGAATTGGATTTATAGGAAATACTGGATCTGGGAGCGGGAACTCATATAATCAATGCTATCAATTCTTTGACCATTTGTATATAAATCCACTATTTAATTTGGGTAAAATTTTTATTGAAACAAGAATTGCCGATTTTGATTCAGGTCCGATGCAAAGCTTGAACTTTTTAGGAGACCCGGAGTTGCCTGTTTGGACCGCCTCTTTGAGTAATTTAGCTATTCAAGTTAATCCTAATACATTGACCATTGGGGAAAATCAACTTGAAGTAACAGTCAATGGATTATCATCCGATGATGAAAATGCAGTAGTATGCATCTTTAAAGAAAATGAAGTATATGGTGTTAAGAAAACGATTACTAATCAGGGTGTACATCGAGCCACTTTTTATTGCAAAACGGATACGGAAGGGAAAGGGGCATTTCACATCTTAGCAACAGCTCCAAACCACCTTTATGCCGAAACCTCAATCAATGTATCTGGCGAACCTGATGTTCATCTATATATTATTGGATTCGACCAACCAAACCTCGATCTGCACAGAGGGGAAAATAGATTCAAAATAATACTAAAGAATGCGGGAATTAGCACTGCAACTAATATCTTTTCAGAACTTTCAAGTTTATCTGAGTATGTTGATATTAATCCATTAAATCATGGCAATTCCTATTATGATGATATTCAAAATAATAGTTCACGGGAATCAAGAGATGAATTTAAAGTAATAGTATTGGAAAGTGCCATGGATCAATTGTATATCCCATTTACACTGGCTATTCAAAGTAATGAAGGACAATTTGTCGAAGAATTTTTCCTGCAGGTTAAGGCTTCTCAATTGGATTATCGAGGAAACAAAATCACCTGGACCTCTGAAAATGATAATATTTTTGTTGAACCTGGTGAAGATGTGTTTTTTAAAGTGGAATTGCTTAATACCGGGAGCCAGAGCGTTGATATATCAAGTGCCACGATTGAACCTGTTGCTATAAATAATATCTACTATTATACAATAACTAATAATGAAGTTTCTTTTAACACGATTGAATCATTTGATACAATATGGTGCATTGGAGAATTTAGAATTACAATGCAGAATGATTTAGCAATGTATAATACATTTCCTGTTAAACTGAAAATAATAGATAATTTCAATAAAATCTACGAATTTATTATTTACATAAACAATACACTTACTCCTGATAATGCTGATTTTTATTCGGATCCATCCAGAATTACCATAACTTGTAAGCCTATTGCTGGTGCAAAAGGTTATAATATTTACAGGCTGGATCCAGATAGTCTGCCTCTTGGAGAAGATTTCGAAGATTCGACTTACTATAAAAGATTGAACCTTTATGTCAATCAATTCCCAATATATACGGATGTAAATGTTGAACCCTGCAAAGTATATTATTACAAGATTTCATATTATTGTAACGATGGATTACCGCAAGGTCCATTTACATCGGCTCTTAAAGCATGGACTACTATACCATCTCTGGAACCATGGCCAATATTCCTGCCTGATTATGGATTAAGATCCGAGGGATCGCCAATTCTCTATAATGCCATTCCCTTAAGAGAGAACATCGATAATCCTGAACTGGAAATTTTCATTCCAATTGATGATGGTGCAACTGAATTCGCTTCAAAAAGCGCATTATATGCATTTTATTCTACTGGAGAAGAGTTGTACAATATAGATCAAAATATTACTGCCCATGCTGGTTTTGCTAATTTCGTCAATGCAGGGATGAAAGCAACTCCTATTATCGGTGAGATGAACAACGAAGATGCATACGGGGAAGTTGCATTTGCAACAACCTATGGAACACCTGTAATGGGAGATGATGTTAAAAAGGTATTTCTTTATTCTGCTGGACATGATCCACAAGATCCAGATTATCCGGATAAGTTGTGGGAAACCTTATCACCACATGGTCTTGGACAGGCAGTTAAAAATGCGTTAGTTGGGGTTAAGAAAATAGATGGAGTAAATGAAGATGTGAAAATTATTGCTGCCGAAATGTGGCATGGCGAATTAGACGTGAGAAATACTAGTGATGGAATAAGCTATCTGTCTCCTAGTTGGCCAATCACCGTCCCTTATATACCCGTTCCGCCTCCAGGCACTTCAGAATCTATCTCTTTTGGCCTCCCAGTAGTCGCTGATCTAAACAATGATTCTTTTAAGGAAATAATCATTGGGTGCTCCGGAAGCATGGGAAGTCATGGCGTCTATGTTTATGATTATGATGGTAGTAAGTACCTTGAACTCCCTGGCACATTTTATATACCACAAGATACGGACAATTTGGTAGGTCTAGATTGCAGACCGGTTGTAGCTGAACTTGATCAAACAGATAATAATCCTGAGATATTACTACTTTCAGCCTATTCCGATAACAAAGCTCACATTTTCGCTCTTAATCATGATCAAAGCCCTGTAACAAATTGGGGTTATGACCAACACATTATTGATATTTCCATTACAGATAATGGCAATTATCCTGCATTAACCGTTGCGGATCTTGATTATGACGGAAAACTTGAAGTGCTAATTGCAGATGCAGGAAAAGTTTATGCCTGGAACGCTAACGGCGAATTATTTAATGAATATTTTCCAATTGAAGTTGAAGATCTCAATTGTCCTTATATTGCACCTTTAGTTGCTAATGTTGACAAGGATCCTGAGAATGAAATAATAATTGCAGACCCAATTAATAATTTCATTTATGCTTTTAATTTGGATGGCTCTCAGGTGCCGGGTTGGCCTTTAGCTGTAAATGGACTTTTCTCTACACCGGCCATCGGTGATGTTGATCATGATGGTTTAAATGAAATAGTAGCTTCTTATGGAGGTTATGTGAATGTCTGGAAAACCGAAGGAGAAACAGGCCACGATCAATGGCCGTTATACAGGCTTAATTCCTTCAATAATGCGGTTTACCAGGAACCTGCTTGCGATTATAAGCCTGATGAGCCTTTTATTCTTCCCGAAGATCAAACCTGGAATGATTACCAAATAATGGACAGAGATATTTTTATACCTCAAAACAAGACTTTAACCATTACCGGTCGGGTGACGATGCCTGATGAATCTAAGATTGTTGTGGAAAGGGGTGGCAGACTTAATCTGGATGGCGGTGTTATCACGACGGCCTGCAGTGGTCTTTGGCAAGGAATCCAGGTTTGGGGATACAAAGATAAAAGCCAGTTTGATCCTGAATTTCCTCCGGGGAAAGTCGAGGTTTGTGGAAATGCAGCCATTGAGAATGCCCGGATTGCCATAGCAACCATCAAGTCAGTGAACGGAATTAATGAGAATAGTTATACCGGCGGTATTGTATGGTGTAAAGATTCTAAATTCCTTAACAATATTTATGGAATCAGGTTTTATAATTACCGGAATTTCAATCCATATCGACCGAATACTGAATTGGATTATGCAAGTTATATTAAAAACACCACTTTCATTACGAATGGACTATTAGCTGAATTCGGAGCAAACCCTGTGGCTTTTATCAGAATGGATGATGTTGTAGGTATTAATCTAAGAGGAAATCAATTTATGAATACCTGTGGAGATGAATATGACTGGAGTCGCAGAGGTATTGGAGTTGAAAGTTATAATGCAGCGTATTTCATGAACGAACTTTGCCTGAATGCAAGCATACCTTGCAGTCTTGCAAAACGAAATTATTTCTTTAACTTGTATTACGGGATCAAAGCCTATGGACAAGGAAGGGAAAACAGGTCAACTACCGTTTTGAACTCTGACTTCCATTTGAATCAAAATGGGATGTTTGTCAGCATTATGAATAATGCCCGGATAGATTTAAATAAATTTACAGTTCCGGAAAGATTACCCGGTGATGAACGACCTTTGTATGGGCTATACATCGAATATTCGAGTGGTTACTCTATTGAAGAAAACTACTTTCAGGGTTATGATAATGGCCAGGATGGCAATATAGGCATGTATATCAGCAATTCCGGCGGTAAGCCGAACCAGGTATATAAAAATGATTTCTCAGGCCTGGAATACGGAATGGTTGCTTACGGCCAAAACAGGAATGAAACGGGCGAAGGACTTTGCCTGAAATGCAATAACTTTGATCTTTGTATGTATGATATACATATAATTCCTGAAACAGGTCTGCCACATGGCCTTTGGCTGCAAGGCCGAAACCAGGGTATTGCTGCATCTCAGGGCACTATAGGTTCCGATATTTCTCCCGCTGGAAATACGTTTACGGATCAAGCAGAATTGCCTCAGACATTCAATTATTTCAATCACCAGGATTGCAATCTAATAGATTATTATCATCATCAAACTTATCCTCCTGGAGTTATTATTAAACCTTATCCGCGTTCTGAAGAGATGGTGCATTTAACACCAGTTACAGCCTACTATGTAAATGAAGATCACGCGTGCCCATCTCACTTAGGTGGAGGCGGCATCAACCTGAATATGGAAAAGAGTTTGATCATTTCCGAAAATGAACAAGTCATTGTTTATTACAACAGTATACAGGAACTTAAGGATGGTGGCGATACCTATAGTCTGAATTTTGACGTTTATACAAGTACTACGGATGAAGCAAATGAGATCAGGCAGCAACTTTTGGATGAATCTCCTTATCTATCCGATACCGTAATGAAATCTGCTATCTATAAAGAAAATGTACTACCTATTGCAATGATACGGGATGTCCTTGTGGCAAATCCTCAATCAGCTAAATCCTCAGAAATACTGGATAAAGTGAATGAAAGGCTGGATCCGATGCCGGAGGAGATGCTGTCTGAAATACTGGAAGGAAGATCATATAAAGGAAATCTAGAACTCCTGCAGGATAAACTGGCTGCTCATCAAACTGAAAAGTATAACTCTCTTAGAAATCTGGAATCGTATTATAAACAAGATACCCTTGATTTCCAGGGATCTCAGGATTCTTTAATAAGTCTATGGGAATGTGAGGCCGATCCCTCTGTGCGGTACAAATTAGCTTTACTCTATCTTAATATGGAAGACTCATTAAGTTGTTTCAGTGCATTGAATTCAATTCCACAATTTAATGAATTATCCCCGGATGAATTAGTTGAATTTGACCATTACTGGGAATTGGTGTCTCTATTATGGCCATTAAGAAACGGTACGATGAATCTAGATTCTCTTACGGCTAATCAGCTATTTGCATTGATTGAATCAAATTCTCTACCAGGTGCATTAGCCCGAAATATGCTTGTCGCAGCAGGTTTGACAGAATATCAGGAACCAATCTATTTATCAAATGAATTGAAATCTTCAATTATCAAACCTGAATATAAAGGATCTGTTTCAGAAAATAATCGTAGGCTGAAAATTTTCCCAAATCCTGCGAAGGATTATTTTATATTATCATATAATCTTACCGGTCTTCAAGGCAACTTCAATGTAGAAATTATTAATTCTGAAGGGAAAATACTAATCCGACAAATACTTGATAGTACTATAAATCAGATAGTTATCTCAACCTCATTACTTCCTTCTTCGCCTTATACTTTAAGGCTTATGAACGAAAATTCATCAATTGAAACACTAAAATTCATTATCCTAAAGTAAATGAAGCAATTGAGAAAATTCACATTTCTGATCATTGCTCTGCTCTTTTTAATTAATGAAATCAGAGGGCAATCCAGATGGGTACAACAATATCTCGAAACCTTGAACGCTGCTAGCCGTAATATGTCAATTGCATATGATGAGGGATATTTATTAACCGGAAATATTATTCCTAATTATCAATTCACCTGGTTGATTAAAACCGATGTAAACGGAGAAATACTTTGGGAGAGAAAAATTTGGGGCTATTATGATCGAATCATCATAGACTATTTTAAACAAAACGAGGAGGGTGAAATATTCTTAGGTGGTAGCGTTTATCTGGATGGTAATACGGATGCAATGATCATGAAATTGAATGCCTGCGGCGAAAAAGAATGGTGCAGGACATTGTCGACAACCAGCAATAACGATTTTTTTATGGATTTAGTAAATACTCCGGATGGAGGGTGTGCAGGATTGATCTTTGGTGCATTTTATCCCTTATATCAATATAGAATGGGAATTTTGCGATTTTCTTCAGATGGTGATTTAATGTGGCAGCAATATTATCAAAGTTACGATCCGGGGGTGTGGGATGAAGAATTATCAGATTTGATAGTGACTCCGGATTCAGGCTATCTGATGTCCGGTTGGTGTTATTATCCTGATAATGATAATCCGGACCTATATTGGCTTCATCCATATTATATTAAAACAGATTCACTCGGAAATGTTGAGTGGGAAATTGTTTTGCATGGTGAAACTGGTGATTTGGGAGGTGAAGCTTGGGCTACAATTATAGATCCCACCCAAAAATATTTTTATTCCTGTATTAGTCATTATTATACGTCAGATACTCTTTACTCAAAACGTCCTGCATTGGTAAAAATTGATTTGCAAGGAAATGTCGTTGGAGTCTATGACTTAGTCCATCAGGATTACGACTGGGGTGTTCTTTACTCTGCCGCTTTCATCAACGATTCCCTCCTTGCTGGGGGAGCAGGCTGGGGCTATAATGAAAATGATATGCTTTCTCGTGCAATAGTTTTCGATACATTAGGAAATATAAAGGATTCCTTGACTTTACTCAATACAGGTTGGTTGAGCAAAACAGCCGTGACATATGATGGCAAACTTCTGTTTTATAACACAATAGAAGAAAATGGAGATTTTGACACTTACCTTTTCAAACTAACCCAAGATCTCGAGCAGGACACTTTCTATACAACAACTTTTGTTTACGACAGCCTTTGCCCCTACCAGATTGTATCGGATACGATTGTGCCGGATGATTGCGGGGTGATTGTGGGGATGGAGGAAAAGCATGGAGGCAGGGAGGCAGGGGGGCGTGGAGGGCTGGAGATATGGCCTAACCCGGCGAAAGAAGTTGTCAATTGTCGATTGTCGATTGTCGATTGT
>Ga0247841_10002548_pt1 | contig 36014 bp, 33 predicted proteins | sample LaCruzMarch2015__2_FD_192410 | JGI IMG/M metagenome (GOLD analysis project Ga0247841, IMG submission 192410) | Freshwater microbial communities from meromictic Lake La Cruz, Castile-La Mancha, Spain - LaCruzMarch2015_18m | ecosystem: Environmental > Aquatic > Freshwater > Lake | place: Spain... | reverse complement strand
ACAGATCGATCTTGCAGCACACGCCCGCCTGCGTGGCAGAGAGCGAGACGGAGCGGGCGTGGAAGGGCACGAAGCCCTCCAAGACGGCGTCCTGCTCCGCGTCTACGAAGCGGTGCTGGAATCTGCCGTCGGCCAGCTCGGCGCTGTCCAAAAATTCGCCCTGCACAAACTGCAAATAGCAGAGCCTCTGGAGCAGTCAGGCGAAAGCGGCCAGCATGCTGGAAGGTATAGGCATGTACCTGCTAATCCTTCGGCCTTGGGATCCTGCCCCTCGTTTTCAGATATTCGGCCAACTGTGGTTTTGTCGCCCCCATCGACCAGAGGTGAGAGCCGTTCAGGCAGAACTGGGGCTGGTAATTGTATTCATTTCCCGGCACGGTAAACGGATCGGCCGGTGTAAGCTCCGAGGGGACGGCGTCCAGAGTGGACTCCAGGAGACACCACCGCCCGAGCTCATTCTGGTAGACCACCCAGGCATGGCCAAAGGATCCGTCCGGGGTGGAGACCGTGCCTAAAGCTACCCGCACGCAGTGCTCGGATATGCCGCTCGCCAGAAGAAGGGCAGCCAGGAGGAAGGAGGAATCCTCGCAGTCGCCCTTGTGCAAGACGAGCGTCTCCTCAGGAAAGAGCCAGAAGTCCTCCAGGCCGAATAATTTTTTGTCTGTGATATATTGCACAGAGTCGGCCACATAATCCCAGATCTTCCAGGCCCGCAGGTCAAAGGTGCCCGCCTCGTGAGCCGAGGGTAGATCGATATCCTGTAATGCCCTCTGGATAACCTCGCTATTCGTGGAGGACAGCCAGGCCCGAATGTCGGTGGGAATGTAAAGGCCCGGGTTGCCGATGACCGCTCTTTTATCCCGCATAATCGTATCCCTGACAATTGCATCCCCTGCCCAGTTATTGCCCGTCGCCATCTAGAATCCACCCCCAATCTGTAATAATAATTTTACCTAGTTATATTTAAAACTTTGGATCAAAGGGAGACTTAAGATACAAGTAAAAGAATCTTAAGATTAAAATAGTGATATACTATTATTAAACGGGAGAGTTCCACCAGCAATCGGAGGTAGCCACACCTGGCCTTCCAGGTCCGACCAGCCTCCTGCCCCCCGGAGCGCATGCATGCAGACCCGCAAGGATAGCAATGCTGGAGACCGCCCCGGATCTCTGCTAAATCGTCTTTGTGGGTCCTTTGTGAGCTTTGTGCGCTTTGTGGTTGGGACGTAGCTGCTCGGTTATAATTTTCAGCTAATATTAACCGCAAATCGCCATCGTCTCCAAAATCCTGCCCCTGGAAAAGCCGCCTCAGCCGGACTCCCGCTCCACCTGACCCTAAGCTCGACCGACCTCCCGCCCCCTAGTGCGGGCGCTTGCCTATCAAGCCAGCTCGCTCTGACAACAGCGCCGCAAAACCCGCACGGCCCGGACCACGGACGAAGGACAGCGAGCACAGCCTGAGCGAGGATGTGGCGCGGGCAGTTTCTCCGAAAAGAATAACAAAATTTAAATATCAAAAGAGTTAAATACTATGATGATCACATTGTTATTATTAATATTATGTAGCTCAAAACCAAAACAATGAAACGGCCCCAGGGCTTTTCTGCCCCCTTAGCTATCCCCTCTCCCTGGGCCGTTTTATCCCCTCTGCATCACATGGAAATAAATTTAAATTATCAAAAAAAAGTTAATTTTCGATTCTAAAACTGGGGCCACTTCGGCATATTGATATCTGTGTACCAGAAAGTGCCATACCAGGCGTCGACTCCCAGATGCATATTCTCCCATGGATAGCGTTTCTCCTTGTTTTCGCTTTTCACCTCAGGATATGTTATGTCAGGGCAGATATATTTAGGGCATATTACAACCTTCTCAGTAGGCGGAGAGATAATTGTATTATTTGCCTCGCTTCCGATGATCTCCAGCTCCACTTTTTCCATACCGGAAGACGTGATCTTTGTATTGTCGGTTACGCTTCCCACTATATCTACAACTACAGATACAGGGCCGCCAAATGCATAGGCACTGCAAGCCGATAGCATCAGCGCTAAAGCCAATATGATTGATTTCCTCAACACCATTCCCCTCCAGCAAATTTCATATTTAACATACGTTTTATATATACTGGAAGTAGAAATATCTTTCGGGCCGATAAGATTGGATTTTTCGGAATATTTCAAAAAAAAATAGCTTGAAGATGACGAGTGCCGGGCATTGGCTAAGGATTTGTTGTCACTCTCCCCAAAGTGAGGATCTTTGGTGCAGTGCTTATGTATTCCGGATCCTTTTTAATGAGCGGCCGGTTATATCTGGTGGGAATGTATGAACTCCAGGGGTAGCATAGCGGCCTCTTGAAGTCGTCCCATGGGGTTTTATAACATTTTTCCTCGCCGCATGGACCGCATCCCCAGCACTCTTTTCCACATGTCTTGTTGACCACTTCTGTCGGGTAGCCGATCTGGATGTTGCTGGCTGTGCTGCCGACGATATTCACTTCGACCGGCATGCCGTCCGGTGCTATGATCGTGGTATTGTTCGCCCGGCTTCCCAGGATGTCCAGGCCAGTCGCCTGATCGCTTACAGCGCCATGTGCGGCAGATGCCCACAGGATAAGTATGCTGATCAGAACAATTTGCTTTCTCAAACCTTTCGCCCCCTTTTATAATTAAGTATATTAAAATGTCCTGGAAGTAGAAAAACCTTTTGTTGCAGCGCAAACCATTAAATCCCCTCCGCGAAGATTGGGGCACCATGAAACTGATTTATGTGGCGGGCAAAGGAGGCGTGGGCAAAAGCGTCTGCTCTGCAGCTTCCGGCATCTGGACAGCGCGTCAGGGCAAGAAGACCCTGGTCTTCTCCATGGACCCGGCCCACTCGCTCTCGGACATCTTCGACATCGATCTGGGCAGTAAGCCAAGAAAGATTCGCGAGTATCTCTATGCCTATGAGCCCGACCTGGCCGAGGAGGCGCGGGGCTTCTTTCGCAGGTATAAGAACATCTTCACTGCCCTCTTCGGCCTTTTCGAGGTGGAGGTGTTGCCCGAGGACTTCGGGAACATGCCAGGCGTCTCCGAGCTGATCTTCATGGATAAATTAAATGACATCTACGTAGAGAAGCAGTACGACTTTGTGGTTATAGACTCGGCACCAACCGCCATGGTCCTGCCTTTGCTGCAACTGCCCTCCATCACCACCGGATTTGTCACAAAAGTGCTGGGCATGAGAAATAGATGGATGGGTGTGCTCGATCTTCTCCAGCCCGGTTTTGGCGATCGCATACTTTCTGAGGTTCGGACCATGCGCCTGAAAGCCGAGACCATGCGTAACGCCCTGCTCGATCCAGAAACAGCCAGCATCACTATTGTTACCATCCCCGAGAAAGCGGCCGTGGAGGAGAGCCGACGCCTGATTGAGACGGTAGAGTCGCACGGAGTAACAGTCTCTTCCATTATCATCAACCACGTGATCCGGGACTGCGACTGCCGCTTTTGCCGGGAGAAGAAGGCATCTCAGAGCACTTACATCCAGGAGCTGAGAGACCGCTACCAGGAAAAGCGCATTGTAATCTTACCCGACTACGGAGGAGAGGTATTGGGTGAAGGCCTCTTGCAGGTGACAGAAGACCTCTACGCAAAGGGGGAGCTGAAAATCTGAAAACAAGAGGTCGTGCTTCTTAGTATCGTGGACGGCGGCAATCTCATGAACCTGGAGAGAAAAGGATGGAGCTACGGCTCTCTTATCGATGAGGCGGCAAAGAGGCTTAACTTGCTACGTGTTGAGTTGGCAGGCCCGGGCAGAAAGATCACTGTGCATATCCATGAGGGCCATCCTGCTGAGGAGATCCTGGCTTTGGCCAAGAAGCAAGATGCCTCCTTGATAATGATGGGCTCCCTGGGATAGAGCTGGAGCCGCCAGATGCAGGTAGGAAGCACTACCTTTGATGTAGCCCGCATGTCATTAAGCCCCGTGCTGGTGGTCCGTCCCAAGAAGAGCTGAAGAAAAAGGTTTTTCAGCTCCGTCCTTCCTATTTTTTCATCGCTTTTTGCGCCTGCTCCATCATCATCTGGGCCGCTTTGTAGTAGGCATCGCGAGGCATCAGCTCCCGGCTCACCTGTTTTTGCAGCTCCTCGGAGATCACGCCATCTTTCACTAGCTGGCGGCCTGCCTCTCGGGCAGCCCGGAAAATTCCGTCCACCAATCCAGTCTCCCCTGCCTTTACCATCTCCTTGAATCCTTCTGCCATGGGGCGAAGCAGGGCTCCTGCAAAGTCACAACTGCCGTTTGACCTGGTGTAGATGGCCTTCATCTGCATGAGCATTGGGTCAAACATGGAAATCTCCCAGGCGCTGCATGTGGAAACGAGAACGATCTTCTGCTTTTTTGCACCCTGGCCTCCCATCTCATGGATGGACAGTTGCCTGTCCATCAGGTTTTTAAGAGGACCGGTCACGCCGGCATAGTAAACCGGGCTGGCCCAGACGATGACATCTGCCTCTTTTATCTTTGGCAGCAGCATCTGCATGTCATCCTTCTGGCCGCAAACCCCAGGATTTACAAACCAGCAGCTCATGTCTCCATTGCAGGCCCCGATCTTCAGCTTCCTGGTGTAAAATATTTCCACGTCGCTGCCTGCTTCCTTCATACCCTCCAGGAAGGGATTGAGGATCATGGCCGTATTTCCCTCATCCATGTGAGGGCTGCCGTTTATCGCAAGAACCTTCATGGTCTAACCATTTCGAATCCTCAGAATATATATGATTGCAGGATTGCAGTGCATTGTGGCAGCACATCTCGGCATTTTAGCCAATATCCAGGAGGGGGTACATTAATATACTAATATCGGCTAAACTAATATCTGGGCCGTTAGAATGAAGACCAGCATAATATTAGCGGAATTTGTTATTGTTGGAATATTGGCCATCTACGGCAGTAATATCATAATTCATGAAGAATTAATTGATTTTAATAATTATAGTGGCAAAGATCTAAGTATTATCAATGCAATTTTCATAGGTTCTCTGGCATATAGCATTGGCTTTGTCGTAAATGCCCTGGCGGAAAAATGCTTTAATGGCGTTCGAAGATCAGTAGAAAAGAAAAAATTGACGGAATACAAGAAAAAATTCAATGAAAAATTTATTATCGATAGAATGAGGTATATGATTTATGAATATGCATCCGAATCTGCAATAAGTAGAATGGAGTATCATAATTCATTGTTGCGCATATGGAGATGCATTTGCCTGGAAGCGATAGTATTTTCTACTGCAATGTTTTTGATAATAATAATGGATAGCAATCGTACCATCAATCAAATGATATTTTTTGTAATATTCTTTTGTTTCTCCGTTTTAAGCTTTTGGGCATTTATAAGACGGGTTGAATGGTTTACAAAAACAACCATTTATTCTTTTGAAGCTTTGAGAAGAAATGATAAATGGGCAATCGAAGGGCAAGATGATTTGCCTGATTCTTTTAGATCCAATCCTTTTTCGGACCCGCAAGAATCGAAGCATAATTGATAGAAGGCCCAGGAAATGTCCTCATATTCGGCGTATAGCGGAAATGGCCTCGACCAGATAGATCCCTTTGATGCCAACGACTCCAACCTCTGGCGCAAAGCCGAGTACCTGGGTCGCTACCTTTTTGCAGCAGATTTTCTCAGATCCCACAAGCCGGATCTTGTGGCCGATATCTCCTGCGGCCTGGGATACGGAGCTGCAGAGCTGTGCAGTGTGGCCGGGAGGGTTATTGGCGTTGATGCCAATCGCGTTCTGATGGAATCGGCCCGCCAGAGGCATAAAATGCCAAACCTGCATTTTCTCCATAAGGACCTGGAAGATGATGAGCTGTCTCCCGATATTGCAGAGGGCAGCGCTGCGGCTGTGGTCAGCTTCGAGACCCTGGAGCACTTGATTGATCCCTTTCGGGCCGTAGCCCAGTTTTCCAAAATCCTGCAGCCGGGCGGTTTTTTTATCTGCTCGGTTCCCAATGTCCTTTCCGAGTCCGGAGACAGCAGCGGACTTCCCAGGAACAGGTCCCACAAGCAGTGGTTTAATTTTGCCTCCCTCTCCCGGCTGGTGGCACAAAGCGAAATGCAGGTGATCTACCGGCTGGGCCAGTCCTGGTCCAAGGCGCTCTTTCGAAGAGAGCAGCAACTATCCAATGCCAGGCGACTTTCGCGAAAGCTTGCCGATGAGCCGATCATGCATTCGCCGGAGATGGTGCGATGGCTCTCTTATGTCGCGGCCTATCCCACCGTCGAAGATGTGGACGGCTCTTACTCTATCATAATTGTTGCTCAAAAAGAATGAAGTGCAGTAATGACACCAGGCGCTGCTGCTAGCTCCTCCTGTCTTGAGGAGACCTTGGGACGTGCCCTGCGGCCCGGCAGCAGCCGCTCGCTCAAAGGCGCGGGAGCATGCCTGAGATACCGGTTCACGCGAAGGCGCGAAGCCGCGAAGTTCCGATGAGAGTAGGACAATTCTTGCCACAACTTTATTGATTTCCGCCTTAAGAAAACTGCTTAATAAATGGTGGTTCTCCGTTCGTTCGTCCTCTGTGCTCTCTGCGACTCTGCGGTTTTATTCCCGTAAACCCCAGAGTTAAATTATTCAGCTACGATTATTAACCGCAGAGACGCAGAGACGCGCAAACTTCCTTTGGTTGGCCAACGGTCGCCCGCCCTCCCGGCCCGGCAGCCCTGTGGGTGGCGGCCAGACGGGCCCGGGAGCCCCGGCAGCGTCCGCTCGCTCACGGGCGCGGGAGCACGCGGGCGGGAAGAAAGGATGTGGCGAATTCTTGGCTCCTTTTTTCGCTAAACTGAAAGCCATTCTTCTCGGCTGATCTCACCTTGTCTCAGGATCTTCTTTATCAGGTCAACGCCGACATCAGCCCGATGAGGATTTGGGATCATTACCCTGATCGTTCCTTTCCACATCAAGGGATGTGGCCCTTTGCCGGTGTAAGGGCCATCGAATCCGAGGGCATGCAGTTTTCTTATCAGCTCATTCCAGGAAACAGGGCATAACCTTGACATGCCTTAGGCTTCTGCTGGTGCTTTTATGGTTTGACCTTCAATCACCGGGATAGGTAAATTGAATCGCAGACTAAAAGCAATCCAGTCCTCTATGGCCATCTTCAAATTCTCATGACACTCTTCTGGAGTTTTACCGGTTGCCCAAGCGCCTTTCAATTCGGGCACTTCGCCGTAATAGGGCTCTTCATCATCTATGACTTCATAGACCGCCTTGGAGATCGCTACCTGGATGTATTCGCAGAACATATCAGAAGTTCATGCTGCGCCAGAAGATATAACTTTATCTCAGAATCTTGATCATCAAGCTCCTCGGCCTTGGGTTAGCCAGCAGGCGCTCGCCCTCCCGGCCTGGCAGCCCCGGAAGTGGCGGGCCTGGGAGCCCGGCAAGCGATCGTGCGAGGGGGCAGGAGGCCCGGTCGAGCCGGAGGGGCAGGTGGAGCTGGCCTCCGGCAAAGGGAGTTTTCCGGGGGCTGGATTTTAGGGAAGCAAAGCCTCCGGTTTGCTATTAATATTAGCTGATAATTATAACGACTAACGATCCCACCACCGCAGGCACAGAGCGCACAGAGACTTTTAGCAGATTCTTCAGGGCGGTCTCAGGCTCGCGCTCGTGGCCGCCGCCCTCAAGCGGGGCTGCGACGCTCGCCAGGACGGGCCCAACTGCACGCGCATTTGGGCGCGAAGGAGGCAGATCGTGCCGGGACCACGGGTTCACGCGAAGGCGCGAAGCCGCGAAGTCCTGATGAGAGAAAGACAGTTCTTGCCACGCCTAATTGATTTCCCCCTCAGCCGATGACGCACGGGCGGGTCGCTGCGATCAGCCCGGCCCCATCATGATCGAGGAGTTGAAAACGGCCCCTCGGTCATGTCGCTGCTGATGAGGCGGATTTAGATGAGATGATTCTTGGCGGCTTTCCCCCGGCCTAAACTCCCAGAGCGTTGATGGCTTCAATCAGCTCCCCGAAGGCCTCCATCTCCAGATCCAGGACCTCCTCCGCTGTCATGGAGATGCTCATCTCTCCATCCACGGTGAGCGTGTCCGGGCCCCGAGCCACAATCCTGTCCCGGCCGTCGCGGCTGAGCGCCTTTTTGATCTCTTTCTCGTGGGCCAGGGTGCGCCCAGGAATGATGACCGTGTCCTTGACCTCTCTGAGATCCAGGTTCATGAAATCCTCGATGGTTATCAGGCAGCCTACATCTTTGTCGACTCCCACCACATTTACTTTTTCCTTCTCTCCCATCTGCTGGAAGATGGCAGTCAGCAAGGGCAGGGCTACCCGGCTGGTGATGACGGTGGCGCTTCTGCGCAAAGGCGGCAGAGTGGAGACCTTTTCCGGATGGCGGGCCAGGGCGAAGGGCGCACCAGTGAGCGGATCCCAGAGAGGAGTTCCCGTTACTCGCAAGCGATGCACCGCTGCCGTCTCTGTGACGATGTTTTGAAACTCTTCTACGGAGTGGGGCATTATGCCCGGCATGATGGGAGCATTGCCCAGGATCAGACCCTGCTCGCGGGCGTTGGCAAATCTCATCAGGATCAGTCCTTTCGCTCCCATGTCCTCCAGGTCGCGGCAGGTCTTCTCCAGCTCTGCTCCATCGTTGACGCCGGGGATGAGAACGACTGCGGCGTAAACCTCGCAGCTCCGGCAGAAGATCTTGAGGCACTCGATGGCGATCTCGGCATTCTTATCGTTCATGTACTTTCTGCGCAGATCTGGATTGGTGGAAAAGACGGTAAAGGAGACCTCAGTAACGCCTGCCTGCACCAGGGCTGCGGCATCATTCGCGCTCTTGAAGCCTTTTCCGGAGGTATAGCCTAAAGCTATAGGCACCATGCCCTGGGAGAGCATTTTCGTGAGGGGCAGAAGGTCGGGGTAGCAGCTCAGATCCCCACCGCCGCTGATGGTGACTTTGTCGGGGATGCTGCCCATGCACTTTCCCGCCACCTCGAAAACGACGGCGTCCATGGGCTTGAAACCGGGATAGCCCTCCACAATGGCGCGGGAGCAGTAGTCGCAGCCTTTTTGGAAGGGCATGCAGAACTTGCAGCCGAAGGGTGAGACGCTTTTTACTCCTCTAAAATAGCAGTAGCTGCAAAAGCCTTTGCAATCCAGGCCCGGTCTTCCTCCGACATCGGCAAGTATCTCCATGGCAAAAGCAACCTTGCGGGAGGGTAAATAAGTTTTGGGCTTTTCAGATAGACGGATTGCTTGCACACAAGGACTACTGCAACATGTATAAGAACTGGGTGACCACTCCCATGAATGAATTCACGGGCATCTACGGACTTTCACCGATGGGTTGTGATCCCAACCCAATTAGTTTAAGATGTTTCGTTTGTTGCTTGAGTCTTTTCAACTGCTGGCAACAAAACAGTATTGACGCTATTCAGGGAGCCTTTGAAGGGAAGCCATTCATCCCTGTGAGAACTTTAATTGCGGCCTGAATTCTTAATGATTTTGTGGGTAGGGCTGAATAGTTACCCCAGATCTATATTGACTCGTCTGGTTTGCTGCCAGCAGTTGAAAAGACTCAAGCAGCGCGCACAAAACCACTAAAAATAATTGGGAATGGTATCACATTCCCTCGGTTGAAAGACCGTAGATGCCTGCGAATTTATTCGTGGGAGTGGTCACGCGTTCCGCCACAAGAAACGCTATGCTTTTTCTTGCTGGGCCTGCTGCGATTCTGGGGGCGATGCAAAGCCCTTCCTATCCTTTAGTTATCCTATCCGCACCCACATGGGCGTGCCGCAGGGGGGGCAACTCCTTCCACAGTGCCATTCTTTCGCCTCGAATCACCAAAGCGCCATCGATCCCCTGTCGATCAATCGCCCGAAAGCACTCTTGCAGCGGCCCCTCTGCAGTCACGGCATTTCCCAGAGCCGTGGCAGCCGCGTCCGCCAGAGCCACATCCTGCGATATCACCGCCGCCGCATCAGCAAAGCCAAAGGAGATGGAAGGCCCCACCGTTCCGGAGCTGGTGCAGATGCCCAAAGGCGCCCGCCGGGCCGGAAGCTGGAAGGCCAGGTCTTTGATGGGCGAGCTTCCCGCATATATTCCTACTACTATGGGCTGATCATTTAAGATGCAGATATCTCCGCCGTTATCCACCACGGCGTAAGTTGCTCCCTCATCCATCATGGCCAGCACGGCATTTCCGGCAATGGCACCGGCTACCGCCGCCATGGGGCCGATGCCGAAGACGGCGCTCTTCTCTATCATCTGCCTGACGATCGTCGGAGCGTCATCCTCCTCAAGATCGTAAGGCTCCAAGGTTATCTGGAAGAAGGGATCTTTTCTTATAAAATTCTCCAGATGGGCACGCTGCTCTCTTATGGATTCTCTTGCTGCATCAATGTGCCCGCTTTCCCTGGCAAAAATGGTGACAATGGTCTCTTTGAGCTGGAAATGCTCTCGCAAAATTTCAGGCATGAGTGTTCACAGCCGGTGCGCTCCTGACAGCCCCGCTCTGGCTACCGTCTCCTCTCTGGCGCGCAGCCGGACAATCATCTCCTCTCCATAGCTCACAGCCAACAGCTCGGTCGTCTCGTAGAGCCGGGAAAGCTCGGAGAGACCCTGGGCCGTGTAAGGCAGACTGAGCTGATACTCCTGCAAAGGCTGCAAGCGCTGGGAGATGCACTCTTCCAGCACTCCCAGGCCCTTCCCGGTAAGAGCCGAGGCCAAAACCGGATTGGGGGCCAGATCAATGATTTGCTCCACCAACTCTTCCGCCTTGCCCTCTTCCAGCCGGTCCGCCTTGTTTAAAACGGTCACAATGGGCGCTGAGACCTCGCAGTCCCAGAGTGCCTTGTGCGAGGCCGCTAATTTGCGCCTCAATAATTCAGGCGGATCGCTCATGTCCGCCACGAGGAGCACCAGATCGGCCTCGACGATCTCGGAAAGAGTGGAACGGAAGGCCTTGATGAGGAAGTGAGGCAGATCGTCGATGAAGCCCACCGTGTCTGTGAGAAGGACCTTTCTGCCTAAAACCTCCAGCGCCCTGGTGGTTGGCGAAAGAGTGGTAAACGGCTGATCCTTGGCCTCTACTACCGAGCCGGTGAGGGCGTTAAGCAGAGAGGACTTGCCGGCGTTGGTGTAACCGGCCAGGGCCACCAGATCAAAGCCCTGCTCTCTGCGCCTCTTCCTTCTGTCCTCGCCCTGGCTCTCCACGTCCGTCAGTTCGGATCGGATCTTGGCCATTCTTCCCCGGATGTCGTGGTACATGGACTGCTCATAAGCGCCGGCGCCGCGAAAGCCCGGCTGCTCGCCACGCTTTTTCAGGGCGAGGGCACTTTTTACCTGGGGCGCATCATAGCTGAGCTTTGCCAGCTCCACCTGCAGCTTGGCCTCGCGGGTGAAGGCACGAGTGGAGAAGATCTCTAAAATGAGGTTGAACCGGTCCAGCACCTGGGCGGAAAACTCGCTTCTGATATTGAAGACCTGGTTGGGACTGAGTGCATTGTAAAAAATCAGCTTTTTTGGATGGTAGCTCAGGGCCTCAACAATCTTTCCTCTTCCCATCTGGAAACGATTGTCCCGGTCCTTGCGCTGCATAATCTCCGCCAAAACCTGATATCCGGCTGCGCCTGCCAGACCCCGCAGCTCTTGTATCTTGTAGGGGTCCGGGGACTTGCTCGGGTTCTCTCGCATGAGCAGGACGGCGGTCTTTTCTTCATTCATCGGTATTATCTTCTCGTGCATCAATGATAAGCTTTCGTCCCGCCACTGAGACATGATGAGCCATTTCAATCGCGGTTCTTTCCGCTATGGTCTCTGGATACTTGAAGTCCCTGCCAAGGATGCTTTTAACCTTCCAGATCTCCAGATTGTAAAAATCTCCGGATTCAGCGACGATTATTCCGGGAAGGCACATGCAAGCCTCGCCTATGAAGTCGGCCACAACGCAGAGGTTCAGTTCCTTGGTCAGGCGAGGTATCAGCCTCACAGAGTGAATTCTTTCAATAAAATTGGGCGATATGCGGGCGGAGACCAAAGCGCATACCATCTTATATCTGCCCTGTACGGCATGCCGGCCCGAAATATCAATTGCCACGATGTCTATCTATTCAACCCCTGATAATGGCATGCTGCTTTACTATCGCTGTAGCCTCTTCCCGGGCTAAGCCCGCACCAACCGCGATCTCTATGGCCCGCTCGCTGTTTATGAGGTCTCGAGGAGAGTGGCTGTCTGTATCCACCACCATTTTCACCCCGGCCAGCTTTGCCATGCGCACCACATGGCCGTTGGTGATATTATGGCCAGATCGAGATGTGATCTCCAGGCAGACATTGTTCTCCCGTGCCAGATCTGCCTCTTCCAGAGTGATAAAGCCGGGATGAGCCAGGATGTCCACTCTCGCCTCGATCGCCGCCCGGTTTGTGCCTGGGCGCACAGGCTCTACAGGCGTCTCGCCGTGTACAACCACGATCTCTGCCCCCAGCTTGCGGGCGAACGCTGCCAGCGGCCCGATCTTCTGGGGGGGCACATGGGTCAGCTCTGCTCCCACCAGGATTTTGATATCCAATACGTCTTCCAGGTATTTTACCCTGGAGACGCAGGATAAGATGTGCTCTATATTGGTATAGTCGGCATGATCGGTTATGCCGATGGCCGTGTATCCCAACACCTCAGCCCGGCGTACCAGCTCGGAAGGAATGAGCTCGCCATCGCTGAAGATTGTATGAGTATGCAGATCGATCATATCAATGGCCCTTCTTCTTGTACTTTAACCTCATGGAGCCGGCAATCCTCTTTAAAACGGCGGATTTGGGGCCAGTTTTGGCAACCAGTATTCTTCCAAAAGCCCCTTCCTGGTGCCAGGTCTTGGGGTGCTTCTTCTCGCGCTCGATCTCCGGCTTGAAGCCGGATTTTTGTGAGGCTGTGATCAGCATATCCAGGTTCGGCTCATTGACGGCATCTTGATGGGAAACCATTCTGCCTTCCGACCTGGTGCGGGCTATATCGAAGTAGATGGGCCATATGACAAGCTTGTCCTTCTCGGGCATAGATCTGCGTCTTCGGCCGCATCCTTAAAGTATTCTCCGGCACGAAAAGTCTTTTAGCCATGTTGGGCCATAATTGATTGGAGTTCCAATAATGAGCCAAGAGACTTATCCCGTTGCCAATGTCGGTGGAAAGGATTTCCCATACGACCCGGATCAGCTCAGAAGGATTCAGGAGCACCCATGCTTCAGTGAGAAGGCCTGCCATGCCTTTGGCAGAATGCACCTGGCGGTGGCCCCCAAGTGCAACATCCAGTGCAAGTACTGCGTGCGGGACTTTGACTGCGTTAATGAGTCCCGCCCAGGGGTGACCTCTCAGGTTCTGAAACCAAAGGAAGCGCTGGAGCGCGTGACCCAGGTTTTGGAGAAGTACCACTACATCAAAGTGGTAGCCGTTGCCGGTCCCGGTGAGCCTCTGGCCAACGAGGAGACTTTTGAGACGCTGCGCCTGGTGGGCGAAAAGTATCCGGGCGTCATTCTCTGCCTCAGCACCAATGGCCTGCTTCTGCCGGACAGGATCAAGGAGCTGGATGCCTTAGGCGTCTCCAACATCACGGTTACTATGAATGCCATAGACCCGGAGATCGGCCAGCAGATTTACGAATATGTGACCTATCAGGGCAAGAGGTACGAAGGCCTGGAGGCGGCAACCATCCTGCGCGACCACCAGCTCAAAGGCATCGAAGAGGCCCTCAAGCTAAAAAAGATAGTGAAGGTCAATACGGTCCTCATTCCCGGCATCAACGACAAACATGTCTTCGACATCGCCCGCAAGATCAAGTCCATGGGGGTCTATATCCATAATGTCATGCCTCTCATTCCCCAGTACAAGTTTGCCCACATCAAGCCACCCTCGCCTGAGGAGAAACGAAAGATCCAGGAGGACCTGGGCATGATCATCAAGCAGATGAAGCATTGCCGGCAATGTCGTTCTGATGCCATTGGACGGCTGGGATGCGATGTACAGCAGGAGTTTCAAAGCAGAACCAAGGAACAGGGATAGGCTTCAATCTAAATCGCCAAAAAAACGCTTTCCGGCGCACTGTCGTCCTGTTGCGCCGGACCGATACTATCCGATTCCGTTAGTGTTTGAACATCTTGCTTATGCTGTTTGTGGCATGGGAAATGCTGCTGGAAATGCCGGAGATGAAGCTCTTTTGCTCCCCAGGCTTTGTCTGGGCGGCAGATTTCGTCTCTGTGGGCTTGGAAGCATTGGACTTCTTATCCTTTTTCTTGGAGACGGAATTGCCGTTTTTCATCTGATAATTGCTGTTGCGATCTTGGGGACCCTTGCTCTTCTTGTTGTCTTTTGCCATAATTACCATGCCACCCGTTTATGTCAGAATTGATATAGATTGCGGCTACAAGACGCCGGCTTCCATGCCAGCGGCGGCTTCCTTCCTCGTCTCGCTTCTTTGACGACCGGCCTGCGCGAGGAGCAATTCAATAAAATAAGATACGCAATGAGATATGTTCGCCTGACATATCAGATCGGACAAAGCTCATTGTTCGAGGGAAAAATGCATTTCTATAGCTCTTCCAGCTTCTGGACGCCCATTTTCTTCACTCTCGGCTTCCAGATCTTATCCGGCATCCAGGCTGGTGCTCCTTTGGGCTTCGTTACCTGAACCCTTTCCCCGGTGAAGATATGCACCTTCTTTGTGCCGCGCTCCCTGAGCCGTATATCAGTGACGCCTCGGTTGGCCGCTTTCAAGGCTGCTTGTCTTGGTTGCTTTCCTGTAAAGACCCCAATCTCATTGCCCTTATCATCCCTGAGGGCGAAATTTCTTGTCTCAGCCATCAAATTCCCTCCGTGCTTCCCAATCATACCGAATGATATTTGAATTGTTGTTATACTGAATACCATTATATTAATTTTATCTAGACGGCAAGAGAATCCGCAGGATTTCATTAAGGTCTGGTCTCTCCAGCTTCAATTGAGGTGATCTATCCTGAGTCTCAAAACGCGTTAATGCTCTTTGTTCATTCTCCCAAGCATTCTTTTTAGTTTCGACTTTTCGTCGAAACTCTCGCTGACCCGCTGTCAGCGATATTCGTCCTTCGCAATCCTACAAGTTAAAATACTATCTTATTCAGTTCCTCCCTCTAGCGTAACCTTAAACCCCCTTAATGAGCATCGCTCCCAGGATTATCTTGACCGCAGATTCCTATGCCAAAGCCGTCATCGAAGCCGCCCTCTTCGCCTCGGGCAGAACCCTCACTCCACGGGAGCTGGCCGATCTCTCCGCCCTCTCTGAGGAGCGGGCGGGCGCCCTTGCGGACGACCTGGCAGCGGAGTACGCCGCCCGCGATTCAGGCATCGAGATCAAAAGCATTGGAGAGGGCTATTCCATGCAGGTTCGCTTCGGCCTGGCCGGGCGCGTCCTCTCCTTTGCCCCCAAAGAGATCGAAGCTCCCCTCATCCGAACCTTAGCCATCATCGCTTACAAGCAGCCCATCAAGCAGAGCGTTCTGGTGGAGATCCGGGGCAACAAGAGCTACGATCACGTGAAAGAGCTGGAGCAAAGGGGCCTCATCAATGCAGAAAAGTTCAGCCGCACCAAGCTGCTCACCACCACGCGCGGCTTTGCCGATTACTTCGGCATCGGCTCCTGCAATCCCCGGGCCATTAGAAGAGCTCTTCTCAAGGACAAGAGGCTGGTGGGCGTCTCTCCCATGTACGAAAGCCTGGCTCTGCGCCTTGCCCTGGACTACATAGTAGTAAATCCCTACAAGCCCGAGGCGGTGGACCTGGAACGTCTAAAAGAGATCGAGCTGTTGGTGCTCGCTCCCGGCTACGCGGAGAGGGTCAAGCAGCACTACACCGGCCAGATGCTGGAGGCGGGCGTTGCCACCCTTTCCCAGCTAAAAGAGAGTGCGGAAAGAATCTGCCAGGAGTCGGGCTGCGGGGACGTCGAGCCCCTGGCCGCAGAGGTGGACTCGCTGCTCAAGAGATTCCGGCAGAGGGCCAAAACCGCCCGGGCAATCAAGCCGCTAACCCCCATGATCGAGGAGATGGCCCGCGACCTGCGCCTGATCGTGCAGGAGGGCGGCCTAACGGTCGCGCCCGACTCTGCCGGAATGGAGGCGGATATATTGGTACCCGCTCACCAGCCCTACGAAATGGACATCCTGGAGAGAATTGTGCAGCGCTACGAAAAGATCCTGGGCGGGAAGGCCTGATGGTTAATGAAAAGCCATCAGGTGGATAATAGTAATTGACAGTCATGCACCGCAGTTCCGATCGCCCTTCCTGGCCCATAGGTCCGCCCCCATGCAGGAGGATTTCCGAAACAGATCGATCTGATCTGCGCAAAATCCGCCCCTGAAATTTCCGACTTCGCCTACTCGTGGTAAAAAATCTTTAGAGGCCAACCTTTCCTTTAATTTGGGAGATGTCGGATTCTATTCTCGTCAATCTATAATCAACGCTTTCCTTTAGATCAACACGAAGCTCTCCAATCTCGCCGACAATAGCGTCGCGTGCCTCACTCACTTCTCTTGCCATTACGTCGTTTGATGCTCTTATCTCGCCAACAATGGCATCACGAGAGCTTCTATTGTCTTCACGTGAGCCTCTGATTTCTTCACGAGAGCCCCTAATTTCTTCACGTGAGCCTCTGATTTCTTCACGTGAGCCTCTGATTTCTTCACGTGAGCCTCTGATTTCTTCACGTGAGCCCCTGATTTCTTCACGTGAGCCTCTGATTTCTTCATGTGTTTCCTTCAATTCTTGATGAGTGGCTGTGATTACATCCAATATTTTTTCGTTTACAACAATAAGTTTTGTTAGCAAATGCGCAGCTGCATCAAGCCTCTGATCCGTCTCGCCTCCGGATACTGCCTTGAAGAAGCAAGCAAAATCACCTATTGCAGGAGAGTACTCTTTCCGGATATCGGTTACATTAATAAGGGTGTTCTTGATATCAATAGCCTTAAGCAGCTCCTCTAAATTAGCGGTCTCTCCCTCAGCCACAACTTTGACCAGTCCATTTTCAAGGTTCTGCACATATCCTTTCAGCCTTAAATTCTGAGCGATGGTGACAACTCTGGTCCTGTAGCCGGTCTTCTGGACCTTGCCGGAGACGTAAGCGTTTAGCCTTCGCATCACATTTCTCGTAGCTCTCCTTTTATTTAAACGTTTAACCTCTTGGCAGGTTCGAAAGCATTTATTTCTCAAAAAAGATCATTCTTCGCTATTTGCGATATCTCTGGCTATGACAGGGTCAAGCTTGATTATTGGACTCGCATGGCTAAATATTCTTCCTATCACTTCATGCATTATGGCCTTGGAAAAATCGAGAAATCACTTGATTTCTAGATAGTGCCTAATTATCCCTTCTTCGAATCGACATTCTGCAATCATAATTTCTCATAACTTTTAAGGCTCGACCTCAAATACCTATAAATTTGGATCGTAGATATTGAGGTTCAAGGAGGCTAAGAATTATGGCCCTGCAAACTAAATCAAGAGATCAGGTCTTTGAGGCAATAGACAAATTCAATGTAAGATTTGTCAGAATTTGGTTTACTGATATTCTGGGAGTCCCCAAGAGCTTTGCCATCAACCCCAACGAGCTGGAAGAGGCTTTCTCTGAAGGCATGGGCTTTGACGGCTCCTCCATCGAGGGCTTTGCCCGCATCCACGAATCCGACATGGTCGCCAAGCCCGACCCCACCACCTTCCAGCTCATTCCCTGGAGGCAGCAGGAGCACGCTGTGGCCAGAATGTTCTGCGACATTTTAAACCCCGACGGCAGCCCCTACGAGGGCGACCCCAGGTACGTCCTGAAGAGAAACCTGGAGCGCCTCAAGGACAAAGGTCACAGCTTCCTGGTGGGCCCGGAGCTGGAGTTCTTCTACTTCAAAAATGAGCATTGCACAGAGGGCCTGGACAGCGGCGGATACTTCGACCTGACCACCGCCGACAATGCCTCCGACCTGCGCCGGGACACCATTCTTGCCCTGGACTCCATGGGCATAGATGTGGAGTACAGCCACCATGAGGTTGCTCCCTCTCAGCATGAGATCGATCTGCGCTACAAAGATGCTTTGAATATGGCTGATACAGTGATGACCTACAAGATCACCGTCAAGGAGATCGCTCGCCGCTACGGCTACCACGCCAGCTTCATGCCCAAGCCCATCTTCGGCCAGAACGGCAGCGGCATGCACGTACACCAGTCCCTCTTCCAGGAAAAGAGAAATGTGATGTTCGATGCCGGCGACCCCTACCACCTCTCCGATGATGGCAAGCGCTACATTGCCGGCCTTCTCAAGCACGCGCCCGAGATCACAGCCGTCACCAACCAGTGGGTCAACTCCTACAAGCGCCTGGTCCCGGGATACGAGGCCCCCGTCTACATCTGCTGGGCGAGAAGAAACAGATCGGCCCTGGTCAGAGTGCCCATGTACAAGCCCGGAAAGGAAGCCGCAACAAGAGTCGAGTTCAGAAGCCCCGATCCCGCCACCAACCCCTACCTGGCCTTTTCAGTCATGCTGGCCGCGGGCCTGGCCGGCATCGCCAACAAGTACGATCTGCCCGCCCCCCAGGAGCTGGACATCTACCACATGAGCGATGAGGAGAGACGGAAAGCCGGGATCGCCTCTCTGCCGGGAAGCCTGAACGATGCCACACAGCTCACTGAGGAAAGCAAGCTGGTCCAGGAGGCACTGGGCGAGCATGTCTTCAAGGCCTTCATCGCCAACAAGAAAGCGGAGTGGGATGCCTACCGCACCAATGTGACCCAGTGGGAGCTGGAAAGGTACCTGCCTCTGCTCTAGAGTACGGTATCGGGCTCACCTTTTTATTTTTTTCCCAACTACGATGTAACTCGGATTGTGCCGCAGTACGGCGGCGTAACCCGGGAAATGCTGGGCTGAGCCGGCTGGCCTGCAAGATATGCAAATCGCGTTATGCCACAGAGCCCATGCTGAAGAGAATTGAGTCCGCTCTGCCTGCCAAAATTGCTTCATTCTCTCTAAACTGAGAACATGCCAATATTTATAGCCGAGTTGTACCCATCTGCCTCTGGAGGTTTTGCATGAAAATTATTCTGATGATCATCGCTTTTGTTTCCCTGCTTCTTCCGGTTGCTTTTGCAGAGGATGTAAGCGTTGATCAGCTCAAGCAGATGATGACAGGATCTGCAGACAATCTCACCAGCTATACTTATTCCCGCTCTGCAGAAAGCACTATCATCTACAGCAATGAATCGCTGAAAGACAAATTCGCTGCCATCAAGGCCACGAAAGGAAAAGTGAACCTGACGGAAAAGGCCGGTTGGTGGAGCCATCAGCTTACGGATATTGGAGATGGGCAGGTTCTCACCTGGCAAGGATACTTCTTAAACGGTACTGAACTGTGGAAAGAAGGAGAGAACTGGACCCAATTTAACATCACAAATCCGGATGCCCTTCTAGCGGACTACAACGAGCTTCCCGGCCAGACGGCGCTCTTAAACTACAGCAACCTGTCGATCACAGGCACTGAGACGATTGACGGAGAGGACTGCTACAGGCTTGCCGGAGAGCCATTCCCCTTGATCGAGAAGACCATTTTAGGCACGCAGATCTTTGCCGCCTACCTGTCTTCGCCCTTCCCACTGCCGGACGAATTCGACAACAAGAACTTTGGCTTCGACAACACCTCAATTCTCGAAAACAGCAATGTCTCAGTCACCGCCTGGATCTCCAAAGGGACCTCTCTGTTAATGAGAATCGAGATTGATTCCCGCTTGACCCTCACACCCTCGATTCTTGAGATAGAAGAGAATAACTTCACCATACAATCGACTCTGCAGGAAAGGACCGATTACAGCAGTTTTGGCGAGCCGGTGCAAATAGCGCTTCCCAAAGAGAGCCAAAATCAATCGCCCCGCATGAAGGGAACTGACTGGAGATGGGCAGTCTTCGGCCTGGTGGTGCCATAACAGGAGGGATGAAAAAATGAAATTCGCCAAGAATATTATGTCAGGCCTCTGTATCCTGGCATTTCTGTCCCTGGGCATGCTGACGGCTGGGGCACAGGATCCTGCAGACCAGGCGCGCACCTACTGCGTGAGATCTGGCTATCTTTACAGCACGTCTCCAGGAATTAATGATGGTCAGGGAATGTGCGTGTTCCCGGATAAGAGCTGGTGCGACTCCCAGGCATTTTTCCAGGGAGATTGCAGCCGGAGCCTGAACCCAAATATCCTGCCGAGCTACGTCTCCCAATCCGAGGGCATGTGGACGCAGTCAGCCGAAACGATCTGCCGGAGCAGTGGAGGGATTCTTCAGAGCGTTCATACGCCCTATGGCGATATCACAGTGTGCGCGTTTCCTGATGGAAGAACCTGCGATCTGGCATCCATCGCGGAGGGAAGATGCGGCGGAGACAACTGGCTGGTATATGCCCGGTCCTGGCTTGATGCACCTTAATTTTATGCTATTGATTTTTAAGGCTTGAGAGTGCTATTAAGCTGTAATGAGAAAGATCATCAAGATCGACCAGTCGCTCTGCAACGGCTGTGGCGAGTGCATCACCGCCTGTGCTGAAGGCGCCATCGAGCTTAAAGAGGGAAAAGCCCGCGTGGTGAGCGACAGCTTCTGCGATGGCCTGGGCGCCTGTCTGGCCGTCTGCCGCGAGGGCGCTCTGACCATCGAGGAACGAGAAGCGGAGGTGTTTGATGAGAAAGCGGCCAAAGAGCATCAGGGAATGGCCCACACGCATGAGCATAAGCATCATGCAAAAGATGCCGCCGCTGTCGCGCCCTGCACCCTGCCGATTACCCTAAAACAAGATCTCGGTACGGCTGCCTCACCCCGACATGATATGACAAAGAAGGGAGAGGCAGGAGAAAATGAGCTTATTGGCTGGCCCATCCAGATGAGACTGGTTCGCCCCTGGGCCCCATACCTGCAGGGCGCTCGCCTGCTGGTGGCCGGGGACTGCACCGCCTTTGCCTATCCCGCCATTCAGAAAGATTTCATCAAAGGTCGCGTGGTCCTGGTGGGCTGCCCCAAGCTGGATGATACAGCGCCCTTTGTGGACAAACTCAGCGAGATTCTCAAGGCCAATGAGATCCGGGACATCGCCGTGCTGCATATGACCGTCCCCTGCTGTGCCGAGCTTGAGGGACTGGTAACGGAGGCAGTGAAGCGATCGGGAAAGGACGTGCCGCAAAAAAGCTATGTGGTGGGAATCGACGGCAAACTGATTGCGGAACAGCCGAATCCAGAAAAGAAATGGAAAAGTTTATGCGGTTAAGAGGTGAGAGTCATTCTCATGGATTTCAGCCGTCGCTTTGACCTGGCTGCAGGAGCCCTGGTCTTCCTGGTCTTTCTTGCTACCGTGTACCTGACCAAGGATTTCCTCACCACCATTTTGCTGAGCATAGTCATGGTGTTTCTCCTCAAGCCACTTTATGCCGCTTTCTTTCGTCTGACCCGGCAAAGGCAGATCTCCTCCTTTTTCTCTATTTTGATTGTGTTCATCTTTATTCTGGCCATCCTGCTCGGCATCACCACTGTGCTGCTGGTGGAGATATCCAATCTAGAAAAGTCCGGAGCCCTATCAGGCCTCCAGTTTACTGCCATAACGGAGCAGATTGATATATGGGCCAAGAGCGCCCTGCCTGCATGGGTTTATGATTACGTAAATGTTATTATACTTAAAAACGTACAGGAGATAAGCGACATTCCCATAACCATAGCCACCTGGCTTTTCCCCATTGTACAGCACGAGCTAACCTCATTTGCCACCAACCTTCCCGTGCTCTTTGCCCAGTTGATAGTAGTGGTATTCTTCACATACTACATTCTCATAGACGGCAAAGAGTTCATGGCCAGGGCTGTGGACCTGATTCCCAGGCAGAAGCGAGGAATTGTCCTGAATTTTCTGCACGAGCTAAACAGCATCTATAACACTCTTTTTACCGTCTACTTCACCACATCCATGTTAAGCGGCGTCCTGGCGGCCATTGGCTTTTCCATGCTGGGCGTGCCCTATCCCTTTGTGCTGGGGGCGGTTGTGGGCGTCTTCACGCTCGTCCCCATGCTCGGGCCGCCCTTCGTATTCATTCCCATGGCTCTCTATTATCTGTTCATGGGGGACATGATTCGTTTCCTGATAATCATGGTGTTCGGAACGGTGGTGCTCATGGTTATACCTGAGAACGTAATCCGCCCCCATCTGGCCATGAAGAGCGCCAGGATTCACCCCATAGTCACACTGCTCGCCTACACCGCTCCCATATTCGTGGTGGGGATCATCGGGGTGATCATCGGCCCTACACTCTACGGTTTTCTCCTGGCGACCTACCGGGCGGCCATCAATAACCGGGAAGCTTGACGAATTGTAGACTCGACGAATGGAAAGCTTTATCTCTTTTTATAGGCCACTAGTCTAGTTCAGTTCCATGGAGCTTTAAAGATGGGCGTAGAGAATGGCTTGGAGAAGTGTGGTGCTATTGATGTGGCAGAGCTGCTGCTGACTGCAGATATTTATAACCGCAAAGAAAATTTGACTGAAGACGACCTGCCCCCCAATATTCGCAAGCATTACTTCGATGTGCAGACCAAGAGCGTCAAAAGGCCGATTTATGTAACCAGCGCCGATGCGCAGAAGATCTATGGCATCGAGAATGTCAAAGCGGTCATAAAAGATCTTACGTTTGTGGCTTTTGAGGAATTCGGATCCCAGCTCCGGCTGACCGTATTCGATGTGGCGGCCAAGTGGTTCGCCAATCAAAAGGATCTGGCCAGGATAAAATCGAATCCCACATTGGCCTACTTCTATGAAAGCTATGACTCTCTGAATGTGAGCTATATCCTGGCCAGGAGCGCCAATAAGCCTCTTTCAGCCGATCGGGAGTGGATAGACGCTCGCATAAAGGAGCTTTGCAAGGATTCCAAGGAGGCGGAAGAGCTTCTCAAGCTGGCCTACATCAAGGCCCCCGAGGATGTGAGGGACAGCATTGCCGGCCTGATTCTAACCGAGGATCAGAAGGCTGAGATAGAAAAGATGGGCAAGGCCCTGAAAAACCGGCAATATCTGCGAGAGATCGGACTCTATGAAATTGGCAAGCTTCTTTTTGTCGGCCCGCCCGGTACCGGCAAGACCACCACTGCTCGCGCTCTTTCCAACTGGTTTTCCCTTCCCATTGTGGAGGTCCGCCTCTCCATGATCACCAGCCAGTATTTGGGCGAGACCTCCAAGAACATAGACAAGGTCTTTGACCTGGCCAAAAGGCTGTCCCCCTGCATACTGCTCATTGATGAGTTCGACTTCGTGGCCAAGACCAGAACCTCGGATGAGCACGGAGCCATGAAGAGGGCCGTCAACACACTCCTAAAAGCTATAGATGAGATCAGCCTGGTGGAGCATGGCGTTTTGCTCCTGGCGGCCACCAATCACCCTCAACTGCTGGACTATGCCGCCTGGAGACGATTTGACAAGGTATTGAACTTCCCCCTGCCGGACAAGGAGATGAGGCGCATGATCCTGGACAGGGTATTGTCTCGCATTGATGCCGACGTAGATACAGCCGCGCTCGCAGAAATGACGGAGGGCTACTCGGGCTCGGACCTCCGGTTGGTGATCAGAGAAGCCGTGCTCAATGCGCTTCTGGAGGATCGCAGACATCTGGGCCAGGAAGATCTGAAGAGGTCTGTAGAGGAGTTCCGGCGCAGGATCTCTGATTACAAGCGGAGCATCACGGTATGAGGGCGGCATGAGGGCAGCATGAGGGCAGCATGAAGGTCACTCTCCTGGGTACGGGCGACGCCATAGGCACACCCAAGATCGGCTGCAAGTGTCCGGCCTGCATGGATGCTTTGCGGGGGGGGAGAAGCCGCAGGATGAGGTTTTCCGTTCTCATTGAATCTGATGAGGAAGACGGCCGGGTTTTGGTGGACAGCAGCCCGGACCTGCGCTGGCAACTGTTGAAGAAGGACATATCCAGTGTGGACGGCGTGATATGGACGCACGCCCATTATGATCACTATGCCGGATTTGGGGATTTTCATCGGGTGCAAAGCCACGTGGATGTCTATGCTCTGAAGAACACCATGAACTATATCCTCAATTATCTTTATTTCCTAAATCCTGTGCGCCATGACGTAGCAGCCTGTCAGCCCTTCGATATTGCAGGAATGCAGTTCACCCTCTTTCCCGTCAACCACCCGCCTACAGAGACGGTGGGCGTGCGCATTGACGACGGCAACCATGTGGTGGTGATCACCAGCGACACCAAGATGGAGATTGCCGAGCAAAGCCTGGAGCTGATGAGGGATGCCGATCTGATGCTGGCGGATGCCATAACCCCGCCGGGCTACACCATCAGCAAGCACATGACGGCGGATGAGGCGGTAGCTTTGGGGGAGCGTTTGGGCGCGAAACGGCTGCTGCTCACGCACCTGAGCCACCTTTATCCGCCCCACGAGATGGCCCTCAAGAAATGGCCGCTGGGCCACGACATGATGGAAATAGTGCTGTAAGAATCATTGCAATACTATTCTTCCGCTAAAATATAGCGATAAAGACATATACGAAGAGCTATGAACTCCTAAAAGATGAAGAGGCTTACGGCTTATGTCTCGGGCAGTGTCCAGAAGACAGGATATAGAGCAAAAGTTGCCGATTTTGCCAGAATGCTGGGACTAAAAGGAACTGTGGAGAACCTTGACGACAGCCGTGTGAAAATATTGGCCGAAGGCAGTGAGGATAAGCTGAAGTGGTTTGAAGAAGCTATTAATATTAATGATAATCTGATACAAGTCTCCTCTATCGAAAGAGAATATTCAGAGCCGAAGGATGATTTCAGCAGGTTCTACAAGCTTGTGGAGAAGGGAGAGACAGATTCTCGGCTGGATACTGCCGCATCCCATCTAAATAATCTCATCGGGGCAGTTAATAATTTGAATGATAATCTTGGCAGAAAGATGGATGTTATGATTGATTTGAATGATAATCTCGGCAGAAAGATGGATGTTATGATTGATCTGCAAAGAGAGACCCTCAATGCCCAGGAAAACCTGCTGGAAGAGGTTCAGGAGTCCAGAAAAGATCTAAAGGGATATCTTGAACAGAGATTCGAAAAGCTGGAATCAGAAGTAACTGAGATGCGAGCTGCTCTGAGAGAAAAAGGTATTATATCGACCTGATTAACTTTCGCTTACCTGGCCTTACTTCTGGGCAGAAGCTCGTTGCTATCTCCAAGAACACCAAAAGAGCCTCATCATTGTCTTCTTCGCGACCAACGCGACTTCGCACGAGATCACGGGTTCACGCGAAGGCGCGAAGCCGCGAAGTCCCGATGAGAGAAGGACAATTATGTTTTGATTTGGGTGATGTCTATGAGAATAATAATTATTTTAATCATTCTAATGCTGCAGCCGCTGGCTGTGATGGCCGCCTCTGAAACGCCAAGTGTCCAGGAGAAGGATGCGAAAAATGAATCGGCGGCGATTGCTCCCAATGATTTTAACACCACCCAGAATTATAGTTATGAGGAAATTGACCGGCATGCTTTGAATGCACCCTCCTCCGCCGAAGCAACGGTAGAAAGCCTAGCTGCCTACTTGATCGAGCCGGCAAAAAATGATCGCGAGAAGGCCCGAGCCATATTCCGTTGGATCACAGAGAACATCGACTACAACGTGGAGGTTTTTTTCAAGGGAGGCACCGGGGCCACGTACTCCGGAGATGTTTTGAAGAGCCGAAAATCGGTCTGCTACGGCTATTCCGATCTCTTCCTCTCCCTGGCCAGGGAAGCCGGGCTTGAAGCCGTAAGGATCAGCGGCTACGGAAAGGGGTACGGCTACATGCCTGGCAAGAACTTCAGCGGCCCCGCCAATCATGCCTGGAATGCAGTGAAGATCAACGGATCCTGGTATCTGATGGACTCTACCTGGGGAGCGGGGTACGTGAGCGGGGACGGCAAGTACGTGCGCCGGTTCGATGATCACTTTTTTATGACGCCGCCCAACCAGTTCATCTTTGATCACTTCCCGGAGGACGCTCAGTGGCAACTCCTTGACAAGCCCGTTTCCAAGCAGGAGTTTGAGAGTCTGGTCTTTCTGGAAGCGGAGTTTTTTAACCTTGGCCTGAAGCTTGGCCAACGCAATGGAACGATCGGCGCGGATAAGCAGATCAATGTCTCCATCTATGCTCCAGCGGATGTGCTGATGATGGCGAAGTTGGAGTATGCGGACGGCGCGGCTGCTAGAGATGGATACTCATTTTGCCAGAGAGAAGGAGAGCGGTACGATATTTATGCACAGTTTCCCAGGCCTGGAAGCTATATTTTGAAGGCGTATGCCAAGCAAAAGGACGATCCAGGCAAGTACAACTCCGTTTTAGAATACCGGATCAATGCTGCTTCCGGCGGGGGCGCCGGCTTTCCCATGGCTTTCGATAAGTTCAGCGAGACGGGGGCCTATCTCTACGGGCCGCTGGAGGGCAAACTGGTGGCCGGGTCGAGCTACTCGTTCCGGATCAGAGTGCCGGGTGCCCAAGAGGTGGCTGTGGTGTGCGGGGATGAATGGACGCATCTCGCGATGCGAGGGGGAGATCTGTTTGAAGGGAATGCGACTGCAAAGAAGGGGGATGTGGGAGTCTTCGGGAATTTTGGGGGAAAGGGATGGGAAGGGCTGGTGAGGTATGCTGGGAAATGATTTATTTTTGATGAATACCCCGCAGCCAGCAACTTGGTGGTTATTTCCGGTATAGGACTCGCCTGGAGAGCATCAGCAACTACCACATGGGCAAGGATGTGAGGAGCCCGGAGGAGTTCACCGCCGAGATGGACGCGCAGCCTTATTCTGCTAGATTGCCTGCCCCGAGTTCTTCTAGGCGAGCTAAAGGAGTATCCCGTCTTTATTACATCGGGAGCGCGGAGGGTCACGAATACCCCGACCTTTAGGTTGGGGATGAAGTGAACCCTCGCCCGATTTTCACATTTTCTTAGATTGATTAACAAGGACTCTCTGGGAACCGAAAACAGAGTTACGATAATTCAGATCAAGGGGATCTGGTCAACGAAAGCTCGATGATTTCTGATCTCCAGCTAACCGGGCGTGCGTGCGGCCCGAAGCATACCCCATCCCTTTAGGGTGGGGTGGCCGCACGCAGTTTGATTTCAAGGTAATCGAGAGGATTCCTATTTACCTAGAACCGATGGTCGATATATATACAAGGCGCTTCTTGTTGCCACTTCTATTCGCGATGACGGTTATCGCGAGATTCTGAGTGCTACGGTTGCGGATAATGGAGATGAATCTTGTTGGAAAAGTTGCTTTGACGGACGTCAAATTAGTGATATCTGATGGTCATAAAGGGACAAGCGGCTGTTGAAGAGGCATTTCTCAGAGCTTTTTGGCAAATGTGCAATGTTCATTTCATGCGCGCCGTGCTCAAGAACATACCAAAGAAAGCCAAAAATAGGTCGCTCACATGCTAAAGGATGCTCTTGAAGATGAGAACAAGATGCAGGAACTAGCTGTTATTCTTGACGATAAAGGATATAAAAGTCTACCGACACAATTGACAGATTCCTATTCGACCTTTGGAACTACAAATCATTTCCCAGACCGCACTGGCGGAGAATCCGAACTACTAACGGTCTTGAGTGAATCAACAAGGAGCTGAAACGAAGGAGTCGCGTATCAGGAGCATACTCAAATGATCAATCGCTTCTGAGAGTGGCGGTTTGCATCATGATGGGTATCAATGAGGATTGGATAACTGGTCAAAGGTATTTATCCTTGAGGAATTGGTTGAATCAGGATACGGGGCCACTGCAAATTTACAGCGAATACGGCACGCTACTTTTTCTTCTGCAATCTTGTGGACTGCAGCGTGCCGATTTAAGCGACTTATCCGACACAGCGGCTATCTCGAAAAGTTTATTACTATTGGTTGGGATAAACAGAAAAAAGAGGGAGCATTATAGCTTATTTACCGATCAATATGTCTAATGATATAATAAATAGTGGCTTAGATAAAGAAAAGCGGAAAAAAGATAATTCAATTATAAAAATATTAATAATTACGCAGGCCATAACTGTATTAATTATCTATATATTTTTATACCTATTTAATTTAAATATTGTGAAATATGTATTAATATTTGATATGATTTTATTCATCATTTTTGTATTAAATTTGAGGGCTGGGCTAGGCGTAATTAGATCAAAGCTAAGATCTACTGGCAGTAGATATGCAATATTTGATGCTATTCTTTGTATATTAACAATTTTATCATCTAATGAATTTATGGAAAGATTCGAGAAAGAAGGAGACTCAATTTTAGTTTTATTGGCTATTTTTGCATCCGTTATTACAATTATTACAATTATATTTGTATTATCTAGGGCGAAACGGGATACATATTTAAAGGACATTAGCTATACACTAATTATAGGAATAATATACAATTTATTAGACGGAATAGAAACCCTGCCGGAGGATATTAAGTCGCTTGTTAGGCTTTTTCTAGGCATCTTTTTTACGGGTGCATTGGTAAAGCTAATCCTGGATATTTTTGGGATTAGTTTGCCAGCAGTTATCACTTTATTAGGTGCTAATAAAGCTGCAATTATATTGGCAGGAATTTTGCAGATGGCATTTTGGAAAAATGAAAGTATCATACAAGATGCTTTTGGGTTAGAAGATTATCAAATGAAAATTTTATTTATCTTGTCCATACCTATAACTGTTTGTTTCGAGTTAGCTATTGAGGTCTCTTTAAAAAGGCTATACGCATTAATTTCCAAGAAATTGAGATTATCTGAAAATTATAAATCATTTATATATCTTATAATGTCATATATATTAGTTATATTTATGATAGCCACTGGGTTAGTCAAGGAAGATCTAGAGAAGTATATATTTAATATGTTTTTGAACCCATTTGTAATAATAGTTTTAATCATTATTGCTATAATTCCAAAATATATTCATATGTACCTGAGAACTCATACGATATCTCTAAAAAAGGGAATAGTCCTCATATTATCGATCTCTGCAATTTTAGCTCTTGGCTACTATGCGTATCTGCAATATAGTGAAGGTCATAGCGAGCCAGCGAATGATGCTTACGCAATTATGGTTAATTATAACGGAAGTTGGATTGGGTCAATATATGAGGGAACAAACAGAACTGATATTACAGGGACAGGGAATCCAAAAGTGCCTATTAAAGTCACCGAGTTACCAATAATAATAGATATTCAAAAGATAGATGGTGATTATGGAATCTTGACCGTTGATATATTGAAGAATGATGAGAAAATTAATACGGGAACGGCACAGGCAGGACATACAGGTGTGCGAATAATTTTGCCTTAATGTGATATTTCAAATTTACAGCCAAGTGATAGACTACTGCCCTTTCAAACTGATTTTTCATCCTCATGGGTGGCTTTCGGATCATAAGTATTTATAGGAGTCCTCATAAAGATGATTATGCCTCACGGCTAGAAGAAAGCAATCTCTGGCCGATGCGCGAATGATCGGCTGTCCATTTAGCCATAAGTCTTCAAACTGCCTTAAAATCGTTATCCTTCACTGCGCCCCACCTATCTTAATCATTGATTAGAGAATATTCTCATTATATTCCCATGGACCGATTGCAACTGCCTTTTCCCTGACAGGGATACCTAGATGTCCTTCGGAGTCCAGGCAGGAGTCTCGCCGGATCCTGCCATTTTGCGCATCCATTTTTCTGATGCTATCCGGGTGGACTCTGTCGTTTTCACTAAACCTCATCGCAGAAGACAGCCTTCCGCCAAAATCTGCAGAAAGTTATCAACTATACAATATAAAGCTATTAGTATTATAAACAGTGACAATAACGATTTTATAGTCATCATGCTCTCCAATTAGATGTATGGCGTTGCATATCAGCAAAGCCCTAGTGGAGAGAAAGCGAAAGGAGGGATTCTAATTGCAGAAAAGAAATTTCGCAAAGCTGGATGAATTTAAAATTATTCATTTGATAACTTTAGCATGCATAGCATTTATCATAATCCCTGTAACAGATGGTAGCATAGAAATCAAATTTTCAGGAAAAGAGACTCCTTTTACATATAAAACGGACGAGAGCGTATCAATAAATTGGCACTTGAACTATTATCCAAGCAAATTAGAGTCTTATACGCTTTCCGTAACAGATAAAAACAATAAAAAAACTATTTGGAGAGATGCTGTCCAATTAAACGATGCATCAGCGGGAGAACACAGTCCAATTGATCGGTCGATCAATCTTGGTAAAATGGCTGAAGGAACCTATTTAGCGGAATTTAACTCTAAACCGAATGATGATTATCCCGCGATCAATTACTATGATATCTTTTCTGTGGCCCCTCGAACTGGATCTTTCCAAATTGCCAGCTTCTATGATGCAAATAGAAATTGGAAGTTGGACCCTGGAGAGGGCCATGAGGGACCTGAATTTCAGATAACAGGGCCGGGAGGATTAAGCTATCGTGTGAAAACTGGGCCCAACGGTATATCGACGAATGAAGTGCCGATAGGTCTGTATAATATCACAGAATTTCCAAGAGATTGCTGGAGGCCCCTCAGTTCAACGAGCCAGATGATTACTGTTCTGGAAGATCAAACGAAGCAAGTAGCCTTCAATGACAAGCCCGACACTGATTATACAATCTCTGCTTATGACAACAGCACACATAAAGGTGTCTCAGGATTCACCTTCAGAGTCTCTAGCCCAGAAGGGACTCAAGAACTTGTTTCAGGTCCAGACGGCTTGGCCAAACCGCGCTCAACAGGTCTGCCAGGGACCTACACAGTTACAGCCACGCCGCCAGCGAACATGGAATTGACGACGCCCAAAACGATTCAGTTTAATCCTTGCATTGAAAAGCAGGTAGAATTCGGGGCCAATGAAGTCCAGCCTCCAAAGATAATTGACTTGTTGCCCGAGGACGAGTCAAAAATGGGCTCAAAGGATGTCCTATTCAGATGGAGGACCTCAGAAGAGAGCACAAGCGAGCTATATATTAAAGAACAGGGCGAGTCGAACTATACAGTACTGAACGGGCAGAGTGGTCTTGATCATTTCATCACTGCCACCAATCTTACCAGGAACAAATGGTATGATTTCTATGCAAGGAGTGAAGCAAGGAACAGATTTGACCAAAGCGAACCCCGGAGTATTTTCATAGACAATGGCATCTCGTTTACCAAATGGCTGTATAGGGTTACCATAAATAGAACATATAGCCAGAATTGCCCTATCTCAGTCAAGAACACCGATAACAAACCACACGAACTGCGAGTAGATGTCAATAGCTCAGCAAGCGATATTTACTTCAATTTCGTTGGTGGCGGTTCAGCAGATAAAGTGATTACGCTAGGTCCAGGTGAGACAAAAGATCTAAATCTAGTAATACATGCGCAGGATGCGCAAGAGAAGAATTACGTCTTATACGCCAACCTCACAAATCTTGGACCAGAAAATATAGTAGATCGCGCGAGGATAGAGGTGACTGTGCATTGGCCAGCGACCCTTTTCAGATTCGAGGAGGTCGGTACAGATCCAGTTACCCTTACCAAGACTCTCCGGGTCACAAATCTTGGAGATCCGATCACAGACCTTAGCATAACTCCAGATGGGGCCCTTCTCAGGAATACAGTTATCCAGCCTTCTGTCAGGCATATGAGCCTCGGACAGAATAAAACGGTTGATATCTTTGTGAGCCCACTTTGGTCAACGGATATTGGAGCTATCAAAGGAACTCTAACGGCATCCGCTGCTAATGTTAGTGAGACATTGAATGTGGATTTCTCTTGTAAAGAAGGGAGACAGCTCTATAAGGTGGTGCTTCCTGGGCCTCAGTTACACTTCGATTTGCAGGGAGGTTACTGTATCAATCAACATCCGATTACAGACTTCTTCACGTTGCCTCCAGGCCTAAGCGCGGGAGATGTGTTGAATGCGTATATCGGCATGGAGTTGAATGCAATAGATCCCGCGAGACAATTTACACGGTATAGCACCTGGGTAAAGATCAACGATAACGAGGTAGGCAGACTTAGCAGGACGATCCCATCAGGATATTACAAGTTCAACATAGATCCTGCCTTCTTTAGCTACTCTCAGGCGGGCCTAGCCTCCAATAAATATGTCTTGGACTCAGATATGAATAGGGGCTATAGTACGCATCTCAGTAATACCAGAGTTGTAATGTGTCTCAAGAATCTGACACTATATGTCTGTGCTGAGAATGAGCAACAGGCCAAAGAGATCGCATGGAGCAGTAACTGGATCTATAGACCATCAAAAAGGGTGAACGTCACAATATTGTCTCCCCAGGAAAGCGAACAGATAGAATTAGGAAAACCATTAACCATCAAAGTGAGAGTAGATGGTGAACAGGGTGGAGAGAAGTACTGTACTGTCAGAGGAGCAATCAATAGCCAAGTCATAGATCTAATCGACAATGGACAGCACAACGACGATTTAGCAGATGACGGGATCTATGCAGGTGTATGGATTCCAGATTCATCGGGCATATCCAGAATTAACATCAGCGCAGGCAACTGCGTCGTTGTGGGTCATGCTTATGCTTCTGTAAGTGTGAAGGCCAAAGAGACCGATATCTTTGATTCCGCTATCTGGCTGACTAAAACCACGGAACCCCAAGCCCTCGACGTAATGAATATGAATACAGAAGAAGGCAATGTGGTTAAGTACACAATTACTCTTGGCACAAGAGGGGACGACATAAAAGACGTCAAAGTAATCCAGACCCTACCTAGCTATCTGCGCTTAAATACCAATAGCCTCAGCAAGAGCGGTACTGTGAGCTTGAGCAACGAAGGCCAGAATTGGAGTACGACCAGCATAACGTGGGATATTGGCGAGTTAACTGGGCCATGGAACGTCACCTTTGACACGACCTTCAATTGGAGACTGCCGGCGGGTGTCAATTATATTGATGGGTCGGCTATGCCTATGTCTGCAGTGACCTATACCAATGCCACAAAAGGCGCAGGCCGCTTGGAGATACCAGAAGGAGAAATCAGGTTTATATCTGGGGCACAAGAGAGGACTGCTGAGAGACAGGCCCCCGTTGCTACTGAGACGAGACCATCGCCGGGAGTTGAACCTGTCTTTGCCCTTCTAGGCATTCTATTTGTGGCTTTTGCTCTCAGGAGGCGATGAAATGCATCATTAGAATTCAAAGAAGCGAGGAGATGAGGACTGATGGCTGGTTCCAGCTCCTCGTTAGGCTTTTTTTATAGCGACCCACACAATTTGTATCGGTTATAAATGCATGCGATTCGAGAGAATATATGGCATTCCTTATGCTCTGATTCCGGGTTAGGCTTATCTCCTCTCTGCAGACCAATCTCCTTCGTTCCCATCACAAATCTGCATTGTGCCCTTCATATCGAGACCTATTGTCCCAGTGTATTTTGTTTTGTCGCGAGTGCAGACCTCTCCACCACAATTATCATACTCCCATTGGATGGTATTTTCACTTTGGCTCCAATGTCCCGGACCATTCAATGAGTCGTATAAGGTTCTTTCCATGTCGTCGTTGAAGGTAATTGTACTATCAATTGGAATAAGCCTAGAAGACTCCCGAGAATAAAGAGTCCATTCGCCAACAATACCTCTGGAGATAGAAGATACGTCTACCTCTTCTGGCTTGAAACAAAATGACGGTTTAATAGTGTTGGAGTTTCTTTCATCGTTCCAGTTGCCCGCATTATCTACTACATGTACCCCGTACCAGTACTTGCCTGGAGATTGCGGGGAATCTGTGAATGAACCGGAATAACGGTAATCATTCCCAGATAGTGTATCTCCTTTAACTTCCTGCCAATCACTTTTCTCATCACTGCGCCATAGCTCAACTTGCTTTAAACCAGAGTATCCATGATCAGATGCCACCGTATAGCTAATTGTAAAAGATTCCCCTGCGGTCGAGCCAAGACCTGTAACCCGGAACGCCTGCACTGTTGGTGGATTGCAATAGACCTTGCCATCAACACCAAGTTTTATATTATTCATAGCATATTTTTTGAAAAGATCAATATGTATCTGATTTCCGGTATGTTCACCAATATATGCCCCCCCATATATGGCCTCCAAATCTATATTATGCACTTCAATTCGATAATCTTTATCCTTCTGGAATTTCCCTTGATAATAACTTCCAAAAAGTGGATTATCATTCTTACTCTGAATAACCACAATTTTTTGCACTTTATTCTTATTTAATATTCTATGAATCTGATCTATATACTCTCTTTTCTCGGCTCCCGGAGAGCTTGTTTTATAGAAATCTACTGGATTAAGCGATTTTAACTCCTCTGGAAATACTCCGATCATAGGAGAAATTAATATAAGTGTATTGCAGATTACATTTTGCCTATCCAAAGCTGTTACCGCCGTGACTGTTCCGCCCGAATGGGCTATAATTGTATCATATGTTTCATCATGTAATAAAGTATTGGTCAATCCATTTTCAGGCGTTGGTAAATAAAATCCATCACATGATGCTGCATTATTTACTTGTGGTACATCTCCCACTGGTATATCTCCAATCAACCACTCCCCTGAATAGTATGTAGGGATATACATAGCACCAATTTGATCCGCGAAAGTTTTACAATTTTTATTAGTCTCCGGTCCAGGGGGTTCTTGCCCAATACCACCAATGAAAAGGTTTAATCGCCCTTCATTATACCCATACACGTTGGTGAGGTCAGACGGCATTCTAATCTCATCTCCGCGCACAGCTCCTGAAAAGGGGATCATTAGAAGTACCACAAATATCACTAATTTAATTGCAAGGTCCATAATCTATCATACCTCGTACATGCCAAAGACGGGCATTGTCTCGAATCTGGTGTAATTTCATAGATGCCATGTATCTAAAAAGCACTTACTCTTCGTCCATAGATAAATAGGTTTTATCACCTTAACTCTTTGATTTTGTGAGGATCTCATCCAATGCATGGTCCATATTTACTATGGCATCCAGTAAGTCTTTTGCCTCCTCATCCCCATCACAAGCCGTCCCTCAAAGTCTTGCATATACCTTCTTCCTCAACATCTCGTTGAGCCCCGCCCTCTCGTAAGCCCACCGCCGGTGGTTGGGCCGTGCCTGCAGGCAGATGGCAGTGGTGCTCAGGGAGACGTGACCGAGCTGCTGCTGGAGGTAAAGGCAATATCAATCCCGTTTATAAAGCGTCCAGCGGCTGAAGCTATGCCTCAAAAGACGCGGCGTGATCCTCTTCCGCAGCCTCACTTTGCCGAGCCCAACGGGAAGCGGCCAGGAGCGAGAGCCGGGCGAGGCCAGCTCACGGCTATGCAAAGATAGCTATGCTGAAGACTGCCAGGAATTCCTTTTTAATAAAGTCTCTGTGCGTCCTCTGTGCGCTCTGTGTCTCTGTGGTGTGATCGTTAGTTGTTTGGATATAATTCTTAGCTAATAATAATAGAAATCTTGAGGCTTAGTTTTCCCCAAATCCAGCCCCTTGGAAAAGCCGCATCATCCTTCCCCTCAGGCCCGACCGGCCTCCCGCGCCCGAGTGCGATCGTGTGCGTGCGGGCGCAGCCTGGCAGGCGGCGTTGTGGCCCATAATTGTCCTTCCCTCATCGGAACTTCGCGCCTATAGCGCCTTCGCGTGAACCCGTGGTCTTGGCCCGACCTGGCCTCCTGCCCCCAGTCCCCGCCAGGCAAGCCAGTGCGCCCTGACGGCGACGCAGCCCGGACAGGCAGCGGCCAGGAGCGAGAGCCGGGCGAGGCCTGTCCGCGGCCCGCAAGGATCGTCAAGCCGGAGACTGCCAGGAATTCCTTTTTAATAAAGTCTCTGTGCGTCCTCTGTGCGCTCTGTGTCTCCACATGAAAAACTTAAAAAAACAAGATGCTGCGGTTCAACCGCATCCCTCCTTCAAATCTTTCTCCACCAAGTATCCTGCCTGGCTGATGACTTTTATCATCTCGTC
>Ga0247841_10002547_pt1 | contig 36016 bp, 36 predicted proteins | sample LaCruzMarch2015__2_FD_192410 | JGI IMG/M metagenome (GOLD analysis project Ga0247841, IMG submission 192410) | Freshwater microbial communities from meromictic Lake La Cruz, Castile-La Mancha, Spain - LaCruzMarch2015_18m | ecosystem: Environmental > Aquatic > Freshwater > Lake | place: Spain... | reverse complement strand
TTTTCCCGGAATAATTTTAGGCAGGCATCCACCACATCGGCGTCGTAAAGCGTCCCTTTATTGTTTTCAATCTCTGCCAGCGCCACGTTTAATCCTAATGCAGGACGATAGGGACGATGGGAAGCCATGGATTCCACCACATCGGCCACGGCAAGAATGCGGGCCTCCATGAGAATTTCCTCCCCTTTCAGGTGCCTTGGATAACCGGAACCATCCATACACTCATGATGCTGATAGACGATCTCTGCCAGTGGCCAGGGGGATTCCACATCCTTCAGCATTTCGTATCCTCTCTGGGCATGTGCTTTAATCAGGGAAAACTCGACTTCAGAAAGCTTTGTCGGCTTGGACAATATCTCCGCCGGTACCGACAATTTCCCGATGTCGTGGATGGAACCGGCCATGCAGATGCCTTTAATTTTATCCTGAGACAGCCCCATTTCTATGGCTATGGCCCGGGCAAGGTCTGCGGACCGGCTTTGATGGCCGGCGGTATAGGGATCTCTTGTCTCCACAGCGGACACCAAAACCTGAACGGTCGCGCTTACCGCTTTCCTGAGACTTTCAAAGGTATCCTGGAGTTTTTGTTCCGCCTGCTTGCGGTTGGTGATGTCGCGCCAAATACAGTGGAAAACGGATTGTCCCAAGATCTCGATGATCTGCACCGTCACATGGACATTCCTGATCGTACCCTGTCGGGTGCGTAGCCGGGTTTCAAAATCAGCCTGTCCGTCAAGCATGACATGCGCGATGCGCGACCGAGTTTCTTCGGATGTATTATCGGCCTCCAAATCGAGAATGTTTAAGTCCTCAAATTCCTTTCGTGAATATCCGAGTTGTCGGTGGGCGGTTTCGTTGAACTCCAGGGGTCGTGCCGTAGCCGGGTCAATAATTAAAATGCCGTCGGGCGAATGCTCGAACAATAAGCGGTAGCGAGTTTCAGCATCTCGAAGCTCTTGCTCGGCTTTCTTCCGTTCGGTTGTTACTTCGGTATAGGTAATCATACCGCCGATTTCACCATTAGCCCGGTACCACGGCCGGCACTCCCAGCGATTATAAGTAATGGAACCATCGGGACGTTCAAAATAATCATCATTATTTCGTTCAATTGTGCCGGACAGGCATCGCTGATGCACTTCCTTCCATTTTTGCGGCATCTCAGGAAACACGTCATAATGATGTTTGCCGATAATGTCCTTTTCCATGATATTGTAGTCCTGAAGGTATCGATCACTGACCGCAATATAGCGGAGATTGAGATCGTATACGGCGATGGCATTAGGATCGTGCTTGATGATATAATGCATCGTCTCTTCACTTTCCCGCAGCGCCTGCTCCGCCTGCTTGCACTCTGAGTCCGAGAGTTCCAGTTCCCTGATTCTATGATTTAAGCAGGAAATTTCTGCGATCAGTTCTACGTTCGTCTTGGCTTGGTCGTTCATCTGCCCCCTCTGCTTAATAAATGGGTCTTTCTTCCATAAATGTTCTTCAAATGAACCCTCAATGATCATCTACCGAAGTGCATATATTACAAGCCTTTTATTGAAAGGCAACCCGTATTCGAGCAGGATCTGCAACTATCTAATAGTCCCCCCTACTGACCATGGAAGATAACAACGGACGCCAACCAACTGATGTAATGTGAGAGGTTCGACCCGGCAGCATACTTGATCCTTCCTTAATTCTGTTCTATTGCCAGAAATGTAAAGAATTCAATAAATCCATCCAGCGGTATCATAAAAACGCCATGACGGGTTTCATAGCCGTTTCCCGGCATACAACGGGGTCCCGATAAACATTGCGGCAAATAGCGGCAGTATGAATTTTATCATAGGCTCTCCCGCTCGTCTCAAGTAATTGCAAAACCTTAAATCGGAAAATGTAACTTTAATTTGGCTGATATTAATCGCCGGTCATATCAATAAACGCACTGGTTTCAATAAAAAAAATATATGCAAAAAGTAATTGCGTGTCAAAGAGAAATTGGCCACAAAATCTTACGTGCGGTGCTGATGATCGTGGAGCGTGATCATTTCCATGTGTCCTGGTGAAGAATTTTTAAAGATATCATAGTCGTGTAGTTCAGGAAGTTACACAGCCTCTCTTTATTCAGCATGACTGAGTAAAAATATTCAATGCAAATGGTTTTTACTCTTTTTCGACCGAGGTCATCGGGAATATCCGGCACGCTGATTGTATCTGCTTTTCTACGAAGACTCTTGTGAGGTCATCAAAATTTTAAATGATGATGCCTCGCCCCAGTAAGGTAGTTCCTGTGTCCAGACAAGTGTATCGGGAAGAAGCCGTCGTGAACTCAGAAGATGGCGCAGCTCTTCTTCAGTGATTGGGCCATGCTTAGTATTGCCATCTATTGAATAATACCACATTTTAACTTGAATCTTATCCACCGCGGAGGCATCAATACTGCTCTGCCTTTGGATCCCGGGAGGTTCGGTTTGCAAATTTGCCTTCTCAACTATCGTCATTCCCGAATCATGGATATGCTCGGTCCCATTTTTTTCTCTCCCTCTGTTCCATAACATCAGAAGGATGCTGGCAATGAGAAACACTACGACCATGACTAAATAAAGCACGTCAAAATTTCTTTCCATTGCCTAAGCCTCCCTTTCCGCAGTTCCCTGTAAAGACATAGTCCTATGATCTGCCGCCCCTTTTTCCGTTCCTGCTTTCTTCCTCATAGAACTGATTATTTATATCACATATTTCGCAAAGAACATCTATCGTCTTTTCAACATCGGTGATGCTTTATTCAACAATGCGGAAATGAGGAGGCCAAGGGCGGTCCGTTATTCAACAATACTTGAATAACGGCCTACAAGATAGTTGTTTTATGTATTTACTTTTAATACATTGATTTTATGAAATATTTATTTTATAATGGATGAAGAAAGTCGATTTAAATAATATCCGGCAAAATGAAGCGCCCCTTTAAATATTTTTATTTTTATTTTTACATAGTTAACTAACAAGCGACCGCCGCTTCGTCGGCACAAATTGATTTACGATTGTCATGCTGTCCGGTATTATCCGGCATGTTCCAATCTATTCATGGTGTTATTATTTATGAATCATTATTTTCATACAATAATATATACCGCCAGTGCCTGGCAAAACTTTTTTTGTGTCGCTGATTTTGATATATTTTCATATAGATGCCCTGTGTCGGCGCTCCGACACCCTCCGTCGCCCCGGCGCTGCGGAGGGTGGGCAGCCAATAAAACTTTAACAATTATCTCCATATTCATCGAATGATGCACAACATTACGATCAAGAAAACCTCTCACCATTACACGGCCCTGGCCGGATTGCTCACCAGCGGGAAATTAGCCGACAGCCTGGGCCTGACGACCCTGCTGCGACAAAGGCTTTCCATCAAGCGGGGCTGGTACTCGCGGATCTATCCCGAAGAATTGCTTTTCTTTTTCATCCTTGGCGTCCTGGCGGGGACCGGGAACATGAAGGCGCTGGATGATTTAAGGCAGGACCCGGTTCTCTTCAGACTGTTCAATTGGCAGAAGCTTCCCAAAATGCGGACGATAAGCACGATATTTTCCCGCTTTACCACCCTTTCCGGTCAGGAGCTGGAAGCGGTGCAGCAGGTAGCCCGCAAACGGCTCTGGGCTTGCAAGGGGCCATCCGGGCCAATCAATCTGGAAATGAGCCTGACAGAGACGAAAGCGGCCGGGGTACAACGCCTGCTTTGTTTTGTGGCGGAAACACGGGAATGCCTGGGCGGGCGCCTGATTCCAGCTGCCCGCGACGCAGACGGCGAGGAACGGCTGGCCTTCATAAAGACATGCCTGGCACGCCTCCCGAAGTCACGCCAACCCGCAGCGATCCGGGTAAACAGCGCCTTTTTCAGCGATGATTTAGGTACCATCATGGAGAAAGATGGCTGCGGGTCACTTATCCTGACGCGGCGGGCAGATCCCTGGTTTACGTGGTGTGAAAATAAAATGGCCATGCCGTGGCGCATCAATGCCTGGCCGGTCCGCTCCGCCCTTTTTCAGGGCAGCCTCCTTGCGTATAACCTTTTTGTCTGGCAGATCTGGCTGATAAAAGAGAGTTATTTTCGCAAAGATCCGGAAATATTCTGGAACCAACTGCTCCATGTCCCGGCCCGATTGAGCACCTCAGGCCACCAGCATACCCTGCATATCCCCGCCGATCACCCCTTTCACGAACGCTGGGCAGCCCTGGCAAAGGCCCTCGGCGAGGCCGATGATGACCACTTACCGCCACCTATTGACTGATGATGCAATACGATGGAACTGAAGATCAAAACACAATGAGATCATTCATTATTTATTGAAAGCGTTAATTTGGGGAAATTCGATTTTGTAGCAACTTTCGATTGGAAATGCTCAGGCACGAGGGCTGAAAAGAAGAAAGTTGCCGTTTATTGCCAACAACCAGTACTGCCCATGCGTGAAGGCAGAATAATTGATTTTGCCTTTTGTTGACATAAAAGCGATTGTGGCTATAGCCTGTAAGATGCTGCTCTGGATTTATCATGTCATCAGGGACGGGGGTTGAATTCCGTTATCTCGGTGAGGATTACTCAACCCGAAGCAAGCCTCTCAATTTCTCTAAAACAACCTCAACTGAAACGGTCCTATTTTTGGGAGAAGATCAAGGTGCATTAGGATAATGCAGCAAGTGGATTATATTAATCCATTTCGTTGTATTTATTGTCGTTATGCCTATTTTTTAATGCCAAATAATCCATCTCTCTTCCTGTTGCATATTTATTTTCTACTTTCTGTAAGTTCAATAAAGCATCATTGCGATTTTAAGTTACGTTTATTAAGCCGTATTATTTCAGTCTCTTAAGCGAATTCAGAATTGTTTTCCAGACCATTGGCACAGCAATTGCTCTACAGCTGCGCAGATGATCTATTGGTTGTATAGCCAATTTATATGAAGACTATATGAAAAGGAATGGATCCTAACGTTCAAAGGCGGTCTTCGTGTGGAAGTTATGTTGTGGATGCTCTATGGCGTGACTGATGACACCCATGGGCAAGGTTCAAAGATTCGTACTGGGCGAGCGCGTCGTGAAAGGCAAACCGAAGTCTGAATAATATATATACTTAAGGGGGAGAAATATGGAGCTGCAGGGTAGAGTAGCTATTATCACAGGGGCTGCAGGTGCGGGCATTGGAAAAGCTGATGTCTTGGTATTGGCAAAAAATGGTGTCAATGTCGTGATTAGCGATGCCCATCCCAAGAGAGCATTTGATTTGGCTGAAGAGATAAAAGCCACATTTCCGGTAGAAGCATTTGGTGTACTATGTGACGTGCGTGAATATTCTCAAATTCAAAGCATGGTTAAGAAGACTATTGAGCGATTCGGACGGATTGACATACTGGTTAACAACGCCGGAGCAAATCGAGTATTTCCCATTTGGGAAATATCAGAGGATAACTGGCATATGATAATGGATGTAAACCTTACGGCGACGTTTTGTTGCACACAAGCCGTTCTGCCTACAATGATGAAACAGAAGAGCGGCGTTATTATAAACATGTCTTCAATTGATGCGTATATGTGTTCATCCTTAGATGGAACAGCCTACGCCTGTGCAAAAGCTGGGATTATCGCTTTTACGAAGGCAGTGGCAAAAGAGGTTGGCCAATATAATATTAGAGTTAATGCCATCGCTCCATCTGTTATATGGAATGAATTCTTGGCACGCACAAAAGGTGTTCAGCAAGAAATACTTGAAAATATTAAGAAGGATACGCCCCTGGGAAGATATGGGAGTCCCGAAGACGTCGCCAATATGGTTGAATTCTTGGTAAGTGATAAGGCGAGTTATATTTCAGGAGCCATTGTTTCTGTTACGGGAGGCTATAATACTTGGTAAATAGTTTAGTAATCAGACGGTTAATTTGTATTAATACGTACATCTAATGTTATTAAAATAAAATAATAATGTTTGGAAGGAGATTACAAAGTGTTAAATTTTGAATTATCAGATGAGTTAAAAATGATCAGAGAATCCATATCAAAATATTGCAACAAGCATATAAAGCCCGTTGCAGCTTCATTAGACCAAGCTCATGAATTCCAGGAAGACGCCTTTCGTCGTATCTTTGACGGATTAGCCAAACTTGGATTTATGGGTCTTTTAGTACCAGAAGAATATGGTGGATCAGGGTCGGATTTACTTTCTGTTGCTGTTGTAGTTGAAGAACTCGGCAAAGTGTCACCTGGGATCGCGTTTTCGTACTTGGCGCATACGCCTGTTATGGCATTTGCTAATATATTTCGTAATGGAACAGAAGAACAAAAGCAAAAGTATTTAAGAGCAATGTGCAAAGGGGAGATTATCGGTGCAAATGCGGTTACAGAACCTGACGCAGGCTCAGATTTATTTAATATTAAAACCACTGCTGAAGAAGATGAAGATGGTTTTGTCATAAATGGCTCAAAAGTCTTCATTACAAACGCCCGGATCGCAGATGTCATCTTTGTTCTAGCAAAAGATAAGACAATAAAAAATGGAATGAGCGGCTTTCTAATTGATAGGGATACCAAAGGATTTTCAGTAGGAAAGGATCTAGATAAATGTGGATATAGGTCATCCCCCACTTCAGAAGTGTATTTTCAAGATTGCCATGTACCGAAGAACAATCTTTTGGGAGAAAGAGGAAAAGGATTAAAAGCTGTACTTTCTGAAATTGAGCTTCAAAGAATCCTTCTGGCACACATTGCAACGGGATTGGCCGAGGCCGCAATGGAAGAGGCGATTAAATATTCGAAAGAAAGAGTACAATTTGGAAAGCCGATCGCTGAGTATCAGATGGTTAGGTCAATGCTTGCTGATATGGCAACAAATATTGAAGTTGCCAAAGCTATGAATTACAGGGCGGCATGTGATTATCAAGAAGCAAGAAAAAAAGGGGAAAGTGAATCATCTCTTCTTGCTTTAATGGCGAAGAGATTTGCTTCTTCAATGTGTTTAAGTGCCGTATTAGATGCGGTACAAATACACGGTAGTAATGGATTAATGAAAGAATATCCTGTGGAAAGATATTTTAGAGACTCAAAGATGCTCGATATTGCCGGGGGCACTAACGAAATGTTGAAGCTCTCAATATCTAAAATCATATTGAAATAATATTTTACTCTTGGATAGATCGGTTGCTTTATAAAGAATAGTTTCTCATTTGATAGATATCAAAGAAGAACCATTCTTTTGACAATTTACTGTGTCTTTTTATTAGGGATTTACTATGAATACTAACGACTTGCTTAGTCTCACAGGAAAATTAGCATTAGTGACTGGCGGAGGGCGCGGGATAGGGGAATTTATTGCTCGTGGATTGGCGGAAGCGGGAGCTAACCTAATCATTGTCTCGAGAAAGAAAAGTAATCTGGAAGAGGCCGCTGTCGAAATAGCCTCCAAATACGGTGTCGAGGTTCTGCCTATAGTATGTGATCTTGGTAAAATAGAAGACATAAATAATCTAATTGATATCATCACAAACAGTCATAAGCGGATCGATATATTAATAAACAATGCCGGAGTTACATGGGGGGCGCCTACTCTTGAATATCCATTAGCGAAATGGGATCAGTTGTTCAATATAAATGTTCGTAGTGTGTGGATCCTCACACAAAAAATTGCCAATCTAATGAAAGAACAAGGAGGAGGCAATATCATTAATATTTCGTCGATCTTTTCTTATCGAGGCACGGATGAAAAGATTCATCCAGCGGTTCCTTATAACTCAGCAAAAGCCGCAATAAATTTACTGACCATGAATCTTGCGGTAAAATTGGCGCATTTTAATATTCGAGTAAATGCAATTGCGCCGGGGTTCTTTCGTACAGAAATGATGTCATATGTGGAAAAACCTGAATATGTGGAAAATTATTCTGAAATGCTTAATCAGATACCAATGCGAAGGTTCGGAGAAATTAATGACATAAAGGCTGTAGCCGTTTTTCTCGCATCTGATGCCGCTGCATATATAACCGGTCATGTGTTGGCTGTAGATGGAGGTTATTTGGCAAGATAATTGCGGAAAAAGTCATCAGCCGCGTTGATTGAACATAACCAGGAGAAGAAATGATGAGTAAAAAGATTGTAGTCATTGGAGCGGGAACCATGGGATCGGGGATTGCCCAAATAGCAGTGGAGGCCGGTTTTCAGGTTTATCTTGTGGACACGGAGCAGAGTTTCGTTGATCGTGGAATCGGTAATATCCGTAAATTCATAGGCAAAAAAGAAGAGAAGGGCAAGCTTACACGTGCTCAGTGTGACGATATATTCACCCGGCTTACGGGTGTAACGGATATGAAGAAAGCCGTCGTAGGCGCCGTGATGGTGGTAGAAGCGGTATTCGAGAAGTTTGAACTCAAAAAGGAGATCTTTCAGAAGCTCGATGCCCTTTGCCCGCCGAATGTCATCCTGGCCAGTAATACCTCTACCCTGAGCATCACCAGTTTGGCCGCCGCCACGGAGAATCCTACGAGGGTGATCGGCACCCATTATTTTAGCCCGGTTCCGGCGATGCGGCTGGTTGAAGTCATTCGGGGTAAAGAGACCAATGACACAACAGCAGATAAAACAGTCGAGTTGTGCAAAAAATTCGGGAAAACTCCCATTGTCGTGAAAGACATCCCAGGGTTTATCGTCAACCGGTTCCTCTGCCTCATTTACAACGAGGCAGCCAACATGATCCAGATCGGTTCTGCAAGTGCCGAGGATATCGATATGGCTATGAAACTTGGGTGCAACTGGCCCATGGGGATCACAGAGATCATTGATCTGGCTGGCGTGGACGTCTGCGCCTTCGCCATCGAGGCGATGTACCAAATGACCGGAGAGGATCGCTATAAACCATCCCCCCTGTTTGAGAAGATGATAACCCAGAAGAAACTTGGCCGGAAGACCGGCGAGGGATTCTATAAGTATGACAGATAGCAATACCGATGCGCTTGACATAGAGATATAGAAAGGATGGTATTCTAAGGTGAGTAGAGATGTTGTCTTCGTAGAAGGCATGAGAACAGCCTTTGGCAGACTGGGAGGCGGCCTGAAGGATTTTACGGCGGAGGAACTTGGCAGTATTGTCTTAAGCGGCATCGTCGATAAGACGAAGATCTGCGAGCGGGGTCGACTGGACTCCGTTTTTGCCGGGGGGGCGTTTCCTGTTTCCCATGCTATCGATCCAGCCCGGTGGATGGTACTGAACGCAGGCATCCCCGTGACCACAACGGCTTCCTATGTGGAGATGCAGTGCGGATCCTCCATTGACGGCATCAACCATGCAGCATGGAAGATCCTTAGCGACGCGGCGGATTGTGTCATAGCCGGCGGTATGGAATCATTCAGTCAGCTTTCGTTCAGATATTCTTCGAGTACCCCCCCCTACCGCATCACGCCGCCGCGGCTTCTCGATTATCAACTTCAGCCGAAAACTAAAGAAGGACGAATTTACCCTCCCTTTGAGATGGGATTGACGGCGGAGAATCTTGCGGAAAAGTACGACATATCCCGGCAGGCACAGGATGAATTTGCGCTCCGCAGCCAGACGCTGGCCAAGAAATCAATCGAAGCCGGCTATTTCGAGGAGGAAATCGTTACCGTCCTGGTGCCCCAGGGGAAGAAAAAACCTCTCCTCGAATTCAGAAAGGATGAGCATCCGCGTCTGGAGTCATTGGAAAACCTTGCAAAACTGCCTCCGGTATTCAAGAAAGACGGAACCGTAACGGCAGGAAACGCCTCAGGGCTGAATGACGGCGGGGCATTCGTCCTCATGATGACCGCGGAAAAGGCGAAGGAGTGGGGCTACGAGCCCATGGCCAGATGGATCTGTGGAGCAGAATACGGCATTGATCCGTCAATTATGGGAGTCACACCGGCATACGCGATACCGATTGCTTTGAAAAGAGCGGGATTGAAGCTTTCCGATCTTGATGTGATTGAATGTAATGAAGCCTTTGCCGTTCAGAATCTTGCCGTCATCAAGGAGCTTGAGAATCAGGTCGGGGAAAAAGTCAATATGGACAAATGGAACCCCTTGGGTGGGGCTATCGCATTTGGCCATGCCAACGGCGCGTCAGGTGCCCGGTGCGCCATGTTCGCCATGAGGCAACTGGTCCGCACGGGGGGCCAATACGGTATTTTTTCAACGTGTTGTGGAGGAGGACAGGGTGTCGTCACGATTGTCGAAAACCTGAAATATTAGAAGTGACTATTGCTGTACCAGTATCCAGTTTTGAGTCTCGTCTCGTGATGGTGTGGGAACGTAATCTGAAAGGGTGGATCTTGTCAGTAAGATACATATTTCGTTATCCAGGAGGAAGTAATGGATTTTAGACTCAGTGATGATCAGAGGATGCTTCGGGATACCGTCAGACGCATTGCGGAAACGGAATTTGCGTCGCGAGCGGCGGAAATCGACAGCACAGAGGAATTTCCTAAGAAGCATTTCAAGATTCTGTCAGAGAGCGGGCTTCTTGGCATCCAGATTCCAGAAGAATATGGCGGTGCTGGGGCCGGTATGCTTTCACTCATTCTGACTGTCGAAGAAGTGGCAAGGTGTTGCGCCTCGACATCGGTTATTCTTACAACACAGGCCCTTGCAAGTGACCCACTGCTCCTAGGGGGAACGGAGGAACAGAAGAAAGCATATCTCTACAGACTTGCGTCGGGTCAGTGCCTTGGGGCCTGTGCAATCACCGAGCCGGGTGCTGGTTCCGATGTGGCCGGGATGAAAACGGTAGCCAGGAAAGTCAATGACGGCTACGTCCTCAACGGATCGAAGATCTTCATCACCAACGGTGGGGTGTCAGAAATCGTCACCGTGCTTGCCTATACCAACAGAGAGAAAGGCAACAAGGGCATCAGCATGCTGCTTGTTGAAAAGGGTGACAAGGGTTTCACTGTGGGCAAACAGGAACACAAAATGGGGATTCATGGCTCTGACACACGGGAATTGGTGTTTGAGGATGTATTTCTGCCTGACAACAGGATACTTGGCGGTGAGGGAATTGGTTTCAAGGTGCTGATGCAGACATTCAACTACACTCGTCCGGCTGTGGGAGCACAGGCGCTTGGCATTGCCCAGGGAGCTTTGGAAGCCGCCGTTGACTATGCGAAGGAACGGGTCCAGTTTGGAAAGCCGCTTGTATCTTTCCAAGGTATGCAGTGGATGCTCGCCGAGATGGCTCTGGGTGTCGAGACCGCACGTACTATCGTTTACAGGGCTGCTTCCATGATTGATACGGAGCATGACTCTCCGGACATTCCGAAAATAGCATCCATGGCGAAATGGTATGCATCGGACGTAGCGATGAAGGTGACGACGGATGCTGTGCAAATCTTCGGCGGATACGGATATACCAGGGAATATCCGGTCGAGAGAATGATGAGGGACGCAAAAATTACGCAGATTTATGAAGGAACGAATCAAGTGCAGCGCATAATTGTGGCTTCGCAATTATTGAAATAGAATTATTTGCTCGGTAAACCTTCAATTGCTTTAAGTACTGATCAGAGAATCAGAATTGGGGACAAAACGAAACGAATTTAAACGCTTCATCTATTTTAATACCGGGGATGGGGGCATACATGAAACCTGCATTAATAGTTGTGGATATGATTAAAGACAATGTCGGGATGCATTTGTCACGGAATAAATCATCTGAATTCGTGAAAATTATTCCCAATCTTCAGAAACTCTTGAACGAATTCAGGAAGAGAAATCTCCCCATTGTATTTGCCAATGATAGCTTCATGGAAGGAGACTTGCTCTTTTCAGGTCGGATGAAACCCCATGCCATTCGAGGCACCTCCGGGGTCAGAGTCACCGAGGAGCTTGGTCCCGAGCCGAGCGATATGCTTCTCGAAAAAAGGAGATTCAGCGCATTTTTCAAAACTGATCTCGACATGACCCTGAGACTTTGGAAAATCGATACCATTGTAACGACAGGCATCGCGACACCCGGCTGCGTTTATATGACTGCTATGGATGGATTTGCTTACGATTTCAAAGTAGTCATAGTGGAGGATTGCTGTGCCGCTCACAAGCCGGAAATACATGAGGCATTCATCAAAGCGATTAATATGATGCCCCTTGAGCCCATGGTTCGGATTATGAAACTCAATGCATTACTAACCGATCTTGATATGCTGCTGACACAAAATATTTGCTAATTCCAAAGCGCAGCCGTGTTTTTGAAGGGGATACTCTGGAGAAGCTGCTGTTGGGATTAGAGAAAGGCTCCTCGCTGCTCAAGCTTCTGATTATTGTCGATGCTGGTATTGCGGTAGGGGATAATCTTAAGTGGCTCCGGGATAATCATCAATCATGCGATTTGTTTCAAACTGAGGATGAAGAGAATCCACAATAGTTGGTCAAATATTCGGGGAAGGAGGGATGGAAAAGGGAGGAGTGCCAAAGGTGATACCGCTCAGATATTTTGGGCATTTTAAGACAACATTTATAACATTCAAATCGAAAAGGAGGATTGTTTAATGGCTCATGAACACAGTTTTGCAACCCCGGCTCCCGCAGGATTGGCCGCGTTGGCAGTTGCGTGTTTCGGTTTTGGTGCCGTTTTTATGGGTAAGGTAGATTTATCCGGGTTTCCATGCCTCGCCGCCTGGCTCATTGGCGGCTTCGTTGTCCAGTACACCACGGCGGTCATGGAATTGAAAGATCATAACATACCCGGTGGGAACGTATTTTTGTTTTTCTCCGCTTTCTTCATGCTTGCTGCTGCAATCAGCATTTTCGCCAAGTGGTATTCTATTAGCTTCATTTTCGGTCCAAAGGCCGCCAAAGAGGCTATTGACGCAGCTATAACTGCAGCTGGGGTTGCAGACGTAAAAATGCTCACCCCTGAGCAGCTTGCTGCCGCCAAAGCCAATATAGGCAAAGCCGTCGGTGCCGCAGTTGCTAAAATGGCCTATGTTGAAGGCTGGATGTGGATGGCAGGAGCTGCCTTCCTTACCGTGGTGACCCCTTGTTATGCGAAGGGCAGTCTGTTCTTCGCCATTGTCGCCGTTGACATCCTCCTCTGGATGATCGTGGGTTGTGACACGGGCTGGTACGGCGATCCCAAGACATGGAAACCAATCATCGGCTATCTCCTGCTCTTCGTTGGCTGTTATGGCATTTACATAGCAGGGGCCGTTGCCTGCAATACGGTCTATGGCAAAAATCTCTTCTGGATTCCCCCAGCGCTTGTTAAATAGATTTCTTTATTGTTTGTTTTTTATGACGGGGCAGGTTTGCAAGAACCTGCCCTTTTTTAACATATATATCAAAAGCTATTCACCTTTTCTTTACAATCACAATCACTTCTTACTGCGCCGAGGTACATGATGGAAGATTTATCCAAGAGCAAACAGTCTTCGACTGGAGAAATGGCATCTCTAAGACGAAGAGTCCCGGAGCTGGAACAATCAGAATCGGAGCGGAAGCGGGCCGAGGAGGCATTACTCGCAACTGAAGAGAACTTCCACCGCGCCGGTCTCTGGATGAGTCCCCGATGGGGATACGGATAGTGAGCGCCGAAGGTGAGACAACTTATGCCAACCATGCGATCCTGGATATTTACGGCTACGACAGCATTGATGAATTGCGAGCGACCCCGGTAATGAACCGCTATACTCCGGAGAGTTTTGCTGAATTCCAAAAAAGAAGGGATAAAAGAAAGCGAGGTGAATATCTCCCGTCCGAATATGAGATAAGCATTATCAGGAAAGATAGCGAAGTCCGCCATCTCCAGGTCTTCCGCAAGGAAATACTGTGGGATGGGAAAAGATAGTATCAAGTAAAATACCAAGACACCACCGAATGTAAACAGGCGGAGGCGGCGTTGCGCGACCGTGACATCAAATTCAAAAAACTCTCTGCCTGGGTACCCGGAATGATTTATCAGTTTACAAAAAGGCCGGACGGAACCTATTGCCTGCCGTTCGCCACCGAAGCGATCCGGGATCTTTATGGATGTTCACCGCAAGATGTACGGGAGGATTTTTCTCCCATCGTCAGGGCAATATTTCCCGATGATTTAGATAAAATTTTTGGCTCCATTAAATACGCAACCAAACATGTGACCAACTGGACATGTGAATATCGTGTACAAATTCCCGGTCAGCCAATCCAATGGACTTTAGGAAATTCAGCACCCGAGAAATTGGCTGATGGCAGCATCATCTGGTATGGCTTCAATGCTGACATCACCAACCACAAGCGGGCGGAGGAAAAGCTTTGCCAGTCTGAAGAAAAATACCGGAGCATCTTTGAGAATGCCCAGGAAGGGATTTACCGGACAACTCCAGAAGGTAGATTCGACATGGCCAATCAGGCCATGGCACGAATACTGGGCTATGATTCCCCTAATGAACTGATGGACAGCATGAGACCAATATCACCCATCAACTCTATATCGATTCAAAGGACCGCACAAAGGTCATGGAACTGATAGAACGGCAGGGCTTCGCAAAAGACGAGGGACTTCAATTCTACCGTAAGGATCGACGAACGATCTGGGTATATCTGACCATGCGGCCGATTCGTAATGAGCAGGGGGCAACTTCTATATTATGAAGGGATTGTTCAGGATATCACTGACCGGAAAGAGTGTGTGGCGCGGCTGAGAGAGGCCCTGGGGGGGACCGTCCGGGGGCGATCGCCTCCCTGGTCGAAACGAGAGACCCTTACACAGCAGGCCATCAAAACCATGTGTCCGATCTTGCTCATGCCATAACCACTGAGGTGGGACTCTCCAAGTATCAGATCGAAGGACTCCGTATTGCCGGCAAGATCCATGATATTAGGAAAGTCTCCATTCCTGCGGAGATCCTCAGCATGCCAAGGAAATTAACAGCCATAGAATTCAACCTGATCAAAACGCATGCTCAATCCGGGCATGACATCATAAAGGACATTGAATTCCCATGGCCCATTGCGAGGATGATCCTTGAGCATCATGAACGGCTGGACGGGTCTGGATATCCCCATGGTCTAACCGGGGACAATCTGCTCCTGGAATCACGGATTCTGTCGGTAGCCGATGTGGTGGAAGCTATAGCGACACACCGTCCTTACCTGCCGGCATTGGGGCTAGATGCAGTTTTGGGGGAAATTACCAAGAGCAAGGGTGTTCTCTATGATACTGATGCCGTGGATGCCTGCATGCGATTATTTAGGGAGAAGGGTTATAAAATCAATTATGCATAACGACATAAATAATTGCGCATGTTGATGATTATTTATTATTTCACATTGGTGACGTGATACTTATGCGCAAAATAGGGGGTGTAGATAATTCTGTGTAAATGGTTTGAGATAAGATAAAACCCATTTATATAGGAGGACTGCACATGGCAATCAGAGACGAGATTCTGGAGGAGATTTTAAAGGAGGACAAGAACCCCGAAGACCTGATCGGCAAGGATGGCATTCTCAAGGAACTGACCAAGCGACTTGTAGAGAAGGCCATGGAAGGCGAGCTGACCCATCATTTAGGCTATGACAAGTATTCATCTGCCGGCAAGAAGAGCGGCAATTCGAGGAACGGTAAATCGTCGAAGACGATTAAGGGTGATTTCGGGGAGCTTCCTATAGAGGTTCCCCGCGACCGTAACGGTGATTTCAATCCCCAGATTATCCCCAAGCATCAGACCCGATTCAGCGGTTTTGATGACAAGATCATTTCGATGTATGCCCGTGGTATGACCACGAGGGACATTCAGGATCATCTTCATGAGATTTATGGTGTCGAGGTATCGGCTGATCTCATTTCGACGGTGACCGATGGGGTAATCAATGATGTCAAGGATTGGCAGAATCGTCCTCGATGCCACAATCTTGAAGGTACGCAGCGAAGGGCGAGTCATCAATAAGAGCGCGTACCTGGCCATCGGGATCAATGTAGAAGGTCTCAAGGACGTTCTTGGAATCTGGCTTGAACAGAACGAGGGCGCAAAGTTCTGGCTGAAAGTGATGACGGAGTTGAAGAATCGCGGGGTCAAGGACATCTTCATTGCCTGTATTGACGGTCTCAAGGGTTTTCCTGAAGCTATAGAAGCCGCTTTCCCCAAGACGGAGGTACAGCTCTGTATAGTACACATGATCAGGGGATCACTCAGGTTTGTTTCCTGGAAGGATCGTAAGGCTGTTGTTGCCGATTTAAAGGGGGTATATCAGGCGGTCTCCGAAGAACTGGCCCAGGAAAATCTTGAGATATTCGCCCGGAAATGGGACGGCCGGTATCCCACCATTTCTAAGTCCTGGCAGGCCAACTGGCAGCGGATCATCCCTTTCTTTGCCAATCCCGAAGAGATCCGGAGAATCATCTATACGACCAACACCATTGAATCACTGAATAACACCCTGAAAAAAACCATCAAAAACAGGGCATCCTTCCCCAATGACGAGGCGGCTATCAAGCTTTTATATTTATCGTTGAAAAATATTCAGAAAAAATGGACAATGCCCGCCAGAAATTGGGGCAAAGCGATAAACCAGTTTGCCATTCTTTATGGCGACAGGATGCCCTAATGAAACGCAAGAAAAATCATTTACACAAATTATCTGACACCCTCGCAAAATATTCTAAATTCTTATCAAATCGCTCTGCATTGGTCATAATTATGCTGATCATTCCAATCTGTTCCTTCTGGCATCTGATTAATACAACACTTTATATCCATTCTATGCGATTATTTGTCCGGAAGGAGGAATTTAAGAAGGTTAAGGAGTCGGGCTAGGAGGGATTAGACCCGCTCCTTGACCTTCTTCACTTACAGTTGATCTTTGGCTGTAATTTCTCAGGGTCAAAGAAAAACCGTTATGTGCAATAGCTATTGCAGAGGGCAAATACCCGTTATGGCGCTTAACGGGTACGAGAAGGAGGGTTTTTGCCTTTGCAATAGCCATTTTTGAATATAACTGCAAACAACGATGATGATCGATAAAGAACTAATTGTTACCCTGCACCCCCCTCTATATTCAATCTTTACCTTCCCAATAAGCGTCTATCCTTTACTTTTTTTGGTCTGCCCTCTAATTATTACGATAGCATACAGTCAATCGTTTTTTGTCATCGTATTGACCTACCTCCATTTCTTGGCTAAGTTGAGGTGATGTAGAGGTTTTATCGACCTACAAATACCGGCTTCCGCTTTTGTGCAAAGGCGGTCATACCCTCTTTCAAATCTTCTGTACGACCTACGGCCGTCATCCCAACTTTTTCCAACTCGAGTTGCCTTTCAAGCAAAGAGAAAAGAGCGCTGTTGAGGTTCTCTTTAGTTAGCGCATATGTAACGGATGGTCCTTCTGCAATTTTCCTTGCGATGTCCATAGTGGTTTTTTCCAATTTATCATCGTCCACGACCTTCGTCACGAAACCGAACTCTAGCGCTTCTATAGCACCGAAAGGCGAATCTATATATACCATCTCCGAGGCCTTGCCGAAACCAACAAGAAGAGGAACAAGAATGGACCATCCTGCATCGGGGACCAAACCCCATGCCGTATAAGCCTGCTTGAATTTTACAGAAGAAGAACAGATTCTCAGGTCACAGGCGGCAGCAAGACTCATTCCACCTGCAGCTGTCACTCCATTAAGCATGGCAATAACCGGCTTTGGCATTCTTCGGATTCCAATTATCACAGGATTCATGGCTTTAATAAGTTGTCGGAGGGTATCGCCTACATCTCCATCTCGGAAAAGAGACACATCGCCTCCGGCGCAAAATGCCTTTCCTTCTCCAGTGATTACGACTACTTTTGTCTCGATATCATCTGTGCAGAATTCAAGTGCCTTGCACATGTCACCAATAAGCTCAAAATTGAGGGAGTTGAAGTCCTTTGGACGATTAAGTCTAATTACGGTGACACCGTCCACCTTATTTATAATGACATTTTTTAATTGCATTTTATTGTTTCCTTTCACCCATGATTAATTAGTATCCCCCGGCAGTGCCGGGGGATTACTCAGGATAAATTATTTATACGATATCCAAACGCTATGAATAGCTGACAAGATCACGGACAAGTGACTTTCGTCATAATCCATTCCCCCTTATTTTCCGTTTTGATAGGGATCCCAATCAAATCCCCAGGAATCACTGTTGAAAGGCACTTTATAATTCCTTCTATCACTGTAGGAGGGATATCTTCTCGTCTTGCCTTCCACGGGCATCATGGATACGGGGAACTTTGGCGCCAAGAGGCCGTGCGCCTTGGCTTCTCTCTCCAGCCATTCCCGATCATCGGGATGGGCTATGGAGATCAGGGCCGCCGTTCTTTCGTAACCAACCAGTCCTCTTAGGTTCACCATGCCGAACTCCGTGCAGACGTAATTCGAGAACTGACCCGGAACATCCACGGACGATCCTTCAGGCAGGAAGGGAACGATCCTAGAAGTTCCATGTTTGCTTCTCGAAGTCATACAGGCCACGGCCCTGCCTCCCCTGCTCTGTGCGCCGAAAATGGCAAACTGGAAATACCCACCCGTACTCGATATCGGGCGTTTTTCATAGAAACCGCAGCACTGCTGGCCGAGGAGATCCACGGCCACACAATTATTAATGGCTATCATGTTGTCGATCCGGGTAAGATTGTGAAGGTTATTGGTGTAGCTGATATCATAAACAGCCATTTCACTATTTCGATGGATAGTATCGTAATACCACTGTGTGTCGAAAGGCAATACCAATGTATAGACGCTCTTTCCTCGGTCGAGATTCTTGTACTTATTGGTCACCTGTCCCGATTCGATCATCTTCATGAGCCCGGCATTCATGAACTCGGTATGGATGCCGAGATCCTTGAATCCCGCGTCAGCCATGGCGATGACACATGCGGAGGGCAGACTCCCGATGCCTAGTTGGATGACATCCCTGTCTCTCATAATTGCCATTATGTGCTTTGCTATCTCTTCCTCATTCTTGTTAGCCTTGATGGCCTGCTCATTGAGCTGAGGCCATTTGTTCTTTTCGCAGTCTACCTCGACCCAATAATCAATATCGTCGATGTTGATTGTGTTGAAGCGTCCACCCTCAGCCCAAGGATAATCCGAACGGACTTCGAAAACGATCTTCTTGGCGCACTGACTAAATATGTTGGCGTTGTTGGTTCCATATGATAAGTTAGCAACACCGTGTTTATCAAAGGGTGACGTTGCATTCCACCACCAGTCCAAACCACGATTCTCCTTCACAGCGTTGACGAATCGATAATGGCTGAACCACATTCCCAGCGCCCATCCCCAATGCGTCCAGCTTGTGCCGCCATTAGTATCGCGGTTCTTGCGCTGCATAGGCGTAAAGAAGTGCTCATGGAAGCAATGATATTCTTGCTCGGGGTCTTTAACCTGAAATTCCGGGTGCGGGTAAAATTGAGCGTAATTAAAGATCTCTATATCCTTTAGGTTCGGGCCTATTCTCTCGGCCAGTTCCACCATGCATGCACTGGAATCACCTCCACATGTGCCAGGCTGAATCCAGTCGCCTGATTTGACCATGTCGAGAATCTGTTGCGGTGTTCTTTTCTTGTCGCGAAGCTTCTGTTGAATAGGTGTCATTTTCCCCTTTCCTTCCTTTCTAATGGTTGATTCTTATTAATTATTCATCTCTTCCGTCAAAGATACGACGAAAGGCGTCTTCCTGGGATTCATGAGCTTGGTCTAATGAAGCTGCAGCGGGCTTTATATGCTTATTGCAATATTTAGATATGGATTCTCTGATCATTTTTAACTCATCTGATAATTCAAAATTCAACACTTTGTAATCTCCTTCCAAACATTATTATTTTATCTTAATAACATTAGATGTACGTATTAATACAAATTAACCGTCTGATTACTAAACCATTTACCAACTTCGGTTCGCCTTTCACGACGCGCGCGCAGTACGAAGCCTTGAATCTTGCCCATGCGTGTCATCACTTATGCCCTGAGGTATCCAAGCGAGCTGCCTCGAAAGAACCCGAAAGCAGCATCTCATCCTTCTGGTTTCTCGCCACGATCTCTCCCCAAACGATATATTGTTCACCTTCCTGTTTCTTCTCTGTAATCTTTCCTGTCACGATGACAACGTCCCCGGGCCTTGTCATGCCGACGAACCTCACCGATAGCTTTCGAAGGTGTTTCTTTGAAATCCAATTGGTTAGAGCCTCACCCGCAAAACCCATAACCAGCATACCATGGGCAATCTGACCTATACCAACTTTCTTGCCGAATGCTGGATCACAGTGAAGCGGATGAAAATCGCCTGATGCTCCGGCATACTTAACGAGCTGAACCTGGTCTATAGGCAATTTAACCAACTTTGGCATCTCACTTCCCACATTCAAATCTTCAAAACGGATTTCTTTCACCAGCGATTCCTCCTTACTTTCTTTCTACTAAAACCGTCATGGCCTTAAGTACCGGCTCGTTTCTCTGATTCGTGTACAAGATTTCAAGCCGGATTATGTCCATTTTTCCCCCCGTTCCCCCGAACTTGGTTTCCATGCCAACAATCTTCATCCTGCCTATAAGGACATCATTGGGATAAATCTCCTGATAATACTCGTATATTTCTTCTCCGTGCAAAGCTCTCTCAAAATTAATTTTTGCTGCCGAGAATGTTTCCCACAGCATATTGGTCCACATGACCAAAACGATGGGAAAGGTCGGAGGAGTCGGCGAATCCTTGTACCCAGCTCTTACAGCGGCTTCCTTATCAGTATAGATGGGATTCTTATCCCCTATGGCTTGAACAAATTCACGAATCTTTCCCCGCTCCACTTCCCAAGTGAAGGGTGGAAACTCTTTTCCTACTGCGGTTTGATCTGCCATTTTTTACCTCCTCTTTAAATTATCAACAGGCTTCGAGTTGAAGATTTCCAGTAATAATCCAATTAAACCGCTTCAATAATCAACCAGATTGACAAATTCCGATTAAATCTAAATCTGGAAATGTTTTCGAGAGTCATGACACGTCATTCCTTAATAACGGGATTTGCTTTATATAATTGAAGAATTTCTAATTGCACGCCGTGAAATGATTTTGGATGAGCGAAGGTAACTTTCCCCAGAGGGACTTCTTTTATTTCCGTTACAAATTTACATCCTTTTTCCTTCATCGCCTTAACATCTCTTTCTATATCATCAACCAATAGCGATACCAAAAATAGACCTTCCCCTTGTTTTTTCACAAATTGGGCAATAGACGTATCGTCGGTCTTTGAACCGATAACATTTAAAGCCACGCCCCCTAAGAAGAATTGGGCACCCATTAAATTAGGAAAGGCAAAATCCTCATCGCGGAAATATTTTGGTTCGATATTCAATACATCTTTAAATTTTTTCACGGCTATTTCACAATCATTAACAGCTATATTGATACTATAAACGCCAGTGAACATCTTTCCCCTCCTTTTTTCAGTAAATTATGGAGTAATCAATAGACTATCTGAATGCATGGTTACTCCATATCATAATTGGACTGCATACTTCTTTTCGTTTATAACCGCTCATACAGAACTGCCAAGCCTATGCCGCCTCCTCCGCAAAGTGTAGCTAAACCCTTTCCCAAACCCCTTTTTTGCATTTCATGCAACAGAGTGACCGTAATCCGGGCTCCAGAACAACCTACTGGGTGCCCCAATGCAATGCCTCCACCATTAACATTGGTAATCTCCCTGTTGAAGCCGAGTTCCTTCTCAACACCCAGATATTGAGCCGCAAAGGCTTCATTGCATTCAACGAGCTCAATATCTTCCATTCGCCAATCAGCCTTAACTAATGCATTTCTAATTGCCGGGACGGGGCTTATGCCCATATAGGCTGGATCTACAGCCCCAAGGCCCGAACTAACAATCCTAGCCATTGGCTCCAGATTCAACTTTTTTGCCTTTTCCCATGACATAACTACAACCCCTGCAGCGCCGTCATTAATACCAGAGGCATTACCGGCAGTTACGGTTCCACCTTTCTTAAAGGCGGGGGGTAATTTACTCAGCATCTCCAAGGTAGTATCTGCTTTCGGGTGCTCATCGGTATGGATGATTTTTGTGCCTTCACGCTTTTGACTAACTGATACTGGTATAATTTCATCTTTAAATCGTCCATTTTTTATCGCGCTCACCGCCCGCTGTTGACTCAAAAAGGCAAACTGATCCTGCTCCTCCCTAGAAATGTTATACTTTTCTGCGACATTTTCTGCTGTGATACCCATAGAAGGACCAACTCCTAACAGCGTTAATCCATCCCACATAGGATCACGGATCTCTTGCTCTTTCATTCTCAACCCCCACCGGGCGCCTTCGATAATATAGGGAACAGTGCTCATGGACTCGGTCCCGCCGGCAATCACAATATCCGCCTCTCCAAGACGTATGGCCCAACTTGCATAAACAATGGCCTGGAGAGACGAGGTGCAGACACGCTGCAAAGTCACTCCGGGGGTTTCTACGGATAGTCCGGCATGGATGGCAGCCACACGGGCGATATTCGTTTCGCGGGTTACCCGCTGATAACAACATCCCCAGACAACATCATCGATTCTTTGATTTTCAATAGTGGCTCTTTTCGTCAATTCCTTCATGACCACTACAGACAAATCAGTATCATGAAGGTTACGAAATGCACCTCCGAACGTACCAATCGGTGTTCGGACTGCTGAAACAATTACTGCATCCCTTTTATTAAGCATGATTTACCTCTCTTAATTTAAAATAACAAATGAAGCATCTGCGCAGATGTAGAGCAATTGCTGTGCCAATGGTCTGGAAAACAATTCTGAATTCGCTTAAGAGAGTGAAATAATACGGCTTAATAAACGTAACTTAAAATCGCAATGATGCTTTATTGAACTTACAGAAAGTAGAAAATAAATATGCAACAGGAAGAGAGATGGATTATTTGGCATTAAAAAATAGGCATAACGACAATAAATACAACTAAATGGATTAATATAATCCACTTGCTGCATTATCCTAATGCACCTTGATCTTCTCCATAGAAAAGAACCGTTTCATCTTATACATAACAACATAAATAAGGATTGATGATTATTTCACAATGGTGACGCAATACTTATGCGCAAAATATTATGACGCCGTGTATAGATTATTTTAGAGAAATTATAACTCTCCCCAAAAACTGGACAGGAGGTATACACAAGATAACGGCAAATCCAAAGGATATTATAGCTGCACAAGCATGACAAGAGAGGAGAAATTCAAGCTGATCCACTACTTGTTTCTTTGCTAACACTTCTTAAAAGAGGGTTTTCTCTTCTCTAAAAAAGCTGTCATTCCCTCTTTCTGATCTTCTGAAGAAAAACACAGACTGAAGCACTCAATCTCATAGTTAAGACCTGTTTCCAGATCGGTATTTATTCCTTTTTTAATGGCATCCTTGGCCAGATTAATGGCAATAGAACTGAGTGACGTGATCTTTTCTGCTAACTTTATGGCTTCGTCCATAACCTTATCCGGTTCAGCAATCACATTGACCAACCCGATGGATAACGCTTCGGCTGCACCCAAGAATTTTCCCGTTAGAACGAGTTCCATGGCCTTTCCTTTACCTACCAGTCGTACTAACCTCTGTGTCCCGCCGCCACCGGGGATAATGCCCAGGGTGATCTCAGGAAGCCCAATTTTCGCTTTCTGCGACATCACCCTCATGTCACAGGCCAAGGCCAACTCGCATCCGCCCCCCAGCGCAAATCCGTTGATCGCGGCGATAATGGGTTTTTTCATGTTTTCCATTCTATCGTGAAAAAGCTTCGTTATTTGACAGGCATTTCGCATTTCCATGCTGTTTTTATGGACCATCCATTTGATATCCGCACCGGCAGCAAATGCTTTGTCACCTGCTCCGGTAACAATTACCACCTTGATGCTCTCATCCTCATCAATGTCACCCATAATTGAGTAAAGCTCATGAAATACATCTCCGCTAAGAGCGTTGAGAACTTCAGGGCGATTGAGAGTCACTATCGCAATGCTTTCTTCCTTATTTACAAGCAGGTACTTATATTCCATTGCTCCTCCATCACATTCATTAATATCTACTTCTGTAGTCAAAGCCGGATAACCAATAGAGCAAACATTAGCTGGCATTGCAATTGCTATGCCAATGGCCCGGAAAACCATTCAGAAGTCGTTTAAGGGATTGAATAAATGCGGCTTAATAAACGTAGCTTAAACTCGCAATACTGTTTTATTGAGATCACAGAAAGTAGAAAATAAATATGCGATAGGAAGAGAGATGGATTGTTTGGCATTAAAAAATAGGCATAACGGTAATATATACGGCGAGATGGATTATCGTAATCCATCTGCTGCATCATACTAATACACCTTGATATCCTCCCTGAAAAAGGACCGTTTCATTTTAGACGATACAAGGTTATCGGCGGCGGGAAATGATATCTGTAAATCGAGCCTGTTCAATACTAATTTAGGTCAATAAACACATGTAGTTACAAATGTTAAAAATCGAAGTTAACCCACTTTTATTGCATTTCCGGGCTTTTATTTGAAAAAAGCCCAATGATTTGAAAAAAGATAACCCAAAAAAGTGGAGATTCAGGGTGTAAGTTAACCCAAAATATAAGCATCTCCAGCTCTTTTAAAATCGGGAACATTTAAAATTTCCCTTCATATTTTAATTGGTTTGTGCCTCTGATCAATATTGAACACCAGTATTGATCAGGAGGCGCAAAACATAGTGGATTTTCAGATCCCGCTGCCTGGACTTGCCAGAGATTTCAATAGCCTGATACCACAGGAGCGAGACTTTATCGCTTACTTTTCCAGCATCGACATGGATTCCATTTCTCCGATTGTGGATTGTTATGCCGGAGTCGGTCCCAAAGGATATGGCGTGTTTCTCATCCTGGCGCGGATCATCAAAATTAAAGAGCGCATCCTGTCTGATCGGCAGTTAGCCGATGCGTTGAAGAAAAATGATCTATACCGGTTTGTTACCGGTGATATTCAGCCTTCTCACAACACCTTCAACACGTTGAGGGACCGCCTGAAGGTTAAAGGATTTGCGGAGATTCACAAACGTTTTGTTCTCAAGGCTCATTCGCTGGGTCTCCTGGATCTGGATATTCCAAATCTGCCGAAACACAGAAAGAAGGGTATCATCCTGGTTGCCGATTCCACATTCCTGATCACGTGCGGTAAGACCAAGGGCGAAAAGGATGAAAAAGGACTTTGGCACTTCAAGAATGAAAGCGCCGCCTTTTTTGGCAAGGGACATCATGGTCATAAATACCCCGTCGGTCATAAAGCTCACAGTCTCAAAACCATCAGCGGCATTCCCCTGGTTATCATCGTGACCCCAGCCAGCGTATCGGATCAGAACGTCATCATCCCATTGATTGAAGAGCTGACCGCTCGTTATCCGAATCTGACATTCTCTTATATCATCCTTGACAAGGGCTACGATGCCGATGAAATCCACCATGATATCTATGAACTTTTTGCCATCATCCCGGTCATCATCCGGAAAAAGATGGTTTATCCCAAGGGGTTCAGCAAAGACGGTTTCCCATTGTGCCCTTGGGGAATCCCCACGAAACCAAAGGGAATCGAGTATAACCGCAAAAGAACAAAATACGCCTGCTTTAAGATGTGTAAGAAATCAGCACAAACCCTTCTTTCTTGTGAATATGAGAAAGAGCAGTATCGCTTCGGGTACATATGCCACACGTACTTCGAAGACAGCTACCGAAAATATGGACCGGCGCTATCGCACAGCGCCATCTATCAAATTATTGAACAGGCTTAAATCGTACACATCAATGATTCATTCGTAAGAACAACTTAATATCCTCTTAAGCCTTTGTCTTGTTATATTTAATGCTTTTGCTGCATGAGTCATATTTCCATGATATTTTGTCAGCGTGTTTTTTGTATAAAGCTTGATCAACTTATCTAAAGCAATCTGATGATATATTTTCACGCTGTCCATCATGGTCTTCTCAAGATTGTTTGAAATCTCATAAGGCAAATCCGAAGGTTTTATACGTTCATCTTCGCTTAGCAATACTGCTCGCTCTATTATATTTCTAAGTTCTCGAATGTTGCCTGGCCAATTATAATTGATTAAAAGTTTTAACGCCTCATCATTACACCCAATTACTTCCTTGTTTAGAAGCTGACTATAAATGTTTATAAAATGTTTTACCAATACGTCAATGTCTTCTTTTCTCTCTCGGAGAGGAGGCAATAAGATTGATATCACATTCAACCGGTAATACAAATCTTCACGAAATCTCCTTTTTTTTACTTCCTTAATCAGCTCCCTATTAGTGGCCGTAATAATCCTTACATCAACCATTATATCTCTTGTTCCGCCAACATGCTGAAATGTTCGTTCTTCGATAAATCGCAATAGTTTTACTTGTGTTTTTAAATCGATCTCACTTATTTCATCGAGAAATATAGTCCCTTTATCAGCTACTTCAAATAATCCTTTCTTTTGCCTTGTGGCGCCTGTAAACGCTCCTTTTTCATGTCCAAATAGCTCGCTTTCCATAACCCCACCAGACAATGCTGCACAATTTACAGCAACAAAAGGTCCTTTCGATCTATCTCCACTATCATTGTAATGAATGGCATTAGCGATGACCTCTTTCCCCGTTCCACTCTCACCTAAAATAAGAACGGTAGAATGAGTTTTATTAGCGAGGCGCTTACACAATTCGATTACGTTCATCATCTCAGAATTATTAGTAAGTATCCTTTCAAAACCATATCTTTCCTTTTTAACTGACCATATTTTTTTAATTTCTGCGAAGGCTATTTGCGAATCAAGGCATCTCTTTATAACGTGCAGCAATTCTTCGACATCAAACGGCTTTGCCACGTAATCATAGGCTCCCAATTTTATTGCCTCCACTGCGCCACGAATTCCACTATATGCTGTCATTATAATGATTGGCAATTCGGGACTTTTTCCCCTAATTCTTTTTAGGATCGATATTCCATCAATATCAGGCAACTTCACATCCAATAATATGAGATCAAGATTATTATTCTCATATATATTCATGGCAGCCTTACCACTAGCTGCTGCATATGTGCTGTAGCCTGTTTCTGATAACGATTTTACTATTGATTCCAATAGAAGTTTTTCATCATCAACGACCAAAATCGTTGGCATAATTCAACTCCTTTAATTTAGACGCTCTCCATTACTGACTTATGATGATAGCCTTTTCCCGAATTTCTATTAACAATACCCCGTCTTGCGAACAGGCAGCAATGCAGAGCGGGTGCAATGTGAACGCATTATTTAATCCTTCTTGCCCTTCCCAGATGTCTTGCCTCGCTGTCATTATTATTCATTTGTTCATTGGTAGTTTTATATAAAATGTAGTTCCTTTATGTTCAATACTTTCTACCTCTATCCTTCCACAATGCTCCTGAACAATCTTATGTGAAACGGATAAACCCAAGCCAGTACCAACGGTTTTTGTAGTGAAAAAAGGATCAAATATTTTACTAATATCACTTTTGGGGATTCCAATCCCATTGTCCTTTATTTCTATTACTATCCAGTTATGGCCCGCTTTTTCACTTTTTTCTTTTCTTGCACTTATGAGAATCTGTCCTTTGTTTTCTATGGCATCAATTGCATTAATGATCAGATTTAGAAATACCTGCTTCATTCTTTCCGGATCTATTCTTGTTTTAAATTTTTTATTCTTAAAATTTGTCCTTATGGATATATTTCTTGCACTTGCCTTTTGCCATACAAGCTTAACTGTAAAAAGCAACACTTCACATATTTCTGCATCAATCATAAGCAGCGGTGACGGTTTCGACAGATTTAACAATTGTCTTATTAATCTTTCGGTGCCGTCTATCTCATTTAGTACACTTAGAATAATTGCATATTGAGATGAATCTTCAGTGTATTCTTTCCCAAGATTTTGAAGGGCAGTATAAATTGCAGCTAATGGATTCCTGATTTCATGCGCAATACCCGATGCTACCACATTTAGTGCTGCAAATTTTTCAAGCCTTAGCCAATATTCCTCCAATTTCTTTTTTTCTGTGACATCGACAATATTTGTAACCAGATTTTCAATTTCATCATTTTCACTAAATACAGCAAAAATAGTGATGTCAAGAAGAAGTCTCTTTCTATCATGCTTGTCAACGAGTAATTCAAAGGCGGGAATGGGCTTATTATTGCTTAATTCTTTAATCAGTTCAATCCACTTATCATTATTAATCTTTATAATATCTTGAAGTAAGATATGCTTTGCGGCGTCATTGCTTAAACCAAATATTTCCTTCGCCATTGGATTAATGATTCGAATATGCCCTTCAAGATCGCTCACAATTGTCCCATTAATAGAACTGCGAATTATGTTTTCTGATAATTTTTTTTGATCATTCAAGGCTTTAAGATACCGAGCATTGGAAATAATAATGGAGGCTTGATTTGCAAAGAGTGTCAGGGATTCGATATCATATTTTGTTATTTCAAATTGCATTTTATATCGATCGACGCCTATCATACCGAGCACTTTTCCTTCAAACTTCAACGGAACATAAAGAACTGACTTTCTTTCCATATTTCTATTTATGATTTTATCAATATGAGTAGCGGATACATGGTTGCTCACATTTTTAATAAATAATGGCTCCCCCTTTACGATAACCTGTTTCTCATAGCAGTCATGTCTGTCGAGCATTATTGGGTTTTGATAAACAAACATTTCTTGTTCCGGCGAATAATCATGTCCGCGTAGTCGATGACAGTCAAGACGGGTTTCATTATGATTAAGAAGAAATATTGAAGCTCTATTAAAATGAAGGCCTGTCATCACACGAAATAATATTTCGTCCAGAACTTCATCGAGATCAGGTGATCCTGTAAGTAAGCAGCTAATTTCATAAAGATGCTTTATTAAATTGTTTTTTTCTTCCAATCTCTTGTTCAGGTATTCATCTCGTTTTGTTGAGTCATGCTGAGACTCATGTCGAGTAGGCATAATATGGTTCCTATCATTTAGGTTTACTTTGTTTTCCCTGTTTCTCCGCCCTTTCGGTTTGCGGAGTGTCACAATATTCAAACCATGTGAGGAACTTCAACACCCCTCACGGGTAGGGTCGGGAACTGGCGCGTCGGTTTAGGTTGATGTTTGTTTTCCCCGTTTTCTTGCCCTTTCGTCTGCAAGTGTCACAGCATCTCGACCATGCCCCGTTTCCAGCTCCCGCCACGTCGAACGCAGCATGCGGTTTTCCCGCACTACGCTCTCCTGTTGGCTTCATACCAAGGCTTATGAGACTTATCGTATCGGCAGCGCTTTCGCCTCGGAGATGTACTTTACCCGGTAGTCTGAAAACAATCCCAGGTTCCGGTATATCCACTGACTACTCCACCTGTCCCAGCCGAAGCCTTTGCGTTTTCGAGCACGCATCAAATGGCGCCGCACCTTCTTTCCCACCCAATCCTTCACATAACCGAAACATCGGCTTGAATGGCCGACCCGAAAGTAGTTGACCCAGCCTCGTAGAACAGGATTGATCAGCTCGATCACCCGGTCAACGGGTTGGGATTGAAAGCGACGGAAGATTTCCTTGATCTTTTGCAGAAGTGCCGTTCTCGCCTTCATTCGTGGCGTTATGTGCGCTCCCCATTTACCTCGCAGGGTTTTCACCCGGCGGAAGTCAAATCCCAGAAAACCAAAACTTTCATCCCCTGCCAGGTCTCCCTGTCGGGTTTTCTCGGTATTGATTTGGACATCGAGTCTCGCCAACTCCTCAAGAAGTCTTTTATATACCGCTTGCACAAGCCACTTCCACTTACGGTACCCATCTACCAGAATCGCCACTTCCTTCTCCTGAGAGACGGGACACGTTTCCCGTCAGCACGAACTCCAGAGCGTCAACCACGCCACTCTTCCCTGTGCCGTTTGGGCCACAAATGGCGAAACTTTTCCCCTTCAAATCCAAAGATAGATTGCGGATGCCGCGAAACTCTTTGATCACTATGGACTCGACCCGGATCATGACACTGGCTCCTCGGGAAGGATGGCCTCCTTCAGCGCATGATCAGTGAAAGTCTTATCCTCCAAGAGGGTCTTACGAAGTCGGGCAACCAACTCAGCGGATACGCCGGCACCCTCAAGAGCCTGGAGGAACATTTTGAATACGTGCGTGCGAACGTCAGGTGTTCCCTCTGGTGTTGGTGATGTCATCACTGGCTTCCTTCCGGTCTATGAGATTATTCTCTTATTGCCGAACGCCGGGCGTCACCGAGAGGCTTTATGGCGATCCAACGCATCCCGTTGACGGGTCTGTAAAAACCCTTCGTGACGATTTCAAAACACATCTGCTGGGGGATTACGGAGTGTAAACTACACCTTCCAATGGAGTCTGTCAAATACGGATTTCAGGAAGGAGCGGATCTACTCCAAAAGGGAGAAATTGGCTTTCAGATGTTGCGCACTTTCCAATGGGATTCATTGGCTGGCAATATTTATCTATGTGAGGACTTGTATTTGTTGTCAGTGGTAAACGATGTCATCTACCACGGGCTGCGATATGCAAGAAACACAAGGTTCAAGGCAAGGGGGGAAAGCGCTACTCCTATCAATACCTATATGATGAGCTGGGATTGGTCAATCTGCCCATGAATAAATAATTAAAATTTATTATATAAAACTTCTTGACATAAGTTTAATATATATTGTATTTTGCTTTCAAATAAATATAGAATAGATTGTCTGCATGAATTCAATATATTATTAAGCATAATTCAATATTTGGCAATCACAGTTTGGATGCTCAAAAAGCACAGGAAAGGAGGTGCTGTGAAAATACGTATCGAGTTTTTGAAAAGTGTAAACATCAGATTATACTCTATTAATGGCAAAAGGAGGTTTGGAAAATGAGTAAAGACAAAGTGAACTGGGATTATGTGAATGAGTGGAAAAAAGATCCGAATCCTCTGGGTGGCCATGAAGAATTCCAGTGTATCTGGATTCCCTACGGCCTTCCGGAAATTGTCGACCCCACTAACACTAAATATGCCATCGGGGTTGACGTTCAGCCGCAGTGGAAGGTGCCCAAGAAAGTATTTGTGTCACAGACCATCGTTGGTGCTTTTTATAGCAAGAAGGGTAACCCGAATCACCCGATCGACCCGGATGAGATCAGGGATCAGGCCTTGGCGTGCTGTGAAGCCGGAGCTCCGAACGTTCACATCCACGTTCGAGACAAGGATGGGTACAGTGTTTTGGATCCGGAACTTTTTCACCATGTCATTGACCCCATAAGGAAGCAGTATCCCGAGCGTCTCGTCTGCGGATGCATGGTTCCTTTTCAGAAAGGTGAATGGCCTAAAATGATCGAGTGTCTGCAGGATGGTCTCTTTGATCAGACACCCATTAATACAGTGGCAGCTTACTGCGGCGACACTCTTTTCGTGAAGCCCCCTCATGTGATGATTGAGAAGACAAGGATATGTCAGGAACTAGGTGTCAAACCCCAGATTGCAGTATACAGTGATGGTGACATCGACAACGCTGACCGCTATCTGATTAAAACTGGTCTGCTGGAAAAACCCTACTATTGGATCATCCTGCCGACTCTTCCCGGTGGCTCCCCCATGCAGAATCCCAAGGCCATGGTTGAGGTGTTGATGCACTATGTCAACAGAATAAATGAGATTTCAGCAGAACAGGGAGATGACGGTACTCAGATTGTTGTTTGCGCATCGGGCAGGGCTTCGACATTTCTCACTACTTTTGCCCTTCTGCTTGGTCTCAATATTAGGGTCGGTATGGAAGATTCCGTTTGGAGATGGCCACATCACGATACTAAGATCAAGACCAATCTCGATACCTGGCTTGCAACGAAGCAAATATGCGAGCTGCTTGGGCGTGAAATCATCGACCCCAATGAATTCCGTAAGATGATGGGAATGAGAAAGCCGGGTGGGAAGCTGAAATCGAAGTAACATCTGTTGGTTGAGGAAGGGTGGATGCCCTTCCTCAACCTCTCCAGTCGAAACAGAGATTCGTCTGAATTTCATTAGTTCTGCAGAACATTACAAAGGCCAGTAAGAGCCTCTGATCATTATCAAGTTAACTAGGAGGGAAGACGTGAAAAGATTAAAAGGCAGGGTAGCAATTATTACAGGTTCGAGTTCAGGTTTCGGTAGAGCCATCGCTTTAAAATTTGCAGCCGAAGGAGCAAAAATAGTGTGTTCTGATCTCCGTAAGGATGCCGACAATAAAGGTTTTGAAAAAGATCTTATCGTGCCTACGGATGAGGCAATTAGTAAAGCAGGGGGCGAGGCCGTCTTTGTTAAGTGTGATGTAACAAAACTCAAAGACGTGAAGGCCCTTGTTAAAGCCGCTATTGATAATTTCAAGCAACTGGACATCATGGTAAACAATGCAGGAATTTACAGAGGTGGTAAAAAAGTGCACGAATTTACAGAGGAAGAGTTGGATGTTTGCTACAATGTCAATGTAAAAGGAACATTTTTTGGCTCTCAGGAAGCTGTCAAACAATTCTTAAAGCAGGGCAAGGGAGGCAATATCATCAATATCGTCTCCACAGCCGGTCTGGGGGGACATCCCAATCAATCAGTTTACAACACCTCAAAAGGGGCAGCGGCGAACCTGACGAGATGTTTGGCGGTTGAATATGGCCAAGACAAGATCCGTGTTAATGGCATTTGTCCAACTTATGCGAAGACAGCTCTAACTCGGGCGTTCTACGAGGACAAAACATTCGATAAAATGTTTGTTGAAAGTATTCCACTCAAAAGGTGGGGAGAAGCTGAGGATGTTGCCAACTTAGCGGTATTTCTTGCTTCTGATGAGTCAAGCTATATTCATGGGGATTTGGTTAAACTCGATGGTGGTGAACAGCTTTGTCGCTACTCGGTCTGAGTTCATTGAGAACACGCGACAGCCATCACTGAACAAAAAGCATATCAAGGAAGGGAGCGGAAGAAAAATGAAAAAATTAAAAGGTAAAGTCGCAATTGTCACCGGTGCCAGTTCGGGATTTGGAAGAGCAATCGCAAAAGCATGGGCTGAAGAGGGAGCCAAGGTTGTATGTAGCGACATTCGTCAAGAGGCCCGGCAGGAGGGTTATGAGAAAGACATCAACCTTTCAACGGATGAGGCTATTCTCAAGGCAGGCGGAGAAGCTATTTTTGTAAAATGCGACGTTACAAAAGAAGCGGAAGTAAAAGTCCTTGTTGACGCGGCTGTAAAAAAATATGGAAAGCTTGATATCATCATGAATAATGCTGGTGTATTCACACATATGGCAAAAATTCATGAATGTACTGAAGAGGAATACGATTTTACGATGGGAGTCAATGCAAAAGGGGTTTGGAACGGATGCAAGTGTGCGATTACCCAAATGATTAAACAGGGGAAAGGGGGTAAAGTTATCAATCTTGTTTCTATTGGAGGATTGGTAGGGCTGGCAAATGAACCGGCTTACTGTGCTTCCAAGGGTGCCGCGGCAAATCTGACAAGGCAGTTAGCAATCGATTACGGACCTGAAAAAATTACCGTTAATGGGATTTGCCCAAATTATGCACCGACTGCGATGTGCCGGGATTACTATGACGATGCTGGAGTGAAAAAGTTTGTGGAAGATGCAACCCCAATAGGTCGTTGGGTAACCGCAGAAGAGATTGCTAAGCTAGCTGTTTATCTCGCATCAGAAGATGCTGATTATATGACAGGGAATCTGGTCCAAATCGATGGTGGTTATACGGCGAGATAAAATGGTTTATTTTCTGTGATACAATCATGAACCACACGATCATTTGTATGGAAAAAATGCAAAGCTGAGGAAGGGGGATACAGTCCCCCCTTCCTTGCCTTTACAAATTGGGGATGCAATTATATCAAGAAAAATAGAAGTGCTTGTCCAATTATTAAATGATCGTTCTTTTAAGGAAGTTGATTTTCATGCGCTGATTGTGTAGATGAAAATCCCTGATTGTAAAAGGATATAGTGATGATTAGCGAAATTGAAGAAGTATACAAAGAGGTTGTGGGCAGACGAATGGAAATTCTGATGATCGTGTCTGCCCTTCAGGCAGGAAAGCACATATTCTTAGAAGGCCCTCCGGGAACTTCCAAATCAACCGTTCTCAAAGCTATCTCCGATCATATGGGAACGCAATGCTGTTTGATTACGGGAAACAGTGATCTTACCACCTCCAAGCTGATCGGCTATTTTGATCCGGCGGAAACCTTATCAAAAGGTTATAAACTTGAATATTTTACGCCGGGTCCTCTTCTCGAAGCCATGCAAAAGGGAAGTTATCTTTACATCGAGGAGTTTAACAGACTGCCGGATGAGACGACCAATGTGTTTGTCACTGTTATGTCGGAAAAGAAATTGACTGTTCCAAGGCTGGGCGTTGTTGAGTCACACCCGGATTTTCGCATTATAGCTGCCTTGAATCCTCTCGATAACATCGGCATCAGCCGGATATCCAGAGCCTTAAAAGATCGCTTTTCCTCCATACGGATGGATTATCAATCTGAAGAAGAAGAAGTTGAAATCGTAGGGAAAAGGACAAATCTTGATAAAAACGAGATTATCGAACTTGCCGTAGCCATTGCCAGAGACACACGCAAGCATCCGGATGTCAAATTGGGATCGTCTGTGCGTGGAAGCATCGATATGATCGATATCTATGCGAAAACCCTGAATGGCTTGGGACGCAGTGTCAACAGATATCAACTTGACGATAACCTTCTCCTCCATTCTGCGATGATGTCTTTTAGAAGCAAGATATGGATTTACGAGACATCGGAAAAGACGCCGGAAGAGGTCATCCGAGAGATATTTAACAAATTTCAAAAAAAAAACTAACGCCACCGAACAGGGATATTGACTTATTCTCTGGCACGGCTACAGGGCGAAGTCCTCGTGATAAATCTGATTATACCCGGATGGACCGTCAGATTGAATCCATGATCGAGGACAATCAGATAGGGCAACTAATCGATTTTGGCAAAGACCATGCTTTGCGTATCGGAGATATGCTTGGGAACTACCGCCTAGTCCTTGCCCAGTGGGAGGAAAGCAGCCCTGATTTACTGAGAAAACTATTGACAATGACATGGGACCGCCTGGACGACGAAACCCGTCACAGGTTTGTCCATATGATGATAGGGATGGTTTATCGTGTCTCCAAGAGTATAATATGGCAGAGCGGTACCCCGACAGGAGAGCCGGTCGTTAAGCATTTTAACTTTCAGAGTGATGAAATTGATCTTGACCGAACAGTGGAGGGTCTGACGGAGAGTCGCTTTTTATCATACGAAAACATCTATGTCATTGATCGAAAAAAACATAAAAAAGCTGCGGTAATCATGATCGATGCTTCCGGTTCGATGCACGGATCCAACCTTTCTATTGCCGCTATCGCCGCATCATCCCTCGCTATGAATCTGAATTTCAGGGATGAATACGGTATCGTTCTATTTTCCGAGAAGTACAATATATTCAAGAAAATTGATCAACCAAGACACTTAGACGAAGTCATCCGAGGCATACTGGATATATTACCGGAGGGTCGCACAAATATCGGCGTCGGCCTATCGGCAGGATTGCAGGAACTGGGCAGATCAAATGTTCAGCAAAAAATGGGGATATTATTAACAGACGGATGGCAAAATATTGGTCAGGATCCAATTAAAATGGCGCTAAGATTTCCACAACTCCACGTCATAAACCTGCCAGGTGGAAATGTGGAACTTTCAAAAAGTATTGCTAAATCCGGAAGGGGGCACTTCATTCATCTGGATGATATGCTTGACGTCTCAAAGGCGATCATAACCTGCTTGGTGCAATAATTTGCAGTAAACATTATGTGTAAAAGTTAAGATCTCCCCGTACAGTTGGGGGAAGAAAAAGTGGCAGTCAGTCTTCTCTTCGGTTAAGATGTTTTTGCCGAAAACACTTTACTGAAGGAGGAAGATATGACCGCCGAAAA
>Ga0247841_10002546_pt1 | contig 36022 bp, 40 predicted proteins | sample LaCruzMarch2015__2_FD_192410 | JGI IMG/M metagenome (GOLD analysis project Ga0247841, IMG submission 192410) | Freshwater microbial communities from meromictic Lake La Cruz, Castile-La Mancha, Spain - LaCruzMarch2015_18m | ecosystem: Environmental > Aquatic > Freshwater > Lake | place: Spain... | reverse complement strand
CACCAATTACTAAACCAACTCATAATATCACATCCGCCTTATAAATTCAATATACCAATCTAATTCTATTAATTCAGATAAACTCATAATTCCACCCCTTTATTCTAAAAGAACGCACCATCCAAGTACCTTCGGAGAAGACGCTCCCGTCGAAGTATCTAAATTCATTTTCACTATTAATTGTGTTCCATTTGCTGAAGTTATTGCTGTCCAAGTATTAATTGGAACTGCCGTTGTATAATGTGAACCATTATCAATACTAACATCTGCTGTGATATTGTCTGAACCACTTAATGCTTCATACATTAATGGTGTTACATAACATTTAGTCATTCCTGTTGGAACTGTTGTTACTGCTGATTGGACTATTGAATCTGCTAATGTGTGCTTTATAGTCATAGAAGTAATACCATAAAAGGACCCTGTATCAGACCCTGATGCAGAACCGCTTACATAATTTATATATGCGTTATCTACTACTGATGGACTTGTATCAATATCCATAGTCATAGGCCCACCTCCTTTTTCTGCAATTTCTATTCTGTAGCCAGAACTTGCAACTAATGGATATGGAGCTGTTAGTATCAGAGGATTAACCGCACCAGAACTATAATCTTCGCTGTATAAAGTAGTTCCTGCATCATTTTTAATTAAAAGTCTATCCCCCGTAGTCCTTGATTTGGTCACAGAATACAATGAACAATTTTGGTCTACCGATATTCTAATTCCTCTTGGAGCAGAACCGGAATTGGTAGAATCTAGTGCATTAGTTTGTGGTTGAGCTAATGCTGTCCAGTAACCACAGAAATAATATTTATTAGTGGGATCATATGTTCCTGTAGTTGTCCCAGTATCCACTGTATTATTTTGTCCTGTTGAATCCAAGAACTTATCAATCATCTTCTGTGAGCTTACTGCAAGAACTCCTGATGCCGTTGCGGTAACATCATTGATGGCTTTCTCATTAATTAGTTTAAAAACATCACTATAATTATTATTAACCTCACTTGCTTTTGCTTTAGTTCCAGCTGTAAATATTGTTAGTCCCATAATTATCTCCTCGTCAATCTTTTCTTAATATGTAAGCTCAATTCATCAGTGCTTGAATGGCTTTGAGCAGTCATTTTAAATGCTGAGCTCATAAATGTGCTTGTATCAGTATTAAAGCTCGCCATTCCTGTTATGTTGAATCCAACTGCTTCTGTGGAATTTAAATAATAATTTTCATCGCTTTCAAAAGTGGTTTCGTTTATGGTTGGATAACCAGCTTCCATATTCTTATAATAATCCCCAGAGCTTGCGAGCTTGAAGTCATCAATAATAATATCCCCTGCTGAAGTGGTTATTGCCGTTCCTGTGTAAGTTAATTTAACTCCTAAGGAATCACAAGCATTAAGTGTAACTGTTCCAACTTGTGTGCCTGTTGTGGTGTTGAAGGTTATAACATTCCAACCGACTGCTAAGTCTGCTAAGTCATAAACTATTTTGTAATAATTTGTATTATAATCATTTCCATATCTAACTTCTACTGCTGAACTCGTTGCAAGCTTTGCTAGTGCAGTTGCGTCTTTAATGTATATCCACCCCCAAACATCTTTAGAAGTTAGATCCAATGAACTCAAGCTTTGATTATACCAAATTACATTATTTGCTGTCGCTCCTGTTTTGGTTAGGTTTAAAGATCCAACTCCTTCTTTATAAGTGGTTGAATTAACTGTGATTGCTCCATCAGTCCCTGCTGTCCAGTTTGTGGTTACATCACACGCACTTATGACTTCTGTTCCACTTATAGGAATGGGTTGTGTTAAATCATTATCTGCAACTCCTACTATGGCTTGGTTTATACCTACCTTAAATCTTGAAGGCACTGTATAGTCAGGAGTAGCTTTTGTTCCTCTGTTAATCAGTATTTTCATTCCATTATTTGAGAGTGTCATATTTTTTCACATTTAAGTATATGTTATTATAAGCTTTGTAATTGTTACAGTATCTGAGGCAATTACTTTCCAGTTGATTCCATATTTGTTTGTTCCTACAAGATTTATTGTTCCTGTTCTATTTGTTGTGTTTCCTGAGGTTATAACTGTTGTATATGTTATGCTTGAGTTATTATTTTCTCCGATGTAGTAAGTTAATTTGTCAAGTGCAGTTCCTGTTATTTCAAATCTCGCACTTGTATAAGCATTATTACTTGTATTGTTTATGTCCAATGCAAATGCTGATGAAATTGCATTTTGTGTATTTGCAAGTTCTAATTGATTTGTGGTTGTGTTCCAAGTTCCTGTGGTTGAACTTTTAAAATCATTATCTACAAATAATTCAATATACTTCTTATCTGATTGCTCTATCTGTTGGGTTGTGAGTGTTAGTGCATTATCGTCTCCCCAATTAAATCCGAGAGAACCGTCATCTGCTGCCCAATTTCCTTGAACATCATTATCCCAGTATAAAACTCCAGAAGTTATTGTGCCTTTGCTTATGGTTGCATATCTATCTTCTGCAATAATATTATCATAAAAGTCTAGTCTTTCTATTAAGCTTGAATAATCATCTTGTGTTGCTCTTTCGAGTTCTTTGAGCTTTCTATCAACCATAACTAAGTAATCTGTTTCCTCGAGAATATCTGAGGTTACCTTAATAGTATCAAATGAATAAGGATATCCTCTTTTAATTTCTGTAATCTTGAAATAACTATCTATATTATTGTTTGAATCAATTACTCTAACTGATTGTCCAATGTCTAAGTCTAACACATTTGTGATTTTTAGTTCTGTTGAAACTATTGGTGTCTTGTGGTCAGTAAGGTAGGACATTGCATACAATTCTGCATCAGCAACAGTTGTTAATTCACTTTTTTCTAATGTTTTTTCTTTTAAACCATAAGTATTAATTGAATCAATATCACTTACAACTATTGGAGTTGGACGATTAAAAGTGTATTGAACTATTACATAATCACTTGCTCCAGGAGTGTATGTTCCTGTATTCCAAATAACTTGCTTTTTAGTCTTGTCTCCATAATAATCATAAGGAGTCGTGGACTCTGGAACACCAAGTGTTCTTTCTGTAGTTGGTGGTGTGCTTGAATCACATAGAACTCTTATAGTCATTGGTATTTGAGTTAATTGTATAGAGCTTGTTGTGTAACCTGTTGTTGTTCCAATCCTGCCTGTTTCTGTGGTTAGTGCTTCTTGACTTGCACCATCAATTCTTATCTTATTAAATAATAAGCTTGAATCGGTTTTCCATTCAGGAGACTTAACAATATTCACTGCATTTTGTAATACTGATGTATTATTCACAAATCCCTTTGGCTCGAAGTGAACCTTGTCGTCTTCTGGATTATAAAAGAAAATCCAACCAAGTGCATCAGCGAGCTTCTTTAAAACATCATACACGACTTCAGATTTACAAACGAACTTACTTAGTATGTTTGTAGTTCCTGAGCTTTGAACGGAAGTTGCATCTGCTGTTAGTGTGGTTTTATATCCTATTATGAACTTAAATATTTCAGAAATTACTCCAGCTGAAGCATCAACATCTTTATCAAAAGTATAGGTTATTGTTTGCTTTGTGGTTTCATAGAGCTTGTCTATTCCCTCAAACACAATTACACCACCCTGTTGAGTGTAGCTTCTTATTGTGCCTCTGAATATCACATAATCAGTAGAAGTTGTTTCGCCTCTATATACTAATAATTCTGAGCCGATTATATCTTCCTTGCTTATTGTGATTATATCGTTTATGCTCTGTGGACAAATTATATATATAGACTTCATATAATCTGAACCAGACAAGTCTGTTTGATTCCAAGAAACCACATAATTATAAGCAGAGGTATTGCTATCATCTTTAATGGTTGTGCCTTTCAGTATAACTTTAGTTAAAATAGGTTGACCTTGCATTTTTAGAACCCCTGTCCAACAATTAATGTAAGTGTGAATGGAACAATATTAACTTCTCCATTTCTTTCATCGTGCTCGAACATACCCCCAATAACTGTGGTGTTTGCATAGTGTGCTGGGAATGGAGAAACTGCGTTTATTTCTGTATCAGGAGTTACTGAATCATAAGTGCTTGTAAATGTTATGGAGTTTGAGCTTCCACAGAACAATCCTTCAAGCCATTTAACTTGGTCAACCATAGAGGTTACTGTTCCTGTTGATGTTCTCGTGGTTGACGCAGTTTGTATTGTGCCTGTTATGGTTATGGCTTTGGTTGCTCCGTCATAATTATACACATACGATCCCATTGCCCCAGTTCCAGTTATAGGTGTGTTATCTGGGGTTTGCATAGTTGTGGACTTTATGCTTTCTATTTCCCAATCATTGAATGTAAATGTTATGCTTGTTCCATTTATGTTTTTAGTTAAGGATACAACTACTGTCATCTTGCACCACCTCCGCCACCACCATTACCGCCGCCATATCCACCAGTGATTAATGGACTTTGACCTAAATTATTCATTACCCAATCTCTTGTGTTCACATTATTTGAGAGGTTAATCAATAAGCTTGTATTACTGCTATTGCTTGGAGGAGTATAGCTTGGCTTGTCGTTTTTGTATGTTATGCTTCCACTTCTGCTTCTGCCTGTGGGTTGATTCAATCCAGCTGTTATATTATTTAGGTTTGTAACCAGTCTTGCAATAGGTTGCTCAACAGCAGTGGTTAATCCCAATCCAAACTTATTCTCAAGCTCAACTAACTTCTCGGATTGTGTGATTGCAAGATTATCAAGTGCATAGGTTAAGTTTGTGTCCATTGTGTCCTTCCAAGCACTTATTCCTGTATCTATTACTGCACTCGTGTCAGCGATTAGGTTTTTAGCGCTTGCAAGCAACTTATTTGTCAGGTATAATTCATCATTCATAAATTGTGAATTTAACATACTCTCTATTCCTGAAAGCATTGATGACTTAGTTTTTGATCCTATTAACCAGTCTGGAGCAGCACTTATTAATACTTTTGCAAGATTGAGTATTCCTTTTGCAATTATTTTAAGAATGTCCAAGACTGCATCTAAAGCCCCAGTTATAGGCAATAGAAATGCAGTAACAACTACAACTAAAACTCCAAGTAATAATTTAGCCAAGAAACCTATTGCATCAAGCAAAACCTTACCTAGTTCGTTTGAAAGTATAAGTATTAATGGTTTAAATATAGTTCCAATTACAAATCCACCCAAAGCTCCAACTGCACCTGTGTTCCCTGCTGCAGCGGCTTGTGCCATATCTGCTCCTGCTCTGTTGATTAATTTCATAAAGGGTTGGAGCATAATCTTAAAAGCCATAAGAACTGGTCTTAGGAGTATTAAAATTGGTCTTAAAAGTATAATCATAACCTCTGCTATGGGTTGAAGAAATTGTCCAATCATTTTTGCAATTTGCCCAAGAACACTTAAAACTGGCTTGAAAACATAGAGCATATCAGTTAATAGCTTACCCATTATTGCGAGCTTACCTATGACTCCAAGAACTCCTAGTGAACCCTTACCACTAACACCTGCACCAGTGGATTCTCCGCCACCAGTTCCTGCTCCTGAAGCAGATGTCTTGGTAACAATTTCTAAAACAACTTTTTCCGTCATAATACTCTACTCACATAGCTTGCTACTAATGCCATTTCTAAAAAATCCTTAATAGGCAATCTTCTAACTTCTTTAAGAGGCATTTGATAAACCATACAAATCTTCGCCTCACCGATTTTTCGTTGTATGTTCTCATCAGTTACCTTGTAACCCCTATCATACAACAGGCTTAACTTTTTTTTAAGTTATCAAACTCCTCTTCATCGAGATTATTAAAGTCTGCAATTTCTTGAATTATTGTTTGAATTATATTATAATTAATTTTTTGATATTCAATAAATCTTTCCTTTAATGTTTCTGGTGTGCAATAGTCCACAATGTCCGTCTTGAAGAATGGAGCTTTAGATATGCCTAAAATGAATGTGTATTTATTCAATGTTCCAATCTTGGGTTTGACTTGCTTTAATTTTCCTGTTCCGACTATTTCTGTGGATTCGTTTTGGATTAGTTCTCTATCATCATTATTAAGTTCTCTAATAACGACCTTTCCTAAGTCCTTGATTTCTATTTCTTTTGTTCCCATTTTCATTCAACCTCTTGGATTTGTTTCTATCTCTCTTGAGATTTAACTATAAGTTACTGTTAATGTTGCGGGTATGATTTCTATACTCTCGCTTACTGGATTATTAAGTTGTAATGTGAGATTGTATGTTTGAATTGGACTTAATCCAAATAAGAAAGTTAAAGTATCATTGTCTGGTCTGGTTAATACGATTTCCATTGTTGCGCTTACTGTTGGAGTGTCTGCTGCAATTCCTGTTCCACCTAAAGCTGCTGTTAATAACAAATCTGCAACATACTTAGTATCGAGCTTAAGAGAGTATGCTCTTTCTCCTGCTGTGTAGTATTGAGGAACTCTGCTTGTTCCATAATGATATGTAAAGTTGTTAGAAAGGGTTAATTCAAATCCATTTACTACATTTGTGATTGCTGTTGCATTTGGGAGCTCAAAGGTTGATTCTGTGAATGTATAAGGTGCTTTTCCTGTTAAAGCAGTATTGCTTGCAAGAGTAGCTGTGAAATCATATTTTGCAAACTTACAATTAAGACTAGCAGTTACTGGCTCGCCCTCTGCACCCTTGATGGTTGCTTGGTCAACTACACATCCAGCAAGAACTTGGTGTCTGTCTGTTGTTACATTGTCCATTTCTACATTTGTAGTAAATGATAATGGCAAGTCTATTCCTGAATATGTTTTTACTGCTACCGTTCCAAGTGCGTGTGTGAAAAAAGTATGATCGCACATATCAAAGTCCACTGTGAACGAACCCTCAGATTTACCAGCTGTGTATGCGAGTATATCCCTTCCACCACTTGCTGAACCCTTAAAACCCCTTCTGCCTGTTAGATTGTTATTCAGGTTCACGTTTATCTGTGTGTCTAATCCAAAGTGTGTGTCTGGAGTGACTGCTGTTCCAAAAGCACTCTCTGCCTTCCATAAGTTAAAACTCTCTGCTCCTGCTGAAATTGGTCTATTCATTTTAATTCCTCCAAATGTATTTTTTTATGGCAATCCCTACATAATGTAATGCCTATATTTATATTCCATAAGTTAACGCAATCTTTTGCATCGTATATGGAATTAATATTATTTTCGATAATTATATCTGATAATCTATCTAAATGATGTGCTTCTAAATAACATTTATTATTACCACAATGTTGACAAGTAAAGTTATCTCTCTTAAACACTTTATATCTCCAATCCTTATATTCATTCAGATTACGTATTTGTTTGTTTAAAGGTCTAAGAAACTTATCAAAGTATTTTGTATCAATCCCTCGTTTTATACAGCTTTGTTTTATTCTCGTTTCTTCAGATGTAATTTTATTTACTTGGTTGTTTTTGTGTTCATCTTTTAAATAACAATTCCAACTACAATAAACTTTACTTTTACTTACCCTAAACTCTTTCCCGCAAACTTTACACACTCTTTTTTTAGCAGTGCCAAAGTTATGTGGGATTTGCCCTTTTTTAAAAGATGTTTTGTTTGGTTTTATAACCCCTTTTAATCCCTTATTCCAACCACATATATTTATTAGGTTTTTGGGTTTAATTCCTTTTTTAGAATTACTTAATTTTTTAACCCACTCAACATATTTAATTTGGTCTTTTGGAGCAGGCATATTTAATCATATCTCCTTTAGTTTATTTCATAATTGTTCTTTTGCTCGGTGTCCATTCCGAGCTTATAAATTTTATAGTTAGTGAAGTCAATTGGTTCTGCTTGTCTTACATTGATAGGCTTGATATATGCAAAATTATAAAATGAATTTTGTGCATTTATAATTGCAGTTCTGAGTGCATCCATATACCCCTCTGCAATTGTTTGCTTAGAATCGTATATATCAATCATAAATCTAAAGCTTGTTTTATTTACATTTCCAAACCCAGCTGTTTCTGTGGTTAAGCCGTATATATCAAATGCAATTCTTGGAAACGAGCTTATAGTAATATCATCTCTTGGATAGTCTGCGTATATTTTATCCCCTGTTCCATAATCCAAGCTAATAGTAATTGTGTGTCCAAGAACTAATACCTTGCTAACTGTAACGGTTAATATGTTCCCATAAGTAGTTGAGGATGTTGAGTAATTTAAAGTATAATCTGTTCCATAAACTAAAGCAGTTCCATTGTCCTTAACCCATCTCACATTCTTACAATTAGTAACTGATAAGGTAAATGTTTCTGATCCACCAGCGGCTGTGAATGAATCAGTTTTAGTTGTAACCCCTCTGGTTGTAGTGCTTAACACATCAGAATTACGCAGAAAGTTCAAGAACTCTCTCTTTATGCTTAAATAGCTTATATTAGTCATATTCTTTAAATCCCTTGATTTATTCTAATTTTCTTGTCTCGTATTTAGTTCCATCAATTAAGGCACAAACCACACCTTTGTGGCTCAGTCCTTTTGCTAATAATCTTGGAAACTCTTGTATTAATGTTTCTTTAATAAACGGGTGCGGCTTTGTTCCTTTTACTGCAATGCTCTTCTGCAAGGCATAAGCCAAGTTCTCATCTCCTAATTTATCCTTTGCCCATTTCTTTAGGTTTTCTACACTTGTCCAGTGAGGAGCTGTATTATGAACCACCAATCCATTTACCACAAAACTATTATCCTCATCTACACTTAGATTAAAAACTCTTTTAGGTTTATACATTGTTTTTTTTATTTGCTTTATTTTTACATCCTTAAATGTGAAGTTTGCTTTTATTTTGCCTTCATATTCCCAGTTAATTTTATTTTCATATATTGGTTTTAGCAATTTATATATTTCTTGATTTATTAATAATATATTTATTTTTGGGTATTCTTTTTTAAATCTAATAAATTTTGCTTTAAACTTTTCGGTTTCATATCCTTTAACTTCTAAGTATAAATCTAACTCACTTAAATAAAAGTCAGGTGTGTAACTATCTCCTTTATTTAAATTAAATGTTTCTTTTTCATATTCATAATTTATATGTAAATACTTTAATATTCTTCCTATATTTATTTCCCAACTGCTTCTACATCTATGCCCTAAGTCATCTATATAAAAATTACAACCTGAACTATCTATTTTTTTATTAAACATTGGATTAAATTTGCCTTTATTCTTTTTACTCATTTCTGAGCGAATACTTTTACTCAACTCACTTTGGTGTTTGCCACACATTGGATTGTTTTTACCTACCCAATCTTTATGCCTACATTCTACATTGCAATAAAATCTTTTTGAATATTTTAGCCTGCATTTATGTATCTTTACTGCCTTACCACAATAATTACATTTAACTATTATTCTGTCATCTTTTCCTTTATTCCAAGTAATACATCCTTTTTTATTTCCCATTTAATCAACCTCTTGAATAATATCTTTAGTGGTTAATTCTTTTGCTTTTTTCCAAATATATCCATTTTCTGTTTTTACTCTAAATGGGTGTTCTTCTGTAACAGTAACTTTCTTTCCACTTTCTGTAATTATGGTGTATCTGGGTATTTTTCTATTTACAGGGTAAATTGGTTTTTCAATTACTTTCCTCCATTTATTATTATGGGTTAATACTTCATCTCCTACTTTTACATCCTTTAGTTGCTTGTATCCTCTTTTAGTTAATACTCTTGTTCTATGTGTATTTCCAAAAAAACAACCTTCTTCAACATACATGGCATAGTTGAGCATCCAAATGTTCAATCTTCCGTCTTCTACTGCCGCGCTTATGCTATTTCTCAAAGCTCCATCGTGAGCAGGACATCTGATTTTTAATTGTTCAACTAATTCTAATCTCATTGCATCAAAGCATAATCCCCAGTCAATAAATATTTCCATAACATCACAAAATCAAATACAATGCACAAACCCTATAAACAACCTTGTTCTCTCCTGCGGTTCTGTTCAAAACATAATCAACTCTAAATGTTCTATTTTCTAAACCATCATTATAAGTTATTTTATCATCCTTATTCATTGCTTGATCATACTTTGTAAGCATTATCATATCGCACTTCTCAAACTCTCCGGGTAGCTTGTGCAACCATTCCTTGCTCTTTTTTGTAATCCAAGCAGTTATGGTAACTGGTGTTCCATCGGTTAATACTTCGTCTCCATAATCCCCTGTTGTGGTTTGAGTAACTGGTGTATAAGTTACAGATGCACCATACTTAGTAATAGCTACATCACTAAAATTATCCCTAATTGTTTCGTATGTTCCTACACCCATAATCAACACATATAAACATATTTTCCTAAATAATTCTTTTTAAATTCTGCTAATTCTTTTTCTAAGTTTGTAACTGTTTGTTGGATATTTATGTATGCTTGCCCAACAGTTCCTGAAAACTCAGGAAGATTGAAGGTTGATAAATCATCATAAGTTCCGCCTATTTGATAAGTTAATGTTTGTAAGCTTGCAATTATGCAAGTTGCTCTTTTAATAACCCTGTTCATTGAGATTGTACTTCTTTTGTGTTCAGGAAGAACACCCCAATGATAAGTCAATTCAACTTGCTTAGCATATAAATTGTTAATAGGTGCAGTAAAGTATGACATTTCTGCGTCCTGTGTGAGTATAATCTTGCCTGTATCATTATAAACAGTATAATATGTACTGCTAATAGCAGTGTCTTCTATCTTTAATTTATCTACTTGAACGATTGGATAGTCTGGAATTAATATCTCGTAATTTCCTGAACCATCAATTGTGATTGTTTTCTTGTTTAAATATGAAATTAAATACTTGCTAGTGGTATCAGGAGTTGTTGTCCAAGTGGCTACTGTTAATGCATTTGTAGTATTGTCAGTTATTTCTCGGATTTGTCCCTTTCCTGTTCCTGAATAAATATAAACTGAATAGCCTATGTATTCATCTGCTACCCAAGCAGATTCACCAGTTTTACTAGTGTCTGTTAATCCGGTTGTTGCACTTGTTGTTACTGTTCCACTATCGATTACAGGATAGTATGTGGTGTATGTGAGCCTGTCAATTTCGTCTTCTGCAAACTCAATTGCTTGAGTAATTACATCATCACTAATTATAGTTTTGTCCGAAACGCCTAAACTATTTCGCACTTCAGAAATACTCACATACATAAAAAATCACATTTATACTGTTGCTGGTGTTCCTAAAACTCTAAATGTTGAAGCACCTGTTGTTGTTACTGTAACCTTGTTTTTAGTAGTTCCATCAATTACACAAACCTGATAAGCCCCACTTGAATCAACTGTCCCATATACTGATTTTACTTCTGCAAAATCATCGAATATAATCCAGTCTGCTGTGGTTACTATTGTTGCTGTGTAAACTCCTTCTACAAGTCCTGTTCCTGATTTAGAACCCCCACCTACAATGTTACCACCAACTATTGTTTCTGTCATAACTGCTGCTGCCATAAATTATTCATCTCCTTTAATTTTATCTGTATATTACTTCTCCACTCTTTGCACCAGTTGTTGCACTGGTTAGAGTTATAACTGCTCCACTTACAGTGAAGGTTTCCCAAGCACCAGTTGTGTCATCAGTTAATGAAGATACTTTAATTAATTGTTTGATACCTTTTATTGTAATTGTATCATTTTGTGCTGCCTTTGCCTTAGCTAAAAAATAACCCTTCTTATCCCCGTTCTTGTTGGTTAATCCTGGCATTTTTACTAAAGTTGTATTTACGTTTGTCACTTTTTAATCATCTCCTTTTTTTGATTAATACTCGCTCGATTAAGAACAGGATTGCTCCCGTTCCTAAACTGCTAAATAACTATACTTATGCAAGTGCAGTTATACTTGAGTTGAATGTTGGTGCTCTACATACAAGAGTTATATACTCCTTGATTGCGAACTTTTGAGAATCGTTAGTTATACCGAACTCGAAGTAAGTTGGTTCTTGTAAAGTTCTAACTTCCCAAACTGCTGTGTCCAAGAAATACATAGCCTTGTTACCTGTTGTGTTTAATAGGTATTGTGATGGATAGATTTCAATTGCTCCTGTCATACCTAACCAAGTTATTGCTACTGTTCCGTATTCTGTAACCTTTGTTACTGTTTGGAGTATTCTCTTGTCTGATAATATTCCTTGTAAGTCTCTAAAGGTTGCTGAATCACAAATAGCCATATCTGGTCTACCAGAATCATCAAATGCGTATTGGATTGCAGTATTAATGATGTCTTCTGTTAAAGTTAAGCCTGTTGCTGCATAAGTGTTTGTTGTTGACATTGTTGCAACAATACCATTGAATTCTGTTCCGTCTGTATTTTGTGAATAAGTTGAAGTTGATACGTTTCCTCTTACGATTAATGCTTCTTCAAGTTCTGCAAGCTCTCTCATTTTCACAAAAACCTCTGTTTGTAAGATGTTCTGTGCAAACTGATTGATTATGTTTGCTGAAGAATTACCGTCTCCTTGAACATCAGAACCTATTAATGTGTATCCTGGAATTGCAGCCATTGCTTGACCTGTTACTCTGCCTACTGAATATAGGTATTTGATTGCTACTGAAACTCTATCATATGTTGTGTTTGTTTCTGTTAGGTTAGCATCTTCTGTTGCACAGAAAGCTCCACCCTTAGCAGTGATTACATTATAGTCTGCTGTTCTGCCGATGTTTGTTACTCTCTTTAATTTGTTCTTAACAGGTGTGAACTTTCTTGTTCTGTCTACTAAGATTGGATCAACGTGTACTGGTGACATTGCATAACCTGCTGTTCCTGCTCCACCAGATGTTGAATTAGTTGCTTTCAATAAGTTCTCCTTGTAGATTGGGTGTTCATTGAAAAGTAAGGTTTTTAATGCCTTGAGCTTAGCGTGATTGTCTTCCCTGCTTACTGATGGGTCATAAACAATACTCCCTTCTGGAAGTGCCCAAAATGCGTCTTGATATCCGTTTGTTGATTTATACATTTGTCTTCATCTCCTTTTTAAATTAAATCAAATACTGATTTATCTTGTAATTTTATATTTTGGTCTACACCAAGCATTACTGATTTGTCTGCCATTAATGATTTCTTAATGGGTTGGTTTTCGATTTTAGTTATTCTTTCTCCAAATGCACTTAATTCTGATTTGAGTTTAGTATTAAGCTCATTGGATTGGTTTTCTAATTCAGACTTTAATAAAGCCAATTCTGATTTCAAGATTGTGTTGTCTGCTTTTAAAACTGAAAGCTCAGACTTCAAGCTTGGTATCTCGGACTTTAAAGAAACGTCATCTGGATTAGTATTATCTTCTACGATTGTAGTATCTTCGTCGGACTTTTTCTTAGTATCACAAGATGCTAAGTAATTCTTTTTATCGTCTTCAGATTCCATATCATCGTATTTTTTCTTTTGCTCTTCTGAAAGCTCTTCATACTTCATTATATCACCGTTCTTGTTTTTTGTTGATTTAATTAATGACTTTAAAACTGGTTGCATTCTTGCGTCGGGATTGCAAGGAGTTCCTGTCATTGTTACATTGATAAGCTTAATCTTGGATATTAGATCCACCATAACTCCGTTTATTTTTTGAGTTGTTTGTTCTACTGCTCTTACTGCAACAGAGAAACCATTAAGAAAGCCCTCTTCAATGGACTTCCAAATGCTATTAAAGTTTGGGTGGTATTTATTCACTTCTGCCTTAACCCATACTCCGTTGTTTCTTAGTTCTACTTCGATAAACTTGATTTCTGGGATTATCATATTCCCTTTCTCATCTCTAACCTTAGGGAATGCAAGTTCCTTACCAAGCTCATCATAGAAAACCATATGCTCGATATCACCTGTTATGAACCCACCCTTAGCGATTGTGGACTTGATTTGGGTGTATAAGTCTCTTTGTGCGTCCATTGTAAGAACATCATTTGCTAAGTCCATTGTGGTTGTGGATATGTAACCTTGAACATAGTATCTCTTGTCGGATTTGAGAGTAATTATCTCTGGTTGAATTTCTGAATAATAACTGACTTCTTGATTAAACATATTACTTCCCATAATTAAATATCTTATAGTTTTTGTTGTTTATAAACAAGTATGAAACTAATCAATGCTTGTGTATATTATAGTGCACCTACAGTTTGGATGTACAGGCTGGGTATATCCTCTCCAATTGCTTTCAGTGTCTATGAACTCCTTGTCTATTGGTATTGATTTATCCTTTGTGTATTTGTTGTTTAGTCTCTTACAAATAGGACAGGTTCTATCATCAACAACTGCCATCCAATACTTTCTAACTTTAATCCCTCTTTTTTCAGCTTCCTTTGCTCCAACGAACTCTCCAACAGCGTATGCTCTTACAGTTTCTGTTCTGGCGATCATTTTTGCTCTTGATAGGGTCGTATCGAATATACCTTTTATTTCAGATACCATTTGCTTTCTATCTCCTGTGAGCATATTCCTACTTATTGTGTTCCTGAGCTTGTTTGCTAAGTCTGTGTTCATATCCTTGATTAGATTGAAGTTATACTCTTTAATGAAGTTCAGAACACGAGGATTAACAGTATCAAAGTTAATCTGGAATGTGGCTTCGATGTTATCAATTCCCTTGTAATAGTAATTGGTTACTGATTGCATAAGTAATTGATACAAGGCTGCATTAATTCCTGCTTCTTTAATAAGCTCTTCAACCTTCTTGGGGATATCTATTGCGTTCATTATATTATCATTTCCACAACTTGTTTCTCTATTTTCTTGTAGTTTGCTAATAATTCCTTTTCAAGCTCGGTTATCTTTGGAACGTCCTCGTCTAAGGATTTCTTGAATATCTTTTCGTCTTCATTGTCTTCATTAGACTTATCTTTCTTTTCTGGGCTTCTTTCATTATTAGTTATATCTTTCTTTTCGCCGTCCTTATCGAGCTTGTCTAATTGATTATCAAATGAATTACCAAAAGGAGATGACTGGGATTTAGGCTTGTCGTATTCCTCGCCTTCCATCTTTTCCATATTATCCTTTTGTCTGATCTCGTTTAGTGTCCAAGTTGTATTGAGTAATTTCTCGTTAAGCTCGGCTTTCCTGAATTCAGACTCTACATCATAATCATCATACTTGAACATAACCTTTTTCTGAGGATTAAGTTCCCAAATGATTTGGGTGTTTAAATGATACTCTAATAGCTTGAACATTGGGGCTAATGCCTTTCTCTTGAATATTCTCGAAGACTCATTGCTTGTGGATCTATTTGAATTATCAGTTACCCCCATTTCCTCTAAGGTTACGCCGAATGTCTGATATACAAGTTCTTGATACCATTTCTGTTGTTCTATCATTTGCATATCTCTTGCGTTCATTCCAAAGTCAACATACTTAGCTTCTGTGGATGTGATAGGAATATTAAAGTATTTCTTTCTGTTGTTTCCATAAATGTCCTTTTCCATTGTGAGATTATTAAAGTATGTTCTCATTGCGTCTAATTGTTGCTTGTTTCCATCCATTACTGATATGATTCCTGTAGGTGTGTTGTTGTTTGCGTACATATCAAGATTAACCTGAGCTGCATAAACTAAAGTTAGGATTACATTATACAAAACCTGAACAGGAGAAGTTCCATATATGCTTTCAGATGTATCATTGGCTTTGATATAAACTATTTCCTTCTTACCAAATGGAATAGGCCAGATACCTCCAGTCCAGTTATATTGGAAGTAAGCTGATGTTTCTTTTAAGTAATTATTATAGTATGCACTTATTTGTGCTTGATTGCTTTCGAGTTCTCTTGTGTAAAGAACAGGTATATAGTCTAGTCTATTTCTTATGCTCCCGTGTTCGTCAGGATTAATAAGCATTGTAGACCCATCAACAGAATAAAGCTCTGTTAGTTCGCCTTTACGATTGTAAACCTTTTCAATTACTCCTGCGTCTAATTCAAATATGTCTCTAACAACTGCACGAATTATGCCTCTAAAGGATTCGTTATTATCATTAGGATTATTAATGAACTCTTTAATTGCTTTAACATCATCTTCAACTTCATCTTCTGTAAACCCATCAGTAGGAATTATATCCCATTTTGCAGAAGTTATTTCGTCTAATAATGTTTTAATTACTGAGAACACAAAAGGCGTTCTTGCAAGCCTTCTACAATTAATTAGGTCTATATCTCTTCTTGGGAATCCGAAAGGGGGCTTATAAATATAATATGGAATGAATCTTTTTATCATCCCTTGATTCTCTATTCTTGCAGAAGTGACTACTCCATCATCTTTAGTGCTAGGATTAATGTCTATTTTCTCCTGTCCTTGAACAATAGTAGTTTGTGTTTTTAGAATTACATCATCTACTATTTTGGTTTTATAAGCCTGTATATCTTCTTTGGATTCAAAAATCATATTTTATCACTTATATAATTACCTTGCTCATTATTGCAGTTATTACGATTGCAGATATTATGCCTATAACCCAATAAAAAGCTGTTTCAACCTTTTTGCTTGCGTATTTCTTATCGTATTCTTCTCTATCGGACTCACGCTGGCGATGAATAGAATCAATAAACTCATCCATTTTATTAGTCATTAGCTTTTGTGATTCCTTTATGTATTTTATGTCTGTTTGAACCTCTACCATACAAATCTCCAACTTTGTAATTTTTTCGTTTTCTTTAATCATAATTAATCACTGCTTTATCCCATCATAAATCTTGAGATTTGCAAATCTATCTGTTGCAGTTGCTGTTAAGATTATTTTTTTATCACTATAATCAAACCAACTTTCAGAAATACTTAAACTTGAAACATTAGAAGAATATCGCGTCCAACTACTACCAGTGTATCTATCAATTGAAATATACCCATTATTTACATACGCATCTAAATTAACATTTAAAATAATTGTTCCATTTGAGGTGCATTCTAAAACTTTTGTTCCGATGGGTAAATTAGGAGAAGTTATTGCTGTTGAAAGTTCCCCAATCTTATATACCCCTGTCCCCTTACCCCAACCTTTAGGACTTGTGGCACCTGTGGCATCATTCTCGAAAGAATTGATGTATACTGGCTTAATAAAACTGTTATGATAATTTACTGCTTCTTGTGAAGACAATAATCTATTATATCTTCTATGGTTAATTATAGTTCCAGCTATACTTGCACTGCCACCACCATAATCTCCAAGATATCTTGTTTCTGCTGAACCAATTACATATGGTGTTATTGCATATTCAGTAGTTACCCCATCAAGAGTAGAATAGACTTTCGAGTTTGCGTTATCTATTGCGATTTGTATTGTGTGCTTTCCAACTGTTATTGCTTGAAGTGCAGTTATAGTCATACCACCGCCTTGTGAAGTAGACATTCTTAATATCCCACAGTTACATATTGATAGCCTATAACCACGAGTATTGAATGTGAAGTGCTGATAAAACGTTCCAGAAACTGCGGTGCTTTGAACATCAATAACGAACTGTAAAGTTTCTAATGCTGAATTTACTTCTGTGTTCAATGATACATAGCTTTTACTTGACCCACTATTATTGAATTGTAGCCCATCTTTAGTTTGTAAAGCTCCAGAGATGGTTCCGTGATTTTGGTTTCCCGATATATCTAAAAGTTTAGTTGTCATTATAATCACCTAAATTACTTTCTAATATTATTTCTTCCCCTCGCCTAATAGAATGATGAAAAGCAGTATGAAGTCCACTTGTTTCAAATAAATATAAATTATCTGGAGAATTATTACTTTTATTACCATCTATATGATGTATTGTTTCATCATCTCTTAAAAATCTTTCTAAAACTTCTTCAACAACTAAAATATGTTCCATCACATAACCATCTCTACAAGCTCTTGGATGATTTTCTTTCTTAATTCTCAAATACCCTTTATCATCTCTATACATACCACCTTTCCAATTATGATGGTTTTCTCCTCTACAAATCTGACTATATTCTTTATAAAAGCATTCTCTGGAACAATAATTACCTCTACCTAATTTTTCATCAGAGGGTTTAATATATAAATCTTTTCCACAAAATCTACACTTTATATGTATTCTATTTCTTTCTGATTCTGACTTACATAATCTTGAACAATACTTTTGATTATTGAATGCATTATTAGACCAATGAGGTTTTTTAATTAATTCAATTCCGCAGTTTAAACATTTTTTATCCATTATTCATTCACCACAGTGTCTTTACTAAATACATAATGTGCCACGAGTCCTTCTTCGTGTGAACTGTCTGTTGCTTTAACCCATTCAAAACCTCTAATCTCTTTCTCAATTGGTGAGGCTTGGAGGAATTGTTCTTGAATTTTAATTAAATCTAAAGTGGAAACTACATTGAATGCTTGTAGGCTATACAAATACACAGTTCCAGACGTTGCAGTTATTGTAATTGTAGTAATCCCTGAAAAACTAACTGTACTATTATTATATTCATCTCCAGTAATAGTTATGTCTGTATTGTTTGCCCCACAAGATATTCTTAAAGTTCCATTTCCACTAGCCAAAGAAACAAGATTAGTTATAGTTGAGCTTGATATAGTCCATTGTACTGAATTACCACTGGACAATACAATTCCATATCCCTTGCTTAATCCTTTAAAAGAAGCTGAACCGGTTATTGCACCAACAGATTTACTTGGCTCAGAAATTAATGTTCCTGATTGTCCTTTGTTAAACTCAAATATTTTTGTCATAATAATTACCTTTTAAATACTAATTTTTCAATCTTTGCATATCTTTTACTTTTCACGCCAGAGGTCAGAGGTCAGAGTTCCAGAAGTACCCATCGTTCAAGGGACTACGACGCAACGAAACCCGATGTAGTAGTGCGTGAAACCTGGAACGCGGTACAAGTACAAAGCCGAAAGCCCCGCAGACGTACCGTCGGTCCAACGGCCACCGCGCAAGAACCCATATTCTGTTGTATCTGTATCCGCACTATTACTATAGGTGTATATTCTACCTATTCCATTTATTGATGCAGTATAACTACCTGAACTTAATAAAAACAAATCATTATATCCTAAAGTTGTATTTCCTAAACTATTACTTTTTAAATAATAAGTTCCACCACTAGCTTTAGAATAATCAAACCAATTAAACCCAGCTGCATTTGCAGAATCATCTACATTATTAAATCCATCAGGTTGATCCTTTCTTTGAATAGTATTATTATTCCATTCCCAAACATTACCTGCTAAATCCCAAATTACTTCTCCGTTTGTTAAGCTTAATGTTCTTCTTTGATTTCCAGTTGTTTGAACAGTTAAATAATAACCATTATTATCGTTTGTGTCTGCTGCTAAAGCTGTATTTGGACCTCCATCATTGTGTCCTGAATAAATGTAACCTGTTCCTATTGCTCCGCTTGACCAATTGCTTGGGACTTGTTCTATGTTTCGAGCTAATGTCATCCATTCATTGTTGGTTATTAAGTGCCCACCTATACTTGTACAAGCAGTTATTGATGTAGTTTGAGATATAGTTGCAAGTGGATAACCGCTTGCACTTGAAACTAATGTTCTAGTTCCTGCATTATAACCACAAGTTGCAGCACCATTATTCCAGGTTGCATAAGTTGTATTTTGACAAGAGGCGTTTACGTCCCCTACTCCATCTCCTGTTTCATCAATCTTCATTTCATACTTAGCAACACAAAAGCCACCATCTCCTTCAACTGTATTATATAGATAGTTTCCAGGTACAGGAATAAAACCTGTGGGGCAATCAATTGTTCTTGGGCTTCTGTTTGTGTTTTTTATATTTTGTTTTGTTATTATGGTGTTATCATCTAAATATAAAACTAGATCAAAAGGAGAATGGATTATTCCTAAATCAAGTGCTTTTGTATCTCCTGAGTTAATGTCAATTGGAGTTGCTAAATCAATTATATTATTATTACTAAGTTGCCTATATCTTGTTATAGTTATACTTCTTTTATAAAAAGAAATGGGGGGGTTGTATTTTACTAAGTATCTTCCGTTTAGCCCATCTTCAATTGTTAAGTAATATTGGGAATCACTTGCTGGAGCATTTAGTAAATCGTTTGTGTTTGTTAGGTTTGTATTTGTAAAAGATTTACCCCAGGTTAAGATAATTGCAATTAATGCAACAGCAACAACAATTAAAAGAATAGTGGCTATTAATGCAGAAACACTTTTAAATTTAATAATCATAATTTATCTAGTAATATATTATATAATTAGATTTAAAAATATATACTATTGTGTAATGGGTTTTAGTAACTTTTATATACTAGTTCAATCGTATATATAGATATGATCAAAGATATAAAATTTGCAAGAGTATCAATCTCTAAGTCTGAACTTAGAGATTTAAACGGATACGAAAAAAAAGTAGATTCTGCTAAGTTGATTAAAAGAATACATGCGTTTAAGCTTATTAATAAAGGCTGGACATATACGGAAATTGCTAAGTTTCTTAACGTTACTAATTATACAATAACTTTGTGGATTAAATTATTTATTAAAGGTGGAATAAAGGAACTTCTAAATCTAAAATATAAAGGATCTAAATCTAAACTAAATAAGGAACAAATTGAAATAGTTAGAGAAGAAAGTAAAAAAGGGACATTTACTTTCGCTAAGGATGTTAAAAACTTTATGGAAAAAACATTTGGGATTAAATATAATATACACCATATCCTACGATTGCTTAAAAAAAATGAAATTATCGTACAAAAAAAGCAGTATTAGGCCTGCCAAAACTCCAGATGTAGAAATACAGCAAGCGTTTATTAAAAAATTAGTTAAATATCACGAAGATCCACGTTACAAGCTACTTTTCATGGATCCAATGCATTTACAACATAATGTTGTAAATGCGAAAATGTATCAACCAATTGGGGAAAAATACAGTATTAAAATTAAAAATAATCCTGGAAGAAAGAGGATTAGTATAATTGGAGCATTTTGTGTTGAAGACTTTAGATTGGTTAATAATATTACTGAAAAAAAATGTAATGCAATCAGAATTATAGATATTCTATCTAAAATCAGAAAAAGATATATTATATCGCAAAAAATAGTTGTGGTGTTAGATAATGCACCATATAATCATGCAAAAATTGTGAAAAAATATGCAGAGGAAAATAATATCTTATTATTATATCTGCCGCCATATTCACCGAATCTAAATATTATTGAAAGATTGTGGAAATTCTCCAAAAAATATTTAGTGCATAACAGATATTATGAAAAGTTTAACCTCTTTGAAAAAGAGGTTAATAAATTCTATGAAAATATAGATAAATTCAACGAGGAATTAAAGAGGATATTAACTATGAAGTTCCAAATTTTAGAACCGATTTAGTATAGCTAAACAAGATTACATTAAACATTAACTATAAAAAAATAATAAAACAAACTTACATTTTATCAGGTACATTAATCCCAAGAAGAGCAAGCGCATTTGTTAAGGTAATTAAAAAGCACTTGGTTAATAATAAACGGTTATTTTTAATTATTGGATTTGGATCAAGAACCTGACAATTTGCATAAAACTTATTAAATACTCTTGCAAGATTTAGGCAATAAGTAGCAATAATGTTTGGTCTGAAATCCTTGTATGCTTCTTGGACTTTATCTTTAAAAATAGATATTTCAGATAAAAGCTCTTTTTCTTCAGAAGTTAATTCTAAAGTATCAATATTCTTTGCAATCTTAATTGTAGTTGAATTTGTTTTTCTTAAAATACTTTTTGCTCTAACTCCACTATATTGAAGATAAGGAGAAGAATCCCCTTGCAAATCAAGAGCAGAATCCAAATCGAAAATAATATTTTTATTAACTCCTGTTTTTAGCATTTCAAACTTTATTACTCCAAAAGAAATATCTTTAACTATTTCCTCATCAACTTCAAGCCCATTTTCAACTAATACCATCCTTACACGAGAAAATAGTTCATCCCTAAAATCCTCATATAAAATAATGCTCCCTTCTCTTGATTTCATTTTTCCATCCACACTATTAATTAAACCATGACTGATATGGTAATGATTAGTACCAGGATAAATAAACTTAAAAAGAGCAAATAATTGTTTTAAATAAAAATCCTGTTCAGAAGCAATAATGTATAAAAAATTATCACAAGCAGGATATGATTTCTTTTTAACTAAAACTAACCCTATATCTTTTGCACCATATAATGGAGCCCCATTTTGTTTAACTAATATAAATTTCCCAAGCACTTCATCTTTTAAGTCTGCAACAATTGCACCTTGACTTTCAATAAAGAGATCTTTATGACTATCAAATAATTCATCTTTTATTTCCAGAAATTTTTTTTCAGTATCCGATTCAAAAAAACTATTATCTAAATAAACCCCAAGCTCACAACCAATTGCCATATATGCTTCTTGGCTTTCATTGACTAATAATTTTATTTCTTTTTGTAAAGAAATATTATTCATTATCTCAACTTGTAAAGTATCAATCTCTTTTTTATAAACTTCTTCATTCTTTTCGAGTTCAAGGCCCGCCTTTATATATATATTTCCAAACCATTTAGATACATCTTTTTTTGGTAATTCTTTTTCTTTAATAGACAACTTATTATAATACCATAACCACTTAGCTATATGAGTTCCAATATCTCCACCGTAAGAAACTGGTCTTGGATCTGCTCCCACGAACTTAAGCAATCTATAAATGGAGTCGCCAGTAACTATATTTCTTAAATGCCCAATATGCAGTACTTTTAATGGATTAGCATTAAATGTATCAATAACATATTGTTTAGAATCAAGTTCAAGACGTCCATAATCTTTTCCTTTAGTTATTACTTCATGTAATGTTTCATAAAATAAAATTTCTTGTTTAATTGTAGCATTAACATATCCCGCAACAGCATTAAATACAAAAATTGATGAATCTATTTTATTTAAATTATCTATAATTTCGTTTGAAATTTGTATAGGTGCTTTTTTGAATAGCTTAGATAATGAAAAGGTTGGAAAAGATAAATCTCCCATTGTTCTTTCTGGTGGTCTTTCAACTAGCGAAATAATTCTAAATGAATTAAATTCTGGTTTTGCTATTGCAACTTCTAAAAGTTTTGCAAATTCAAATTTATAATCCATCTTCAATTTTCCTTTCTCTTGCTTAAAATCAAATCTTTATTAAAAAAAGATAAAAAGCGAGCCCGGAGGGATTCGAACCCTCGACCCACAGCTTAGAAGGCTGTTGCCCTATCCACTAGGCCACGGGCCCACTTATATATTTATTGTATAAGAAACTTTAAAAATGGGTATTTTTATAAATTATAGAAAAAAAGAGGGTTTTATTGTAGCCCCTTTTGTGATTGTACAATTTTTTGATACTCATTTGTCAGATTATCAATCTCAATTTTGTACTTATCCATTATAGATATAACTAAGCCATTATTCCCAAGTTCTCCTGAAAGATCAAACAACTTTTTATTGACTTCTAGATATTTATTTTGTTCTTGAGCACAACGTGCAAAAATTGAAGGGAAAAGTGCAGACATCTCATGAATTACGTAATCCTTCTTTATAATTTTAATCTTATTTGTATTAACATATTCCGTTGTTAGTTTATCTAAATTATTTTTTTCAAATTCTGCACAAGGCATACAATCATAATCTGTAAAAATAAAAACACTAACTTTTGGTGTAGATGACCCAATAACAAAATCATCTTTATCATTAATTACTGTATAATCAATAACTTGATGAACATTTGTTATATTTGATTGAACTAGCATATCAAATAATATTTTTTGATTTAAAATATAACCTCCAGCCTCAGTTTTAATAAATAAATAATTAAACAAGTCTGCAAAATTTTTATCTTTTGTTATTGTTAAGGAATTTATGTCCCCTTCCAAATAAACAACAGGAATCACTTGGACATCTAATGTCTGAATGATTTGCTTTCCTTTTATTGAAGTATAATTGTAATAATTTATGCCAGCTTCAGAAAATAGGGATGTAAAAAAGTTTTTAACTTGGGGGGTTAATACTGCTGAATTTTTTAAGGACTCAATAAATTCAACTGTATTATCTTTTATTAACTTATGATCTTCATTGTAAATTACAGCAACAGTTGCTTTTGCATTTACATCTGTTTTATATGTTTTTAAACTATAATCCCAGTTTATAGAAGTATCTATAAGAGCAAAATCAATTATTGTTTTTAATGAAGAATAATTACTTGTTCCTGGAAGATAATACCCATTAACAAAAATGCCAGGTGCTTCAATAACCCCAATAACAGGTGCTAAATAAGTATCTTTTTGTATCTTCATTAATATCTTTGAATTTTCAACATTAACATCGGACTTAGTAAAATCATTTTGAGATATACAAACATCCATTTTGTTTTTATTTAATCCTAATTCTGAATAATATTTTTCTAAAACTATCTTTTGAGCAATCATTATATCTTTATAAATTGAACGTTGTAATGCTAAAGATTCATTCTGAAATTGTTCTATTGTCATAACTGCATTTGGATCTTTTGATTGATTATTATCTGGAACTAAGTTATTATCAGGCGTAATATTCAAATCTGTATTTGTATTTGGCACATAAACACTTTTAGGAATTAAAAATGCGATTATAATAATTAATATCACAAAAACAATCAAACTTCCAACAACCCATTTTTGAAATTTAGTTAAACCTGAATGTCTAATATGTAGCTTTTCAAGTTTTGGTTTTAATTTAATTAATTCCACATGTTTTGTAGGACTGTCTTTTTGTACCTTCATTTTATGAGGATGAACAATTAATTTTTTTGAAGATACTTTTTTAACTTCTGTTTTTACATTTTTTTTACCAATCTTTTTTTTCACAAATATCACCATAAATTATAATTCCATTTAATTATGCTATATAAAATAATTTACCAATACCATTTTACTTTTTTAGACGCAACAGAAGAATTGTTTTTAGTAGTAACTATTTCTACCCAGTAAGCATCACTACAATTAAGTATTTTACTAATATTTAAATCTACAGGGGTATCTGAAATTTCAAATCCATTTGAAGTTCCATTTACATCAATTGCAACTTGCCCCCCATCTATATTAGTATATACCTTCACTGTATAAGTTTCATTAATTCCATTCTTGTCCCAATTTAGTCTAATATACCCATTAAAATTATCCACGCAAGTAAGAACTTGAGAACTGTTATCAGTACCTAATGGAAGCACATCAGTTATAGTTACAACTTGTGGAACTGGGTCCCCGATGTCAATTGTAGAATTTGAATCAATTGATTGTTTTGAATTATTACTAAATAAATTTATTGCAAGCAACACAATAATAAAAACGACTCCAAGTATCAAAAAATATTTTAATACTTTCTTTATTTTTATACTATCCATCATTTTTAATCATTTATTTATACTTATATTATTTATAATCAATTGATGTATCTAAAAGTTTAAAAACATACTCTATTTTAAATTATTTCACTTAAAATATATATAATACTAAAAAGTATTACTTATTTTGGGGAAAAAAGCATGAATAAAGAAGAAACATTTAAAGACTTAAAACATAAACATTATGGAATATATGGTTCACATTCTGCGGTAGAAATATGTGAATGGAATAAAAAAGCATTACGAAATGAAGGAGTTTGCTATAAACAGAAATTTTATAATGTTGATTGCCACCGTTGTGCTCAAATTACCCCTGCAGTTATCTGGTGCCATCAGAATTGTACATTCTGTTGGAGACCAGCAGAAAATATGAAAACTCCAGAAATTAAAGAAAAATTAGATGCGCCTGAAGACATAATTAATGGACTATTTAAAGAAAGAGAGAAACTATTATCTGGTTTTTTTGGATACACTAAAACTAATCAAAAATTATTAGCAGAAGCAGTAATTCCAAGCCATGTTGCAATATCTTTATCTGGAGAACCAACCATTTATCCAAAATTACCTCAAATGATTAAATTTCTAAAAACTAAAAAAGAAATTAAATCTATATTTTTAGTAACAAATGGACAAGAACCAAAAATGCTAGAAAAATTAGGGAAAGAAAAAGCACTGCCAACTCAACTATATATTTCAATTGCAGCTCCTGATAAAGCAAATTTTTTAAAAATTAATAGACCCAAAATAAAAAATGCATGGGAAAGATTACAAAAAACATTAAAACTTTGTTCAAAACTTAAAACTAGAAGGGTTATTAGATTCACGTTAATTAAAGGAATTAATGACGATATTAATAATATTAAGAAATATGTGAAATTATTTGAAAAAAGTAATGCTGATTTTTTAGAAGTCAAATCTTACATGTTCCTTGGAGAATCAAGAAACACATTAAAAATAGACAACATGCCTAGTTTCTTAGATGTAGTAAACTATGCTCGCTTAATTGAAAAAGAATCAAAAATATATAAAATAATTGATAGTGTGACTCAATCAAGAATAGTACTTCTCAAAAATAAAAAAAGCAAATATAATAAATTTATTAAATAAATTTTAATATTTGCTTAGTTATTTAAATCTTTTCCTAATTCATATAACTATGGAAACAAAATTAAATAAAGATTTATTAAGCATTATTAAAATACTGCAAACAGAAAAATGCATCTGCCTTCTTGCACCATCATTTCCAGTGGATTTCAAGTATCCAGATATACTTTGTGATCTTAAGGGAATTGGATTTGATAAAGTCGTGGAATTAACTTATTCTGCAAAACTAATAAGCCATAAATATCACGAGATAATAAAAAAAAGTATTACAAAAAAAGATCACAAGCAATTTATTTGCACAAACTGTCCAACAATAATTACAGTAATTGAAAACAAATACCCCCAACATAAAAATAAACTATCTGACATTGCATCTCCAATGGTTGTTATGGGGAGATATTTAAAAAAAGAATTACCAAAACACAAAACCATTTTTATTGGACCCTGCCTTGCAAAAAAACAAGAAGCAGAAAAGAATAAGAAAGACATTAATTTTGCATTAACATTCTCTGAACTTGCAGAAATAATAAACTATACACACAAAAATAAAATTTATAAATCAACATCAAAAACAAATGAAATGGATTTTGATAAAGTGTATAATGATTATACTAAAATATATCCTCTTTCAGGTGCAGTTGCTGAAACAATGCACTCAAAATCCATCTTAACCCCTGAAGAAGTACTTGTTGTTGATGGCCCCAAAAATATAGATTGGGCAATTAAAGAACTTGAGAAAAATAAAAACATAAAGTTTGTAGATATTCTTTTTTGTAAAGGAGGGTGTATTGGAGGCCCAGGAATAATTTCAAAAGATACTCAACAAAAAAAAGAAGATAAAATTATAAAGTATAGAGAAAAATGCAAAAAAACAGCAATGAAAGAACACAAAGGCAAGTTTAAAGATGCAAAAAAATTAAATTTAAAACGAAAACCATAAATAAAACCAACTAGAAAATTAGCGTATACCCTTAAATTAAAAAAAATAAATTACGTACTTCAAATAAAAAAATTAAAATGCTTGTGCAATCATATTTAGTAAACGGCAGGCCCAAAAATTTAGTGACTAATTTAACTTATTAAAAATTAACCATAACCAAAATTCCAATAAATATATTTTTCTCAATGGCAAAGCTAAAAATAAAGTAATTTAAGCAATTATATTAAAAAAATTAGACTCGACCTTAAGAAAATTAAAACATTCAAAAAAAACTAATTAACTAAAAAACTACAATTATAATCTACTTGACTTTCTCCATCTGTTTTATATTCATTAAGATATGAAGAATACGTTCTAACTTTTACTTCTCCTTCAGTAAAATTAATAAGTAAAAAATAACTCCCATTTGCTAATGGTTGAAAATATTGATAATTTGACAAAAATTGATGTACTGGGGCGCCATTTGCATGATTAGATTCTCTTAAAGCTGAACCATCTGTTACTGTTCCATCATGCCCACAAATAACAAAAGAAACATTATTATTAGGATAAATCAATTCATCCCACAATTCATCCCCATCATTTACATTAGAACCTAACCCATAACCATTACTTGCAGCATGATCCATACCACTTGCAAGTAGATTTCCATCTGTGTTAATATATGCGTGGGTAATAATTATTGCTTTCATATTAGAATTTATTTGCAGTATATTATTTGCCCAAGCAACAACTTCATCTCTTGGGCCAAATTCTAAAGACATAATTAATAAATTTTTGTCAGCAATATTTATAATGTGATAAGTATTATCACTATTCCCATCATAAGCCCCCCCATAAGTAGGCATACTATAAAATGTTGACAGAGGAAAATAACTATTAAACATTGTACTGTTTCTAGTTGATTGTGCATAATCATGATTTCCTGGTAAAACAGAATAAGGAATACCTGCAACACCTAATTGCCCCATTTCCCCTTGTATAAAATCCCATTCAGTTAAATCTTGATCCCACTCTTGAACTAAATCACCTACATGAGATACAAATCTAATATCTAAAATATCTTTATTATTTATTAACCAATCAATTTGGTTAGTTACTACTGATCTTTTCCAATTAACTAAACTTTGAGTGTCTGGTAAAATTACTATATAAAAATCAACTTCCCAAATCGCATAAAGATTAACGTCATTTGAATCAATATAAATATTTTCTCCTTCATTGTACATAGTTCCCAGACCATCTGCTAAAGTATTCCACCCAATAAATTTATGCCCGTCTTTTTCTAAATCCCCTTGTTCAAGAACAATAACATTAGTGTCTTCTGGATAATTAATACCATCTACTGGAACTGCACCACTTGTATTACCATTGCCGTAATAAGTAATAGTATATGTTTGATTTGAAGCAAAACGACGAACTGGACGAACTCTATAACTTTGACTTTTTAATGCAGAATTAGAAGTCGTAGATCCAAAAGATCTTCTAAATGCATTTGTATTTGTATCTTCAGAAGAACTCCAATATCCACTTGAATTAAAACCACCTATTGCGGGAGAATGATTATGTAAAACAGTATACATTAAATTTAATTCATCTATAGATGATAAGAACCAATCAGTATACCCATTTAAAGAATAATTATATGCATAAGCAATTGCATTTGTATTGCCAGGATTAGTTTCCCCAACAACTATATCTGTGTTTGAAAGTCCAGCACCTATTGTAATACCTGTTGCGCCCATAAATGTAGAATAATCATCCCACCAATCTGTGCCTATAGTTAAATCTACAGGTCCTGCTTCTAAATATTTCCAATTATTTTCTATGGATTCAGAATTATAATCTGGATTAATGTAATATATAAACCCCCCTGCAGGCCCATTAGGTATGTTCTCTGTAGCTACCTCATATTCTTTTACTGTAAATCCTTCTACTAATATACCACTTCCTGTATCTGGATTAGTTACCTTTACTGTCCATAGACCTGTATTAACTAATGAAATATGGCAATGCCCGCCAGTTATTGAATTACTACTAACACTATATCCCGTGCACGTAACATCAGATTCTCCCGCTTTAGTTAATTTAACTATTGCCCCAGACATAAATCCACTACCTGCTATCGAAATTAATTCTATTGAATTAGTATTATAACCTTCAGCGGGATTAATTGAAGAAACAATAACAGTATTATTTTGTTCAAATTGCGCAGAAACACTAATATTTTCTGAAATATCTAAATCTCTTCTATCAACAGTTGTTATGCTATCACTCCAACCTAAAAAATGATATCCATCATTAGGAACTGCAATAACTTGAGTACCATTACCTCCAAATACCACAATTTGATTGGTATTACCATCAATAAACCCCCCCGAACCAGCAGTATATGTAAGTGCATAAGTATTTATGTCAAAATTTGCAGTTACATTAATATCTCCTTGAACATTTATATCTTGCCTTGTTGAATTTGTATTACCATCAGCCCAATTAACAAAATGTCTTCCAACATCTGGAATTGCAATTACTTGATTACCATCATCACCAGAATTCACATATTGTAAATCATTACCATCAATTATCCCGCCTACGCCAGCAATATATGTAAGTGTATAAGTAGTACTACTATCTTCTTCAAAATTGGCCACAATATTTAAATCAGAAACAATACTTGTAAAATCTGAAGGAGTCCATCCAGTAAAAGTATAATCTGTTCTTATGGGATCAGCAGGAGCAGTCGCACTATACCCATAATTAACATCTTCATTCTTAAGAATATCTCCATTCCAATCTTTGAAAAGAACGCTATATGTATTTATATCGAAATTTGCAGTTACTGTAATATCCTCCTGAACATTTATATCTTGCCTTATTGAATTTGTGTTACCATCAGACCAATTAACAAAATGATACCCTGTATTTGGAATTGCAATTACTTGTGTTCCATTATCCCCTAAATTAATTTGTTGATGATTTTCCCCACTAATGGTCCCATTTTCCCCAGATAAATATATCAAGATATATTTTAAAATACTAGAACTACTACCCCCGCCTCCACTTATTTTTTGATACTTTATAAAATTAGCAACAATATTTTTATTACTAGTTACATTATGATCTATTCTAGGGTTATCTGTTCTCCCATCACTCCAATTACTAAATTTATAATTTGTATTTGATTTTGCAAAAACAGAAGTGCCATCTTCACCTAATTTTACAATTTGTTTCTGTACGCCTACTATTTCTCCGCCTTCAGTAGTAAAATAATTTAAAATATAGAATAAATCTTGCCTATCATAATCCGTTTCGTTTAAGTCCACAGATATATTTTTATCTTTATAAAAATCATCTAGAGAATTATTAATTTGTGACTCTTTCTCTTTATCATCTATAACCCAATTATTATCTATTTTTTCTAAAGTAAACATAGCCTTATCTGTAATTAATACAATGGTAAAATTAGAAAATAAATTAATATATTCATATAAGTTATCTAAATATAACCTATTTATCCCTGGCTTTAACAATTGTGGGTCTTTTAAACTAATTAAACCTAACTCAGGGAATTCTAATAATTTATATCCAATAATCATTTCATCAACGAAATTAGCAGTAGAATAATAAGTGAATTCAATAATACCATTTTCGTCCAATAAAAAATCTTTAGAAATATCTAATTCATTTTGGTTATAATCTATGGATTCTTTTTTTAAAATGGAGTTATTAAACAAAATAGCCAACAATAAAATTAAACATATTGTAAATATTGCAACTATTGGCAATTTTTTTTTAATTTTTTTTTTCATATCTCAAATGCTTCAAATAATTAAATTATATAAATATATATCTACTATTATAACTTATTTTAAGTATATTTTACACTCTTTTTAAATCAATACAAATTATAGAGAAGGGATATATTTTTATTACAATCAAAACCGCAATTATTTTATTTGCCTATTGTTTAATTCATAAAAAATTAAATTCAGAAAATAAATCTGATCTAAATTAATTATTTAATAGTTACCTATAACTATTTAAATATCTTTCGTAATCTACGGTTTTGGGACAAAACTATTCAATTTTTTCTTTGTTTTAAGTAATCCCTTATTTTTACAGTAAATTTTACCCATAAATTTATTTTAATATTATTTTTGGTTAATGCCTTGCGAAATACTCACTAAACATAAGGCAATAGAGTAAAATATATTGCCTAATTATGGTTATTACAATAATAAAGAAGAACAAAAGTGTTTTATTTTATTCGATAGTCTATATTATTAAATAAATAAAAATTATCTATTGATTAAATAAGAATATTAAGGACTTTTGTCCCAAAGCCTAAAAACATAATTTAATATTTCAATATAAGTAACGCGCAAATTAAATTACAACTTATTTTAAAGTTAATAAAAAAGAACTTACGCGATTAATATCCGGCTCTTTAAATCCTGATTTCTTTATAGCATCCATAATTTGAACATTAGTAAATAATAAAGAATGCAAAGTTGATGCTATAGCAGTAGATGAAATATCAATGTGCTTTAAAGCATCTGCAATTTCAAAATGAGTATAACCTGCTCGCTTAAGTGCAATACCAACTGTCCCAGGTAATGACCTTTTGCGTGATGCAATTTCCAACCTATCCTCAATTTCATCTGCAATTAAGTGCACGCTCTTATGCTTTGCCCTCATTTCTTTTGCAAGAGAAACAAATTTATCATCAAAAGTAAATAATGAATTAATCTTATCTTTCATAACTTTCAGTGCAATATTTTTAGTTTGAGAAAAAGTTTTATGTTCTGCCGAAGTCATTGAACGTAAGTTAATTTGTCTATGTTTCTTAGAGCCACCAACTATTTTTCTTACAATCCTAGGTTTATCTACCCATGGGCCCTTTACTTTAGGGCCATCTCTAGTGATTCCAAATTTGGCTCTAGATGCACTAAATGAAATTTTATTTATAGATTTTGGTTTTCCTGGCATAAATTATCAGATTTAACGTAATATAATAAATAATATCCACCAACAAGTATATAAATCTATTTTAAGGAAATAAAATAAGTGTCCAAGAAGTAATACAATTTATTTATATCTCTTTGGAACTTTAATATAATCTGGCAAAATAATTATTTCTCTTTTAAATTTTTCTTTACTTGCAAGACTAAGTTCTATGTTCTTTGGAACGAGCAAGTCATGCACAATTTCTGAGAACCTTTCTTCGGTCTCTTTAACAAAAACAACACTTGAAAGATTCTTCGAATTAAACTTAATAACCAGAGGAGCAGAGTGAGACCTAAGCCCAAAATAACCTTTAAAACTAAAGTAATTATCAAAGTAACTAATTGCAAGTTCACGAAGAGACTTATAAACTGGATGCCTATACCTTAGCCCAAGAAATTTGCTTTGAGCAATAGCACCATACAATCCCTTTATTTTAAATACGCAGAGTACATGATCTTCATCTTTTACTGCAGATAAATCAATTAAAAATGATTTAATCTTATGTTCTTGTAAAACAAAACAAGAAAACATTGCAACTTCCAGACAATCTCCTTTTTTCAACCTCATAACATCAATTACAGGTATTCTTTTCCCAGCATTATATTCTAAAGAGTCAACAAACTCTTGAACCTGCCAAGGAGTCTTAAGACTAGTAATTATTTTTTGCTCAGCTTTATTAAAAATATTATTCTTCATCTAAAAATAAAGCATGCAAAGATATTTAAATCTAATATACTATATATAAATAAGGTTTTGATACTTAAAAAAGAGATGATTTAATATGTATGGAGATGTAAGACCATCAGCGTTTGGAAATAAAGCAACCAAAGTACAATCACAACAACAAAGTAGTGCTAAAGACGTAGCATACTTAAGAAGACCATATAGAGGAAGAGAAGTAATTGTTTTTATTGACAAAGACGATAATTTTTACACAAACTTTGATAACACTAAATGCACTCATTTTTCAGAAGCTCTCCAAAAAGCTTATGAAAAAATTAATCAAGGAGACTTTTAAATATAAAAGGGGGATTTTAAATGCAATTTTATGCACTATTAGGATTATCTCTTGTAATTATTGCATGGGTATTTCAATTACTTGCAACACTTAAAGGGAGTAAAAATATACAACCACAATTTGTACTATTTTATTTAATCGGAGTAATCTTTTTAATCATGGATGGATTTACAAGCGGACTCAATGATGTAGCATTCTTAAATATAGTTTGCTTACTTGTCTCTCTTGCAGTTTTTGTTAGATTGATTAGTAGAGATGAAACAAAGACTACGCCAAAAGTAACGCCTACAAAAAAGAAGAAAAGAAAATAATTCTTTTCTTTTTTATTCTATTTTTTTAATTTCTTAAAAGGATTAATAACCTTTATTTCTTTAATTTTAGAATATACTTCAGGGGTAGAAGTATATATCGTGCTTATTTTATGGTCCAACATATTCTGCAATAAGAGTGCATCATAAAAATTTATTTTCTTTGAAACAGATAAAGCAAATGCATCTTGAATTGTGTTTACCCCATAAGTAATTGTCTCAACTGTATTACTTAGATTCCTTAGAACCTCATTTAGTTCCTTATCAGTCATGCACTTTAGCTTATTCTTAATTACATTAATAAATTCAATATAATTTTGAGTACTTAAGACAAGCGATTTATCAGTTATGTGCGTAGTAATTAAATCAACAACAATTTTCTTCTTTTCTTTAGAATCAAAAGAAGTAAAAGCAGTAATTAGCAAATTAGTATCAATTAAATATTTATCTTTCATAATATTCAGCTCTTGTTTGAGGTATTCTTTTTATTTTTCTTTCACTCTTTTGAGAAATCATATTTACTTTAAGCTTCTCAATTTCGTCTTGTTGTCTATCTTCCATTCGGGACATTGCCTGAATAATGGTCTTAGATAACGCATCTTTTCTATCCCCATAATGCATAGTAGCATATGTTCTTAATTTCTTTTCAGTATCATTATCTAATGAAATTGTAATTACACCCATAATGTTTCCTTCTCTTTTCTTCGGCATTATATTTATTATACGTAATAAATTATACCCCAAAAGATTTATAAATATTAATGATTATGTAATTAGCTATTTAAATAATAAATTATTTAAATATAAGATAATTTAATACAGGCCACAGGATGTAACAGATACTGTCCAACAAATATAACATTAATTAAATTTAAAAAAAGACACTTAAAAATAAGATTACAAAATAAAAAATAGTAGGATTAAACAATGAAAAAAGAAAAAGAAAGCCCCCAAAAAGTATAGGACGCAAAATCACATTATCTACATTCCCCAATATATGCAACAGGAACATTATCAGCAACACAATCGTTACTATAAGTTTTTCCATCTACTCCGCAAACAGGAGCAAACATTAAAGGACAAGCTTTACCAGTAGTAACAGTATATACCCCAGCAGTACATAACCCTCTCATAAATGCCCATTCTTCACACTCTGTACCATCTTTAAATACACAAATACCATATTCCCCAAGTTCAGTAGATCTAATATCTAGTGTACCACCATTATTTTCACAATACACAGAAGCAGGATTTGCAATTCCAGTAGGATCATTATTTTGCTTTAAACTAGGAATATAGAACACAAATAATCCTAAAATAAGAACAAGCAAAACAATAAGCCCAATCATTATCTTTTTATTCATCTAAATCACCTTCTCCAGAATATAATCTAACAACTAATGTAAATTGATTCTAAAATCAAAAAATAAAATATAAATTTATCTTCTCTAATTGAAATAAATAATCTACCCTTAGATATCTTACTATTTGAAAATTTAATTGTCTTCTTTTTATAATATAATGCAAGCCCAGTTAAACAAACAAAAGCTGATGCAACTAAACAAATAAAAATTAAATAATCCATAATACTCACTTCTAAATTATTATTCAATTAACAAGATTAATAATAATATAAATCAAATAATTTATAAGATATATCTTTCTTCAAAGATAACATCTATAAATCAACAAAAGCCAAACCAATTTAATAAACATTTAAGCTTTTTATTTTGTCCATTGAATACCCGCAAGACAATAATTCTTCTTGAGAATACCCAGCTTCCTTTAAATTCTGAAGCGAATAACCCACACTTTTTAAGTCTCTAGCAGAAAACCCAAGTGGCCGTAATTCCTTTGCAGAATAATGAACAATACGCAACATTCTAATTCCAACCCCTAAATTTAATAGATCGCTAGCAGAATAACCAGCATTATGCAATTCTCTCACAGTATAGCCAATCTCATAGAGCTCATTTGCATTGTACCCTGCTTTTCTCATTGATGACGCCCAGAAACCTACTCTTCTTAGTTCCTTTGCAGAATAATAAGTTTTTAATTCAACTGGAGTATACCCTGCTTGAGACATTTCTTTAGCTTGATAACCAGCTTCATAAAATTCTTTAGTTGATATCCCAAGTCCATTAAACTCTTTAGCAGCATAACCTGCAAAATGAAGTGTTTGCAAAGAAAAACCTGCTTCATACAATTCTTTACCAGTATAGCCCACAGAATGAAATTGTTTAGCCGTATAACCTACATTTAAAAGGTCCTTAGGAGAAAAACCAGCTCTTTTA
>Ga0247841_10002545_pt1 | contig 36036 bp, 39 predicted proteins | sample LaCruzMarch2015__2_FD_192410 | JGI IMG/M metagenome (GOLD analysis project Ga0247841, IMG submission 192410) | Freshwater microbial communities from meromictic Lake La Cruz, Castile-La Mancha, Spain - LaCruzMarch2015_18m | ecosystem: Environmental > Aquatic > Freshwater > Lake | place: Spain... | reverse complement strand
CCCCGTTCAGCGACGGAGCGAAGCGATGTCGCTGAATGTTCGCGTGTATGAGAAGTTTCGCCGACTCCCATATATTTTATTAAAGAGGAGGCGAAATTTGGGTAAAAGAAAAAGTGCAACCTTTGAAAATTATTAACGCACTTTTTCTTTCACCTCATACACGCTGTTATGTGATGTAGCCAGAAATTTCTATTCCTTATTATTATTTTTTGGCAATTTATTTTTAGATTTTTTCCTTTAGTTTTCGACTTGTTTGTAGGTTTTGGCAAAAGCATCGGCATCGATAAGATAAGGCTCGCCGTCTACTTTTCCGCTGGCGTCGCAGGTGTCGGCAATTAGACATCGTCCATCACCTGTTTGTGGCGAACCCCACGAAGCCATAATTTCGATTGGTTTTCCAAAAGGGTTTTGGATTGCACGACAGTAGCCTTTTGCCGAGCACACACCACTCTCGTCCGTTGCTTCGTAGCGACCGAGAAACTTTTTCTCAGAGATGATGTACTGTTCGCCACCAGGATTGGTCATAATCCAATCTCCCTCACCCGCTTTGTTCACCGTTTCCTTTGCACCACCTTCGAGCGTGGTTGTGATTTCTTCGCCGACGGTTGCTGGGTGAGCTTCAACTCGTCCTTGCTTCTTGTAGACAGGTGCCTCAGCGAGTGCGTCCATAATTTCCGGCGATTTGCGATCGACTTGTTGAAACCGATTCTCGTTAGTTTCCATTGTTGGTTCTTTTTCCATAATTTTGTTGGTTAAATATTAAATTGTTGATATTTTATCACAAGTTATGTTCGACCGAAATAAATTGCCAAAAAAAATCTTAAAAAATAATAAAGAAATTTCTGGCTATTTCACAAAACGGGGCGCGCTTATCCAATCGTCCCGCCCGAGCACGACCTTCGTGGTCGGGCGGGATGTTGGATAAGCGTTGTTCGGCGACGTCGCGCCTACCTGCCGGTAGGCAGGAAGCGACGAGACGACAACGCTGTAAGCGCGCCCCGTTCAGCGACGGAGCGAAGCGATGTCGCTGAATGTACGCGTGTATGTGATGTTTTGCGTATTCCTTAAGTTATTTATATTCATACGCAAAATATGGGCGGAGGTTCACCGTTAGGGGAACCGTAGCCACATACACGCTGTTATATGATGTATACTTTTCCTTTTCGGCCCGTCAGGGCTCGTTTTTATATACCGGACAAATTCGATTTTTATCCTTATCGGTGGGGGCGCAAGAGGGGTTAGGGGTGAATTGCGCCCCCACTCGCTTTTGGGATCATTCGTAAATATGTTCAACTGCTTCGGGGTTATGAATATGAACCAAATAATTAGGCGTTGGTATGCGACTAATGTATCCTTTAATCCGAGCTATGAATTCATCGCTTTTGACCACCTTTAAATTTGGTTTATGAATCAGTATGGCTTCCACAACTTTATTGATAAATTTCTTACTTTTAATTTCGGCGTTACCTATGACATACACATTCTCACAACCATGACTAAACGCATTACAAACTCTGTTCCTTTGCTGTTCCACTCTATCTAATTCCCTACTGATATGTGAAGCAACTATTTTGATTGAGCATTTTGTGTATTTCCCTAAAAAATCTTCCTGAATATTTTGTCCGACTTGTCGCTCCGACCAATTTTCTAGAAAAAATATCAGATTTTTTATTTCTGTTAAAATTTCATCAGTTGGTGTTGTTAGATGTATTTTATTGCCCAAATATGTGAGCTCCTGAATTAATATGGGAAAGAATAGGCCGACAGTATCAATTTTTTTAAAGCGCTCAATATATTTTTTAAGCTCATCACTTTTGTTAGTCTCAGGATACAAGAAATCATTAACAAATTGGTCCATCGCCGATTTGTTTTCTTTTTGAATAATTTTTTGTGTGGTAAAAAGGTCCAATGAAAGTTTTAGATTTTTTGCGTTTTCTTTATTTAGTTTTCTTTTGACTTTGTCCAATAGGATTTTAGATGTATAAAAATATGCAGCATGCACAAAATTTTTGTTTCTATGATTTTTGTCACGCATTACAATAATTGTTTGACCATCTTCAAATACAATTGCCTCATCTTCTCTTCTCGCCGTCCATTTTATGGACAATCTGTTGTATGGAACACCGCCGTCGGTTTCTAGGTCAGCTGCAAAGGAGTTTAGCTTACCTTCAATTTCCCATTTAGTGGAGAAGTAATCACTTTTTTTGAAAATGTAATTTAAAAATCGCGATAAAATTCCGATCCATTTTTTGACATGATCGGGATATTTTATCAAAAGATATATAATTAATAACGCAGTTGTTCCACTTCCGCCGCCGAAATAGATTGTTGGTGAAAAATTAGTCATATTTAGTCTGCGCCGTGACTATTTTCTATGTGTGCCATAAAGTCCGCAATGCATTGAGGCGTGTCGCAGACAAAATTTACCATACTAGATTCGGATATGAGAGAATACAAATTTTCCTTCGTAATAATATTTTTGCAAAATTTACATTTTATTTTTCCAGCATTAAAACTATCTTTTAATGATAGTTTGTTTAGCAAATTATCCAGATCTCGTTCATGCACTGCTTGTATTTCCTTATTTTCATTTTCAATGCCCATATTTTATTATTTTGTTGGTGCCGTTAGATAATTTTTGATACCTTGCCATACAACATCGGCAAGCAATCCTGTCTCATGCGAAATTTAGTACCATGGTTGTGTCCTGTGCGGGCGTCAAAGTCCACAAGAATTTTACCATCGTCAAGTGCCTTTAAGAATTTTTCAAAATTAAATTTTTGCAACATCATTACTTTGGTGTAGTGGTAAAATTCTTTGTCGTTTTCTTTTTTGACTTCGGCCTGAACATAAAAACAATTCAAAAGTTTGGTGCCGGCTTTATGTTCTAGATCGTCAAAGCCCCAATACGGCTGTGGATTAAGTTCGTTTAGATTGCCGACTTTCTTTTTGACGGATTTTAGCCAAACTTTATGTTTTTTGGCCACTTTCGAAGCGTTAAAAGAGATCAAAACCTTTTGTTCGTCACGATCAATTTTTACAATAAATCCACGGTCGCTGGGGCTGTGTCCGTGGATTGTTTGGCGAAAACTCATTTCGTTTTTTGGATATTGTTTGCCGGCCCCGTCGTGTTTCCAGCCATAAAGCGGCAGTAATACTTGAGGAACAAATTTTACCGCGCGTGGCGACGGCTCGGTATGAAATAGAGTGGTGAGCGAACTCGTAGCAAGCCGTTGGGTTTTTAGTTCCCACTCGGCGGCGTTAGGAATTGGCAAATTATTTTCTTCAATTCCAAGTAGGTCTTCCAAGGTGTTGCCCACCCCGCCGGCGTTTCCGTGGCGTCCGTTTGGTATCCATCCTTGTTTAGAAATTTGTTTTAGTTTTTTAATCAGTTGCGGTTTGGTGTAGATTTTCATACGGCGCGTTGTAGTTTAAAAATACTCATTTGCGGTTTAAGAAGTTCAACTTCGTTGCGTTTGGCGTTTCGTCCTAGTCGTTCTTCAGACATTCGGCAGTATTCTGGCGAGATATCAATGCCGATGAATTTTCGTCCTAATGCTTTAGCTACAACGGCAGTTGTGCCCGAACCCATAAATGGGTCTAAAATAGTTTGGGCGTTGGTTGATGAAACAATCCGCTCAATCAGCGCGACCGGAAACGGGGCGGGGTGCGGGTTATTCATATCTTGCGTAAATTCCCACACATCACCGTAGGCATTGGCTTTTGAAACTAATTTGAAATTCTTTTTTGCGATAAGGTAAATTACTTCGTAGGTGGGCAAGAAATATCCAGCGTTAAAATTTATTCCACCTTTACGTCGCCAAATAATAATTTGTCGAACCGGAAAACCACTCACAATGTCTTGGCGATCTTGGAGTAGCCCGTCCTGAACACGCCATTTGTGATTGTAGAAGATTGCGCCGTCATCGTTAACCACACGCATCATTTCCTTCAAACAGTCGCGTTGCCATTTGGCATATTCGTCGTGTGGCATGTTGTCATCATAATTATCATAGCCATTTACCAGCGCGGCACCAGACCATTTGCCTCCACGGCCGTCTTTCATGCCGTTGCCGGTGGAGTTCTTGAGGTTGTAGGGAGGTGAAGTAACTACCAAATCAACCGAGTTATTCGGTATTCGTTTCATGACATCAACACAGTCGCCGGTAATGAATTTATTGGTAAAATCCTTGGGATATTTCATACTCAATTAAAGGTTTTTATATCTCAATTTTACACTTTTTTGATATTTTAGTCAAAATCGTCCCCGACCTTAGTCGGGGACACCTTGTATCCCCCTAAATCACTAAATCAAAAATCGAATTTGTCCGGTATATAAAAACGTCGCCGTCTGGCGAAAAGGAAAAGTATATTTCATATAATGTACGCGTGTATCTGAAGTTTTCATCCCGATTAAAGGGATAAATATTGATTATCAGAAGCACGCTTTTTGATAGAACTCCACCCAAATCATCATCTAATTAAGGGATGAAAATTTGGGCGGAGGAAAATTGGCACTCCTTAAGGATTTAATTAACGCCAATTTTCCGTAGCCAGATACACGCTGTTATGTGATGTAGACAGAAATTTCTTTTCCTTATTATTATTTTTTGGCAATTTATTTGCTTGCTTCAAAGATTCCAATTGCTTTTTTGACTTGCACGCGATCTTTTTCTTTTTCCTCTTCGGCGAGCTCCCCGAAAGGTTTCTTTTGTTCTGCTGGTGCCCATTCCCCATTTCTTTCGAGCCATTTGTCATGAACTGTCGAGCTGGCTTCTTCCACAAAAGATTCATTCAAAGCACGGCCACTTTCAGCCGCCTGAAAAACCGCATTCATGGCAACCTCTGCGGCGGCTCTGTTTTCTCCTTGCCAATCTGCTGGAAGTTCCGCAAATGATGTGTTAGCAATATCTACTTCTTCTGCGCTATGAGCCGCCTTCCACGCTTCATCTTTAGTCTTTTTTACTCTTGGCTCGAAAGAACCGTCTTCCTTTTTTCGGGGAGCTCGCCATTCTTCGTGAAGCAAGCTACCCAACTCTGTAACCATTTTCTGTTTTTGTTCGGGTGTTTTTTGTTCGGGCGAACCCATGCCCATTTCTGGTGATTTCATAATTATGTTGGTTAAATATTAAACTGTTGATATTTTATAACAAGTTATGTTCGACCGAAATAAATTGCCAAAAAAAATCTTAAAAAATAATAAAGAAATTTCTGGCTATTTCACATAATGTACGCGTATATACGAAGTTCGGAAACCGAATTTGGGCGAATAAGCGATTAAAAATAAAAGGATTTAATTTTCTACCAAATATTCCCAACCTGGCTTCCAAGATTTGGTATGCCGCCAATCCCCAGCTATTGCCTGTTCCCATGTTTTGCCTTTTAATAGTACGTCGAGCGCGAGTTGGGACGCTTGGTGAGCGACAATTGCAATATGTTTTCCGTCGTACTTTTGCGCGGTCTCTTTAAGAAAATCAGATATTCGTTTTTCAACATCTTTGTAGCTTTCGCCATTTGGAAACGGCTTATCTATATATTTTACCAAATTATTCTTAAAAGTATCAACTGGAACTTGAGTAAAATCCCCATAGTTTGCCTCCCGTAGTCGTTCGTCCTTAATTATCTCATAGTTGGCGGCGAAAGCGTAATTCGCTGAATCTACCGCCCGCTTCAAATCCGAGCAAAAGACTACGGAAAACTCCTTGTCTTTAACCATCGGTCCTAATTTTTTAGATTGCTCTATTCCTAAAACAGACAGCTCACCGGGCGCCCACCCTGTCGCCAAATCGCGCTCGTTGTCAGTAGTAGTACCGTGGACAAAATATGTTATCCTCATCATAGAAAATTAAATACTTTTATTTCGCTTGTGAGCCGTATATACGCTGTTGTACGATGTACCAATAAATTCTTCATCAAAATGAATTGGGGATTTACTCGCTTAAATGTTCAAATTTTTGTTTCCAAGTTGCGAGTTCATCAAATATCGGATCAACAAAATCATTTTCCTTATACTTGAAAATGGCGTTCGCGTTTCGCATACAGTATTTAAGCTGTTCAATGCTGTCTTGGCTGGCGTACCACTTGAAAGAATCTAAAATATCAGCAGTTTTGACAATTAAAGCATCCTGCCCGTTTTTTACACAACGCTGGATGAGTTCGGCGATTTTTTCATGTTTGTCCTCAATGGTGTCGTCTTTTGTATTAGCAAGAATAAGTTTTAGTACATTTTCTCCGAATTCATCTTTTACCATGTCTCTCGTTGCGCTTGACCATTCAATCGCGTCATGAAGCAAGCCAGCCAAGACAACATCTTCGGAATAGTCATGGTTATACAAATACACACCAACTCTGATGTCATGAAACAAAACTGGTTTTCTATTTGATTCATCGGAAGATGGAAGATGTTGTACCAAAAAGCGAACGCCATTTTCAAACTTTATATTAAGTGATTTTGTCATAGTAATTTCTTAGAGTAAACCCAATTCATTTTTATTGAAAAAAAGAAGAATTTATTGGTATTTCGTACAACGTTTAAGAGTATGCGAAGTTTTTGCGTAATGAAATGGAGCAAAAGTTTGGGTGAAGGAATTTTTCATTCCTTATAAATATAATAGCGAAAAATTCCTGAACCGCATACTCTTTGTTATCTGATGTAATTTTTTTTGTCATTGTAAAACCCACTTACAGTATTATTTCATCACCGCCACCTAAGAGCTGAACTTCTCCGTCTTGAACAAGGATAGCTTGGTCGTCATTTAGAACTCTCATTGGATATTGCAGGTCATTAACTTTCTCTTTTAATGTTTCCAGCATATCAGGCGTGTAATGTGCTTTAACTAAAAAAGGCACTAAATTCATAGCCGAATACTCTGTAATTCCACACCTATCAAAGCCACGATTAGACCATGTTGCCATTACGATCGACGGGCACGTGATATATGAACCAGCACTTGAACCAACATAAACGACCCCATTGCCTATTAACTCCTTGATAACATTTGCAAAACCACTTTCGCGAACAGCTTTCAATAAATAAAATGTGTTTCCACCTTCAACCATAACAATATCATGCCCATCGAGTGCCTTTTTTAATTCGTCCTCATTTTTACCTGCAATATCAACCTCGGTGTAGGAGAAGTTCAGCTCGTCCATTTTTTGTCGATGTCTTTCAACGTAGCTTGTATCATCAACTTTTTTGGAAGCAGTAATAATATATGCAATTCTGCAATCGGTTATTTTCTTCGGCAAAAAATCATCTACATTATTGGCGGTGATGAAACTGCCGCTGGAAGTAAGTATAAGTGTTTTCATAAGCAATAGAAAAAAATTATTTCAGATAACTACCTTTATCATAACTTGTAGCCAAAATGGCTAAAGTATGATAAAATTTTGAGTGAAAATTGGCTATACCCCCAGTGGGTATAAGTAGATGTAATATATCAAATAATATGGAGGGAAGCAATACTTTTGATACTTTGGCGCGCGAATTAAGAATACGCAATTATAGCCAAAAAACTGCTAATTCATACATTTTTTACAACCAAGAATTATTGCGATTTTGTCAAAAAGACCCGCGCGAGATAAATGTGGAAGATATAAAGGGCTATTTGGATTTTTTAGCTCGCGAAATGTCATCAAGTACAGTATCGGTTGCGTATAACGCTTTGTTGTTTTACTACAAACAGATTTGGCATCGGCAGTTTTTTATCAATTTAGTCCATCCACGCAAAGAAAAGTATTTGCCAGTAGTTTTGTCCAAAGAAGAGGCTCGGCGGATAATAAATGCGCATAGCAACCCAAAACACAGATGTATTTTGTCTATTTTATATGGTACCGGCGTGCGGGTGAGCGAGTTGACGCATATTAAAATGCGTGACATTGATTTAGATCGAATGTTTTTGCGGGTGTATCAAGGCAAAGGCAAGAAAGACAGAATGACAATTTTGCCTGCTACACTTAGAGAATCCTTGTTAAAACAACAAAAGTTAAAAATACCAGATGATTTTCTTTTTACCAATGGTCGAGGTGACCGATTGACAGAGGCAACGATTCAAAAAGTTGTGGCTATGGCGGCGAAAAAGGCTGGAATTTCTAAAAATGTTTCACCGCATACGCTTCGACATAGTTTTGCTACGCATTTGCTTGAAAATGGTACAGATATTAGATTTATTCAAGAGTTGTTGGGGCATGCTAAATTACAAACAACTCAAATTTATACTCATGTGGCGAATAATAGTTTAAAAAATATTAAAAGTCCATTGGATTTATGAAAGGTAACAAAATATTAGAAAAATTTGTTTTAGTGATACCCAATATTCGTAGTGCGCATAATGTTGGCGCGATGTTTCGTACGGCCGATGGTGCTGGTGTAGACAAAATTTATCTTTGTGGTTATTCGCCAGTACCGCCTCATCCGCAATTGGACAAAGTGTCTTTAGGCGCCGAAAAATGGATACCATTTGAGCATTTTAAACAATGTGGCCGAGCGCTTAAACTTTTGAAGGAAACAGGGTATAATATAGTGGCATTGGAGCAAACGAAGAATTGTCAAAATTTGTTTGATTTTAAGCCCAAATTTCCTTTAGCGCTAGTCGTGGGTAATGAAAAAACCGGTGTTCCTAAGAGTTTATTAAAATACTGTGATACGGCTGTGGAAATTCCAATGCGCGGACGGAAAAACAGTTTGAATGTTAGCGTGGCCGCTGGAGTGGCAATTTACCATATTAGTAAATATAAATAAAATTTATGAAATCAACCATCGAACTTTTTCGGTATTTATATACTCATTTGCCACCGTTGTTTCCTAAAGAAACAGCCGCGAAAATGAAACACGCGTTAGAACATTTAGAATCCGACCCTTCGGCCACTTTAGAACAAGCCGAAGAAACCATGATTGAATTTGGCTATGAGGCCTGGCCTTGGAATCGCGCTTACCGGGAATTTTTGAATTTGACCGAAGGAAAATTAGGCGAACATTTTTTGCTGCCACTGCTATCTGCCGGTTTAGTGGAAAAGTATATGGATTTTAAAAGTGGGGGTGGAGATTTGCGAGTTTTACATTCAGGCAATCCGGCTCAGTTTTTTAATTCTGATGAGCGCACGGAATTATGTACAGCTTTAGTGGACATGCGTCAACAATTGCGTAAATATACCGATAGTACAGTGACTGGTTTGGAAAAAGAAAAATATTTGAAACGAGTGGATGAATTTACTAAAGTTTTAGTGGATATTAGGATTAAATTAGATGCTTTGCGAGATTTGGCGGCGCATGAATCTGAACATCCAAATTTGGCCGCGGAAATTCGCGAACGAGTGCGGATGTTTGAACAAGGTTTATGTTTGTTAGCGCCAGAGCCTGATTATACCGCTGTTTGTGAGTCAGCGGAATTTTTTGCAGGTCGCCATAATGATTTGGGTCGGATGCGCGGAATTCATACACCAGTCAATATTGATTTTTATGCTGAATAGGAAATATGAACATAAATTTTTACGCGTTTAGCGCGCTGATCAATTCGTTAATTTTCTTCTTTCTATTTTTGGTTTTGATTTTAAAAAAAGACAAACCACGCGCAGCTAATTATTTTAATATTTTTAATGCTTCAGTTTTATTTTGGGCCGTGAGTTATTTTTTTTGGCAAACTTCACACAGTTATGATCAGGCATTATTTTGGGCGAAGATGTTAATGGTTGGGGCAATTATGGTATCACCGGCGTTATTTAATTTTGCCGTGGTAATGGCCGGCAAAGAGAAACAACTACGTTGGCTAGTGTATTTATCTTATTTTACTGCTTTGATTTTTCAATATTATAACTGGACTTCGCCTTTATTTATTGCGGATTTGCAAACTAAAATGGGTATTTCGTATTTTCCAACGGCTGGCTGGATATATTATTTTCATGTGGCTCACTGGACTATTTTTGCCGCGATTGCATTTGTGGTTTTGTTTTTGGATTTGCGCCAGTCACCGCCAGAGGAAAAACATTGGAAGCGCGCGGTATTTATTAGCACACTCATTGCAGTAGTTAGCGGGATGTTTAATTATTTTTTATGGTTTAATGTTCCAATTCCACCGGTGACGACTTTGGTAGTGAGTATTTATGCAATTGTGATGACAGTTTTACTTTTGAAAGGGAAATTTTATCGGATGAATTTATCTTATTTTGAATTTTTTGCTGGGTCAGCTGTTTTAATTTCAATTTTGCAGTTTGCTTTACGTGAGCAGTTAGGGCAGAAATTTATTAATGCTACGATTTTTGGTTTGGTAATTTTAGCCAGTTACATCATGGTTAAAGTGGGTTGGGTAGAAAAGAAAAATGTGGAGCGAATTACCGCTTCAAACCAGGCGCTTAAGGATTCCATGCGCCAAATAGCGGATAGTTCTGCGGCGCCAATTATTATTGTTAGTAATGGACAAAAAATAATTATGGCCAATAATTCTGCGCGGGTTTTATTTGGTTATGATGAATCCAATCAGCCATTGGCTTTCAGTGATTTTGTGAGGGCCAAAATCAATACCGAGCCCATGAATGCTTGGGAAAATTATTGGCAGAAAAATGAAACCAATGCCCAAGTGGCCATCAGCGTTCCGGTCCAAAAACAATTATCAATAAATTTTTATCCTTTTGCCGATGAAGCCAAAAATGATTCGGCAATGTTAGTATTTAATGTTAAGTAGTATGAGTGATAAAAAATTTCCTAAGGTTGGCATCGGAGTCTTTGTAATAAAAGATGGAAAAATTTTAATGCATGAGCGTTTCGGCTCCCACGGCGAGCATACTTGGAGTTTGCCTGGTGGACATTTGGAATTTGGTGAAGGAATTGAAGATGGCGCGCGGCGTGAAGTAAAAGAAGAATCTGATATAGAAATAAAAAATATTCGTTTTGGCCCGTACACCAACGATGTATTTAAAAAAGAAAATAAACATTATGTTACTTTATTTGTAGTGGCTGAATATGATAGTGGCGAAGTTAAAATCATGGAGCCAGATCGTTGTCTGCGGTGGCAATGGTGTGATTGGAACGATTTACCTAGGCCATTATTTTTACCAATAGAAAATTTATTGAAAACAGATTTTAATCCAACCAAGTATTAAGATTTAAAAAACTCCCTAGCCGGGAGTTTTTTTGTTATTAAATTTGTTTTGGTTTTATTTGTGGATATTTTTTTATCATTTTTTCTATTCCTTTTTTATCTAGCAACCCTTGCTGTGCGCCTTGTTGGCCGATCACTGCGCAGCTATTAGCAATACCCCACTGTAAGGCAGTGGCAATATCATGGCCGTATTGGCGGGCACTCAAGTAACCACCAGAAAATGCATCGCCTGCACCAGTTTTAGCTATCACTTCCACCGGGTAAGACTTAATTTCAAAAATTTCTTCCTCATTGCCGGCAGTCGCTCCATTGCCGGCGTCAGTGATTACAACCTCTTTTGCGCCCAGCATCAAAAGTTTGTGAATAATAGCGCTTACAGCTTTTTCTTTTATTAGAGTGGTGTTAGCAATTTTTTCCGCTTCTTGTAAATTAACAATTAAAATATCAGTGTGTGTTAAGAATTCTTTTACATCATCCAAGTTATTGTTTAATTGATAAGATCCAGGGTTAAAAGCTAAACGGACTGACTCATATTTACCTAAAAATTCTATTAGTGATTTTTGAATTATTTCAAACCCTTCACTTAAACCGGTATAATAGATCCAATCGGTCTGTGGCATTTTTTGAGGAAAAATGTATGTACGTTTACCATGGTAAGACAAAATTGTTCGTTCTCCACGAAAATTTAGTACTACCGAATAGCGTGTTTTGGCATTTTTTTCAACGTTGATTAGCTCGGTGTTTACACCAAATTTTTTTAATTCTTGTTCTACCAGTTCACCGTTTGAGTCATCACCGATGGCGGTGATAATTGCTGTTTCTAAACCAAGTTTGGTAGTGCTAACTGCTACGTTAGCAGCATTGCCACCTAAATTTTGGAAACTATCAGTAATTGGCACTTTTGCTGCGTAATCAAAACATAGCTGACAGTTTTGATGGTTGATATCGCATTTAACACTAGCGTTATCGATCACAACATGAGTGTCGATAAGCGCGTCACCGATGGTAATAATTTTGTACATATTAATTTTCTGGATGTTTATATTTTTCTACCATATCAGTACTGTGTACATGGCGGCCCAGTAAAATTTCAATAAACTCAATTGCGCTGGCGAGTGCGACGCCGCCCATAGCCACCATAAATATTATATTACCAATCCAAACGGCATAAGCGAACAAACAAAGCGCTCCAATCACCATAATTAGATCTTGTTTTTTTTCTGATTCAATAAAAATGCCGTAACTAATCATGATTGCCCCTAGTATGGCCACGACATTGAAAATAATTTCATAGTTAGTCAGCGGCAAATGGGGGAATAGGGAAAAAATATATTCCATATTTTTTAAATTAAAATTAAATTACTCTTTCCAACGATTTATATATTCAATGGTGGATAGCGCGGCAGTGGCGCCTTGTCCGGCAGAAATGGTGATCTGCTTAAAGGGAATATTAGTGACATCACCGGCTGCGTAAATGCCAGGAATATTGGTTTGACATTTGGTGTTGACCGCAATTTGTCCGATTTTATCTTTTTCTACTGGAGCAAAATCCGAGTTAGGCGTCATGCCTGCATGGATCATTATGCCATCTACGACCAGGGTATTTTCTTTACCATCAGCGTCTTTATATTTTAAACTAGTCACTTTTTTATCACCAATAATTTCTGTAGTTTTGGCACTATAAATAATTTCAATATTAGGCATGGTTTTGACTTTTTCAATTAAAATATCTTCGCCTTTAGGAAAGCCACCTTTATTTTCCGTAGTATTTGGAAATTTGCTGATTAAATAAGTTTTTTTAGCGATGTTATTCATCATCAAAGCTGATTCTAGTGCGGCATTGCCCGAACCAATCGTGGCGGTAATTTTATTTTTAAACAATGGACCATCGCAAACAGTGCAATAAGTTACGCCTTTGCGATCAAATTCTTTTTCACCCGGTACATCTAGTTTGCGCGGGTGAATACCAGTGGCGATAATGATAGTTTTTGTTTCCACACATTCTTCTTCGCCGGTGGCTTTTTTAAAACAAATTATATGATGTTTACCAGCTTGTTTAATGGCAGTGGCGCGCAATCCAGTTTCTATTTCTACATCGTATGATTTGACATGGTTGGCAAAATTGTTGGCTAGTTCAAAACCTTGAATTTCAATGATTCCAGGCCAATTATTGACTACACCGGATAAGGCCACTTCGCCGCCAATATTGTCCGAAATAAAGCGAAAATTTAATTTTCTACGTGCACTGTAAATGGCTGCAGAACAGCCAGCGGCTGACGCGCCTAAAATCACGAGATCGAGCATAAATTACGGTCTTTTAAATATAGAAATTAATGCGTCAAAGACATTTTGTCCAGCCGCTTGTTTAAGAGTATTATACGCTTTTTTAGTATCTTCGGCTAGAGTAATAGAACTGCCTGTATAAGCAATTTCTACGCCCCAAGATTTTACTTGCCCAATGTTTTTTATATTAATTCCACCATCAACGGCGATGGTGGGATGATTAGCGGTGGCGGCACACTCAATAATTTTATTTTTTATTTCTGGCAAAAATTCACGACCCTGCGCACCTGGGTTAACGGTCATAAATAGTATCTCATCAATTTTATTTAGATATGGTTTAATAATAGCAAATGGTGTTTCTGGGTTTGTGGCCATACCAACTTGTTTGCAAGCTCCACGAATTTGGGCAATTACTTCGTCAGGATTGTCTTTGGATTCAATATGAAAAATAATTCTTTCTAAATTTTTTATTTCTAGCCATTTTTCAATTTCCTGCAATGGGTGCTCAACCATCAAATGAACTTCGAATTTTGTTTTGGTTTTTAATTCGTTAATTTTTTCAATATCAAAAAAAGATTTATTTGGTACAAATACGCCATCCATTATATCGATTTGAACTAAATTAAAAATCGGCTCGACCCGAGCGAGTTTTTGTTGAAAGTCAGAAAAAGTTTCACAAAGAAGAGCGGGAATGATTTGCATAATCATTTTTCTAATTCGGCGATTTTTTTATTACGCCTGATTAGGCGTTCATCTGCTTCGAATTTGGTTTCAATAAATTTTTTTACAATCGCATCAGCGTGTTCGTGGGAGAGAGTATCGCCCGCCAAACATAAAATATTGGCATCATTGTGTTTGCGGCCCATTTCTGCGGCGGTGATGTTGTGGCCTAAAATAGCGCGGGCACCTTTAATTTTGTTAGTCACAATACAACTACCTAAACCCGAGCGACAAATCATGATACCGCGATTATTTTTATCATTAACAACTTTTTTAGCCAAAGGAATGGCAAAGTCCGGGAAATCATCTTCAGAACTGAATGTATCTGTGCCCATATCCTCAAATTTTACACGCAGTACGCTTTTTAAATAATTAGCTAGATGTTTTTTTAGTTCAAATCCGCCATGATCGGCACCAATGTAAATCATATAATTTTAGGTTAATTTATGAATTAATTATATTATTTTTTGGTTGTTTTGGCAAATATTGACAATGCCCCCTTTTTGCATTAATATACATACACAAAGCATTTACCCGTTATCACCGGGTAGCTAAGAGAAGAAATCTGTCAGATGAACAGAGAGTAGACCTCTTCGGGCAAGCCCGTTATAGCTGTAATTAAGCAAAAGCCAAAGATGGTACCGTCCCACTAGGGACTCTTGGCACACTAAATCAGTGTGTTTTTTTATATAAAATATGTACAATTCCAACGAAAACGAATTAGGAATATTAAAATATTGGGAAGAGCACAAATGTTTTGAAAAATCTGTTTCGCAGCGTCCGGAAAATAAACCGTATCATTTTTATGATGGCCCTCCTTTTGCCACTGGTTTACCGCATTATGGACATATTGTGGCGTCTTTAATGAAAGATATTGTGCCGCGCTATTTTACTATGCGCGGGTTTAGGGTTGAACGCCGTTGGGGTTGGGATTGTCACGGTTTGCCAGTAGAAAATATTATTGAAAAAGAATTGCATTTAAACAGCAAGAAAGATATTGAAGAATATGGTATTGCCAAATTTAACGAAGCTTGTCGATCGACTGTTTTGACTTATGTTAATGAATGGAAAAAAACCGTACGTCGAATGGGGCGCTGGGTGGATATGGAAAATGATTACAAAACCATGGATGTGTCATTTATGGAAAGCGTTTGGTGGGTGTTTAAGTCGCTCTGGGATAAAAATTTGATTTATAAAGGCCACAAAGCCATGCATATTTGTCCGCGTTGTGTGACGCCGTTATCAAACTTTGAAGTTACGCAAGGCTACAAAGAAGTAAAAGATATTTCCGTGACAGTAAAATTTAAAGTTAAAAATGCCAAAGAAAAATTAGGTATTGACGGTGATGTTTTTGTTTTGGCTTGGACCACTACGCCTTGGACTTTGCCGGGGAATGTTTTATTGGCGGTGGGAAAAGAAGTAATGTATGAGGCAGTAAAAATTGAGGGTGAATCAGGAAATTATATTTTGGCGCGTGAACGCTCACCGATGGTTTTTTCTACACATACTTATACTCCTGTAAAAGAATTTAGCGGTTCAGAATTAGTTGATTTAGAGTACGAACCGTTGTTTCCATATTTTGCTAATACGCCAAAAGCTTTTCGTGTGGTTGATGGTAGTGAATTTGTGACGACCACCGACGGCACTGGCGTGGTGCATATCGCACCGGCGTTTGGTGAGGATGATTACAAAGTTGGTGAACGCGAGGGTTTGCCTTTAGTACAACATGTTAAAATGGACGGTAAATTTATAGACTCGGTCACTGATTTTGCTGGGATGGATGTGAAACCAAAAGAAGATCCGACTGCGACTGATGTTGAAGTTTTAAAATGGTTAGTAAAAAATGAAAAATTATTTAAAAAAGAAAGTTTTGTACACAGTTATCCTCATTGCTGGCGCTGTGATACTCCGCTTTTAAATTACGCCACTGACAGTTGGTTTGTGCGGGTGACTGAACTCAAAGAACAATTGTTAAAAAATAATGAAAAAATACATTGGGTGCCAGAGCATATTAAAGATGGGCGATTTGGGCTATGGCTTGAGGGTGCGCGCGATTGGGCGATTTCGCGCAATCGTTTTTGGGGGACGCCTTTACCAGTATGGACTGATGGTAAGGGCGATTATTTATGTGCCGGCAGTGTTGAAGAATTAGCCAAATTAAGCGGACAAAAATTTACCAAAATTATTTTTGTACGCCATGGTGAAAGTGAAAAAAACTTACAGAGCATTAAAAGTAGTGAAAAAGACAAATATCCACTTACCAGTAGAGGCACAAAAGAAGTAGAGGATTTGGTTAGTAAATTTACTGAAAAAGTTGATGTGATTATCAGCTCACCTGTATTGCGCACGAAACAGACAGCTGAAATTTTTCAAAAGAAATTAAAAGTTGATTTAGTGTTTGATGATTTGTTGTCGGAATATTATTATGGCTCTTGGGAAGGTAAAAGTAATGCCGAATTGTCTAAACAGGAAGATTATCAGAATTATAAAAAATTAAGTGAATCATTAGAGGAAAAGTATAACTTTAATTTCGGCGGCGATGGTGAAAGTCGGGCGCAGATTACCGAAAGAATACAACAGTTTTTAAATAAAGCGGTTAAAGAGCATGCTGGCAAAACAATTTTGGTGGTTTCACATGGTGGTATTAATGCTTGTATGAGCAAGGCTTTGCGCCAGATTGATTTAAATACTTTTTTTGCGCAAGAAAGAGTTGATTATCAATGTGTACTGTACTTTTATTTAAACGAACATGGTCAAGAAGTTGATTTGCACAAACATTTTGTAGATAAAATTGAAATTAAAAAAGATGGGAAAGTTTATAAGCGTATACCAGAAGTTTTGGATTGTTGGTTTGAATCAGGATCTATGCCTTATGGACAGATGCATTATCCGTTTGAAAATAAAGTCAAATTTGAATCAGGTTTTCCGGCAGAATTTATTGCAGAAGGTCAAGATCAAACCCGTGGTTGGTTTTATACTTTGCATGTGTTAGCAACTGCCTTGACCATGCAACCCAAATCAGTGATTGGTGTGAAAAAGAGCGAGCCAGCGTTTAAAAACGTGATAGTTAATGGCATTGTGTTAGCCGAAGATGGCAAGAAGATGAGTAAGCGTTTAAAAAATTATCCAGAGCCAGATGTTCTGTTAGAAAAATATGGCGCTGACGCGATGCGATATTATTTGGCTAGTTCACCGGTAATGGAAGCGGAAAATTTAAATTTTTCCGAAGTTGGTGTGCGCGAAATGTATAATAAAGTGGTAAATACATTATGGAATGTAGTGGAGTTTTATAAAATGTATGGAGATGAAAATCAAAAATTAAAAATAAAAGATCAAAAATTAGATAATGTTTTAGACAAATGGATTTTAACTAAGTTAAATTTATTGGTAGAAACTGCTACCAAAGGGATGGAAGGTTATAAATTAGTGAATGCGGCGCGACCAATTTTAGATTTTGTTACCGAGTTATCTCAATGGTATGTGCGCCGCAGTCGTGATCGTTTCAAAGGCGACGATGCTAAAGACAAACAAGCGGCTGTGGCCACTTTGCACGAAGTATTATTGACCTTGTCTAAAGTAATGGCGCCGTTTACTCCGTTTATTGCGGAAAAAATTTATTTGGAATTGGGTGGAGAGAAAGAAAGTGTGCACTTAGATGAATGGCCAGATTTTATTAAAGTTAAAGAAGATGATAAGGTATTGGTTGAGATGGATTTGGGGAGAAAAATTGTGGAAATGGGTTTGGCTTTACGCGCTGAGGCAGTAATAAAAGTAAAACAACCATTGCAATTATTATATTTTACTGGTGAAAAATTATCTGGTGAAATGGGAGAAATTATTGCCGATGAGTTAAATGTCAAAGAAGTTAAACATATTAAAGATATCAAGCCAGATAAAGATTTATTAGTAAAAGAAGATGGTGGTTTAATGGTTGGGTTAAACATTGTAATTACAGATGAATTAAAACAAGAAGGTTTGTCCCGAGAATTTATTCGTGGAATAAATCAGTTGCGCAAAGACAAAAAACTTACACCCAATGATACAGTTAAAGTTTTTTGGCAATCAGATAGTAAAATTATTACCGAGATGATTGCGGTACATGCGGAAACAATAAAAAATTCCGTGCGGGCGAGCGCGTTGGAAAATACAAAAATTGACGGAGCGGTTGAACTGGAAATTGGAGGAGAAAAAGTATTGATTGGCTTGTGTTAATTATTGGTAAAAAATAGGAACGGCTTAATTGACAGGTGACCGTGGTTGCTGTAAATTAGCCATACGGAGGAGCTTAATTATATATAATATATTACAATTATTTCGCATATGAAGATAAAACAACTGTTTGATTTTGCCCTGAAATTGGGCATGGTGGCTGACCCGCGCGGCCTAAAAAGAGTAAAAACATATTTAGCTGATGCCAAAAAAGAATACGATGATTTACGCCCGAAAGATAAACCATATTTTTATCAAGATCGTTTAACTAATCCTTATTCAGATACTGGCATTACAGTTGATGACGGTAAGACTGAAGTTAAACGAATTTTAACTGGAATTGATATTGACGCTGGTGAAATTTTGTTAGCTTCGCAATTAAATGAACGCGGTAAAAAAATCGATGTAGTTTTAGCACACCATCCGATCGGCCATACTATGGCTGACTTGCATGGTAACATGGATATGTTGGTTGATATTTATGCAGATTTAGGCGTGCCTATGCATGTGGCTGAAAAATTAATGGAAGATCGCGCTAAAGAAGTGGGACGTAATATTTTACCGGGTAATCACTACGGTTTGGTGGATATGGCGAAGTTACTCAAAGTTAATTTGATAAATATTCACACCCCAGCCGATAATTTGGTAATGAAATTTTTAGAAAATTTCATTGCTAAACGCAAACCGCGTACAGTGGGCGATCTGATGGATTTGCTTTTAGAAATTCCTGAATACCAAGAAGCTAAAAAGTTGGGAATGGGTCCGGCGATCCATGCTGGTAGCCCTAAACATCGTTTAGGCAAATGGACCGTGCAAATGACTGGTGGTACCAATCCTAATGATAAAATATATAAAGAATTATCTCGTTACGGAATTTCTACGATTATTGATATGCATATCAGAGAAGGTGCGCGTGAAATTGCGACTGAAAATCGCATGAATGTAGTAATCGCTGGCCATATTTCTTCAGATTCATTGGGCATGAATTTACTTTTGGATGAATTAGATAAAAAAGGAATTGAGATTATTCCGTGCGGCGGATTGATTCGTGTGAGTAGAAATAAAAAGAAAAATAAAAAGTAATTATGATTGCTTTAATCAAAGGAAAAGTAGTAGCCAATAATGGCGCGCTACTGGTGGTACTAACCAACGGCGGTGTTGGTTATAAAATTGCTGTTAATCCGGCGCGAGCAGAAAGTTGGCCAGTAGGAAGTGAAACCGAAATTTTAACTCATTTAATAGTGCGCGAAGATACCCAGGATTTATACGGTTTTGCCAACGAAAGCGAGCGTCGATTGTTTTTATATTTCTTATCTGTTTCCGGCGTCGGACCAAAAACAGCTTTGCATTTGTTGTCTTTGGGCACAGTTGAAGAAATTACTGACGCGATTGCGCGCAATGATGCGGTGTATTTGACTAAAGTTTCTGGGATTGGCCGTAAAACTGCAGAAAAAATTGTCGTAGAACTTAAAGATAAAATTTCTGGTGTCGGGCATTTTGCTAGTGGTATTGATAGTCACGGGAATATTTTAGGAGATGTAGTGGATGGCTTGGTAACTTTGGGTTATACTCAAGCGCAAGCGCGTGAGGCGGTAAAAAATATTGATCCCAAAGGCAAAACCAGCGAACGTTTGTTGCGCGAAGCTTTACAATTAATTAAGTAAATTTTATTCATTTAATTTATCAAATATGATAATTTGGTATGTAGCTTTTTTGGTGGTTGTTTTATTATTTAAGGGTCTAAGAACAGTACAGCAATACGAAAAGGGCGTGGTGTTTCGTTTTGGCCGAATTGTGGGGCTCAAAGAGCCGGGTTTAAATTGGATTATTCCGTTTATTGATCAATTACGCAAGGTAGATTTTCGCATTGTAACTTTGCCTGTACCAACACAGAAAATTATTACTCGCGACAATGTGTCAGTGGATGTATCAGCAGTAGCCTATTACCGAGTAGTAGATGCGGCCAAGAGTATTGTGGCGATTGAGAATGTGATGAGTGCAATTAATCAAATTGCGCAAACATCAATTCGAAATATTGTTGGTAAATTTCAATTGGATGAAATTTTGAGTGAACGTGAAACAATCAATAAAAGCATTACTACAGTATTAGATTCACACACGGAAGCATGGGGAGTGGTGGTGTCTGTCGTTGAAATTAAAGATATTGAGTTGCCAGAAGGTATGCAAAGAGCTATGGCCAAACAGGCCGAAGCCGAACGCGAGAAGCGTGCTAAAATTATCGCCGCTGAAGGAGAATTTTTATCTTCACAAAGGTTGGCTGATACTGCCGATATTATGCAGGCTCATCCGATCGCTTTGCAATTGCGTAATTTGCAAACCATGGCGGAAATTAGCGTAGAGAAAAATTCTACTATTATTTTCCCGGCTCAGTTTATGAATACGCTTAGTGATATTAGAAAATTCATGATTCAAGAAGAAAAACAATAAAATAAATTAAAAAACTCCGCCAGTTAGCGGAGTTTTTTAATTGTTTACCACCACATTTATCATATAGGTATGGTGGTTTATTTTAATTTTTCTTTTAGCAATTCTTCGGCCACTTGCGGATCAGCGCTGCCTTCGGTGGCTTTCATTACCATTCCTTTTAAAAATTGTAGCAATGGAGTTTTGCCGGCTTTATAGGCACTCACTTGTTCTGGATAATTTTTTATTACTTCATCAATAATTTTGCCTAATGAATTTTTATCTGAAATTTGTCCATAACCTTTTTCTTCCATAATGTGAGTTGGGTCCATATCTACTCCGGAATCCAGCATTTCCGAGAGGATTTTTTGGGCATTGGTAGAATTAACGCGGTTGGTATAAATAAGTGCGATTAATTCGGCAAAATTTTCTGGTTTTATTTTCAAAATACGAATGTCAATGGAACGTTTGGCCATTTCACCTGTTAGTTTGGAAGTAATCCACCCACCAGCAAGTTTAGCCAGTTCTGATTTTTTAGTAGAAATTATTTTAGCTGCTTTATCTTTTGTTTCCGGCAAAGATTCCAACCATTCATACAAATCACTCATTACACCTTCAGTAAAAGTCACCCAATTTTTATCTTGGGACAAAATTTGTGCATCGGCATAAGAGAAACCGTATTCATCACGAAAGCGGGCGCGTGTTTTGGCTGGTAATTCCGGTAAATCAATATTACCAGCGATTTTTAGTGGTTCAAATGGAGGAATATCTGGTTCTGGAAAATAGCGATAGTCGGCTGAAGTTTCTTTTTCACGTTGTAAGACAGTTTCGCCTTTGGAATCATCCCAACCGCGCGTACACTGTATCCAAGTTCCACCTTTTTCTAGCATTTCGGTTTGTCGTTTGATTTCATAATCAATGGCTTTTTCCACGGCGCGGAAAGAATTTATATTTTTTACTTCAACTTTTGGGTTTAATTTGTATTTTTCCACAGGGCGAATTAAATTTCCGGCTTTACTGAATTTACCATCTTCTTGCATGGATACGTTTACTTCGCAACGCATGTGGCCTTTTTCCATATCTGCGTCGCTAATTTTTAAACAACGGAAAATTGACTGTAATTCTTGGCAATAAAGTTTAGCTTCAGTGCCGCTTTGAATATCTGGATCAGAAACAATTTCAACAAGAGGAATACCGGCACGATTGAAATCTACCAAGGTACTACCACCATCAGCATGAGTTAATTTAGCCGTGTCTTCTTCTAAATGAACACGGGTGATACCAATTACAGCGCTATCACGATGGTTTTTTCCAGCCACAAATTCTAGATCAATTTTTCCACATTCACCAATTGGCTCATCATACTGTGAAATTTGGTAGGCCTTGGGTAGATCTGGATAAAAATAATGTTTGCGGTCAAATTTGCTGATTTTGTTAATTTTGCACCCCAAAGCAGTGGCTAGTTTTACTGCCCACTCTACTGCGGTTTTATTAGGAACAGGCAAAGTGCCAGGTTGAGCTGTACATACTGGGCAGATATTATTGTTTGGTAAATCACGGTCTGGTTCATTTTTACAGCCACAAAACATTTTGCTTTTGGTCTTAAGCTCTACATGAATTTCCATTCCGATAATTGGGACTAATTTTTTCATAGTTTATATCAGTTTACACTGGTAGAAAATAATTGTTTTATCAAACGTCTCGTCCGCTTCCAGCGGCGGCCTCGCCTCAGTGCTCGCTTCAACGCTATCAACTAAAGTTGATAGACCGAGCAGTTGAAGCTCGCAAAGTTGCTAAAACAATTATTTTCCACCATCTTTTTATTGCACTTGATTTGCCAAATTTAAAACATCGCTTTCTTGTAAACGCGGACCCATAATTTGTATACCTACCGGTAATCCAGCTTTAGTCACTCCACCCGGAACTGAAATTGCTGGAATTCCAGCTAAAGCCGCGGACGACATAAACACGTCAGCCAAATACATGGCCAGTATGTTATCTTTTTTCTCGCCAATACCAAAAGCTGGAAATGGGGATGTGGGTGTGATTAATAAATCAACTTTTTTAAAAACTTTTTCAAAATCTTTTATAATAAGAGTACGAACTTTTTGGGCTTTGCGATAATAAGCGTCATAATATCCGGCGGACAAAGCATAGGTGCCAATCATAATGCGCCGTTTTACTTCTTCTGGGAAACCGTCGGCACGCGATTGCGCATAAATATCGTATAAATTTTTTCCGTCAGCCCGGACACCATAACGAATGCCATCTAGTCGACCCAAATTAGAACTATCTTCACTTGGTACAATAATATAATAAACTGGGATGGCGTATTTGGTGTATGGGAGTGATACCTCTTTAATTTTATGTCCGGCTTTTTTTAATTCAGCAATTTTTTCTTCCACAATTTTTTTGGTTTCTTTATCCATGCCAGGCAATTCTATAAATTCTTTAGGGATACCGACGGTAAATTTTTTTGTTTTTTCAATTTCTTTTATGTAGTTTGGTACTTCATCTGGAACAGTAGTGGCGTCTTTTTTATCTTGGCCGGCCATTTCCTGCATGACAATAGCGCAGTCCTCGGCCGTCTTGGTGAAGGGGCCGACTGTATCCAATGAGGATGCCATTGGCATGATACCATAGCGTGAATTTCGGCCATAAGAAGGGCGTAAACCCACAATACCGCAGAATGAGGCGGGTTGGCGAATAGAGCCCCCAGTATCCTCTCCAATAGCGTAAATACACATGTGTGACGCTACCGACGCTGCTGATCCTCCTGAACTGCCACCAGCTACCTTGGTTTCATCGTGCGGGTTGCGCACTGGACCATACATACTATTTTCGTTGCTGGCGCCATGCCCGAAAGAATCGCAATTATTTTTGCCAATTAAAACTCCGCCTTGAGCGCGGATTTTGGTAATTACCGTGGCTTCGTAGGGGGCGATATAATTATCTAAAATTTTGGCGGCGCCGGTAGAGCGAATATCAACCGTGCAGATGGCGTCTTTGACAGCGAAGGGGATGCCAGTGAGTGGTTGTTGATTGCCTTCCGCGATCATTTTATCAGCATGGCGCGCTTCTTTTAAAGCCGAATTTTCACAAACAGTAATAAAGGCATTTAAATCTTTATTTTTCTTTTTTATTTGCGCTAAGCACGCCTCGGTCAATTCAACTGAAGTAAATTTTTTATTTTTTAATCCTTCCTGTGCTTGTGTAATTGTCAGTTTATTTAGTTCCATATTTTTTATTTATCTGGACATGTCTTCCCCGCCGTTCGCTCACCCAGCGGTTCGCTCACTACATGGCGTCGCGGCCTCCCCCGATGTTCATCGGGGACCATGCCCGGCCGCTCGCCAAAGTGCGGTTAAGACATATCCAGATAAATTTAGTCAGTAAACACTGCCTTCACTTTTAGCTGTTTTCCAATTTTATCTGGAAATAAATTTAATATTTTTTCTTTGGTTTCCGGTGAGCACTCAAAAATTTCATCCGGTCGAGTGACGTTTTCCAACCAAGTCACTTGAGAAGTTTCTGGTACATCGTCAGTTTTAACCTCATTTAATTGTTCCACATAATCCAAAACCACCGAAAGCTGTTCGGCGTACATTTGTTTTTCTTTTTCACTCAATTTCAACCGTGCCAACTTAGCAATTTCTTCAATTTTTTGTGGGGTTAGTTTCATAGTTTTCTACGTCTAATTATACCTATAAAATTCCCTTTATGCAAGATTAAATTTTACTATTAAAAAAGCCGCTCCGGTTTACAACAGTGCGGCTTTTTTGATGTAAAAAAGTTATTTTTTCTTACCTTTTGCTTTTTTAACTGGAGTTTTTTCTTTTTTCACGATTTCTTTCTTTGTCTTTATTTCGGCCACCTCTACTTTTGGCGTATCCGCTTTTTTGGCCGGAGCGAGTATAGACAAAATTTTGTCCAACTTTACGTTTAAGGCGTCAATTTGTGCTTTGGAAAAACCACCACCAGTACTTACGTTGGCGTTGCCGCTGGCATTACCACCAAAACTGCCATCGCGATTTCCACCACCAAAACTTTTTGGAGCAAATCTTGAGCCACCATCATCTTGGCTTTTAAAACAACTGTTGCAAAAAACTGGACGATCGCCGCTTGGTCTAAATGGCACTTCACAACTTTGTCCGCATTTACCGCAGGTAGCCGGGAACATTTGTCTTGGACCATCGCTAGGTCCGCCAAATCTGCGTCCACCACCGCCGCCACCGAACTTGCGTCCACCACCGCCGCCACCGAATCCTCCTCTGTCACCACGACCCTTATCGAATTTGTTAAAATTACCCATATTGTACTAAATTAATAAATAAATATGCAACAACCCTAATTGTAGCATGTTTTAGTAAAAAAATCAATAGTTAGCTCGTAACTTTGTAAATTTATGATTGTATGCTATTATTAGCATCTATGAGAATTCCTTACAGAAAACCTGGGAAATTTAGTCAAATAGTAGCTGATCCTTTAATGACCACAGCCAAATTGAATGAGCTCAAAGCTGAACTAGAAAAATTAAAACAATATCTTCATCCTCAAGCTGCCGCCGAAGTGTCCAGGTTGGCTGAATTGGGCGATTTTTCTGAAAATGCTGAATATCAATTGGCTAAAGGACGGTTGCGTGGCATTAACAGTGCTATTTTTAGGTTGGGAAAACAAATTGACGGAGCCGTAATTATTAATTCAGATAGGCAAACTGATACTGTTAAAATTGGCTGTAAAGTTACGGTTGAATATGAAAACAAACAAAAAATTTTTCAAATTCTTGGATCAGCAGAAACAAATCCGTCTCGTGGTATTATTTCTCACAATTCACCAATCGGTGCGGCGTTAATCGGACACAAAATCGGAGAAATAATACAAATAAAATTATCCGACAAAGAAGTCGGATATAAAATTATTGGGATAGAATAAAAGAAGATATTTTTTTAAAACTTACCCAAATCAAGTTCGTTGTTGAATTTGATTTCTTTTACAAAATTCGGCATATGGCTGATAAGAATCATTGCGCTATCATAGTTATTGATCGCCTTGGCTATAATCGGAATATGGCGAAAATTAATATGATTGGTTGGCTCGTCTAAAACCAAAAGACCGGGCTTCATTAGTACTAATCGCGCAAAAGATAGTAAACCTTTTTGACCTTCGGATAATTGAGAAATTTTAAGCCCCATCAATTCACCGGTAATTAAAAAACCGGCAGCAATGGAACGCATTTCTTGTAAATCCGATCCTTCTGTTAGTGCACTTTTTAAAGCATCAAAAATCGTTTGTTCATAATCTAAAGTGGCAAAATCTTGACTGTAATAACCAACGCGTGTGTCTTTTAAAATAGCCACACCTTTATCAGTATTATTTACTAAAGAGCGAAGCAGTGTACTTTTGCCAATGCCGTTTGGTCCGGAAATTAAAAGTCTGTCTCTTTGTCGCAATACTATGTCAACTTCTTTTTTTACTGGCTCGTGATTTTTAATTATTTTTATTTTCTTAATAGTCACCACATTACCGACAATTCCTTGGGCTGGAATATTAAATTCTCTGATCGTCTTATCTTCGCGTCGGACATCCACTTTGTTTTCTTCCAGTTCTTCAATCTCTTCTTTTAATTTACTGGCGAGTTTCCGCATCTTACCGCCTTTGTTGGCAAAAAAGTTTACTTTTTCTTTATTGTCCAAAATTTCTTTTTCCAATTGCGCATTTTTCTTTATTTCTCTTTCAATTCGTAAATTTATTTCTTCTACTACGGAATAATAATCACCAACGTAGGTTTCGATTTTTTTGGTAAAAACATCCAAATAGACCACTCCTTCGGTAAAACAATTTAAAAAATCAGCATCATGGGAAATTACCATTACTGTTTTGCCATACATCACTAAAAATTCTATCAGATGATCGATACCGGCCTTGTCTAAATTATTTGTTGGCTCGTCCAATAGTAAAATATCTGGATTTTGAATTAACGCGTAGGCGAGTAGTATTCTCGCTTGTTGGCCGCCGGATAATTCGCCAACTTTTCTGTCAATTGGTACGGTTAAATTTACAGCAACCATCACTTTGTGGATTTGACTCTTGATATTTCCCGGTACATTGTCAAAAGCTTTGGCAAAATATTCTTCGACAGTTAAATTTAAATCTTGCTTTTCAACCATTTGTAAGGCCGTGGCAATGGTCGCGTTATTAGTGATAAAAACATTCCCTTTAGTGGGTTTTAATTCGCCTTTGACCAATTTAAATATAGTACTTTTTCCAGCGCCGTTTTGCCCCATTAAAGTAATTTTTGCGCCTTTACGCACGCTAAAACAAACCTCATCTAGCACGGGTTTTCTTTCTTCGTATTCAAAGGTAACATTGTCAAATCGTAGAATTACATCTTCCGCCATAAAATTAATTCAGTTTAAACGAATAACGAATCCCAAAAAGGATCGTCATTGGCCGAATTATCTCATAATTTTGGCTAATTGTCAATAAACCCGACCCCGCCTTTGGCGTGGTATCTGGGCGGGTTTTTTAGACAGATAAAAAAGACAAATGGAGCATAATAGATGTTTCATTTGTTTTGGTTTCCTAGTCGTTTCAAAGTGGTGCCTATCTTTTAAGTACTTTGTTGAGTATATTGAGAATATTTTGGTGTATATCTTGCGGAACAAGCAGAGAAGTAACCTTTTTTATTTCTTTTTTTGTAAGTTTTGTCTTTGCAAGTCGTTTTACAGCGTTAGCAACTTTTTTTGGATTATCAAATGAATCAATTACCATTCTTTTTAAACCGGCTTTAATAAGTATTTCAGAAAACCCTACATTTTTGGATACAAGCACTGATGTTCCATTGGCAATGGCTTCAGCAGCAACATTGCAAAATGTTTCAAAATGAGAACTAACTACAAGGAGATTGATAGATCTGTAAAATACAAGAAGATCTTCGTGACTCATCGTTTTTTTTCGTTCTATTGTCTCTGGGATACCGAATCGTTCGTCCCAGTAAGATGTCACCATAATTGCTCGATGTTGCCATCCATCATTTAGTAACTCGTTGTGCAAAGCAATAAATGCTTGAAAATTTTTGATTGGTGTCCATCGCCCTATGGCCGCCAAAGTATAACGACCCGTACCGCGATGTAAATTAGTTTTATATTCATTCACTGGATTTGGAATGATACAATTTTGTTTCACTGGATAACCAAGTATTTCTTTTTCAACTATTTTTTGACAAATTGCTGACGGGAAAATTACTGTGGTAGCTGCTTCCACTAACCATTTTTCATAGGCCAACAGTCGTTTTCTGATAAAAAAGTTTTTATGGGTAATTTCTTTTTGCAAAACTCCTGCATAGCGTAGAACTATTGGAATTCCAAGCTCCTTCGCCGCTTGCGCTAAAATCCACGGTGTATTATATGTTCCGTTTGCGAGTAAAATATCAGGCTCTTCTTGGCGAAGAATATTTTTTGTTGTTTCAATTAAAATATTCCATTTTTTTCTCGGGTTACCTATTTTTTCCCAAGAGTGTCGTGGAATAATATCAATGGCGTTGATTATATGATGACTAAAAAAAGATGGTAAATAGTGCCTATATATGTCTGGACCTAGAATATGTCTTTCGGTAATAATTTCTATACCCACGATAGTATCTTCTTTGTCTTCAAGCCAATCAAAAAGCGCCAGGTTGGATATAGTAATACCCCCAAAGGCATCACGATGTACATTGGTTGCAATTTTCATGAGAATTTTAGAGATAATTAATCAGCATTGTATATTTTACCATAAAATTGATGTTTTTAAAATCCCGCGATTAAAAAAGACAGACGAAGATTTAATATTTCGTCTGTCTTGGCTTGTAGTCACTGGCGACGTTCGAACCAAAATCTTTAAGTAATTATTCGTTGGATGACATATATCTACCTTATCTTAACGCTTTACTACCGTCTCTTTGAGAGGACAACATTTCTAATTTTTTAAGTATTTTTCTTTCAGCCAATAAAATTTCAATATACAATTTTTCTGGTAATGAGGTGTGGGGATTTTCTTGTCCCACATCATGAAAGATAAATTTTTCTTCAGTAGCTAGCAAGGCTTTTTGCACCTCTGGATTTTGTCTCACTTTTTCTCTAATAAACATTGCTATTAACATTCTATGCTCTGCGGAATTGTATCTTATTTCTTTTCCTTTCCAATATACGAAAGCCTCTGTATTGTCATCGATAGTTCGTGTTATCTCTCTTCCTGTACGAAGTGCTGCTTTTCCATTCATTAAAAAAACTTCTTGTTATCTTTTTGAATCTTTAAATTTGATACCTTGCAACGCACTTTCAACTGATGGAAAAATAGTACCTTCAATTTCAAATGGGGTGTCGGCTAAATTTGAAAGAATTTTTCCACGTGGATCTGTTGAGTCAGATCTTATGTTTAATTCATTTTCTTCTGTTCTAGTTGGTTTCATGTTGTAGTCATTAAAATATTATATGTTAAATTATATCAAATAGTTCGAGTCCCGCCCAGTGGTACAAAAAATATGGCTTAAATTAGCCATATTTTTCAAAGCTCCGGGGCCTGGATTCGAACCAGGGATATCCACGTTAACAGCGTGGCGTTGTACCGCTCAACTACCCCGGAATTAAAAAACCCTCCATCATGGGAGGGTTTTGTTATTTAAGTAAACAAAACTCACCCACGGCACGGTGGATTATTATTGTTGTTATTTTGGGCGAATTTCTTCATATGTTTATACTTTACTGATTGGTGGCTGATTTGTCAAGTTTTTTTCAGCTGAATGAAACAATATCAACATCGCTAATAACATGAATGGTCCCACTAAAACACTAACCAGCATCGACAAGAGTATCATTAGAATATTTATGGCGCCACCAACACTGGTGCCGATTTGAGACAAAATACCGCTTAGTAAGTTGCCACCTGCAATAAAAATTAAACCAATTACAAATATTCTTCCAAAAATTGCCCACCATCGACCGCGTACGATTTCAGCACTAGTTTTGATAGCTTTCATTGCCGGGGTATTATAAATTACCGCATGGAATGTATTAAAGCATAAACGTACCGCGTATAATATAAAATGGATTATGCTATATAGAACCAAGAGTACCAAGGCAATTTTTAGTAGTAACGCGAAGCTCATTATTCCCATGACCTGTAAAATATAAGAAGCGATGGCATATAATGACAGTGTCGCCATTAATGGCCAAACCATAATTAAACCGGACATTACGCTGGCACTAAAGCCTTTCCATAATACTGGACGGGTTTTTTTGAACGTATCCATGATTGGTTCTGGTACCAATCCAATCGTGAGACTACTTACCGTTCGTATAAACGAAAAATTTACCCAGAGTCCTATTACAAATAATGCCAAGTCAATAATTATAGTGATTAATCCGAGAATAACACCCAAATATTTTGCCATTAAAAATGATCCAATAATAATTGGGATTGCCGCAAGTTGTACAATCATGGCGACTGCTCCTACAGTAAATCCTAACAAAACATATTCAATTAAAATTTTGAAATGTTGTTTGTATAAATGGTAGCTGCGAGAAATTATTTCTCCAATACCTACGAGCGTATTCATAGTGCTTTAATTAAATGATTAAAATTTGGCGTAATAGTTTAATTGCCTCTGCTTTCATTATATCAATTTCTTGCTCGGCGGACAAGTAATGGATTTTTGAGCCATGATCAGTAAAGAGTTTTTGGTATTCTGAAGAATTGAATTGTTCGTAAAGTTTTTGTTGAAAATCAAGACGTTCAAAAATTGCGTCATCTTGTTTGTCTGTTCGCGCTTTGATTCTTTCCATTATTATTTGTGGCGAAATTTTAGTTAGAATAAAATGATCTGGCCGATGTTGTAAGGCAAGTGTATTTCCTGGCAAACTAGCAATTTCATTCAAAGGTAACCCTTGCGTAGCTTGATAGGCGAGCGAAGACGAGACTCCACGATCTTGAATAACGCATTTTTCTTGAGCTAAGGCTGGTATAATAATTTTATTGTATAAAATTAAACGATCCAGCGAATACGCCTGGGCAATGGCGATCGGCGGGTAGTTGGTGCCATTTTTAATGAGTTCGGTACGGATTGCTTTGCCAACTTCAACATAAGTAGGTTCGCAAGAAAAAATGAAATCATACGATTTCATTTCAGATAATTCCGGATAGCGGCCAGTGTCTTGCCAATATTTTTTTAAATCAAAAATAGCATTGCCCTGCTCAGACAAAAAATTTTTCCAAGTTTCAATGACAGTACTTTTACCGGAGCCATCAATGCCATCAAGCATTATAAACATATTTTAATTTTGTTTTTTTGGCATGAAATTAAATGCCGGGTTAAACATGGTAGAAGCCCAAGAAGAAGACCCCTCTTCCATATTGACGCGAATATATTTGGCCATCAGAGGTTGAACCTCGTTTAATTTGTGCCAACAAGCCTGCGCGATTCGTCGGTAAGAAATATGCCCTTTAAGGCCACTGCGTAAAGCAATGAAATGATGTAATTCTCGTAAATTCCAAGTAAACAAAGTACGTTTACGAAAACCAAGCGGTACGGTATATTGCGCTTCGAGCGGAAATTGAGAATAAATTTTTTGGTATAAAGCCGCTGCTTTCTCCATAGTTTCACGATAACGCGTGCCCAATCCTGCCTCGACGATTTCTGGAGGTGTTTCGTAGCCATGGATAATGGTAACCGCTTGATTGGTTTGGGTACACATGCGATGGCGCTGGACGTCACGGAAAGCGCCATAATCCATGAGAATATCAAAAGTGTAGTAAATATGTTCTAATTCGCGCAAAGGCGCATCAAAAGTTGCTCGGCGTGCTAATGCTTCATCCATAATTTTTTCTTTTTGTTCGTAGGTCATTTTTAATACTTCGGCGTATATTTGGTTGTAAGGCAATTGAGCGAATCGATATAATAAAGAGGCAATTAATTTATTTTCTGCGTCTTTTTCGTAAGAAACGATTGTTACCGGGGCCGATGATTCCGGTGTATTGGGTAAAATATATCGAGCCAGTGTGTTTAAAATTGGATTTGTTTCTGCAATATATTTATTGGCATCAGCGAATTTTATTAAAGTCGGAACAATTTTTAGGGCTTCATTTTTTATGGCGTGACCTATATCAATCATTTCTTCCAGCGAACTCGATAATAATTTTGAAACAGCATGTTCCCAAACACGCGCATTGGCGGTCATGCCCAAGTTTGTCAAAGTGGCAGTGGGCAATAAATAACGAATATTATCGCAGGTACGGGCTTTGATGGTGGCTTCGTAGGCTTTATCATTTTCATTTTCCTGACGTGGATATTTTTTAGTGATAAATTCACGCATGGGTTCAAACATGGCGGTATAGGTGTCGTAAATTTCATTCATGGTATTTTCATATTCAACACCCAAACTAGAGCCCATAATTTTGGCTGGTTTATAATAGCGACTGCGATCAAAAATTTGGTAGCGTGTAGATTTTTCTGTAAAAGAGGCTAAACGATTATCTTCGATTACTTTGGTGGCCAATATTGAAACATTTTCTAACGCTAAATGGACATTTGCGTGTTCGGCTACACTACTATGGCCATATCCTACCACCCACTTTTCATGAAAATCAGCGGATTTTTCATCAGTGAGTTCAGCGGCAATGGCACCAAATGATTCTGGCGAACGAGAGCACTTGGCAAAAGCTACCGCCACGATTTCTGGTTTTAGATGATCAAGTGAATAGACCGATAATTTGTTGTCAGACATATATTAAAGTTATTTATAATTTTAATTATCCAGTGGAACCAAAGCCGCCGCGAGTGGGGGAGTCAATTTGTTCAACTTCTTGAAATTCGGCTCGGTCGATTTTTACAAAAATTCCCTGAGCAATACGTTCTCCGCGTTCCACCGTAACCGGTGCGTTGGTAAAATTGTATACTAAAATTTTTACTTCATCTTCCGGTCCACAATAATCTTGATCGATCACACCAATACTATTGGCCAAACTTAGCCCTTTTTTCTTGGGAGTGGATGAGCGTGCTACAATTGCCAAAAAATATCCAGGCGGAGTTTGTACAATTAAACCCGTTTGGACCAGCGCCATTTCTTTTGGATTAATCACTATGGTGGCGCGTGCAGGTAAATCAAAAGCAACCGATCCGGCGGTGTGGTATATTGGCAAGGGTATTTCTTTATCTAACCGTTTAATTTGTACCTGCATATTTTTTTACTAATTTATCCAACTGGTTGTGTAAATCCTCAGTTGAGCCGTTATTATCGATATGTTCGGTAGCAGATTTTAATACATCTAAAATACTAAGCTCGGTAGAACGTTTGTGATCTTCCAAAAATTGTTCATAAGTCTTAGTATTGTCGTCGGCGTTCTCACCGCGTTTGATTAGTCGTTCGTAGCGAATTTTTGGATCAGCAAAAATTTCAACTAATACAAAATTTGGCAATTTTGATAAATAAGTTATATCGGCTGGCCGGCGTATCCCTTCTATTACTATAATATCTTTTTTATTATTTTTCGCATCCTGGGCCATTACTTTGGCAAACGAATCTTCGCCAAAATTAGCTCGAATGGTTTCGGATAATTTTACTAGCATATCTCGCGACTGTGGTAAATACAAACGACTAAGTACGTCACGCAACATGGTGGAAAAGCGTAAATTAGCAGCGCTATATTTTTGTTCAATATATTTCGCCGCTGTGCCCTTGCCACTGGCAATAAGCCCGGTAAATCCAAATATTATTTTTTTATTTTTCTGATTCATATTGTCGATATTTTACTCCCGCTGCATCTAAAATTCGACGTGACACTACCCAGCTGTCCACATCGTGATATTTATCACTGCCAAAAATTATTTCAGAGACACCATTTTGTACCAATGTTTTGCTGCATTCATTACAAGGAAACAAAGTGCAATAAATTTTGCAATTTTTTACCGGAGCATTGGAGTTGTACACAGCATTTTCTTCCGAATGACAAACATAGGCGTATTTAGTGTCTTTGAAATCACCTTCGCGTTCCCACGAGAAATTACCGCTTTCAGTACCGCGCGGAAAACCATTATACCCCATTCCAACTACTACATTGTTGGGTGTAACTATCACTGCGCCGCTTTGAGTTGATGGATCTTTGGAGCGTTCGGCAATCACATGGGCCATACGCATAAAACATTCATCCCACGATATTGCCTGTCTTGGTTGAATAGTCATATTTTTAATTATAAGTTAGCACATTCAGTTTAACAAAAAGCGCGGAGTTTGCCAAGTCATATTTTAAGTAGTATAATATGAGCAAGATTTATCATTTTTATGTTGTATTTTTCGCAAATTTTAGGCGGACGAGTAGAGGACAGTGCAGATAACTACGTCGGCAGGCTAAAAGACATTTTGGTATATCCTGAGCAGGGTGCTTATTCGCCACTAGTGTATTTGTTGATTCGTGGTCGTGGGAAAAATGAATATTTTATCCCGCTAAACAGCGTAGAAAATTTTAGCCGTGGTGATATTTCTTTAAAAGGTTTATTTTCTAAATTAAAATTGAACGAACCATCGGCCGATGAATTTATTTTTCTCAATCGTGATGTGATGGACCAGCAAATTGTGGATTTATCGGGCGCGCGCGTGGTGCGAGTGAATGATTTGAAATTTGGGATTTTGGAAAACAAATGGCATGTATTTGGTATTGATGTGAGCGTAAAAGGATTGTTGCGCCGTTTGGGATTGGCCTGGTTAGATTTTGGCAATTGGTCAATTCCGCATTACATTGATTGGCGTAATGTTCAGCCAGTTAAAGGCGTTTTAAAATTGGACAAAATCACCAAGAATTTAAACAAATTACATCCGGCCGATTTGGCCAATGTGATTGAAAAATTAAATTTGAATCAAAGTACTAGTTTAGTAAAATCATTGGATTCGCGTGAGGCCGCCAAAGTGATCGAAGAGCTTGATCCGCATTTGCAAAAATTATTGATCAGTCGTTTAGGTCCGGAAAAAGCGGCAAAAATTATTGAAAAAATGTCTATCGATGAATTGGTGGATTTAATGCAACTTTTACCCAAACATGAAGCTGATGCGTTTTTGCATGCTTTGCAAGATGGTAAGTTAAAAAAGATTGAGCATTTGATTAATTATGCGCAAGATACGGCTGGTGGGCTTATGAATACTGATTATATTTCCGGTGTGCCAGATTGGACTGCGCAGGAAACAATTGCGGAAATTCGTAAACAATCGCCATCGCAACGGTCAATTTTGTTTGTTTATGTGATAAATGATGAAGGACAATTTTTAGGCCCAGTGTCTTTGCGTAATTTATTGTTAGCGCGACCAGATGAGCAATTAAAAAATTTATTAAAGCCAGTTAGTCAGATTTCAGTTTTGCACCCCCACAATGATTTGGAGCATATCGTGAATATGATGACAAAATATAATTTATTTTCAGCAGCGGTAGTGGGGGATAAAAGTGAGTTGTTGGGAGTGGTTTCAATCGATGATGTAATGCGCTGTTTGGCGCCTCATGCGTAATATGCGAACTTTGTGGCAAAGAATTAAAAATAGTCGTTTGGCTGTGCGTTTAACCTTGGTTTTAGCTGTCGTTGGCCCGGGGATTATTGCGGCTAACGCTGATAATGACGCTGGCGGTATTACCACTTATTCCATTGCTGGTGCGCATTATGGTTTCAAAATGCTGTGGGTGTTGTTTTTAATTACTTTTTCTTTGGCTATTACTCAAGAAATGGGCGTGCGCATTGGTCTTGTGACCCGACAAGGTTTGGCCGGACTAATTCGTGAAAAATTTGGTGTGCGTTGGACGACTATTGCGATGTTTTTGATGCTTATTGCCAATATCGGGACAATTACAGCTGAGTTTGCTGGTGTAGCTGCCTCGTTTTCTATTTTTGGCATTACTAAATTTTTAACTGTTCCTCTAGCCGCTCTTGCAGTGTGGTTTATTTTATTAAAAGGTTCGTTTAAAACAACACAAAAAATATTTTTGGTATTTTCCGCTTTTTATATTGTGTATATTATTAATGGTTTTGTAATTGGCCCTGATTTTACAGGAGCAATAAAAAGTTTGGTTACCCCAACCATTGAGTGGACAGCACCATTTTTAATAACCATGATCGCTTTAATTGGTACCACTATTACTCCGTGGGGGCAATTTTTTATTCAATCTTACGTAGTAGATAAAGGATTGAATTTAAAGGATTACAAAACAGAAAAGTGGGAAGTATATATTGGAGCTTTTATTACCGATATTGTAAGTTTTTTTATCATCATAAGTACGGCCGCGACTTTGTATAAAT
>Ga0247841_10002544_pt1 | contig 36041 bp, 60 predicted proteins | sample LaCruzMarch2015__2_FD_192410 | JGI IMG/M metagenome (GOLD analysis project Ga0247841, IMG submission 192410) | Freshwater microbial communities from meromictic Lake La Cruz, Castile-La Mancha, Spain - LaCruzMarch2015_18m | ecosystem: Environmental > Aquatic > Freshwater > Lake | place: Spain... | reverse complement strand
TTCATCTATAACCTAACAAGTTCAGGTTATAGACTTTTTGGACTTATGTTAAAAAAACATATAACTATTTTTTAGAATTAGTGTCATGGCAGGATGAGGGCGAAAACCCATTGAGTTTCTTCAAGGTTGGAAAACCCTCATCCATTTAGGACTTTCCACATCTGCCATAACTATAAATTATTTCATTTTTTTCTTCAATCTTAACTTCATTGTCTTCACTGATGAAACTGTTCTGTTAGCTCCAAACTGGGCGTTGAAAGAATTTGTTAATTCTTTATTTCCCATTTCACTTCTGTTTTGAATAAATCTCATTTGAAGTTGAGTCCATCTTTGAAAATTTCTTGTGTATTCTTTTCCACTCTTAGCTTTTTGTTTTATTTGAATTGATTTCACAAATGTTACTGCTTGTTCAATGATTGCTTGTTGAATCTTTTGTTGTTCTTGTTTTGAAACTCTTACTTTTTCAACTCGGTTTTCTTTTCTTGCTTTATCAAGAGAATCAGCATATTCTTTATTTCTTTTTTCAAAGTGTTCATCACTTTCGCCAATTGCTTGACTTAAATTGTCAGGTGCTTTTGAAAGATAATCTTTGAAGTGTTCTTTGGTCAATTCGTTTCTTGTTTCGCCAGTGAAAACTCCTTTCAATCCTTTTGGCAATTGTCTTTCAAGTTCATCTGCAAAATCATTGAAGCTCAAAATTCCTTCTTGAGTTACAACTACATTTGTGTTCAAAACTCTTTCAAGAGCTTCGGGAGAAGTTTCATCTTTTCTGTATTTCGCCATGTCAATCACCAATATTATGTCCTTTCAAAATCTTAAACTTATCGTTAACCCCTTCCAATCAAAGATAAAGCCAACATCACATCAGCACAATAAAAGTGCCTTTTTTTATTATTTTCTTTACTTGGAAGTAATTGTAAATTCTCCAAAGACCAAGCATTTCTAAAAGCCAAGTCTTTTTCAGAAGAAAAAGAAAACCAAGCCAAAGGAACTTTATGGTCAATATCCATTTTGCTTTTTAAAAAATCATCCTTAAAATTATCGTTGTTGAATAAGTGTTTTTGCAATTTCTCTTTGGATAAATTAAGCAATCTTTCCCAAGAACGCCCTCTTTTACTCACTCCTTTATTCTTCAAACATTTCCCAATCGCATTAGCCATAGAGCAATTCAATTTGTATTTTTCATCTGAAAAATATCTTTGTTTAATATAGTTATTTCTTTCTTTTTTGTGCAATAATTCATATTTTTTAGCATTACTTAAAATCTTGGCATGATTGCTCAAATAGTAATTCTTTACTCTCGCTTTTATGCCATCTTTATTTTCAACATAGTAAGATTTCATTTTGTTTTTTATTTTACCTTTATTTTCCAAATACCATTGAGCTTTGTAGTTTGCAATTCTTGTCTTGTGCTTTGCAACATATTTCTCTGCATCTTTAATTAATCTTGATTTATTTTGCAAATACCATTTGTGTTTGTATTCTTTTTCTCTATCTTTATCTAAAAAAGCCATTTAGACTCCCCCAAATAGTTTTACAAATTCAACAGAGTCTTTAGTCTTTGGTCTTTCAAGTAATCCTCTATTTCTTATTACAACATTCTTCAAAACATTATCTATCCTCATTTTTTCAGGTGACCATTGCAAAAAATCTTTATCTGAAAGAGGTAAAACTACATTGAACCCATCCAAACTGTAACTTACTTTTCTTATTCTTGTTGCTTGGTAAATTGTGTCATCAATTGTTGGAATATTTTCTATTGCTTTTATGTTCTTCGCAATTGTTTCTGCCAATAAAACTTTCTCTTTGAGTTTCATATTTTGAGGGAAAATATTCTCATCCCTAATAACAAAATGAAAGCCCTTCAAACCTGAATAGGAAATTTCATAAGCCATTCCAAATTCATCTAAAACAGTTTTTAGTTTCTTTGCATCAGAATACATTTCATCAATAAAATAATATTCTTTTACTTTTTCATTTGCATCAATTGAATTAACTTCCTTAATCTCCCCAGCACCTTCTCTCTTTTGGGCATCAATATCTATGAAAAACTCATGCTTTTTCCAGCACAAATCAAATCCAACTCCTTGAAAAAAACTTTGTTGGTCAAGTTTTCTTTGAGGGGGAGAAAATGATGCCATAGGCATCCCCTCAAAAAAAGCACAGCTCTGATATAGGGAGTAATTTTTATTGTAAAAATCAAAGGCTTCAAAATTGCTCAATAAATATTTTATTGAGTGAGCTTTTATCATTCTTACTGGTGAAGCTCTTTTTTCAAATAAAGGGATTTGAGTTTTTGCTTCCAATAAAATAACTTCTCTCCCATACATACACTTAACCATTTCATACATAGCAGGAGAATCTGAAGAATACCATTTCTGTCTTAACTGAAATAATTCTTTATCATCCATTATTCCAACCCCTTTTTTGATTCAATTTCTAATTGTTCCAATATTTTTATTTCATCAGTAAGAGTTTTGTTAAATAATCTCATTTCTTTTTTCAACATCTGTTCTCTGCCCTTCAAATCAAATGATTCCTCTTTAAGATTATTCAAATAAGACCCATACTCAATAAATTTCTCTCTTTCTTTTAAAACCAAAATAATAAGGTCTTGTTTTGTCATCCTTAATAATTCTCCAATTCTGATAAATTTATCCATATTATTTCTTCTCCTTTCTAATTAAAGACCCACAGCATTTGCATTTTTCAGCTTGATAATATTCCCATTCAAGCTCGTCAGGATATTCTCCTTTCAATTCGTCTAATCTTTCTTTAAGTTCAACTTTGTCAGAAAATTCCTCTCTGCCTTTTTGTATCGGTTCATCAGAATTATTCCATTCAAGAATCCATAACCCCATAAAATCACCTTTAATGCGAGCATTTGAAAAAACATTCGGGGCAAATTGGAACATTTCCAACGCCTTCTACTTTGTGTTTTTTCCAATGCCCTTCTTTGTCGCAACTATAACATTTCTCAACCATTATTGCTCACCCTTTTCTTTCATAGATTCTTTAACAAATGCTTCCGATTCTTTGTAAGGATTTTCTTCTACTTCCTCTTCAATTCCTCTTATCTCATTATCTCGTTTTTCAAGTAAAACAAGTTCTTCTCCTTCAGGCAATCCAGTTTCCAAAGCATTTTGCAATGCTTCTTCTTCAGTAGCAAACATAGAATCTTCATACCATTTTGAAAACCACATTGTTGTTTTTATAAATCTATTTTGCAATGCTTCCTCTAATGTTTTTCCTGCAATAAACATTTCTTCTTGGTCTTCTTCAGAGTCATCAAATAATTCTGACTTGTCAAATAAGAATCCTTCTTCTTCCCAAATCAATTCTTTGTATTCAACCATTTTATTCACCTTTCCTTATTTTTTCAGCAGTTTTGTTTTCTCCAAATCTTGCTGAAACGCTTATCCTCAAATTTTCTATTACTTTTTCTTTTGCAGAAAAGTGCGTGTTCACAAACTCTGTGAGCTTTGACCCATGCAACAAAACATGAAAGACCTCTTGACTTGAAAGCCCCTCTTTCTTCAGCTCAAGAATCGCCCTCGTCAAACTAACTCCAAGAATCTTCTTCCACTTAATCCGAGTAATCTTTGACCTCTCAATCTGCTCATTAACAACCATCCAATCAGCATCAGTCATTTGCTCACCATCACTATATTTGGGTCAGCATCATGCAAGTGCATAATCTCATGCTTAATTAATTCAAGAATCGCAATCATTTCAGCATGAGTAATATTACTCTTGTCAAGAATCTCCTTTATAGAAACCTCAACGCCAAACAAAACATCATCTTTATTCAATTTACTCATTGTTTTCCCTTCTCTTTTTTTAAATTAAAACTATGTTCGTGATTTTTTGTGTTAAGAAAAACAACAATATCATTCAAGCAACCATTTGACCAAAGTGTTTCAGCTTTGGGAAAAAAACAATATTGTCGCCATGCAGGATGCCATTTCACCTTGCCCAATATTGAATTTTGGGTTTTGCTCATTACTTCCCAAACTTTTGTCTTGGGCTTTTCTTCCGCAATAACAAAAATCAAATGCTCACTTGGAAAAGGGTCTTTAGTCCAAATCTTGATTCCACCATTTTTCATTAAATCGCCAATTAAATCATAATGATGAATTGCCCCAAAACTCATTCCTTGCTTACTTGGTTGCTCATCAAGTTGAATTACAATGGGAATCTTGCTGTGTAACCTTTTTATTAAATCCTTTTTCAAAAGAACTTCTATTTTTTTGCTTTTCATTTAGTCACCCTCTGTGGATTTTTGCATCCGCAACTACATTCTTTTCTGTTGAATTTGTAATGGCAGTTTTTTGTTTCCCAATCTCTAAAATGATGCAACTCCTTTTCTTTAGTTAAATAATTGAATCCTTCAATAACTTCTTTCTTGCAAGAAGGTTTGCAATTTTTACAAAAACCATTACTCATTTTACTCGCACTCCTCTTGGTAATTTATCATTGCAATCGCAAGATGCTTTACAGCGTGCCAGTATTCTTTTTCAGCACAATCCTTAATTGCCTGCTTAATAATTTCAACATCACTCATTCAACGCACCGCCTTCACCAAACTTATTTTGTAAAACTTCAAGTTCCATTTCTTTGAGAGTTTCCTCACTTGGTTCTGCTTTCGGGCAAGCACAAACTTTACATTCTCCAATCAAAAGATTGTGCGGTCTATGGAAATGAATCCACTTTTTTTCTTTTCCCAAGCAAATTGCTTCGCCACAATTTTTGCACCCAATTTTTATTTCAGGGTTTTTACAACTTTGAGCAAAGGATTTTCTTAAATGATAATAATGAAAACTATGCCCAGTTTTCCGATTGATTGCTTCTTGGTATTTCATCCCAAGTTCTCCGCCACAATTTTTACAAAATCTTCCGTTCATGGTTTCGCTTCCTTTACAATTTCAACTTTGAATTTTTGTCCTTGCATTGACTTGTAGTAAGTTTCTTTTTCAGGAGTCCATCTTCTTATTGTAGTCCAACAACTGCAACCTGACTGGTGAACTGATTCCAAAAGCAACACTAAGAGCTTCCCTTTAGGCAACGCATAAAATTGTTCTTGAACATCTCCGCCATGTGTTTCTTCCCAGTAAAGAGTATCATATCTCAAAAAAGATTCACTCAATTCTTTTCGGTCAACAACAAAAACCTGCAAGAGCTTTGCTTCTTGAGGAATCGCTTCCTGACTCCGCAACTTATTATAAGAATCGTGAGAAAACTTAATAGAAGTCATTCTTCCACCCCATCAAAAGTTTCTCCTTTATGAGCTGAATCTTTCTTGAACATTTCTTCAGCTTCCTCTTTAGTTTCAGCATTGTAAAATTCAACGCCACTATAACTTACAGCAAAACATTTCATAATTCCCTCTCCTTTGCAGTATATTTTTTCCCAAAAGTTTCAAGAGCTTTTCTCTGTTCTTTTTCTTTCTCAATCCACTTGTTGTATTTTTCAACATCTAAAAAACGCTGAACCCCACTTTCTGTGAGCTTCATTAATATTTCAGGTTTTAAAGCATCAAGCTCCCAGCTTTGCTTTCCATATTCCGCAAAATACCATTTTGCACGAGGGTCAGTAATCTTTGCAGGATTTGGGGGCAACCGATATTGATTTATTTGCTTCATGTTCAAAGCAATTGGAATTACTTCAAAATTCTTGTTATCATCATCTTCACCCACAGGGTCAATCGGGTCATCACCAAGAACCATAAATTCAATTATTCTTTTCCTAATATCCCTCACCATATCAAGCCCTGAAGGGTCATGGTCACCAAGATAAAGTATTACTGCTTTTTTCCCTGAACTAATTTTTGATTTTATCCTTTGAGCAAGTTCATACATTGTTGAAGCACTTGAATACCCTTTGTTGCACCCAAAATAAATGTGATATTTTGTAGCAACTGGTTCAAGAACACTTTCCATTGCTTGTTTTTCACAATAAAGTTCAACATAGTATTCTTGGTCTTGCCAACGAGGAAGGCGATAAGAATAAACCGCACTATCAATTAAGTCACTTAAATTATTCCATTGAGAAGCTCGTTTTGGAGTTCTTCCTCTATCCTCTATTGCATCCCAATCAATAAGCCCTGAATATCTTGCATCAGTCAAAAAAGTGCAAATTCTTTTATAAGTTTCAACAGCATTTGGAATTATTTCCCCAGCAACTAACTGATAATACAATTGTCTATTAGTCAATTTTATTTCCTGTGCTGAATAAGATTCAACTATTCCTTGAATTTCTTCCAAAAGTTCCTGACCATCTTTTTCCCATAGATTAGGAGTTCCTTGACCATCAACATATTTAACTTTTATTTTTCTTGTCGGACTCCAATCTCTAAATTTTTCCTTACTCATGCTTTCACCATCTTTCCTATTTTATAAGTTCCATCTTTTTTTTGTTTTGCAGGGGCAGTTAATACTTTTGTTGTTGGAACTTTTGGAATTACAACAACTGCTTCTCTCCCAATTAAATCAACAGGAAGAATTAAGTGAGCAACATTACTAAATTTTGTCACTCTTTTTCTTAAAACTCTTTCTGCATCAACATTTTCTTCGCCCTTTGAAATATTTACCTTAACCATTATTGATTCCCCCATTGTGATTCAAATTCTTCTTGCTCATCCGAGTCCTGCCGAGCTTTGCACTCTTGACAAAGTCTTTCATAATCCTCGCAAGGTTCTCCGCACTTCCAACATTGTTTCATCCGACCAACCCATCAAGATATTTAAATTCCATGTAATCTTTTCCGTCAAAAATCCATTCAGTGAGCTTGACATAATACTCTCCAAGAATCCTTGCGGAAGCAACTTTATGCTCAAGCTCCTGCAATTCTTCCAATTCTTTTTCTGAATAAATTTCTTTTTTTGCAGTCATTTTCTCAACTTCCATACAATTTCTGCCATTGTTTTTCTGAAGAAATGCCCAGTAAAAATAAGCAATCCTTTTCTCCGATTATTTGCAAGAATTAATTTCCCATAATAAGTGCCTGATTCATCATGCACTTTCAAAACCGCTTCAGCTTCAGGGTCTTTCTCCTGCAACAATTTAATCAATTGTTTGACCTTCATGTTCTCCCCTTCTTTGCAAAAACTCTCGCATTAATTTTATACGCTTCATCAAGACCAAAATTAACCCCTGAAACGAAAAGGGTCTTCAATTTTGTATTGGGTTTTATTCCAATCAACTTGCATTGATTCAAAAATTCATATTCCACTTCTTTGGTCATACTAATTCACCCCAATTCCGTCTTTGAACTCAAACACATAAAGTTTTTTTCCATTTTCTCCTTCAAAAACTTCTATTTGAGAAACTCCTCTACTTGAGTCAGTCAAAAACTGGGTAGTATATCTTCTTGACCCAATAGCTGAAGCCCCTTTATTTGCTTTTTTGATTTCAGCATAAATGAATTTCTTTGCTTTCTTTCCACTAAGAGAAGCCAATTTTCTGTGAATTTTTATCACATCAATTTTCATTTTTGAACACCTTCTAATTGTCTTAATCTTGCAGAGTAAATTTCTTTTGCCTGCATCAATTCACTAATTTTTACTTTCAATTGCCTAATCTCATTTTCTCTTGCCCATTGCTTTTCAAGTTTAACACAATCTTTCATTGAACCAACCCCACATTATTTGCCAAGATTTTTAAATAATTAATACTTTTCCAAAACTTTGATTCTTCTGCTGGGTGGCAAACTGCACAAAGAGTAATTAAATTATCAACTGAATCATTACCAGTCAAAATTGAAGGAACAATATGGTGAACATCAAGATTTTCCTGACCCCCAACAAATCCACATTTTTGGCAGGTATTATTATCTCTTTTTCTTGCTTTAGCAGAAGCTATTCTCCAATTCAATCTTTGTAATCTTGCAGAAGTATTATTCCTTGAATAAATGCCCCCTTTCCAAAGTGGATTTTTACACCCTTCAATAAATTTACTCATTTGTTTTTTTCTTTCTTCAGAAAGTTTTCTTCCCAAATTAACTTTGTTGCCCAGTTTTACCAAACTCATTTTTAATTTAGTTTTTTCAGAGTGTTTAAACCCCAAAGAATTTTTGTTTCCTTTCTTTGCCATGCTCAATTTATTTCTTGTTTCTTCAGATATTGAGTGACCCATTAAAGCCAAAGATATTTTACTTTTCGTTTCTTGGGAGTGTATTTTATTCATAGTATCACCAAAAATAGTAAGAGCAACTATGCTCTTACTTTTACACTCTCCATTAAATCCCAAGCTCTGTCTAACATTTTATCCGCAACAGCTTGACTTTTGATATTGTGAGAAGCGATTGCTGTGATATTATTATATGCTTGCCAAGTTGTTGTTGCTTTTTCTTTATCAAATTCATTCAGAATCATTTCAATGTTTCTATCACTGAAGCCCATTTCTCCAAGAGCTTTTGCAAATTCTTCTCTTGTAATTACTTTTGCCATAGCTTTTTGGATTGTTGCTTCAATTGAAGGAATTGATTTTCTTGCTAATAAAAGTAAGTCAGTGTATTTCATTGCAAAGTTTTTTCCCATGTGTTTTACTCTACCTGTGAAAGATGCCATTAGTCTTTCAATTACTCCTTTTTCTTCTTGTCTTATTTCATCAGCGTTGAACATTTCAAGCATTGGAACTCTGATTTTCATTCCATTTGAGCAAACTTGACGATAACCTGTGAATACAATGTAAGCATCAGATTTATCTTTCATGCTTCTTTTCATTTCTATTCCAAGAGAGCTTGTTTTGTCAATTGAGTTTTGAATTTCAAATCCCATTTTGATTCCAAGTTTGTCATCAGCAATTGTTAGTTCAGGGAAAACACATTTCATTGATGCGTAACCATTTTTTCCAAAAACTTGAATTTCTGTTTCCTTGTTCAATGGAACTTCCATTGTGTGAAGTGCTTGTAAGAAAGCATCTTTATGATTAACTAATTCATAGTGGTCAGAACAAAAAGTTATAACTTTTCCTTCCACTACTACTGCTCTTGATTTTTCTGCTTCAACTTTTTCATTACCGAAAAAAACAGGTTGCAAAGTTGCAACTGGTAATGAATCTAAAACATCTACTCCTTTACCTGAAACATAATTCATAATTGTTTCCCCCCTATAAAGAAACTATATGTATTGTATATGTTAGTCTTTATAAACCTTCCCCCAGTGCCATGCCACTGGTCAAAGAGGTTGTTGGGCGAGGAGCTGGGTAACTCCTCACTCAAGAACAATATTTTTTGAGGTAGAACTGGCAATAAAAGATTTCTTAGGATAAACATAAAAATCGCCTTCAAGAGAATAACCAATTGTTTGTTGCTTCCATTCTTTCTGTCTTGACTTAATGTGAGAAGCAATTTTCTTTTTATGTCTTTCATAAATTTCAGGAGTAGTTGATGCTTGAACAATTGTTCCTTCTTCCTCAATCAACTTTTTTCTTTTTCCTGCTTGAGCAATGTAACCGCCATGTTCAGTAATAGCAGTATCTCCACCAAATAATTCACTAAAATATTTCTTTTCAGCTTGAACTCTTTTCTCATATGCTTTTTGAGGAAGTTTTTTATCAAAATTAGTTGAAGGAACAACAACCCCAATTTGCACAGGCAAACGATTTGACCGCAATTTTAATTCAGGAATACTTCTTGTTCCTGACTTAATTCCATAAGCACTCATTTGGTGTCGCAAAGACTCATTTCTCCAACCCTTCACCATAAAAATCAACTTTAAAATATTGCAACTTCTCCGTCAGGGAAAGTAATTTCGTGTCCTTCTTTTTTGAAATTCCCTTTTAACAAATCTTTGGCTTGATTAATAAAAAGAATTGCATTTTTATTACTGCCATAATTCAAAGATTCTTGAGCATCACTCAAAATACTGAACGCCATTGTTCGCCCATCCATTTCCATGAAATCAAGTTTTCCTGTTTCTCTAATTTCTCTTTTTATTTCATTCATTTTTTCAATAGCAATCTTGTTGTCGCCTTCTTCAATCTCTTTCAGAACTGCATCTAATTTAGAAATAGAAACTTTATCTTTTGCAACTTTTTCTTTTGCATTAGCCCACTTCATTTCTTCCTTTGCTTTCTTTTCAAAAAACTTTGCATGCCTTTGCTCATCTTTAGCTTGAGAAACAAATCCTTCCTTTGCATATTCTTTAGCAGTTTTAGATTCTTCTTTTACTCTCGCAAGTAATATTTTAGCAGAGGGATTTTTTACAGTAGTTTTAATTCCCATTCGTGCCATAGCGTGCCTTTCATAATCATTATGCCAACCTTTAGCCATAATTTTTACACACTCGCATAATCTTTTTCAATTTGTTCTTGTCTTCGTTTTCTTGCTTCAAGAACTTTAGAGTATTGGTCTTCTTTTTGTTGCAAAGCATTTGTTTGAGCTTCTCTGTAAGCAATATCTCTTTCTTTTGCCTGAAGCTGTTTCATAAAAGGAATTTTGTTTTCAAGCGGTTCTTTAGCTTGCTGGATTTTCCCATCATAAAAATAATCTTCTTTTTCTTTTTGCTTTGCTTCTTCTTCCTGCCTTTTTCTTTCTCTTTCAGCACCAATTTCTTTTGCTTTTTTGTAAGCTCCGCCCACTGCTTTTAATCCAAAAACAGTAGCACCTAATCCAGCTTTGATTAAAGGAGCTGACCTAAAAGTAGTCTTTGGAGAATAAGAATATTCTCTCTTTTTTCTTCCTGAAGGGATTCCATAAGCACTCATTGAATGTCTTGCAGGTTCTTGAACCCAACCCTGACCAGTTCTTCTTTTTCTATGGCGTTTCTTCTTTACAGTAGAGCTTCCATATTTTCGCATGAAATCATTACCCATTTGTTCAATACTCATAAAAATCACATTCTTGAACTATAATGCCCTTGTAACTTTTTTCCAATCCCACTTGTCTTTAATTTTTTAAATAATTTTCTTTCTTGTTCAGGTGTTGCTTCCCCTGATTCATATTGAATAATTCCATCAATAAATTTATCATGTGCAGTTGGTTTTGCTTCAGGAGTAGAAGCAGGAACATTTACCACTTTATAATTTTCTTCAAAATTATAAGGTTTTGCTTCTTCAGTAAATAATCCGCCAGCTAAACTTTTTCCTCTTTTTTTCGCAATTACTCTTGCCTGCATTTCAGAATCTTTTTCTGTTTCAGGAACTTTATAAACAACATATTTTCCTTTTGCTTCCTGCTTTTTAGATGGTTTCTCGTAAAAATAAGTATATTTTTTGTTCCCAGTTTTAATTCCGTAAGCACTCATAGAATGTCTTGTTGATTCGCCAGTCCATCCACTTGGAGAAACAACGGAATAATTATATTTTTTTCCATTAAGTATTTTTTCTTTTCTTATTTCGGGGAAATATCCTTTTGCTTTTTTGAATTTAGTTGCAAAGTTTTTTGCTTGAGCATAAGTTTTTGTTCTATAATTATATTCAATGCCCATTTACAATCCCACCTGTGCTTTTGAAACTTTCATATTGTATTTTACTTCTCCAATTCTTCTTCTTGATTCAAGGATTTGTTTTTTAGTGAAAAGACCGCCACCAAGTTCATAATAAGTATGATTCCTGTGAGTAAGAGGTTTTGCTCCAACTTGAGAAATAGTAAGTCCTGCATTTACAGTTGTAGGAGAACGATAACCTTTTGCAGTAACAGAACCAGTTCTTGCGTGTTCAACAGGTCTTGCTCTATCCCACTTTTTTAATTGAGAAGGATTTAAATGAAAAGTAGTTTCAATTCCTTTGTAATAACCAACTCTATCAACTTTCTTTTCAACCATCAAAAATTCCTCTCTTTAAGTATTTGCTTTGCCTTCTCAACATTAGCAGGAGCAACTAAAACATCAACACCTTGACTGAAAACATTACTTGTTTCAGTGGTTTTTACTTTTGAAGGGATTCCAGCTTCCTTCAAAACACTTTGAATAAAAGAAATTTTCTTTCTAACTTCGCTTCCTTTATGTTCTCCTGCATCCTCATATTCGCCTGAAGCCCAAGTGTCATAAACTGAATTTGGAAATTCTTCATGCCCTCTCCAACCATCAGTCTTAACATAAACGCTTTTAGTAGGAATGTGAGTTGAAACAGCTTTAGAACCATTGCCATAATCAGCAAGAATTTGTTCAGAAGATTCTACTTTGAATCCTCTTTGTCTTAAAAATTCAGTAATATGTTTTTTTGTTGTATCAGAATAAAGACCATTCACATGAGCTTTTCCATTTTCATCAATATAAGCCACATCTGTTGCATAACTTTTCAAAATAATTTTATTACCTTCAGTTCTTACAACTGCTTTTCCGCCAAAAGATTTTTGAACAATAGTTTTAGGAACAAGATAATTTTTCTTAGCTTTAGGAACTGCGGTCTTTATGCCCATTCGTGCCATAGCGTGCCTTTCATAATCTTCGTGCCAACCTCTATCATCAGTCATAAAACCACTGCAATAATATGGTGCTAAGTATTATTTAAACCTTCCTTTAATATAAAAAGTGCTTCTTTTACATGGATTGGTTGAATGAAATAAATTCAAATCCTTTTTTTGAAGAAAGGGTTTTGAATGAGGTTCATTCAACCGAAATAACTCTCTCATTCTCCATAGGGAGAAGAATAAGGGTTAAATCCATGTAACTAAAATTACGCCTTTGAATTATTTAAACCATTTGGTTCACGCAACTTTCTTGAATAATAATCCCTAAGCATCTGCCTTAACTTTCTTCTCAACCAAATCTTATAACTTTTTCTCAATTCATGCCCCTTCAAAGATTTAGAATAAGGATATTTCACATGAGATAAAGAACACAAAACAGAATTAATTTCGCCTTCAGTCCGATTCTTTTCAGTCACAAAATCAAACAAAGAGCAAGCATCACGCATATCCGCAGAAACATTTCCTTTCAAATCTTCCAACATCATAATCGCCTTAAAAATTCAACAAAGCCCTTCGCAATATTTATCATAATTTGAACAATATCTTTTGCGTGCATCATAATTAATCCTCTTTAAAGTGATTTATTTTTCCTTCCCCTTCACTCACTTTTGCTTTTGCTTTTTGTTCTTTAGTTTCCCTTGCTCTTGCAAGTTCTTGCTCTCTAATCTCAAGAGCTTTTTGTTTCAAATCATTTCTTCGCCTATCTTCTTCCAATTTAATTTTAAACGCTTCCAACTTAGCTTCCTTAATTCTACGAGCTTCATCAATCTGCATCTGCAAAATTTCTTTCTTCTCCAAACGCATATTTTCTTTGCGATTTTCAATTTCCAACATTTTGTCAGCATTTTGTTTAGCATACTCCTTAATTACCGCTTCTCTAATCTTAGCATACAAAACAGAATACCCTGCGTTAGTAAATTTTCTCGTTCCAATTTCATCAGAAACAATACTTTTCATCAGCTCAATATTTGTCGGCTTCATCAATCCCTCTCTTGTTTGACACACCAAATCTTCATGCCTTTTATTGTAAATCTTTATTGCATCAATTCCCACAGGAGTCAAAGTATTTCCATACTGGGATTTTAATTTCTTAATGTGTTCATCTTTCCTTTTCTCATAAGCCCCCCAATATTCTGCATTAGGAAAAGGCATTGCAACAAGTCCTCGCCAAACAAATTGTCTTGGGTCAGTATAAAGCGGAGTCTTCAACATTGCAACAGTAAATCTCGGATAACCATTTTGGTCAGGAACAATATGTTTCATTTCAAAAACAAAAAAGTGTGCATGGTCTTCTTCTTCAATTGAAGCAAATAAAAAAGAGTTCTTGTTTTTTCTCAATTGTTGTTCAGCATCAGTCAAAACATTTGTTGTCAAATCACTCATCATTCCAGCTTGACCATGCAAATGCTCATCTCTGACAAGAAGCTCCCCCTCTTTTAGAGAAGGTATTCTCGCCTGCATTTCTTCAGGTTCATAATAAACATTCCCAATCCTAAAAGGTTCATAAGGATAATGGTGAGTATCTTTGTAAATTTTCCCAATCTTTAAAGCACACGCTGAAAGAAAAGAAGATTTCCCCGACCCAGTAATTCCATTTGCGGAAGCAATAATGTTTTGATGAAAAGCTCTCCGCTTCCAATCAGTTTCCAAAAGCATTGAAGTTTGAGCAATTGGCATTTTCATTGCCATAATTTTATATTGTTCAGGACTCATCCCAATATTTTCAATGTCAAAATTATCATACGCCTGCTTCATAGGTGATTCTTGACTCAATAAATGCTTGTCATCCATAGCCCAATCAACCCTTACTGTGTGTCCATTTGACTTATTGACCCCAAAACTTCTGACATATTGAAAGGAATCTTAATATTATTCCGAGTGCAAACATAAAAGAAAATCAAATCAAGTTTTTGTTCAACTTGCTTGAAAGAATAATTAAGTTGGTCAAAAGTAATTATTTTTCCATTCACTCTTGGAGCTGTTCCCCCCCTTGAAATTTTTCTTTCCAAATCAGGAATACTTAACCCAATTGTTCCTTTCGCCCAAAGATTATTCAAAACTTCCATGTAATTATCTTCTTTACAATAAACACACAGCTCAAAAATCGGGTTAAACAATTGAGTCAAATTAATGTATTTTGCGACCCTTGAACTCATGTGAATTGCAGTAATTCTCATAATTAGTCTTTGAATTTCAGGAGAATCCATGTCAACATTAGAGGGCTTTGCAATTATTTGGTAAAGCTCGGTGACAGGAACGCCTTCTTCAACAGATTTGGCAAACTTTTTTTGAAAGTATTTATTCAATTCTTCCTCAATTTCGGTTCTCATTTTTACCACAATCCTTAGAATGTCCTGTTTCAACTTTTGATGAATTTTTACCAAAAGGATAATTTACCCTTACTTTGTTTCCGCATTTCTTACATTTTGGCATTTTAAAACTTCCTTGCTTTTTTTATTTCAGAGTAAGCGTGAGTCATTTCTGAAAACTTGTTTTCAGCATCTTTTCTAAGGTCTTCACTAAGCCCTGCAAAAGTATCAGGGTGCAAATCTTTTGCGAGTTGCTTATACGCTTTAATTATTTCGTGATTACTTACTTTGCTTGTCAATCCAAGTGCAACAAAATACTTTTCTTCAGCTTCAACAAAAGGTTCTGTGCTTCCAGTCAACTGCAAATATTCTTTTGCAGTTTTTTGAAAAGGCAAAATTCCTCTCTCATCACAATTAATTAAAGTTCTAATACTCCAAGAAAGAATCTCCAAAGAGTTCTTTGCAGTCTTAGAAGAAAAAGGAAAAACATAATTTTGACCTGCTTTAGTAATTGTAACTTTTACTGTTCCAGTAGCATAGCTTGTTTCAATATTAGTGACCGCACCACCCCACTTTTTTACTTTGCTTTTCAGCATATCAAGTTGACTCATAATTATCCCTTAACATATTTTCCATCAGATTTTTTTGTGAACCCATTTCTCTGAAGCAAATCTTTCTGCTTGTAATCCTTATCAAAAATTTGAGCTGACACAAACGCTTTAGTAAAATAACTTGTCACATTGTTTTCATCAGGCAAATGAAACTTATAAATCCAAGTTCCGCATCCGCACCTTTTTGTAAAAGACCCTGCTGGCAAAGACCCAGCATCATCATCATAGAATTTAGTTGTTTCGGTCTTGTCGCACTTTTTACAAACAGTAGGGATTTCTCCCAAAATTTGCTTTGTTCTTAAACCAACTTGTAACAGATTCATCCATTAATTCCCCCTATTCAAATTAACTGCCTAAAAGTTTCATTGCCAAATACAAAAGGCAGAAACTAAAAATAATCCAAAGTTTCTTTTCATGCAAAGACCAATACCCTGCAAAATCATTCAAGTAAGAATCAACACTTATTCTCTCGCTGGGAGTTCCAAAATGATTTAAGCTCACAAAAGTTTCAGTTCCCCAATTATTTCCCCCTCTGTTTTTGAGGGCAGATTCCTGATGGTCTTCATCCAGTTCAGGACTCTTATAATTTTTGTTAACAGGGCGATTCATTCAAAATCACCTTGTTCCCAAAGATTGTATTGGAGTGCTTTCTTTTTGAGTAATGTTTTCTGTATTTGCTTGCATCATCTTTACAAACATTGGGTCGCTTCGCAGTGAAGATTCAGTAGTTGTTGCACACAAATCAAGGAAGTGCATATGTGTTTCTTCAACTGTTTCTGCCAAATGTTGCATATTGATTCTTACAATATCTGCTTGCCATTGCTGATGAGGGTAAAAGAAATCTCCTGTTGGAACAAGATTAACTGTTTTAATCCAAACTTTTTCTCCAATATCACTACAAAGTTTTACATTAGCTCGCACCAAAATTTTTGTTGCAAAAGCAGGAAGCCATCCTTTTGAAATTACAAAAAGCCAGTCACCATCTTTTTCATTTATGTTTGCCATTTCATTTACAATAACTGCTTTTCCATCATTGTCATAAAGTGGTTTTCCGAGCTTGTCATGTTTGTGAATGTATTGAAATTTTCCAGTCTTTTTATCTATTACTGGAACACCTGCCCAATTAGGAACAAAAAGAAGACCAACTATTTTTCCAAAGAAATAATGAGTGTGCATATCTTCACCTCTCATCCAAAGCTCTCTTGTTAGAGGGGGTTTTGACATTTCTGCAATTCGGGTTAATTTATGCTTCCAACTTTCTGTCGGAGAAAAATCTTTTCTTGGAATTATTACTGCTTCCATTATTTTGATTGCAAGAATTAAAATTCCAACTCCAATAATTACCCGAATTACTGTGAAGATTAAATCAGGTATCGTTAGAGGTAATCCAAAGATTACAACGCTGACAATCAAGCCCACAGCAATCAGGATAAGAATTTTAGGAAGTAAATTTCCGCCCAATAAACCTTTTTTTTCTGCCATCAATAACCACGCCTTTTAAGTTTTGCTTTACATTTTTTGCAATAATCATCACCGCTATCAGCAATATTAAATTCATATCCACCCATATCATCTGAAGCATATAATTGAGCTTTTTTCCATTCAGCTTTAGTTTTGGGAATATCAAGAAGTTCACAATCATACAATTTGGCAATTTCTTTTTCCTTTTTTGTTTCAGGTCTTCTTTCAAAATACCATTTAAATTGCACATCATCTTTTTTACAAGACCAATCTTTTTTTGCCATCATTTTCACCAATCAATTTTATCAATTTTTATATTTTTATTAAGAAAAGCAAATGAAACAATCATTTGCGAAATCATGTAATACCCAAACATTCTTTCTGAATTGTTTGACCCTAACATAAGATATTCTATTAAAGTAAAAACAAGAGCAAGAATTACTGAAAACCCTGTCAAATAAATTGATTTTACTACATTTTTTAACCAATCAGGCATTGGCGGTAAAAGAATTAATTTTGCTTTTCCTAATCCAAACTGGAAAGGAAAATTATCTTCAGCAGTTCTTTTCAAAATTATTAGTTTATTGCCTTTAAATTCGCCTTGCTCTACTACAACCATTCAAATACCCCCACCAATATTTAAATTAAATAAATCTGCAATTACTTTATTGCTTTTTTCAATATTTGTTTGGGCTTCCAAAGGTTGCAAATTATTTAATTGAAACAATTCAATAACTTCTTGTTCATTTTTAGCAAAAGAAATTGGGGTTTTATGGTCAATATGCCAGTAAGACCCATAGTTATCCAAAGACATATTAGGGGAAAACTGCTTACTTAAATGCTCGCATAATTGTTCTTTAGTGTAACCAAGTAATTTTTCCCAACTTCTACCCTCTTTTGATTGATAATTTTTATTTAAACTGTGTCTAATCTGTGCTGATATGCTTAATTTCATTCTGTAAAGCCCATCTGTTGCATATCTTTTCTTAACTATTCTTTGCTGAAGCTCTCTAATTTGCATTTTATTTTTTGTGTAATATTCTTTTTGCTTCTTCAATAATTCATTTCTATGTGCTTTCCAGTATTGCTTAGTTTTTGTTTTTAGCACCGCTTGATTTTTTAAGTAGTAATTTTTGTCATGCAATCTTCTTGCAGTTCGGTTTTTTAGGTAATATTGTTTCCCCCAATTACTTATCTCGTCTTTATGGATGCAATAGTATTCTTTGTTTTTTGCATTAATTTGTTCCTTGTTTTCAAAGTAGTAATCAGATTTTAGTTCTTTTAAAATGGTTTTATTTTTTAATCTATAATTAGCATTGTATTCTTTACTTTTGTCCTTATGAGCTAATCTGTAATTCTTTTGATAATCAACATCTTTAGAAGGCATCAAATCAGCTCCTGTTCAGGAAGAATTATTTTGTCTTCAGGATTAAGTTTAATTTCTTTCTTCTCTTTGGGCTTGCTATTTTGTGGCAATAATCCTTTTCCAATAAGCAAAAACATTAGTGCAAAAGCCATTACAACAATAATAATATTGTCCAAGATAATTTGTTGCTCTGCCTGACGATTGATATTAACCATATTGTCATAAAGACTCTGAAGGTCGGTTTTCATAAAAGCATTAGCTTGAAAGTTTTGGTCTTGACTCCTCAAGGCACTGATTTGGTTAGCTAATTCAGTGATTCTTGCACTAATTTGGGCAAAGGATTGAGCATTAGACTGTTGGTCGGCAATACTTGTTCCGCCATCTGTGATTGTTGCGGAAGAAACAAAAGAAATTAAAAAAATCAAAAAAATACCTAAAACAAAAATCTTTTTTGACATCAATTACAACCCCTATGAAAAATGTTTTTATTTTCTGTAATTATTATGCTTTTGAAGTTAATAAACTTATCTCTGACCGTTTCTTCTTGAATTTAGCCATTCAAAAATTAAAACAAAAACAATAAGGGCAAGAATAATTAAACCGCCAAAAACCATTGAACTTGAAATTACAGGGGTTTCATATTTTGGGTCAAGCAAATCAATAGTTGTTTCCGCAGAACAAACTTTACAAGGTTGCTGAATTTCTAATCTCGCACCCATAACCCCAACACCAGTTTGGTCACCAATCATCCAAGTAGCCCCAACATCAACTGTTGGGCAAATAATAACTCTCATTTGACCATTTTGCAAAATCAAATTTGCAGGAGTTTCTCCTTTACATTGAGCTGAAATATTCAACTGATTAGTTGAAGGATTCCAACTTAAACTAAAATGCTCAATGGTATTCAAGGTCGGAGATGCAAAAGCAAAACTTGAAAATAAAAGCAGTAATGCCAACACTAAAAATCTTTTATCCATACTCATAATTAACACCATTCAAACATAAAAACTTAACTCCTTGTTGATGAAGTTATTGCCCACCAAAATAAAGGAATTAAAATCATCCAAATAAATAATTCCCATGAATAAACTGTAATTGTTCCAAAAAAAGAAAGCCCGCGCGCCACTCCAATAAAAGCCAATATTGAAGTAAAAACTCTGCCAACAGTTCCCTGCACATTTTCATTGTGATTACAAATTTCCATCATCTCTTTAGAATCAGCAATATGAGGAGCATTAACAACTCCCAATTGTTCTGCCAAAGCAACACTGGTTGTGGTAGAACAAACTTTATTCCCAAAAAAATCTTGGTCAATAATATAGACAGTTCCATCAGGCAAATTGTCAGGAACAATTGAACTACCAAGCGATACAAAGGCATCTCCCCCAATAACAAGTAAAACCAACAAATAAACTAAGGTTGGATTTTTTAAAAAAGGAGAAGCAATTATCCCAACTGCATCCAAGATTCCACTTACATCAACCAAAAATCATCACCTTCTCGGTTGAAAAAATCCACTCATGTTTCTCAACATCAAAGTAATTACTAAAATAACTCCAATTATTAAAAATATAATTGTAATATTCAAAGGGTTTGAAATAAATCCAAGTGGTGAGTTGAATAATCCTGTTGGATTACCTCTTGCATCTTTTCCAAACAAAATATTGTCAACTATTTTTGAAATGCCTGAAACAGCGTTTTCGTTTGTAGTGTTAACTGGATTTGCTTTAATTATTTGTTTGAATTGAAGGTTTGCAATTAATCTATCATTTATTGTTGAATTAGCATAGCTCATTGTTGAAATAACATGGAAGGGAAGAATTTCTGAAGCAGTTGTAATTACCATGTTCCCATCAGAATTTTTTACTAATTGTTTTGTGCTTGGAGCTTTATTGATTACTATTGGAGAGCTTGTTTCAATTACTTTAAATGGTGATTCTGTTGAATTACTGTAAAGTAAAATTTGTAGGTCTTTTGAGTAAATTGGAAATCCTTTTGTTTTTGAGTAGCTCAAAAAGTTTTTTGTGTTGAATGTTGCTTGTTCGCTTGCGGAGAGATAATCATAAGCGTTGATTGTGCTTAGTCCTTTTACTTTGAAGAAAATTACTTTATTATAAACATTTGAATTAAAATCTGAAAGCACATTGAAGTTTTTATTTCCGCCAATTAATTCTTGGAATTGGTATTGTGACATTATTTCTTCATTAGTCATGGTCGGAGTGAAAATATCATGCCATGCGTTGAGTAATACTTCTTGAACGCTTGGAGAATTTGTTGGGCTTGCCCCAAAATATCCTTTTTGTGACCATCCTCTTAATAGGTCGGCAGTGTTACTGAACATTAAATCGTTTCCTGTAATTGTAAAGTCTAAGTATTGCTTGTTTGAATTAGTTACTGAATAGTCACTGTTTTCGTTTCCAATTTGCATATGAATGTAATCAATTTGCTGAAGGTCTTCGTGAACAAAAAGAACGCATCCAAAGTCATCTCCCATTTGGTCAACTATACTATTATTGTCATATTTTTGACCGCAGTAAAGAGCTTGGCGATTATCATTATGAAGTGATAAATCAAATGTGTCATCAATTGTAATCATTAATTTGTTTGAATCTTCAGCTCTAATAATCATTGGCGGATATTCCATACATCCATTTGCAAGTAGTGTTGACCCAACGCTTCCCCAAAGATTTATTCCATAAGAAAGCCATCCGTTAGAATCTTTTTTGATTTTGAAATTTAAAATATCTGACCCTATAAATCCGTTCCATGTGTCCGCAAAATCTCCCCCAAAATCTCCAACAATATCAAAAGGGTATCTTACGCATCTATTTGAAAATCCAAAGTCATTTACTGTGCTTTGAGTTTGTCTTTTATCAACGAGAACTCCTTTGATTTGAACATTGCTGTCTTGGGTCAATAAGTTTCCTGAATCGTCATAGAAATATTGATTCCATGCCCAAATTGTTGTTCCGCTTGTTTCATCATAGGATGATGCTTCAGGGAAATATTTTGCAGTTAAATTTACATCATTTACTACAAGAGTGAAGTAAGGTGAGATTGTATTGGTCAAATCTTTGCCAGTATCATCCGTTATCCCCAGCATAAGAGGTATCTTTTCGGTAGAATTGTAAGGTGTGTGATAAGGTGCGTTTTGGTGTCTTTCCATGTATTGAATCATTTGAACTTGCAAATACCCTGCTTCAGAAACTTCAATGTGCTTTGTAACATTTGTGTAAGAGTCAGTGTAATTTTTGTTTTCAGTGTTGATTAAAGCAGTTACTTGGACTGTGTAGCTTCCTGTTCCTTCCCAAACATATTTGTCAAAAGTAAATTCCTTAGTGCAATTTGTTAAAGTAGTGCATCCTAAATCTTTTGCGTAAATTGTTTCTGAATAATTTGGAATTGCAATTGTATGCGAGGAATCAAAGAAAGCAAAAGTTAATCCTAAGAAATTGCTTGGCACAGAATCTTGGATGCTCACTCTCATTCTTGGATTAGTTCCCAGTTTTACATTCAAAATATCAGCTAATAATTTGAAATCATTTGGGAAGTAAGGAAATTGTAGAACTGAAACTGTTGCATATTGTTCTGAAACGCTTTGATTTGAACTATTCCACAAAATTGCTTTGTAAGTTATTGACCTCAAAGCACTGCTTGTTACTAATTCTCCGCCAATTCCGTTAAGGTCAATTACTCCTTCAATTGCTTGATTGAATGTAATATAATTTCCAGCAGAACTTGTTAATGGAATGAATTGGTCTTTTACTAATGTTCCGCCCAAGTAAGTTTGGATTTCAATTTTAGTTAAATCTCCTGAAATATCATAAGCACTTGTTTTTATTTTTACTCCTTGCCCTTCCATTACATATTTTTGTGAAACACCGTTTCTCAAAATTGCTTGCAATTGAGTGTTGTCGGGATTTACAACTTCAAGTTGATTGAAGAAATAACTTCGTGGCACGATTGCGTAATCAGTAATATAGTAAGTGTTGCTTGTCGCACTTGTTGACTTAATTAAAAGCACTGCATCTCTTGAGCTTGGTGCGATTGGAACACTGAATCTTTTTTCTGTTGTTGTAACTGAAATATTGCTTGTTGTATCTGTTGTTCCAACTCTGCTTCCAACTGCAAGAGTTCCTGCGGAAGTTCCATAAGCAGTAAATTGTAATTCATACCCAACAGTCAAATCCCCTGAAACTAAATTTTGGAAAGGGTCAATTGTATAGGATTGCACATTTGAGTAATTTGAATCAGAAAAAATATCATATTCTTTTCCGCTTGAGTCCTCGTAATTTGTTGGGGGATTTTGATTAAACCATGCTGAATTTGAATTTATTGTTTCACTGTAATAAGCAGGAGCTTGGTAAGTAAATTTATAATAAGCCCAAGTGTTTTGTGACAAAGTAGTTGTAACAGAATAAGTGTAACCAGTGCCATTCCAAATTTTTTGAACAGGTGTTGAAGTTGTAGCACCAAAAGTTAAAGTGTCACTGAAAGTCCAAGTGTTTCCATCAGTTGAAGTATAAACAAAATATTGTTTATTACTCTTGTTAGAGTTAATCCACTCAGTTGTTAAAGTGTAACTCGCATCACTTGTTCTTGCTTTAAAAATTAAATCTCCTGATTGAGAAATCCCTTCTAAAGTAATTGTTGCGTTTGTGTCCGATTTTGTAATTGAAGTAATCCCACTAATTGCTTGAGCTTCTAATGAAAGAGTTAAAGAATCTCCAACAGTCAAATTGTAAGATGCTGAAGTTTGAGAAGAATAATTTGTTGAACTACAAGTGCTTGAAGTAGAGTAAGTTCCATTAGAAACATACAAATATGAAACTTCATATCGTGCTGTGTTTGAATTGTAAGTCATTGGCAAAGTTTGAACACCAGTAGTAATTGAACAAGTTGCCCCAGTAATTACATCATTTACATCATCTAAATAATTAGTGTAAAATGAAACAGTATCTCCTCTTAATGCGTTATTACTTGTCGCATTATTTCCAGTTGTAATTGAAGAAGTTCTTTTAGCGAGTGAAGACAAAACATTATCTAATAACCATTCATTTCCTTCAGCACCATTTGATGCTTCTTGAATTGCAAATCTATAATTTCCAGCAGGAATATTATAAGAAACTCTATTCCAGTCAGTTGAAGTAAAAGACATTTCTCCAACTTTAGTAAAAGTATTGTTATCATTTACATACCCATACAAAAGAGGATAAGCAGTTGAATAATTGTAAAGTTCTTTGTAATCAAAATAGATTGTTGCCCCACCTTGCTTTTCTGAAATTGGGAAAAAAGTAATGTATTGCATACCTGACGAAGAACTTCTATTGTAAGAAAATACTGCTGTGTTATTTCCATTTGTTGATTGTTCATTGCTTATTGAAAATCCTGAAGGGTCAGATAAATTTGAAGTTGAAGAAACTACTTGACAAAAATAAGTATCACACGCAGTTGTCTTGCTTGGGATTGTTGTAGTGTATTCAAAATCTCCCCCACTAATGTGATTGTAACGATATAAAGTTGGAGTTGCAAAATAACTTTTTGTTACCGCAGGAATCCTTGAACAAGTTGCTGACAAATTTACATCAATTGAAGCACCACTTGAAACAGCAACACTAACAGGAACATAATACATCCCACCAAGACCTTCAGTCATAGAAACTGAACTTCCATTAACTGAAGCAGTGCAAGTTGCTCCTGAAATATAATCAACAACCCAATACAAAGAACCTAATTGACTTGAAGGAAAACTTTTTTCAATATTTGAACAATTCAATAATGAAGAACAATTTGATGGAACAGTAGTTGAAAAAGTTCCAGTATTATTTCTTGTCACTTGAAAATCATCAACATAAAAATCTGCTGTGTTTGAAGAACCTGAAATTGCTTGAAAACCAATTCTAAAATTTCCTCTTGGAATAACATAAGAAGCGTAATGCCACCCAGTATTTGTTGGCAAAGTATAAACAGTGTAAAAATTATTTATGTCATCAACATATCCAAAATTTACAGCTTGACCATTGAAAGTTCCCCATTTGTAAGCAAAGACAACATTTGTATCGCCTGAATATTCATCCTCTTGAAAAATTATTGAAGAAGTAGAACTTGGACTTGCGTTCCCTTGATAAATATACATTGATTGATTCCCTTGAGCATAATCAACAATTGTTGTTTCAGCATGGTGAGTTCCACCATTTGTTCCATTTCTACACCAACCTTCAGAACAAGTTGATGGAGCAAGTTCAGTAAAAGTAGTTTCAAATCCTCTATTATAAGTTGCTTGAGAAATATCAGTTGCATAATATTGTGAACTCAAAGACCCAGTATATTGTGACCAAGACCCATTGTCAACATCTCCTCTATAAGTAAGAGCAAAAACCGATTGAGAAAAAAGTGTTAGAGTAAAAAGTAATGCTATTGCTAAGATAAGAAAATTCTTACTGTTCATGCTAATGTTATGGTATTAACTATTATAAAAACTTTCCTTTAGCTGATTTTACTGAAAAAAAGACTATATATGTCGGCAGAGTTCGTCAACTCTGCTGACTTCAAACAGAAAAGAAATTAATTTTCTTGCGAAAATTATTTCTTAGCTATTCTCTTAACCGTTCCGATTATACCGAAAACGCCTGTCAAGAGGTCAACTACTAACACAATTATGATTGTTAGCACTAATAGTGTTACAATCAAACTTGCATTTGAGCTGATTCCTGCCATGAATTGACCCACTATGTCAAAAACAAGTGGAGCAAGGTCGCTTGAGGTATATACTGGTGTATAAGCCATGCACAATACTAACGCAGAACTAATATTTAAACTTTACTTTAAGAACATTTTTGTTGTTCCGACAGCAAATTCAAGCAAAAAGAAAATTAAATAGAAAAACAAAATAAATCCAAGCAAGTAGTTGTGTTTTGATTTTGCAATTTCAGGACTCGCAACAATCAACAAAGCTATTTGAGTTACACTAATTAATCTCGCATCATAATTCAAAAACAAAATAGGAACTACTGCAAGAACTAAATAAAAAATATTTTGATAAATCCTTCTCGCAAAAATAAAAATTGGCAAACTAATTTGAGTAATTAAATAAAATAAAAGCACAGGAATTGAATCAAATGATTGCGTTCCAAGAACAACCGCAGGGAAATATTTATCTTTAACTTTACCAAACAACCAATGAATTGCTTCCGCAACAAGAATCAACGCAAACAAATAAGCTCCATGTCGGTGAAATAAAGAAGCAAAAATAAACCCAAAAACATATACAAAAGGGTTCTTTCGGTTAGCTAAATAGAACAAGATAAGCATGAAAATAAACGCTTGCGGAAAGGTTGCCCCATAAAGCCAAACATGAGGTAAGCTAATTCCACAAAAATAAAGTATTGCTGACCAATGTGTTTTAGTAATTAAGAAAAGTAAAATAGGAACAATTAAACAAATCAACAATAAATTTAATCCATAAAAAAGTAATTGGTCTTGAAAAGCAAATTGAAAAACAAAATGATAAGCTGAAGGATATTCAGGGTGAAAATTTAAATCTGAAAGTTTATTCCAGTGAATAAAAAAGTCAATTGAATTATTGACTTGCCCAAAATTAGAATAATTTACAATCCCAAGAGCAAGATAAAATAATAAAAAAGCGGTGCATAATAAAATAATTTTTGTAGAATCTTTCAAATTAATCCCCTATGATATTATCCATAGAGGTTGGAAACTCCAACAATAATAAGCCCTATGAAAACAAAAATCATTATAAACAACCCAAAAATCATTAAACTATTATCTCCCCCAAAATAAAGGAAATCCATTGTAACTCCTTGAGGATAAAATTTGTAACCAAATAAATCAAATGCTTCCTGCTTTTGCCCAACACTAAAATTTCCATCTGCTGATGCTCCGCCACATTCAGTGTGTAAAGTGTAAGTTTGTCCTCGCACAAATACTGGTTCAGTCATTGTTACACCAAGCATAGTAAATCTTCCGCTTGCAACAGTGTATTGGTCACTTGCACGATAAACAAGTTTTGCATCATTATCTAAAAAATAAAAAGAACAAAGAATTTGGTTTTTTCCAGCGTTAGAATCATACAATCCAGTCACTGTTACTTTTTGGTTTAATGGAACATTGGAAGGCAAAGTGTATTGAGTTATCGTGTCAGCAAAGGCAAATGCTGAAAGGCAAACGAGGAGTAACATTAAAATTGCTATTCTTTTATCCATCTGAACCACATATCTATTGTTGTTTGTATTATTTAATTGTTTCTTTAAACTTAATTAATCAATTTTTATCCAACTTCCTGAATCTAACCATAATTGTGAACCACTTGCATTAATATCAAATCTTTTTGTTGTAATTGTTGAAGAAAATAATTTTAGTATTCCGCCAGTGCTTAGAATTAATTTTCCTGTGCCTAAATCCATTGTAGCATTATAACATTCTTGTTCAGTTGTAAGAACCCAATCTTGATTAATTGTTGGGTCGCAAGGATTTTCTTGAATTATGTAAGTTACAATTACAATTCCTGAACCACCATCAGCACCAATATATCTTTGTTGACTTCCACCACCACCGCCCCCAGTGTTTGCTTTTCCAACAGTTCCATATGTTGAGTTTGACCCATTTCCCCCACCGCAAGTTCCAGTTCCAGCAGTTCCTGAACCACCATCAAATCCAGCTCCACCACCACCACCGCCAGCATAACAAATGCTTGTTCCATTAATATCATAAGATAATCCAGCTCCGCCATTTCCTGAAGTTGAGGTTGTATTGTTTCCACCGCTTGCACCAGCTCCACCACCACCACCACTTGTTTTGTAATTTCCAACTACATTCATTCCGCCAGTATTTCCTTGACCAGCAGTTGCTGTTGCGTCAGGGGGATTTGTTGAATTTGTTGAAGGAGTGTAACCACCCTCACCCCCAGCACTTCCGCCACTCATAGCACCTTCATTATCTGCTTGAGGATTTCCTCTTGAAGCTGAACCACCCCCAATTGCTTCATAAATTGTTCCATAAGTTGCATTGTAAATTTTAGAATTTTTTCCATTTGAAAGAGCTGAAACACCTGTTTGTGCTACTCCGCCTGCACCTATTGTTATATTGTAATCTCCTGCAAGAAATTGTTTTGCTGTGTCATAAATTAATCCCCCAGCTCCACCACCACCACCATAATACTTTCCACCAGCTCCACCACCAGCAATAACGAGAACATTCATGTCGCAAGTTCCACTAACTGTTAAAGTTGAGTTTGAATCAAATCGGTGTATTCTTCTTGTTCCAATATCATATGTTGTTCCACCTGTCGCAGAACATGGTGTTGAAACAGATAAATAAACAGTTGCAGATTTGTTTGTGTCAAAATAAAATGATTGAGTGTTATTATCAAATCCTGTTTTTGAAAAAATACAGCTCGCACTTGTTTGTTCATTTACATATGCAGAATAAAAAGGAGAATTTTGAGCTGACAAATCCAAAGCATTAACATTACAATCCATACTTACTCCTGTTAAATGAGTTGTTGTTCCAGTTCTATAAACAGTAAAAGTAATTCTTGTTTGAGGAATTGGAGCTTCATTTTCTTTTGCCCCAAAAGTAACAAAATTCAAGTCAAGTTCAGAATTGTAAATTAATTTTGCTTCATCAGTTGAAAGTTCATAATTGTAAATTTTTAATTCATCCATTCTACCATAAAATTGAGAATAAACTGTGTCCGCATCTGTCACATAATAATCTCTCCCAAGATTTGCTCTTGTATGATTTGCAAAATCTAAAGTAATTGGTGATGCGTTTGCTGATTTCACATTATTTAAATAAATGTAAGCCCCATTAGAAGCAGAATAAGTTCCAATTTGAATGTTTTGGGCATTTGCAACTTCATAATTTGAAGAAGTGGCAGTTGACCGCCCAGCACCATAGGAGTTGGCAGAGTTCATTAATCCACTTGACCCTGAATAAAGAGAATTTGACCGACTTCCTGAACTTGCTCCTTCACCATATGTTGAATAATCCCCAGTAGTATTAGGTCTAAACCAAATTGAAACAGAATAAGCATTATTTTGGGTTAGGGATGCTTTTATTGGAAGACCATTTGCGGACAAACCATCTTTACTTGCATCAAAATGTGCAGAATAACCAAACTTAGAATTAGTATCATTCAAAAAAGTAACATTAAGATTTGAAAAATTGTAACCATTCCCTGTGGCATCAGAAGTATTATTAAAGTGATAAACTGCTTTGTAAGTTGAAGGATAAGTGCCTGCAACATTTTGGTCAGTTGTTGCACCAGCTTTTCCATAATAAACATAGATTACTTTGTCAGTTGAATTTGAAAAATCAGTATCAATTTTTACCCAAGCCAATAATCTTTGAGAAACAAAATTCAAATCATCAATGTGCCATTTCAAAACAGTATTTGCATCATCAACAAATCTCACACTGTTTGCATCCCCATTCAACGCAGTCCAAAAATCTGATTGTGAAGAATTAATATCAATCAACATAACATGAGAATGAGTAATTGTTCCACTCAATCCGATTGAAGAAGTTTTCAAAGTAATCGGTTGTCTATAAGGATAACTTGTATCCCACCAATCAACTAACGCAAAAGCATTGCTCATTAAAAAAAGCAAACACAATGAAAGAAAAAATATTCTTACCTTCAATTGCATCACCCCTAATTCATCCCAATAATCATGGTGCTTCCTGAAATGGTAATGTAACCATTAGTTCCAATTGTAACATTATTATCAGCGTGAACATTAGAACCATTCAAGTCAACTGAAGCAACAACACTCCCAGTAACATTTCCCCCAGTCTTTTTGAAAAATTGGTTGTTTGAATCAGTAATTGTAGCATAATTTCCATCCGCTTGAGCTTTAGTAATAAATTCATTTGTCTTTGCCCAATAATTTGCATCCGCTTGAGCAACAGTAATTAAATTAGTTGTCAATGCCCAATAATTTCCATCACTTTGAGCTTTAGTCATGTAACCTGCATCATTTACCAATCTTGAAACTCCATTTGTGTCATAAACTATGCTTGCATCAGCTAAAAGGTATGCCCCTTTTGGTTGATAATTGCCATCAGATTGAGCTTTAGTCATGTAACCTGCATCATTCACCAATCTTGAAACATTATTTCCATCAAAAACAATATCAGAAACATTCGCAACAAACACAGGGTCAGATTCAGCAGTCAAATAACTTCCAAGCGGTTGATATCTTGCATCACCCCAAGAATTAACATCAACAGCAAGAGCATAAGTTGACAAATCCCCAGCAGTCACAAAATCAGAAATAAAAGAAAGAACATCCTCATCAGTTTGATAATTAGAATCATTCACCAATCTTGAAACATTGTTCCCATCAAAAACAATATCAGAAACATTCGCAACAAACACAGGGTCAGATTCAGTAAAAGAAGTCAAAAAACCAAAATCCAAAATATTACCATAAGACTGATAATTAGAATCATTAGTCAAAATTGAAACACTATTTGTATCATAAACAAGACCAGCAGGCAAAGTAAAAGTAGCCCCAGCAACCAAATTCTGAACATCAACATAGTTTTGATAATTAGAATCATTTACTAATCTTGAAACATTGTTTCCATCAAAAACAATATCAGAAACATTCGCAACAAACACAGGGTCAGATTCAGCAGTCAAATAACTTCCAAGCGGTTGATATCTTGCATCACCCCAAGAATTAACATCAACAGCAAGAGCATAAGTTGACAAATCCCCAGCAGTCACAAAATCAGAAATAAAAGAAAGAACATCCTCATCAGTTTGATAATTAGAATCATTCACTAAATCAGAAATATTCAAACCATTAATAGAAGTCAAAAAAGTCAAATAGTTAAAATCAGTAATTTTATAATATAATAAATTATGGTCGTGTAAATAATTACCATACAAATTAGTAGCAGTTACATTTCCACTTGTTGTAAAATTACCATTACCATCAAAATTATTATACCCAAAAGAATACTTTGCAAATCCATCCAAATTACTTGAAGCACCTGAAGATTCTTTAAAAGTAAGCAAAGCTGAATCAATGTAAAGTCTATGGCTTGTAATTCCATTTTCAATATGTCTTAATCTTAATTGAACAACTCCCCCATCTAAATGTTGTAAATAATCATTAACAGGAACACTAATAATATTATACCCTGCTTGTCCAACAAAAGAATAATATTCTTCCCAAGAATTATCACTCGGTTCATACAACTCAACTAACACATGGTGAGAAGAAGAACCCAAATAATATTCCCTAATAACTAACTCATCAAACTCACCAACGCCAGTAAAATTAATGTCAATAGTTAAAGGGTCAGTTCCACTTCCCTCAACAAACTCCATTCCAAGCCCATCATAATATTGAATCAAATAAATATTAGAATCAACAATACTCCCTGAACCACTTTCAATTACACTTGTAGGTCTATAAGTAGCTGGAAAATCATAATCAATACATACGCCACTGCCTAACAAAAACTGGTTAGTATCTCCACATCTTGTAAAAACATTACTGTCAGTATAACTTGTCAAAAATCCTCTTGTATTAATAAAATTATTTACATCAGTATTCAAATCTGCTTTTAGCTGGTAAGCAGAATCGTCATCAGTTGTCAAAAAAGTAAGATAATTAAAATCGGTTCTATTGTAATACAATGCGTTTGCATCAAGCTCACTCAAATAATCTCCAATCACTTGGAAATAAGAATAAGCATTTTGACCACTCAAATAATTAGCATCATTCACCAATCTTGAAACATTGTTCCCATCAAAAACAATATCAGAAACATTCGCAACAAACACAGGGTCAGATTCAGTAAAAGAAGTCAAATAAGTTCCTTGAATTTGAAAGTTTGCATAAGCATCTGTTCCTGTAATATAATTGAAATCTCCAATGTTTGTGTAAGTTTGATAATTAGAATCATTAGTCAAAATTGAAACTCCATTAGAATCCCAAACAAGACCAGCAGGCAAAGTAAAAGTTGCACTTGAAATTAAATCTGAAACATTTGTAAAAGTTTGATAATTTACATCATTGTTCAAAATTGAAACACTATTTGTATCATAAACAAGACCAGCAGGCAAAGTAAAAGTAGCCCCAGCAACCAAATTCTGAACATCAGCATAACTTTGCCAGTTCAAATCATTTGTTAATCTACTCGCATTATTAGTGTCCATAATCACATAACTTGGAATTGAACTTAAATAATCCCCAATCACTTGGAAATAAGCAAAAGCATCTTGCCCACTCAAATAATTAGCATCATTCACCAAACGAGAAACATCATTACCATCAAAAACAATATTTGGAATTTGAGCAACAAACACAGGGTCAGATTCAACACCAACAGAAGTCAAAAAACCAAAATCCAAAATATTATCATAAGACTGATAATTAGCATCATTCACCAAACGAGAAACATCATTACCATCATACACAATATCAGAATCAGGAATTAAATAATTTCCAAGAGGTTGAAACATTGCTTGAACATTACTTAATGTTTGATAATTAGAATCATTTGTCAATCTTGAAACATTATTCCCATCAAAAACAATATCAGAAACATTTGCAAAAAAGTAAGGGTCAGATTCAGCAGTAAGGGAATCAACATTTATTTCTAAAACTTCATCACCCCCTAAATTTTGTTGAGTAAAAGAAATGTTTGTTCCAGCAACAAGTTTCCCTAAAAGATAACCAGCATTTGTATCAGTAGCACTTACAAAAGACAAACCACTTGATGCAGTTCCACCATTTGTATCAAAAATATTATTTATAATTGTTGAACCAGTTGTTGTTCCGCCAGTAAGAGATGCTTGAACATTATCTTCAGGAGCAATGTAACGAGTTGAATCTCCCATCAAAAAAGCACCAGTTTGAGTTGCAGTTGTTCCAGTTCCTTGAAACGCAAATAAAACCATTATAAGAAGGAGAACGCCAACTCCTAACAAGACATATTTTGTGTTTTCTTCCATGAGTAATTCACTTATAAATACTTACATTATATAAGGAGTTTCACTAATTTAAACTTTTCCTTTAACCCATTTTTACTCTTTGCCCTGTATTTTTGTCAAAAGGAATACAAATAGGAATCCCAACTATGTTTTCGTTTGCATCTGTTTGAGTAACTAAGCTCGGAATCCAACTGATTTGAGCAGTGTTTCTCAAAGCACACTCGCTTGGCACAGAAATATCTTGAGTAGAATTAGTTGCAATGTTTCCTGCAATTGCCCCTAATAAAAATCCAAGAACTAATACAACTGCAAAAGGCATAAGTTTTATGAATGAATCTTCAAGCATCCATCTTTTTATTTGTTTTATTCCTTCATCTGCTTTTTGTTTCAATTCTTCATCAGTCATTTTGATTCCCCCATGTTTTTTTCTTTTGTAAATAACCAAACATTATTTTTTCTTTGAATTAATTTAAACCCAAAAGATTTTAATTCAGCTAATATTTTTTCAGTTGAGTATCTTTGCAAGCCATAGTCAGAAAAAGTGTGTATTTCAACATAAATATTTTGCACATTTTTTAGCCAAGAGTTATTTTCTGTGAGCAAAGCCCCTTCTCCACCTTCAATATCAATTTTTAATAAATCAATTTTGTTAAGAGAAAAGGTTTGAATTAATTCAGGCATTGTGATTGAAGTAAATTTTCCATTTACTGAATCATTGTAACTTTGCCCAGCAGTTGACCAATTTTCTTGCATACCAAGTTTTCTTTTTTCACTCCAAATTGGTTGTTCAATCAAATGAATATCTCGCATCCCTTCAGTGTTTTGTTTGAAAAAATTAGTATTTTCTTCAGTAGGTTCAACAGCAATTATTTTTGAGTTTGGAAATAAGTGTTTGAAATAAACTGTTGCAACGCCAGTGTTTGCTCCAACATCAACAATTGTTTTTATGTTTCCGTCTATTGCATAAATTTCATCATTGCAAATTTCATCAAAGACTGTTGCAAATCCAACTTTGTTGTTTCCTCTTAAAGAATATCCCTTCCAATTCAGTGTGTAAGGTAAATCTATTTTTAGGTAAAGCCAAAGAGCTTTATTAATAACTAATTTAACTCCGCCTTCTTTATACCTTTTTTTTAGTGACTCCATCATACTTTATTCCCCCAATGAATTATTTAGTTCTTGCAATATTCTTTTTTGGTCAGATTTAGGAATCCCTGCTGTTGTCAACCAAATTCTTATTACACTAATTAAATAAATTTCCTGCATTTTGTTTTGAATTTTTTCATCATGTGCAAGTTTTCCAATTGCGTTCCAATGCTTGAAAATATCTTGCATAATTTGGTCTAATTCTTTATTATGTGATTTAACATAGTTGGCAACTTTTACTGCTTCAAACATTTTGTAAAACCTCATCAAATTTTTTTCTGTCATGGAACTCTGCTTGTTTTGAATCATTCCAATTACTTACTGGGCGAATATACCCCACAACTCTTGAATAAACTTCACATTTAGTTTTTACCATAACAAACCCTCACCTTTTTAGTTTTTTTAAATAATATTTTAAAACTCATTTTAAACTTCCAAAAATAAAAACTTAAAATAATTAGGGGAAATTCAAAAATAGAAACTGGATAAACTGAATCAGGTGTAATGTTTTTGTGGTATTCAAGTAAATCATTTACTTTTTCAATCCAATAAACCATGCAATCCAACTCCATTTTGTTTTGTTTTTGAACAAGCATCACAATTCAAATAAATGTGCTTTGTCTTCATGCTGTGCGGAAATAACTTATTACATTTAGAGCATTTCTTCATTAAATACTTAACCTCATGGTCGCCAGTGCAGTTTGAATACCTCTTTACAACCACAATCTCGCCATCTTGAATTGCATTATTCTTTTCAAGTAATGCTTGGTTAAATTCAATCTTTGAAGAAAAAATTCTCATAAAAACACTCCTGAATGTGTCACTCCTGCTTTTGCAATAGAATAGCCCCAAAATAAAATTTGTGGTTGTTCTTTCAAATCATATCGGTCAATGTTATCAAAAAAAATCATGCCCCATCTTTTCAAATGTTTTTTTGCTTCCTCAAATTCTTTTAAGCGGTCATTTGAACTATCAACTAAAATGAAATCATATTTTTTATTAGGAACTTTTTTTAAAAAAGAAACATTTTGATTAACAAGTTTTTGTTTTACTTTATTTTCCCAACTTTTGCTTGTTTCTATTGTGTCAACTGAATTGCAATTGTCACTAAAAAATAATGTTGAACCGCCAGCACCAAATTCAAGAACATCCCAACTTTTTCTTACATTTTGGTCTAACCACCAAAGTGCTGACTTACACACCCATGCTTGCCTTAGCTCAAGAGGGTCTTTGTTTTCATCAAACAATTTGTATAATAAATATTCTAAAGAAAATTTCATAACTTTCTCCCCTTAATTTCTTTCAACTTTTTTTTAATGTCAATTGGATTCTTTTTTCCTGCTTTTGTTTTATTGTAAAGTTTCAATCCAAAAATAAAATCTTTTTCATTCATTTTTGGTTGAGAAGGCAAAAGCAAAGGCAAGCCAGCAACATCCCCAACCCAAGTGGTCTTTGGTTTTCTTGAATTTTTTTGAGCAAAAATGTTATCTTTCTTTGGCTTCTTTGGTCGCTTAGGGTTAGGGTTCACAGGTGCTTTTGGCTTGTCTTTTGGTTTAACCGCAGGGCTTTTAAGTTTTTCCCCTCTTTCAATACGCAGTTCTTCACGCATTTCTTCAATCAAATCTTTCACAGCAACACGCTTTGAAATTTCAGAACTAATTCCTTTCATTGAATCACCCCAAAATTAGAAGTAGAATCTTTGTTTCCAAAAACTCTGCCCCACAAAACTGTTTTATTTCCTTGTAAGTTTCCATTTTCATCTTCAACTACCCAAGAAGGCACTAAATAAAAAAAGTATAGTTCATGTATTCCATATTCTTTTTCAGTGCAAACAATTTCATAAGACAATATAGTAGAACCAACATCCTCTCCAAAAGATGAAGAAAAAGTGCTAATTTCTTTTATTTGCCCATCCCCACAAACTGCATGAGCAAAATTAAACAATCCTCTTTGATTAATTTTATCAGAAATTAAATATCCCCCTGAAAAATAAAGCACACACAAAAGAGCAACTGCAACAAAAACAATAACATAATTATTACAAGCCCAGTGCAAAAAGTCTTTTGTTTTTCCATTAGAGTAAGTCAAATCAGATTTCATTTTTTGTTCACCTCTGCTTTAATATCTCTCAACTTTTTTTCCTGAACACTTGCAAATGCTAATAAAGAAAAATGTGAAATATTTCTTCCAGCACTTGCCTCATCTCTACCCCACTTACACATCTCACTCAAAAATTCAGCACGCCCAACCAACAAAGATAATTTAATAACTTCCTGAACTTCTTTAGGTTGCCCTTTTAAGTTCTTCATCAACTTATCTCTAATCGCATCCATGCCTTCAATCATTTTTTGTTCACCAACCTGTCAAGTTTGTAAATAATTGCAATTGCAAGAGAAATTGCAAGAGCTTCAATTCCCCCTCTTGAATAAGCGTAAGAAAATAATAAAGCCCACACACCATATTGAATCAAAATCCAAAAAGTTTCTTTCATTGTTTTTTTTGCCCAAGACCGCAATTCATTTGTCTTTCGCTTCCATTCTTCCTGCGGAGTTTCAGGACTTATTTTTACTTGAGTAAGAGGATATTCAAACACAAAATCCTTCAATCCTTTTTTCTTTTTTTCAGTCATAATTCTTCCCCATTAAAAATCTCTTTCTCTGCATAATCTTTTTCTTCAATTTCATTTTCTTCCCCAGCAGTGTTGAACTCCGCACCGCAGATTTTACATTTAAAATAAATTATAATCACTGTTCCTTCATCCG
>Ga0247841_10002541_pt1 | contig 36078 bp, 30 predicted proteins | sample LaCruzMarch2015__2_FD_192410 | JGI IMG/M metagenome (GOLD analysis project Ga0247841, IMG submission 192410) | Freshwater microbial communities from meromictic Lake La Cruz, Castile-La Mancha, Spain - LaCruzMarch2015_18m | ecosystem: Environmental > Aquatic > Freshwater > Lake | place: Spain... | reverse complement strand
CCCCAAGACGATCATCTCCCCCGTGAGGACATGGATCAGGAAAGATGAAAATATGTAGTGCCAAATAAAATGACCAAATCCTACAATAACAACAAGTTAACCGTCGTTAGTGTCGAAGTTGGGTTAACTGAGGAGTTACAACGTTGTAAAGGTATTCCTTGACAGACGCGTAAGCGTGACAAAAAATGAGTAAAGAATTTACACAGAAGGCAGCCAAATAAACGGTTTTTTCACATGTCAAGGTCTGGGAAAAATTGTACCGGTGGGGCGGAATAGTGTGCCAGTCGTTACCATGCTCGGTGGAACGAAGATAACACCTGACAAAAAACAGGCTTCACCAACAGCGTTATCAATTTCTCGGCAGCCCGGGACCTATTGGGCATCCTTGCAGGTGCCATTTGCACAACTCAGCCCTGATTCTGAATTGTCCCAGCAATTTCTGAGACCTTCCGACAGTTATTAGAACGCCCGCCCCCAGGACCAACACGTTCAGAACGAGGTTGGCAGTCTGAACAGATTTCAGGAGAAAAGTAGAAAACATACCATAATGTTTACGAAAGAAAACATACCGTGATCGGTAAAATTCTATACGTGCTGCCGCCCCATGTGTTTTAGCGGTCGCCCCCTGCAAATGCACGGCCCGGGCCTGGGGGTGGTGCAGGACAGTCCACCCGGCCTTGCTCATTCTTAGCGCGAGATCCGTCTCCTCCAGAAAGAAAAAAAAGTCTTCGTCAAAACTCCCTAACTGGTTCACGGCTTTTCTTCTCATGATCATTACCGCTCCAATGAGAGCTTCGACAGTCGCAGGTTCGGAAAGACGCCGATTCTTGCCCGGGAATCGCCTGGGGAACAGCCTCTTGAGAAGACTGCGGTTAAGGGTTTCCGTTGAAAGAGTAGGGATAGCCTCGTATGAGGTCTGTTGGCTCCCATCAGGGTTTAGCAATTGGGGCCCTGCCATGCCTGCTTGGGGCTCTGCACGCATCAAATTCACCAGTAGGGCGGCGCAGTCTTTTTCAAGAAAAGCATCGGTATTAACTATGAGCATGAATTCGCTGTGTCCTGATTGCGCTATTGCAAGATTGTTCGCTTGGGCAAAGCCCAGATTCTTTCCCGCTTCTATTACAGTTACATTTCCGTAAGTTTCCCGCACTCGGACTACGGAGTCGTCGCTGGAGCCGTTATCCACAACAAAGACCGCCGGGGTTTCGTTTAGCGATGAACGGAATATGTGGTCCAGGCATTCAAGAAGCAGGTCGGAAGTGTTTCTGTTGACCACTATTACGGAAAGAGGTGACTGGGAGATGTCGGCCCCCGCCGAATTAAAAGGCCGGAGTTCAGGCCGATTCGGCCGTATTCCAATTGCTGGAGACAATCTTTACCCACCGATCGCGTTCATGTTATCGTTCATTGCCGTATGTCTGCAAACACCACCCACGGGTTTTGCGAGCACGGCGGCCCTGAAGATCCGCGCCAACGCCTCCTGGGAAGCCCCTCGTCTGAGCGCAGACTTGACATCTATTTCCTGGGGGCTCAACAGGCAAGGGCGAAGGGTGCCTCGTGCGGTCAATCTCAGCCGATTGCACGTTCCGCAAAAGTGGCCGGTGACTGGATCAATGATTCCTATACGTCCTGAAGCCCCGGCCAGTCTAAACATGGTAGCCGGCCCATCCAATGGTTCACGATCAACCGGATCCAATTTCCCGACTTTCTTGGAGATAATCTCCATAGCCTTGCGAGCACTAAAAGAATTGGGAGAATTCGGAAGGGTTTGCGAACCGAAAGGCATTCGCTCGATAAACCTGACGTCCAAGGGCTTATCCAGTGTGAGCCGAGCGAAATCCGGGACGTCCTGTTCATTGATGCCGTCAAGGAGAACCATGTTTATTTTGACAGGAGTCAGGCCCACCTTTATCGCTTCATCGATGCCTGAAACGACTTCTGCAAGGTAATCTCTCCCCGTTATGTGTTTGAACGTGTCCGTCCTCAGAGAATCCAGGCTTACATTAATGCGCTTTAGTCCGGCATCCACAAGTTCCTGGGCCATGGAAGACAACAGGGTGCCATTTGTAGTAAGTCCCACATCCTCAATTCCCTTAAGACTGACAAGCTGACGGATAAATTCCACTGCACCGCGCCTTACAAGCGGTTCACCTCCGGTAATACGTATTTTTCTAATTCCCAGGTCTTTGGCGGCACGGATTATGGCAAGAATTTCCTCGTACCTGAGGATGTCATTGTGTGAAACCAGCTTTACACCTTCCGGTGGTCGGCAGTAGACGCATCTCAAGTTGCACAGGTCTGTGATTGAGACCCGGAGGTAATCGACTGTGCGCTGGTGATGATCAACGAGAGATGGCCGCAATGGAACACCTTGCGTGGTTAGTAGAGCGCCACATAGAATCCTGACAGCAGTTGCTCAATTCAAATCAAATTGCACTCCGGGCCGGCAATGCCATGCGGTCCTGCCGTCTTACTTCTAAGGGCGGTCAAAGTTTGGCGATCAGATTTACAATGGAAGCAGGGTCTCTGGCGAAAAGCCGTATAAGAGGTACTTTTCCGACTGCGCCACGGTCGAAAATTGCGTCTGGTACTAGGCCCAATTCTTCCATAACATCCTTGACTCCCCGGGCCAAAGTGCTTCCCTCCTCTTGCTCAAGATCGGGCGGCGTCCGGCCACGGTCGAATTCAGCTACCGTGTAGCCTAGTCCCTTGATTCTGTTTACCAGTGCTTCTGAATAAACAATGGTCATTGCGGCGCGTCGATCCTGGTCATATTCCATGGCCGCCAGCACGAGATGATGAATCTGTCTCGAGGCCCCGAAGCGTGCACCGGCCAGAGTAGCCACGGTATTTACCATCCGGATGATGCGTCCCGGAAACGACGCCACATCATGTACCGACTCAGCAAACGGAATCGCGTAGGCCAGATTTGACTGAACTTCAGGAACGAGGTGCCCTACATTTAGTCGTTTCAGACTCTCAACGGCCTTGTCCAGTTCCTCGATTACGTGGGTCCTCCCCATCTCACTGGTTATAGAGGCGAAATGGTTGATTGGGCCAATTCCTTTCCCTATACCCAACCCAAACCGCAAAGCCCTGTAAAGATACCTCTTGGCTTGGTCGATAGAGTCCGTCAGAGACAGCCCTCCAGCCAAGAGAGTCGCTACAGCGGAAGCGAGGGTACAGCCGGTCCCATGAGTGTGAAGAGTCCGGACCCGTTGGGTTGCAAATTCATAATGCTGACTTCCATCGTGAAGGACGTCCACCGCGGATTCCAACATGTGCCCGCCCTTAACCAGAACATTCTTAGGCCCCATCTTTTGAAGCCCTTTTGCAGCTCTCTTCATATCCTCAAGATCCGATATTTTCCTTCCTGTGAGTACCTCTGCCTCCGGTATATTTGGCATGAGCAAATAACAACGAGGAAACAATTTCTTGACCAGGGCTTTCCTCCCCTCGTCGTCCAGAAGCACAGATCCCCTTTTTGAATACATCACCGGATCAACAACCACTTTTTCAATCTTATAACGGGCGATCTTGTCGGCCACTACCTTTACTATCTCCTCATTCACTAACATCCCAGTCTTCACGGAGTCCGAGCCCATATCGCTTAGGACTGATTCCAGTTGCAGCGCCACCATTTCAGGGTCCATCGCGACAACACTCTGCACTCCTAACGTGTTCTGGGCTGTAACGGCGGTGATGACGCTCATGCCGTATCCGCCGAGAGACAGAATGGTTTTCAGGTCTGCTTGGACCCCGGCGCCGCCGCTTGAATCAGACCCGGCTATTGAAAGGACCTTGTGAAGCATTGGGACCGCCTAGTCCACTTGAGAGGTGATTGAAAATTCCCAAATTTTCCTCTCCATTTCGGCGCGTTCTACAGATTGGAGTAAACAACGGCAACCTCAAGTAGTTAAGGTCACACCCTTAGACACATCCGTCAGGTCAGGGGAAATCGTAGAAGTTTTCCGACAACTTCTGTTATAAGATAATATATTTACCACACTTGATCAGGCTAATGAAGCCCTTTGTAGATGTGACGAATATTTGCTTTCTCTTGCAACTGATAGGTCATGAAATCAGAGTGTCCGGGGAAGGGCCCAAAAAATTTTCAACTGCATGGGTTGACAAACGGCCTCGGAGTTCGCTAAATATAGACGTAGTGATCAACAAATCTCCCAGAGGGAAAGGAGGTCGCAGTGAAAAGATATCGTATTCCCAGGGTGGCCCATTGTAGCGACGGCTGCCTTAGATAGTCCCGAGCAGGACGTAAAAAGGCTCATTGATTAACGGAGTGTGAGCCGGCACTGACCAGCAAAAGGGCCAGGTCGGCTCATGCTTTTTTTATTGACCGCACCCAGACCACTTGCGTGTAAAGTTTTCCCCCTTATTGCAAATTATATCCAACTCGTCACACCCTAGACTGTCGGATTCGAATAGTATATGTTCCTATCGAATGGTCGGAGGCGTTTCAGGAGTGCTTCACCGTAGAAAATTGAGCGGCCGGACATTGTTCCCAATCCGGTGAATCAGGAATTTTTTTTGTAGGAAAACAAATCGCTCTGGGAGGGCACGCGTTGACCGAGATTCTTATCAAAAAGCTAAAACCGGCTCCAATCCTTGTAGCCGGAGATGTTATGGTGGACGAATATATCTTGGGAGATGTGGAACGCATATCACCTGAGTCTCCTGTGCCGGTCTTGGTGGCAAGGGACAGGCTGAGAAAGCTTGGCGGAGCTGGAAATGTTGTTCGTAACCTGGTCACGATGGGAGCAAAGGTTGCACTATTCGCAACAGTAGGAGCGGATAATGCAGGGCGATGGTTCAAACGGCACTGCGAAGAAATGGGTGTCGAGGGGTTCTGGCTGAAGGATGATACCTCCAGGCCTACAACCATGAAGACCCGCGTGGTTGCGAGGAACCAGCAGATAGTCAGAATCGACGAAGAGCATGTCACTGCCATCGCGAAGGAAATAGAACTTGCAGTCGCCGAAGACATCAGGTCGGTGATGCCTCAGGTCAAAGCAGCAGTTGTGTCGGACTATGGCAAGGGTTTCTTGACACCGACATTGCTTCAGACCTTGTTGTCATCGGCAAAGGCCAACGCCGTGCCGGTGTTTGTAGACCCAAAGGGTATCGATTACAGCCGATATAGGGGAGCTACCTACATAACACCCAACGTCAGAGAGGCCTCCATGGCGTCCGGAATCGAAATCCACCACAGAGAGCACCTTCTCGAGGCGGGTCGAATTCTGGTGGATCAGGTGAAGGCGGAAGGAGTGGTCATCACACGCGGCAAGGATGGCATCACTCTGGTTACTCGGAACAAAGCTCAGGATTTTCCTGTAAAACCAGTAGAGATAGTGGATGTTACAGGAGCCGGTGACACAGTCGTTTCTGCCTTGGCCTTGTCCGTGGCCAGCGGTTTGCCCATAGAAAACGCCATCGTATTGGCCAACCTGGCGGCGTCACTCGTTGTGGCTCGTTTCGGCGCGGCATCAGTGAGTCTGAATGAGATGGTTGAAGCCCTGAAGGATCACCGTCACACCAACAAGGCTCTAAGCCCCGAAGATATGGACGTGGCACTCCGAAATCATAGAATGCAAGGACATCGGATTGTTTTTACAAACGGTTGCTTCGACCTGTTTCATGCCGGCCATCTCGCGTCCCTTCGTAAGGCCTCTGATTTCGGAGATGTTCTCGTAGTTGGTATCAACTCAGACAAGTCTGCAGCAGGACTAAAGGGTCCGGGTCGTCCAATCGTCCCTCAATCAGACCGAGTGGAACTCGTCTCAGCATTGAGTTTCGTGGACTTTGTTGTTGTGTTTGATGAAGAAACTCCGCTTGATCTCATAAAGAAAGTCCGGCCCGACGTTCTTGTGAAAGGAGAAGACTGGGTGGGTAAGAAAGTTGTGGGGGAAGAAATAGTAATCGCAAGAGGCGGAAGAGTTGAATTCGTAAAGCATGTGGGAGGTCTTTCGACAACGGACTTGATAAGAAAAATCAGAGGGTGATGGCTGAAAATGTTCCCTGCAAGGGCACAGAGGGCTTTTCGCAATCAGTCCAAATGGCCGGAAAACGAATCGAGGACCGCCTGAACGAAGTGTTCCTTCTGATTGAATGCCAACTCAATCCTTAACGCCACCACCCTACCGGTACTCTTGAACCATTCCGGGAGCTTCACCCAGTCTTTCTCGGTGACAACTATCGGGGATTGGCCCGCCTCCTGCAGAATTCTTTGAAGTTCACTGTCGGCAAAGACATGGTGATCAGGGAACACTTTGTGATCCAACACCTTCCATCCTAGATCGAGTGCCAGATTTCTGAATCGCACTGCATTGGCTATTGCCGACGCCAGCATCACTGGTTGTCCGTGGTATGCGGACGGGCTGATCAAGGGAGAAGAAAATCCTCGTACAAGGCCTACCGCAATCTGTTCACATCGGAAAATCGGCAAGCCACGGACGTAGGCTTCTGCTGCGGTGGGCAGGCTTGCGTTCCGTCCCATCAAAACCAGAATGTTGGCCCGTTTGAGTGCAGACAGTGGTTCACGAAGTCGACCCAGCGGGAACATTCGATCTTCAAAGCCATTAACCAAAACGATGTCCGCGTTACGCTTGAGCGCTAAATGTTGGAACCCGTCGTCAAGAATGACAACATTTGATTGGAAGAGGTCAAATGCTGCACTAACCGGATTAATCCTTTTTCGGCCGACGATCACCGGAATGTCGGGAAGACGGCTCGCGATCAGATAGGGCTCATCACCCGCAACAGCAGGACCTACTAGAGGCTGCGAAGAGGTTCCATCCGACACCACCAGGTAGGGCGCCCGGTAGGTGCCCCTGTAACCCCTGCTGACTACAGAGGGTTTAAAACCCCCGGCACGAAGCATTCCCGCCAGGAAAATTACTGCAGGCGTTTTGCCGCTACCCCCCATGAGCAGGTTTCCGACCGATACAACTGGAACAGGGGGTTCTATCCTTGAGAAAAGGCCTGACAGGTAAGCTCTTTCCCTGATCTTCTGTACCGCATAGTAACCTGTGGAGGGAAATAGCAGAAAAGTGTCGGCGAGTATTCGACCAGGTTTCATTATTATTGCTTGAACTGCATTTTATAGAGTCTGGCAAATTCACCGCCCAGAGCGAGCAGTTCGTCGTGGCTGCCTTTTTCGGCGATGCGCCCATCAACCATTACATATATGCGGTCCACGTTTCTGATCGTGGATAGCCTGTGAGCCACCACCAGGGTGGTACGGCCCCTCATAAGCTCTTCCAGAGCCACTTGGACGGCTTTTTCCGAATCCGAGTCCAGGTTGGATGTGGCTTCATCCAGGATGAGCACCGGGGGGTTCTTCAGCAAAGCCCGGGCAATGGCAATTCTCTGTCGTTCTCCTCCTGAGAGTTTGATTCCATCCTCCCCGATCAAGGTATCATAGGCGTTGGGCAGAGCCATGACGAAATCGTGAGCGTGCGCGGCCTTGGCGGCGCGAATGACCCTCTCCAAGGGCAGATCGGGTCGGCCGTAAGCGATGTTGTTACGCACGGTGTCGTCAAAAAGTATGGTTTGCTGCGTTACAATCCCTATCTTTTCGCGCAGCGACCGCTGGGTTATGTCACGCAGGTCGATGCCGTCAATAAGTATGCGACCGGACGTGACGTCGTAAAAGCGTGGCAGCAAATCCAGAATTGTGCTCTTGCCTACGCCGCTCTCACCGACGATTGCCACTGCCTCTCCGGCTCTTATACTGATAGTGATGTCTTTAAGGACTGGTTCCGTGTCATAGGCGAAGCAAATTCTGTCAAATAGAATCCCTTGTCGCACATTCTCCAAGACCGTGGCTCCCTGCTTGTCCTTCACTTCGACGGGCGTGTCCAGGAGCGAAAAAATCCTTTCACCTGCGCTTATACCTTCCTGAATGGTAATATTCACTTCGTTGATTCTCTTGATAGGTTCGTAGAGCATCAGCAGGGCTGCCATGAATGAGAAGAAGGTTCCCTGGGTGGATTCCCCGTTGATCACCTGATAGCCCCCATAGAAAACAATGGCGCATACCCCTACGCCTCCCAGTGTTTCCATTACAGGATTTGAAAGCGCGCGAACCTTGAATCTACGCATAAATGCATTAAAAAGGGTTTGATTCACTTGCTCAAACCTTGCCGTCTCGTAGTCTTCCATTGCGAAAGCTTTCACTATCCTTATCCCGGTGATAGTCTCATTGAGCCGCTCGGTAATGTCTTCGAGAGATACCAACATCCGTCTTGAATAACGCTTGAGCCGCTTACCGAAATGTAGAAGCGGATAAACGGCCAGTGGAAACACAACAAGAGCAATAAGAGCCAGAGTGAAATCGCGATAGAAAACAACGCACAGAAGCGCGATAACAGTTACCGAGTCGCGAACAAGGCCTGTAATCGCACTTGTCATAGCCCCCTGCACCATCGCAACGTCATTGTTCATTTTCGAGAGGAGTTCGCCTGTGGAGTGCCGCACGAAAAACCCCACGGACATTTCTTGCAGCTTACAAAACATCTGAGTCCGAAGGTCCCTGATGACGCTTTGGCCTATGTATGACATGAGATAGTACTGGCCGAAATCACACACGCCTTTTAGCAAATAAACCAGAACTACTACCAGCGGAATCAGGTAGAGCATTCGGCCGTCTTTTTGAAAGAAGATTTCGTCGAGCGCGGGTTTTACGAGGTATGCCAGTGAGGCCGTCAGTACAGCGACACCGACCATGCAGAAGCCCGCAAGTATGAGCCGTTGTACGTAAAGGTTTAGATAGGTGAGCAGCCTCTTGTAAATGTGCAATTCGTGGCTCCACAGCGAGGAGATGGAAAGTGAGGAAGCTCGGCAAGCAGTCTGAAGCCGACTTCGGCATGCGCAGGCAGAAGGCCATGGTCACGCGGCCCGGTCACTCTTCCATAGGCCTGCTTGTCGGACGTCTTGGAATGACTCTAATGGTTGTCTGAGAACCTCATTGTCGACATAGGGCCGTAGGCAGCGATGCCGACCACTGAAATATTGGCCTTGTCCGCCTTTAAGCGCGTCTCTCCGAAACTAGTGATAATGGTCTTTCCCGCCTCTACGGCCAACACCTTGGCCTTCGCTTCGATCATGCTGTCCACCGTGGCCGGACCGACTCCAGGAACGTCGAACCGCATATCCTGTCTGGGCTTTGCCATTTTGACTACCACCCCATTGTGTATACCGAGGTCTCCAGTCCGTCGAATTGCCCGATCCGTACCTTCTATTGCCTCTACCACCAGCACTGCCGCGTTCTTCACCACGACAGTCTGGCCAATGTCAAGATCACCCACCCCCTGGGCCATTCTTCGACCGAATTCAATGTCCTTCCACTGTTGATCCGACGGGGCTTTTCTGGTTAAGACGCCAAGGGGGGCCATGAGCCGAGAAGCCCAAGAAGTGATTTCGTCGACCACAATTCCATCCTTGAGTAACTCATCGGCAATCGCCTCAAGAACAGTGTCATCGCGCCAGTCTTCCAAGGATCGCACCATCCTCAGGGCGCGACGGTCAGGCTTCAAATTCCACAGGCGCATGAGGTTGCTCTTTTCTATCTTGCCGGCCATGACTACACGTTCAATGTCGCGGGACTTGAGGATCGATATTGCCTTGTCCAACTGACCCAACTTGAGCCAAAAAATCTCGTTCACACGGCTTTCCATCGCAGGGTCGGTAAAGCCTGGAAAAGCTATCGCCACAACTCGGTAGCCCCTGCAAGCCGCCTCATCGGCTATGTGGAGCGGGAGATGGCCCGCGCCTGCTATGATGCCAACTCTAGTCAATTATCTTCCTGAATTGTCACTTGCCCGTTACCTGATAGGACAGGATTATTACGATTCACCTTGAAATAATTAAAAAAGAATGCCTTGGCCGCAACTGGCTTCAGTCCACGACATTATTACCTTCAAAGCTGCCGTCCTTATTAGAACGCTCTGAAGGAGTGCCTGCTCAAGGAGACCCGGGCCATTCCCCTCCGAGAGTTGGCCAGGAAGTCCGCAAACCTGTGGGCCTCCGGAACGTGCGACATCTCGGCCTTGATTTTAGCCACAGCCTGATCAATCCTCAAGGCTGAACGAAAAGCGATCTTGAAGGCCCTTTTCAGGTGCAAAATGGTTTCCCTGGAGAATCCGTTGCGCCTTAGTCCGACCTCGTTCAGACCGTAGAGGTAAATTCGAGCACCTGAGGCCAATGTGTAGGGTGGAACATCCTTGGCTACCCCGGAAACACCTCCCACAAGCGCAAACTCGCCTACTCTCACGAACTGATGTACAGCCACGATGCCGCCGAGAATAGCCTTCTCTCCGATCTCTATGTGGCCTCCAAGGTGGGACGAGTTAGCCATTATTACACCTGTCCCCAGGATGCAATCGTGGGCGACGTGGCAATAGGCCATAAGATAACAGTCATCGCCGATCACCGTTCTGCCGCGCCCCCTGGTGGTTCCACGATGGATTGTTACATATTCCCTGATCCTTACGCGGTTGCCGATTTCTGTTCGTGTGTCTTCATTCTTGTACGAGAAATCCTGAGGCGGGCCTCCGATCGAGGCGAATTGCGAAACCTGCGTGTGAGTTCCAATGGTAGTGTCACCCTCGATAGTAACATGCGGACCAATCTCGCATTCGTCACCTATTTCAACGCTTTCTCCAATGATGGAGTAAGGCCCGATAACCACATTCCTACCTATTCGGGCCCCGGGATGCACAATTGCCGTGGGATGGATCATAAGTTTTCCTTGCCGCGGTGTTCAACGAGACTTTCCAGTTTCCTAATACGACCAAGGATTTCCGGGAGCCTCTTAAACAGTGGTTGAGCCCTCAGGAATATATTGTGGGGCATAGCCGGCACTGAACCGGCCATTACTGAGCCATCCGGGACATTTCTGTATATGCCCACTCGTGTGGCCAAAACTACTCCATTACCGACACTGACGTGGTCCTTTACGCCTACCTGCCCACCGATCATACCGTACTTGCCGACGGAAGAACTCCCGGCTATGCCGGCTTGAGACGCGATAACAGTGGCGTCTCCGACTTCCACGTTATGGGCTATCTGGACCAGGTTATCGATCTTTACACCTTTGCCGATCTGAGTCACCCCGGATAGAGCGCGATCAATAGCACAAAGCGCCCCTATTTCCACATCATCCCCGATCTCTACTGTTCCACTGTGGTACTTCTTGACATTGACTGGAATCCCTTGTTGGTCCACATCCCTGGCAAATCCGAAACCATCGGAACCGACAACGGTCCCTGAATGAATTATGACTCGATCACCGATTTTCACTCCGGGATATATGGTGACATTAGGGAATATCCGAGACTGCTTGCCTATGTGTACACTCTCTCCTACGACAACGCCTGCACTGATTACCGTTTCATCTCCAACTATGACTGCTCGGCCTATTACCGCAAAGGCACCTACACAGACGTCTCTGCCAAGAACAGCTTGCGGATGAATTTCGGCCTTCGGTGAAATCGCTTCCGGGGGGATTCCATAAGGGTAATACAACACGGTCAAGCGAGCAAAATCGGCTTCCGGGTTGCTTGACCGAATGTGCGGTCGCCCTCCTGGGTCGAGTCCCGGAGGGACGATCACTCCCCCCGCGGAGCTATTCACAAGTCTTTTCAGGAATCTCAGGTCAGTAACGTAAGTGATATCCTGGGGACCGGCACATTCTATCGGCCGTACACCCGAGAATTCAGGCCCTGGCCTCTCTGACGCCTCGGCCTTCAGGATACGAGCCATCTCCTCCAGGGTTAACTTCATAGCTGATTGTCCAGTGAGGGTTCAGCAATCATTTAGGTGCTTTCGGCTTTGCAGGAGCCGGTGTGGCCGCCGGAGCAGCGGGCTTGGGCTTGGCCGCACCAGAACCATTTTCAGAGTCATACTGGCGCACGACCTCATCCGTAATGTCGAAGCTGTCATCCACTGAAAGCAAGGCAGCGGAGTCAAAAATCAGAGTCAGATTCTTTTGAGTGCGGACCTGGGCAATTATCTTGCTGATATCACGCCTAAAGATTTCCTGTTGTTCCCTCTGTTCGTTCTGTAGAGAATTCTGAGCTTCCTTCTCGCCCAGCTTCAACTCCATTTCCTTGATGCCAAGTTCTTTGATCTTCTGGTTGCGAGTTTCCTCTTTTAGCATCGGCCCCTGTTTTTGAAGCTGTTCATTGAGTGTATCCATCTCTTTCTTCTTATTTTCCAGAGCCACTCTTTTGGTATCAACAAGCTGCGCGAACGTCTGTTGTTGTAACTGGGCACGCTTGGACTTAGCGGCGAATTTCTGGAAATCTACGAAGGCGAATTTGAATTCTTCAGCAGAACAAATCTCGAAAGACATTGCCGCCATGGATAAAGAAATGCCGCATGCGACGGCGATCATGAATCTTTTCATACCTACACTCCTTTGTTTGGTTGGTTATAAGCCTCGGATAGTTTGTTCCGAAAATGTGACAATGAAATTCAGACCGGCTCATTTACCTCGAAGCCTATTCTGCGGTGCCTCAGAGGTGTGGCCCGGTGATGCAAGGTGCAGCGAGACCTTCCGATTGGTAACTCATTGGAGCGGCAGGATGTCTTGCCGGCCATAAATTCTGCCGTTTGTCGTGTCATGAAAGGCATTTAGAAGAGCTGGCCCATGGCAAATGCGATGGCGCCTGGTTCCTCCCCCTTTTCCGGACGAATCTTCCATCCGTATTCGATTCTGATGGGCCCCATTGGGGATATCCAGCGAAGCCCCACCCCGACACCTCCTTTGACTTCCCTCAGGAACGGTCCGTCCGAGACATTCCAGGAATTCCCTGCATCAATAAAAGTCACCCCGTTCAGTTTGAGTTGATCCAATATGGGGAAAAGGCATTCCACATTGGTGAAGAAGGACCGGTCTCCTCCGATGATATTGCCGTACCTGTCACGCGGCCCTATGTCACCCTGACGGTATCCTCTGATGCTCTGGATTCCTCCCAGCACGATTCTCCTGTCGAACGGAATGGGGTCAAGGCCTACCTCCTGTAACAGTGAGCCGCTTGCCCGAAACTTCAGTACTGCCCGCCAAAAAAGCGGATAATAGTAAAGCGCCTCGGAATAGTAGCTCGAAAACGCCACGTCACCGCCAAAACCTGACAGGCGGCTGCCAAATGACAGTTTACTGCCGCCCGTAGGAATGACTGAGTTGTTGCGAGTGTCTCGGCCAAAATTCAACGATATGGAATTCTCCGAAATGTTTTGATACTTTTGAGCCTCAGCCCCGTAACGTCGGTAGTAGTCAACGATCGAGCGCGCAAACATTTGTTCGAAACCGGTCAGCTTGCTTGAGTCACGAGAGAAACCCGTGGACATGGTCCATAAGCCGTAAATTGGATATCCCAAATGGGCGCTGAAGCCATCGCTGTCTCTCAGGTAGTATGTCTCCTTTTGCTGAGCCTTGTATCCCCTCACGGTGCCGCTCAACGGATAGTCGAACATCCACGGATAGCTCAGAGACCCCTCATAATCGTTTCTGCGGCCTGAAAGATTTACCTTGGCGTTGGCAACAATTCCTAAACCGAAAAGGTTTCTCTCCTTAAGGTTGATGTTTCCCATGGCCCCGTCCTGGGAAGAGTACCCAAGCCCCGCAGCAAGGGAACCGGTTTTCTTTTCCATAACCTCCACAGTGAGGTTCATAAGGTCAGGTTTGGAGCCTGGGGATGTCTTTAGCCGGACCGCCTCAAAATAATCCATGTTTTCAAGGTTGTTCTTGGTGGCCTCAAAGCCGTCCGCGCTGTACAAGTCACCGTCGCTTATCGTCAGAGCCCTTCTGATAACCTTGTCACGGGTGCGGTCGTTCCCTACCACATCCACCTTTTCGATGGTGACACGCTCACCTTTGTTGATCTTATACGTTAGGTCGAGAAAGTTGTGTTCGTCATTAATTTTTTGTCGAGGCTCGACGTCTGCGTATGCGAATCCCATGTTATTGTATAACTTTGTAAGTCCTTTTATATCCTCGGCAATCAAGGACCTCTTGAACCAACTCTTGGGCTTGGTCTGGAGATTTGAAATGAGTTTTTCTTTCGGTACCAGCAGGTCGCCCTCCACATCAATGTTTCTGACCTGGTATCGCTCGCCTTCTCGGATTGAGTACCTGACTTTAACCGAACCGCCGTCGATTTCCACTTCCGGAGCCCCGACCTGGACGTTGATGAAACCATTGTCCATATAGTAGGCCATGAGTCTCATCCTGTTTTCTTCCAGCTTATCCCTGGTGAATGTACCGGATTCGTCCACGAACCAAAACCAACTTTTTTGCTTAACATTCAGGATGTTCTTGAGTTCCTTTTCAGGGATGTTCTTCCGTCCATCAAGGATTATCTCCGTCAGGTAGCTCTTGCGGCCTTCGTCAATTTTGAATATTAAAGTCGCTTCGTTTTGCGAAAGCTCCTTAATTTCATAGTCAATCTTGGGCTGGTAATATCCTGACTTTTCATACATCTGCCTGATTTTATCAATATCGTTTCTAATCTTCTCAAGGCTTGCCACTGAGAAGGACTTGGTCGTAAGGGCATCAAGCATCTCATCTTTAGAAAAAACTTTATTTCCTTGAACCTCAATATTCTTTATGGATGGGCGCTCCTTAAGGACTATGCGCAAATCAACATCACCATTACCAATGTCCTCTGCGCTGATCTGCACGTCATCGAAGTAACCCATGGAATAGATTTCCCGTATTTCACCGCTAATGGCTGACCTGCGGAAGGGGGTCCCTGCCTTCATTTCCAGTTTGTTGAGAATTGCATCCTTCTGGATTCGCTTGTTCCCCTCAATCTTGATAGACCCGATCTTGGGTCTGTTGAGCACGGAACTGCCTATCTCCGCCACCATGTCTTTTACGCGCTGAAGGAGTTCCTCCATATCCTTACCGGTAGCGGAAAAAAGTTTGGGCTTTGATCGCGGTTCCAGTTTCATTACAGATATTTCAATAGAATAGCCGTCATCCAGTTTGGAGATAGAACCCCAAACAACCCCGTTGCTCCCCGCCCTCTGACCTATTCTCGCAAGACGTTCGGTATCCACTCTATTGTCTTGAACAGCCGAAACGAAAGGTTTCCCGGACACCACTTCGAGGTCTCCATCGCGGGCCAATTCCGAACCCAATATGGCCGCAAAGTCACTGCTAAAACTAGGTGCAGAGTCTTTGGACAGAACTTTGAAAGGAAAGATCATGAATTTTCGTGGTGCAGCTTCTTGTGCATACGAGGACGAGAATATTGATATTCCTATCAAAATTGTTAGTATTGCAGGAAGCCTCTTCATTGCAACTCCTCGAGTTTTCCACCCACCAAACCCACCCTTCGGTCCATTGAATGGGCGAGGGATTCCTTATGAGTAACCACAATGAGAGTTGTATTCCTGGTCACATTGAGACCTTTAAGAAGAGCTTCTATTTCTGCTCCGGTATCCGGATCGAGGTTCCCAGTCGGCTCGTCGGCAAGCAGGACATCAGGATTCATCACAAGGGCTCTGGCTATGGCCACTCTCTGCTGTTCTCCACCCGAAAGCTCGCCGGGTCTGTGTGACGCCCTCGATGCCAGTCCGACGGCGTCGAGCAACCCTAGTGACCTTTTGCCGACGTCTTTCCACTTTTCTCCGGCTATCAGACCGGGCATGATGACGTTTTCAAGCGCCGAAAACTCCGGCAATAACTGAAAGAACTGAAATACGAAGCCTATTCGCTTGTTACGAACCTGAGCCCGATCCGTGTCACCGAGTTCCCCAACGTTGACCGAGTCCAGCATCAGTGTCCCGCTTCCCGGGATATCCAACAATCCCAAAATATGAAGGAAAGTGCTCTTGCCCACACCGGACGGCCCAGTCACGGCCACGCTCTCACCGGAGCGGACCGAGAAATTTACTCCTCGTAAAACCTCGACCTTCTTGTCGGCATTAGAATAGCTTTTCCAAAGATCCGTTACCTCGTAGATCAAGTGCTCACTCATAACGGAGCGCCTCCACAGGTTCCAGCCGAGCCGCACGTATCGAGGGATACAATGTCGCCAAGAAACATATTGTTAGAGCCACGGCACATATTATGAGTACATCAGACGGCTCGATGGCTACGGGGAGCTTCGAAATAGTATAGATTTCTTCCGGAAGCTCAATAATCGAATATCGGGACAGAAGAGCCGCCCCACCCAAGCCCGCCAGAGCCCCGAGAAAGGTACCGACGACGCCGACCACCATTCCCTGAACGATGAATATCCTCATGATACGGTCAGATGTGGCCCCAAGTGCCTTTAAGATTGCTATATCTCTGCTTTTTTCCATGACAAGCATTATCAAGGAAATAATTATGTTAAACGCTGCCACAAGAACTATAAAAGTCAGTATTATGAACATGGCTAACTTTTCAAGCTTCAAGGCGCTGAACAGATTCCTATACATCTCCTTCCAGGTTCTAGTCCAGAACGGATTTCCCAACGACACTTCGATACGTGTGCCGAGTTTCGGAGCGTAGTATATGTCTTTCAATGCGACTTCAATGCCTGTTACTCCATCCCCCATCTCAAAGAATTTTTGTGCCGCTTCCAGCACCATATACACGAGGTTCGCATCAAATTCGTACATGCCGGACTTAAAAATACCGACTATTTTGAAATTCTGCACCTTTGGAACAACTCCAATTGGGGTTCTTTTACCCTGGGGCGAAATCAACTGAACTACGTCACCCTCGCGCAGAGAATTGGTAACAGCAAGGTCCTTTCCCACAATGATTCCGGCAACCCCGTCCTGAATGGCGGCCAGGTCCTGAACAGTCCCGGTCTGCAGATATCTGGGAAGTGAAATTACGCTTCCTGCTGTTACGACGTCTATTCCTCTGACGATTACTCCGCGAACTGTTCCCCGTGTTGACAACATCGCCTGGCCATACACGTAGGGGGTCAGAGCCTGGATTCCATCGAGACCATTAATCCGCTCCATGAGTTGAGGCCATCCCGTGACCGTCCTGTTGGAGTGGTTCAGCACTACCAAGTGAGAGACAGTTCCGAGAATTTTTTCCTTCAGATCTTTCTCGAAGCCGTTCATGACTCCCAGCACTATAATCAGAGTCATGACACCCAGCATGACACCCAGCACACTGAACGCACTGATCACTGAAACAAAAGCCTGTTTGCGTTTGGCCTTCATGTAGCGAAGGCCAACCCTTATTTCAAACGGTAACTTCATCAGGACCCTTTTTCAGGTCTCATGTGTGGGAACAGAATCACTTCTCGAATCGACTGGGAGTTTGTCATCAGCATCACCAACCTGTCAATTCCGAGCCCTTCTCCCGCTGCCGGAGGCATTCCGTATTCCAGTGCCCTCAGGAAATCTTCATCGAGAAAATGGGCCTCCTCATCCCCCAAGGCACGTGCCTGGACTTGCTCTTCGAACCGGCTCCTCTGATCAATAGGGTCAGTTAGTTCCGTGAAGGCGTTGGCCATCTCTTTGCCGCAAATGTAAAGCTCAAAACGATCAGTCACCGTTGGATCTTCATCATTGCGTCGAGCCAGTGGCGATACCTCGACAGGGTAGCTATGGACAAACACCGGCCCCCAGAGTTTGTCTTCAACCAGTTCATCAAAAAGAGCCATCCAGAGCTTTCCGAGCGAATCGTCCTTGCCCACTTCCAGGCCGGTTTCAACCGCCTTTATGAACACCGAGTTTCTGTCGTCGATTTGTTCCGGATTTAAGACGCCATGGTGTATAAGGGCCTCGCGCACCGCCATTCTAGGCCAAGGAGGGGTAAAATCCACATCTCCATCTCCGTACTGGAAGGAGAATCCTCCAAAGATTTGTTTGGCCAACCCGGAAAGCATTTCCTCCGTGAGAGTCATCAGGTCTTCGTACGTGTGGTAAGCCTGATAAAATTCCAACATGGTGAACTCAGGATTATGCTGGGTCGATATACCTTCGTTCCGAAAACTGCGGTTTATCTCGAAGATTCTATCAAAACCACCTACGAGGAGCCGCTTAAGATATAATTCCGGAGCGATTCTCAGATAGAGTTGTCGATTGAGCGCATGGTGAAATGTTTCAAAGGGTTTAGCGGCGGCCCCGCCTGGAATGACGTGCATCATGGGAGTTTCGACTTCGAGAAACCCTCGTTCCTCCAGGAAATTCCGCAGGTACGATACAATTCGACTCCTTATCCTCACTATGTCTCTCGTACCACTATTGACAATGAGGTCCAGATATCGCTGCCGGTAGCGGGTTTCCACATCGGAAAGGCCGTGCCACTTTTCGGGGAGAGGTCGAAGTGACTTTGTCAACATGGTGAATCTTAGGGTAAGGACGCTAAGTTCGCCTGTGCGAGTCCGAAAGGGGGCTCCCTCTACACCGATGATGTCTCCCACGTCCATTTTTTTTAACAAATTGTAGTTTTCGACCCCAACGGTGTCTCGGGCCAGGTAGGCCTGAAAGTTGCCTGTTGAGTCGCTTACCCTCAAAAACGAGGCCTTACCGAGAATTCGCATCGCCATAATACGGCCGGCCAGGCGAACTGAATCACCTGATGCGTCTGCATCAACGACATGTGCAAATTTGTTTGCGAATTCCTCGGAAGTAAGATCAGGTACAAATCCCGTTGAGTAAGCGGCAATGCCGAGATCCAGAAGTTCCTGAACCTTCCCTAGCCTGACTTCGATGAGGGAGCTAACGCTGGTTTTTTTCGACTTTGAAGAAGATTCTGACAACCTCAAGTGTCTCCTGAGTTTTTCCCACGATCAGATGAGGTGTTTATCCTTTTACTCCAAAAAAGTCAAGCGCATCGCCCTGCAGGCAGCCCTGCTTGAGGCATTGGTCAAGAGTTCGAACCAGATTGCGGGCGATTCGTGCTTGGCACCGGACAGCGAATCGGATATCAATTTTGACATTTGCTATAGACTCTCTTTTTTACGGGGACCTGCAGGCGATAAAACAATATCACGGGAGAATATCAGTGCTGTTCGTCGTGGCTTCCCCGTAATGACAGTTACCGGATACCCTCATTGTGTGCCGGATACAGCGCCTGCCATGGAAAAAATCGGCAAATACATGGCAATGACCATTCCACCACATACTCCTCCGAGAAATACAATCATAATCGGCTCAAGCAACTGAGTCAACGCCTGCACGGCCACGTCCACCTCTGCTTCATAAAATTCCGAGATTTTGGCAAGCATGACGTCCAATGCTCCGGTAGCTTCCCCCACGGCAATCATTCTGACGACCATGCCGGGGAAGACCCCTGTCTCCTTAAGGGGGTCTGCCATGAAGCGGCCTTCTGAAACAGCCTTCCTGGCGTTCATGATGGCATTCTCGACTATGACGTTGCCGGCGGTCCTTGCCGTAACTCCCAAAGCTTCTATTATGGGCACACCACTGGCCAGCATCGTGCCTAAAGTGGAGCAAAACCTTGCCACGGCAACCTTTTCAAGCAGAGGACCCAGTCCAGGAAGCCTCAAGCCCAAGTGGTCAAAAAAAAGTTGGCCCTTGGGCGTACGGTAAAACTTTCGCACCCCGAAAAAGAGGCCTATCAGAGCAATGACCAGGTAGATTATGTAACTCCTGGCGAACTCGCTCATAGCAATAACAAATAGTGTAGGCGCAGGCAGCTTCTGACCCGCTCCGGCGAACATTTCCTTGAATACAGGGATCACAAAAACAAGCAGTATCCCAACCACAGCGATTGCCACTACCATCATGACAACCGGATAAACCATAGCTCCCTTGATCTTTCTCTTAAGGGCCTCCGATTTTTCCAGGAAAGTGGAAAGACGCCTCAGAATCGTATCCAGGACACCTCCAGTTTCTCCTGCGCGAATGAGATTGACGAAAAGTTCGTCGAAAACTTTCGGATGATTCCCAAGCGCTTCCGCCAGAGTGCCGCCACTTTCCACGCTCATTCTTACCGCCGTAAGCACCTTCTTGAAGGGCCTGCTTTCTTGCTGGTCCGCAAGGATTTCCAGGCATTGGATCAGCGGGAGTCCGGCATCGATCATTGTGGCGAACTGGCGGGTAAAGATGACAATTTCTTTCGTGGGAATCTTCCGTTGCAAAAACGGTACGTTCTCAAAGAGATCCTTGGGTCGTTTCTTGATTTTGATGTCTGAATAGCGCATCCTCCTCAATTTGGCCATGACGGCCGACTCACTGACGGCAGTCATCTCTCCGCTCAGTGTTTTCCCCGCGACTGATTTTGCTTTCCAAATGTATTCCGTCACAGAAACCGCTTTCACAAACGCGATTCTTAAGGATTAGGGTCTTTCACCCACCCGTTCTACCGTCCGGTGGCCCCGTCCATCATCTGTCTGAATTCGTCCAGAGGGGACGATCTGGCAAGCGCAGCCTCCCAAGAAATCAGTCCTCTCTGGCACAAGGATACCAGGGATTGATTCAGAGTCGTCATACCGGATGCCGTCTGGCCCACCTGCATCTGGGAATAGAGCTGGTGCATCTTGTCCTCCCTTATCAGATTACGAATGGCTGGTGTGGGAACCATTATCTCGAGGGCCAGGAATCTGTTTTTTCCGTCCAATCCTGGGATCAAAGTCTGACACAGTACTCCTTCGACAATGAAACTCAACTGGGAACGTACTCGTGACTGCTGGTGAGACGGAAACATGTCTATGATCCTGTTGACAGTCTGCACACAGGAGTTGGTATGCAAGGTAGCCAGTGTGAGGTGCCCAGTCTCGGACACCGTTAAAGCAGCTTCGACAGTTTCCAGGTCTCGCACTTCACCAATAAGAACCACGTCAGGATCCTGTCGAAGGATTGATCGCAGAGCCGAACCAAAACTCTTGGTGTCCTGATGCACCTCTCGCTGATTCACCACACACGATTTGTGGCGGTGCAGGAATTCTATGGGGTCTTCAATCGTGACTACGTGTTCATGTCGCTGAATATTGATTCTGTCTATCATGGCCGCGAGTGTGGTAGATTTGCCGGAACCTGTGGGCCCTGTGACCAGAATCAGGCCCTTGGACTTGTTGCAGAGTTCATCTACAATAGGCGGCAGTCCCAGTTCCTCAAGGGATGGGATCTTGTCGGGGATCAAACGAAACGCCCCGGCCAAGGTCCCCCTCTGCATGAAAATATTCGCTCTGAATCGGCTCAACCCGCGAAGACCAAACGACAAGTCCAATTCCTGATCCTCTTCGAGTCTATGTTTCTGGGATTCGGTGAGAACGCTGTAGCACAGGTTACGAGTTTCCTGTGCCGACAACGCAGGACTATTGAGAGGCAGCAGTTCATTCCTGATTCTAATCATCGGCGGAACTCCGGCTGTAATGTGCAAATCCGAAGCCCCGCGAGTAACCATCTCCCTCAAAAAATCGTGAAGTCCGGCCAACTCAAATTCCTCCGGGTATGATCAGGTAACCTAACTACAACCATAATAAATTTCGATGCCTAAACGATCCGTCCCGGTAATCGTCATTACTCTTACTGATCCGCCATACAAAACCAGCAGTGTAAGGGAAGACATATTGCAGTGGAGTGGCTTCTCCGCCCGTTAATAGTACAGGATCAACAGCACTGTGCATCAATCTGCCATCGTGCTCCGGACAACTTCATTAATCGTTGTTACGCCTTGCTTCAGCTTATTGAGGCCGGCTATTCGTAGAGTATCCATCCCGAGGCGAATCGCCTCCCTTTTTAATCCCGAAGCTGAGGTCCCTGCCAGAATCAGTTCCTTGATCTCTTCGCCTATCGGCATGACCTCGTAAAGTGCTATCCTCCCTTTATATCCAGTGTTGCTGCACTCGTCACAACCAGTGGTATGATAAACTGGAAAAGTTCCAATTTCCTCCATTTTCACCCCGAGATCTCTGAGGGCCTCTGCAGGTGGGTCTACTTCCGCCCTGCACCGCATACAGATTTTTCTGGCAAGCCGCTGGGCTATAATACAGTTGACCGAGTTGGCAACAAGAAATGGCTCTACACCCATGTTGATAAGACGATTAACCGTTTGCGCAGCATCATTGGTGTGAACGGTAGAGAGCACCAGATGGCCGGTCAGCGCTGCCTTGATCCCAATTTCCGCTGTTTCAAGATCACGAATTTCACCCACCATTATTATGTCCGGATCCTGCCGGAGGAATGACCTGAGAGCCGAGGCAAACGTAAGACCTATTTCCTCGTGCATCTGCACCTGATTGATGCCGTGAAGGTTGAACTCTACAGGATCTTCAGCCGTGGAAATATTGACTTCCGTAGAGTTCAGTTCGGACAACGCACTGTACAGGGTTGTAGTCTTTCCTGACCCGGTGGGGCCGGTTACGAGGACCATTCCGAAGGGTTTGTAAATTGCCTCCTTGAAGTGCTGTAGCGGCTTTTCCTCAAAACCGAGCTTCGTCATATCAAGCTGAAGGTTAGATTTGTCCAGCAGACGCATCACAACTTTTTCCCCAAACAGAGTGGGCAGAACTGAGACTCGGAAATCCATTTCCCGTTCCTTGCCGAGCTTAAGCTTTATACGGCCATCCTGCGGCAATCGCCGCTCGGCAATATCCAGCCGGGACATGATCTTTATGCGGCTGACTACAGGATTCTTGAGACTCAAAGGAGGTCTCAGAGTCTCGTACAGAACGCCGTCTATGCGCAGTCTTACACGCAACAATTTTTCATAGGGCTCCACATGGATGTCGCTTGCTCTCTTGGCAATCGCTTCTTTCAGCACCAGATTGACCAACTTAACCACCGGAGCCTGTTCCGCCGCCTTAGCCGAGTCCAACGCATCCAGATCAGACGGGTCGGATTCCCCTGACTCCGGGTAAAGATCGCGGAACTCGTCCAGCATCTCCTGAGCTTCAATGCCTGTCCCGTAAAACTTGTCCAAAGCTTTACGAATCTCAGAGTCTGTTGCTATGCTGACCTCTATCGAGAGGTTGGTCCTGAACTTCATGTCATCGATCGCGCCTAAGTCAGTAGGATCCGACATGGCAATTTGTAAAACTGAATCCACTCTGCTGTACGGTACGGCCATATACTGTCTCGCGGTCTGGACAGGTATCAATTTAAGCGCTTCCGGGTCTAAGTCAATTTCGTCAAGAGACACGGTAGGCAGTCCGAGTTCACGGGAGAGAAATTCCAGCAAATCATCTTCTTCCATGATGTCCAGTGACACCAGGGCGCTCGATACTTTGCCTCCCCGTTGACGTTGGAGTTCAACAGCTCTGTGAAGCTGAGCATCATTAATGACGCCAGCCTTCAGAAGCATTTCGCCGATTCGATCTTTCACGGTGACACCAAAATCCTGACTTTTCATGTCAAAGTAAATACTACCGCTTTCACATCACAATATCAAAAAATTTCTTCTTGTTATTTCTCCATGCCTGCGAGATAATTTTTATTTGTTAATCTTGGCCTTATAAGGAGATATCACGTGCCGTCAACCGTTTACATGGCGGATTTGTCCGCAGACAGGAACAAGAGTGTCGCTGCAAAGGTGTCCGACCTGTTCGATTTGCTCGAACCGAGCAAGCATTTCTCTCCCAGAGATCTGGTGGCGATAAAACTCCATTTTGGAGAGGCAGGGAACACAGCACATATAAGGCCCCAGTTTGTCCGTCGAGTGGTGGACCGCCTGATCTGTCTTCAAACCAAGCCCTTTCTGACAGACACAAATACGCTTTACGTGGGGTCTCGAACCGAGGCTTTCTCGCATTTGACTACGGCGTTTGACAACGGTTTTACAAGGGAAATCACAGGCGCTCCTGTCATAATAGCTGACGGCCTGCGGGGCAACAACAGCATCAAGGCGCGCGTGGACGGCAAACACGTGAAAGAAGCTCATATAGCGGCAGACATACACAACGCCGATGGGCTGGTAGTGGTAAGTCATTTCAAGGGGCACGAACTGGCCGGTTTCGGCGGAGCACTCAAGAATGTCGGCATGGGGTGTGCTTCTCGCGAAGGGAAACTGGAACAACACTCCAACATTTCGCCCAAGGTATCCAAAAAAAAGTGTATCGGGTGCGGAGAATGCACTGTCTGGTGCAGAGGAGGAGCAATAGAACTCCAAGGCGAAAAACGGGCCAAGAAGGCTGTCATAAACCCTGAGAACTGCGTCGGTTGCGCCGAGTGTATACTCGCATGCCGTCAGGGGGCCATCCTCGTTCAATGGAACGAATCAATACCGGTATTCATGGAAAAAATGGTCGAGTATGCGGCCGCAGTACTCAACCACAAAAAAAGCAAATCACTGTTCATGACCTTTATTACGGACGTCTCCCCCCTATGCGACTGCTATCCATTCTCCGACAGGCCCATAGTGCCGAGCCTGGGCATTCTGGCCTCCCTCGACCCGGTTGCCATCGACGCAGCCGCTGCCGACCTTGTGAACGCGTCCCCCGGCAATCCCGTGTCGCAACTCAAGAGGGCCATGTCAGAGGGCGAAGACAAATTTCGTGCACTCTTCCCCAATATCGATTGGACTCATCAACTTAACTACGCAGAAGGTCTTGGCATGGGGAAAAGAGAATACGTTCTCGTGGATCTAGGCGGCACAACAGCCGTAAAACCGGAAGTGACGTAAGGGGAGCTTGACATTAGGCGATATTTTATGATAAAAAGCTTGTTGTAACTAGATGTTGCAGCAACACTTAATATAGTAGCATCATGAAATATTGCCAATATGTTGGTACTGCAATAATAATATTATGTCTGTTCGGCTGCGGCGCCAAGGTTGCTACCGTCAAGAATGACTCCAAGCAGAACGTCATCCGCGCATCCAAGAATGAACTCGGACGCTCCTTCACAGTCAGAGGCAAAACCTACACTCCATTGAAGATCGTTTCCAACGGCCATTTCCAAAAGGGGATCGCTTCCTGGTACGGACCAGGCTTCCACGGGAGGAAAACCTCATCCGGTGAAATTTACGACATGCATGCTCTTACGGCTGCTCACAATATTCTGCCTCTGAATACGCTGGTAAGGGTTACCAACCTGAGCAACAACAAGGACGTTGTCGTCCGGGTGAACGATCGTGGTCCTTTCGTGGATGACCGTGTTATCGATCTTTCCTTCAATGCTGCTCAGCAGCTTGGAATGGTCGGTCCAGGCATAACCCCCGTCCGGGTATCTGTAATCGGCACGAAAGATTCCACTAAAGCCATGATACTTGCGGCCACAGATACCAAGCCTCACGGCAATGGATCCCCAAATCCTTTCTTCGCTCAGGCTCGCCCCAGACTGCTTGCCCTCTTTCCGTAATCGGCGTAAAACCTTTCCGAGAAGCCTACAATGCTTGCGACGGGAGACACCAAGCCCCCATGCGGATTACTGTGATAGGAGGAGGCCTTGCAGGATGCGAAGCTGCATGGCAGTTGGCTGCTCGAGGAGTACACGTCCGCCTCATAGAGATGAAACCGAAGCACTATTCTCCCGCGCACAGCGCTCCGGATCTCGGAGAACTGGTATGTTCCAACTCTCTGAGGTCTTCTTCCATAGAATCTGCAGCAGGCCTCCTGAAGGCAGAATTAAGGATCTTGGATTCCCTCATTATGGAAGCGGCCGACGCCACTGCGGTACCGGCGGGAAGGGCCCTGGCTGTTGACCGAACGCTTTTCTCGAGATTCATTACGGAAAGGATTATCGCCAGTCCTCTCATAAGTCTCGAACGTGAAGAGATAACGTCTGTGCCGGCCTCAACGGAAGGCCCGGTGATTGTGGCTACGGGACCACTCACTTCTGAAAGACTTGCCGCGGACATAGCCCGGATTCTCGGGGCTGACGGCCTTTACTTCTACGATGCAATAGCACCCATTGTTACAGCAGACTCTTTGCACATGAGGAAACTGTTCCGGGCTTCAAGATACGGTGAGGACGAGGGAGACTATCTGAATGCGCCTATGGACGAACCCATGTACAGGTCATTCGTCTCTGAAATAGTGAAGGCCGGTAAAGTTGAGCCGTACCCTTTTGAAAACATCCCCCACTTTGAAGGCTGCCTGCCCGTGGAAGAACTTGCCCGCCGCGGTCCCGACACCCTTGCGTTTGGTCCCATGAAACCGGTTGGCTTGATTGACCCGTCCATTGGCAAGCGGCCCTTCGCTGTAGTTCAACTCAGAGCGGAAAACAGGCAAAGAACACTCTACAACCTGGTTGGGTTTCAAACCAAGATGACCTATCCGGAACAGGAACGAGTCTTCCGCATGATCCCCGGCCTTGAAAATGCCGTGTTCGCCCGTCTTGGCTCCATTCACCGGAACACGTACATTGACGCTCCACGGCTTCTGGACAGGTTCTCTTCAGCCGTTGCACATCCTCACGTCTTCTTCGCTGGACAGATTACCGGCGTGGAGGGGTACATCGAGTCCACTGCATCAGGTTTAGCCGTGGGGCTAATGGCAGGGCTGCCGTCAATGGGTGTGACTCCTGATCTCCCCTCAACAGCTACGGCCCTTGGCGGACTCTTGAGGCATACGCAATCCCAGGGATCGAGACGCTACGAACCGATGAACGTGAACTTTGGATTGATAGACGCTCCGCCGTCAGGAACTCCAAAGAAACGAAAAAGAGAGATCATGGTTAATAGGTCCTTGGAGGCTATTCAGGAGTGGAAGGAAAACATGAAAACGTTGTGGGAGAGGGTAGGGGGGCCTTAAGTACGGTTTATACCGATTCGCCTCGAAGCAGTTAACACGGTGTGAAGAATCACACTCAGTACCAAAAACGAAGAGAGCTTCTTTACCATGCTCACAATGACAGGCAAGGGGTTCTGATAGTAGTGGCGCAGGCGTCCCTGCCTGCGATTGACGGCGGTTGCAAGATAATGACGAAGAGTTTCCTGAAGGCGACCGAGCGTAGCCCCGCACTTCATTGCGGGGCAATGAGGGTCAGGAATGATTTGAAGTCCTATAGGGACGATTGATGCCGATTCGCGGATTGACAATAGATAGTGCGTGAGACGACATGGTCCGTTGGTGGGAAGCGTCTCTGCCGGCAGGTACTAATTTCTTCAGTTTAGAACACGACGTTAAAATTGAAACCGATAGTCGCCATGCTCTTGAGCGTGTAAAAATCGTAGGGAAAGGTTTCGTACGGCGCATCGTCAGTGGGAGCCGGTCGAGTTCCTGTCGTTTCTCCTCGAAGCTCCTCGTATGTGTATCGTGCAAATAGCCCCAACCAGATGCTGGGGGTAATGTTCACCGTGCCCTCGGTCTGGAATTCGATGAATCCTCCCTTGTTCCACGTGCCGTCGAGCTTCATGTAAGAGCCATTGTCGCGAGCTTTCATGGAAATCTTCTTGGTCATAAAAGGCGAGCCCAGTACCTCAAAGCGGGCTTTCCACCACGGAAAAAACATTGCGGTCTGGAGGCCCAAAAACGGGCTTTGGGATAGAAATGTGTTGCGCAGGTATGAATCGGGTCCTTGATCGGCCCCCACACTGTACGTCCACGTCTCGTACCGGTACCCTCCAACGATGCTCCAGCGGTAACCACCCTCGGAACTCAGATGATAAAGACCTGCAGCCTCCCACGAGCGGAATGAGGGCTTGATGAGGTTCGAAAGCTCCTGCGAACTTCTTGTTACTGACGTTTCATCGTTCAGATCCCCGTAGGTCTTGGACGGGGCTGGCCCACTGACTAGAGTTATCGCAGTCTTATCTTCGAGCACGCTCACGGATCCGACCAACCGTCCTGATACAGACGGAAACGGGGTGATCTCGACTGTTCCCTCGAGCACAGGGAGGCTCGGACCAAATTCAATCCGAAAACGATCAATGGGGTCGGGGTCTCGACCCACCCAAGTAGTACCAAACAGATTAGTGTACCCTATACGGCCGTAATTCGAATCTATATATTCCTTCCCCAGTGTTTGCCGACCCAGCAGGTATTCGATTCGGAACGACGAGTCCACGGCAATGTTCCACGGGATTATCTGAGCGCATAAAGGGGTTGCTGTACACGTCATGACAAAAAATAATGCCGCTATCCTTGTGCAGGCTCGCATGAGAACCCCATCCCCTGAGTTTGTCGAATAGAGAGAAAGGCACATCATTATAATCCCAATTTCAATCAAAATGGAATTGAAATTTCACGCGTTGAAGGAATTGAAAAGACATTCGTTTCCGTCTAGGATGGACGGCGCTGCAACGACGCCGATTTCCGAATCAGCGATCAGAGAGGTAACAGGCTGCAAAGATTATGGAACTTCCCGAACGCAAAATCTACACGGTATCAGAACTCACCGCCGCCATCCGCGAGGTGGTAGAGGATGAATTTCCTTCCGTGTGGGTGCAGGGGGAGATTTCCAACTTTAAAGCCGCGCCGTCGGGTCATCTATACTTTACCCTCAAGGATGATTCCTCCCAGATCCGCTGCGTCATGTTCAAGATTCAAAGCCGGTTCCTGAAGTTCAGACCAGGGGATGGCCTGGAAATAATCGCCTGGGGCAAATTAAGTGTGTATAGCCCGAGAGGCGAATACCAGTTAATCGTTGATACAATGGAGCCGATGGGCTTGGGCGGTTTGATGCTCGCATTTGAGCAACTAAAAAAGCGGCTCCAGGCAGAAGGGCTGTTTGATCCAAGCCGGAAAAAAACGTTGCCTCCATTGCCTAAACGGGTCGGTCTGGTAACTTCGGCCAGGGGAGCCGCAGTGCGGGACATGATCCGCATCATAACGCGCCGTTTTCCAGGGATGGACATTCTTGTCAGTCCCACATCGGTTCAGGGTGACAAAGCTCCGGACGAGATTGTGACTGCTCTTGAAAGGCTGTGCAGGGCAGGGGACGTGGATGTCGTCATAATAGGCCGTGGTGGAGGCTCTGTCGAAGACCTGTGGGCCTTTAACGACGAGCGGGTTGTCCGGGCGGTGGCAAACTGTCCTATGCCCATAGTAAGTGCGGTAGGGCATGAGACCGATTTCACGCTCAGTGATTTCGCCGCTGACCTGCGGGCGTCCACACCATCCGCCGCGGCTGAATTGGTCGTGCCGGACAAGGACGAACTTGCCTCAGGCATTGCTCACCTGAACGCACGCGTGAAGAACTCCATGTTTCACGCACTTAGGCGGTGTAATGAAGCTCTCAATGAGACGCTCAAACGGCTGTACGACCCACGGCGTCAGATTCAGGAGCGCAGACAGAACCTGGACGATCTCACCATTCGTATGAACCGGGCCGTAGATCGAACATTGGCCGCTCTTAAGCGGGAAACAGAGGCTACAGTTGCGAGACTCAGGCCTGATCACCTTCTCAAGGCGGTTGAGCTTTGCAAGACAGACTGCCGGACTTTGAGCGCCGGGCTTGAGAGGTTCGTGCTCAATGCTCTAAAGGAAGCCGAGATGACTGTGAAGAACCTCTCGTCGCAACTGGATGCATTAAGTCCCCTCGCGGTCCTCTCAAGAGGATACTCAATCTCCACGCGGTCGGATTCGGGAAGCGTGATTACCGATGCCTCGTCCGTAAAAAAAGGGGACGATGTGCGGGTTCGGCTCCACCGGGGAGAGGTATCCTGCCGTGTAACGGGGAGCAAGACGATGGATGAAACTGTTTAAACAGGTTCGGAGATGGCAGCCAAAATTCCGGGGTGACGAGAAAGCTGACATGAAAGACGGAATAAATGGAAAAGAAATACACTCTTTCCTGGATATGGTGACAAAGAAGGCCGGGGGAAAGCTCCTGTCATATTTTCAAGGAAAGTTCAGGATAGACAGAAAAGATACTTCCGTCGGCGGCATTGATATCGTCACCGATGCGGATCGCGCCTCTGAGGAAATCATACTTGAGGCCATCGGTAGAGAATTTCCCAGTCATGACATTTTGACTGAAGAGACTGTGACTGAAATGTCCGGTTCCAGTTGGTTGTGGCTGGTTGATCCCCTTGACGGAACGGTGAATTTTGCCCACGGATTTCCGCACTTCTGCATATCCATAGCGCTGATGCACAAGGAGATTCTTCTGGCAGGTATTGTATATGACCCTCTGAGGCGGGAAACGTTTTTTACAATGCGCGGGAGCGGGGCGTACTTAAATGGCAAGCCTGCTCAGGTATCCCGAGCTGATCGTCTTGGAGTCAGCATCATTGCCACGGGCTTTCCTTACGACAGGGCCTATTCTGCAGAGAACAACGTGGCAGAATTCACTCGTGTGGTGACCAGAGTTCAAGGTATACGGCGAGCGGGCTCCGCAGCTCTGGATCTGGCTTATGTTTCCTACGGGAGGATGGATGGGTTCTGGGAGCTTAAACTCAAGCCCTGGGACCAGGCCGCGGGTATGCTGCTGGTGGAAGAGGCGGGAGGTAGAGTGACGGACCGGACAGGCAATGCTGCCGATGTCTATTCCGTGAGTGTCGTGGCGACCAACGGCATCATTCACGAGGAATTGCTGGCGGCGATCGAGGGAAATCTTTTTATTCGACCCATCCAGGGTCGGTCTTGATCGTTCGAAAAAGAACCCGGCCCTCAGGGGGCCGAACAATAATAAAGGCTACGTCTGGTGCAACCGGTGATCAATTTTGTCGCCGCTTCCGACCATCGAAATTAATGTCTTTTAGCCAGTACACCAACGAAAAACCGAAAAAAATAGAACATCGAGTCCTGAGGTCGCAGTCCCACGGTGCCCATCAAGTGCTTCAACTCGTCACATGCAAAAGTTTCTCCGATCCATGTCCCTGCGGATGTGTCTCTTATCCAGCGTTGAAAGCCGAGGGGACCATAGAGATTGGGTACGCCGACAAAAACTCTCCCGCCCCGTCTCGTGACTCTGTGCATTTCTTCGAGTGCAGGCTCCGGATTGTCTAAGTGCTCGATAGTGCTGCTGTTCCATGCGAGATCCATGCTTTCGCTCCTGAACGGGAGATTGCTGAGATCAGCCACCACCAGGCAGAGCCCACTGTCCCGTCGACGAGCCTCGAGAAGCGCTTCCAGATCAATGTCAATTGCAACACTGAGCCCGATACAGGCCTCTTGGGAAATGATGGACGAGGCGTATGCAGGGCCTGATCCTGCCTCAAGGACCACGCAGTTTTCGCCTTCGGTGCCGCACGCGATAATGTATCGAACGAGCTTCCTGTTGAGATGCCGGCGCATCAGATCATAAAAGCCGTAAACCAGAGTTCCGGGCGATCCCAGTTGCCAGGCCTTTGAACTCATGCGCCGGTCACCTTTCCCGCCACAGCCATGATTGAACTGCCAAAAGGCAAATCAGTCTTCCTCAGAAGCAGATTCTCAAGGCTTACCAGTTGATACAAAAAATTATTCAACGCTGGATGCAACGGCCGAAGTTCCGAACGTGGAGACTCGGTTTTCCGACTTTGTAAAAGGGGAAGAGCGATTCGATAGGCAGCCACAACGGGAAGGAGTGATGCGAACAGATGCGTGACACGCAACACTCTGACTTGGTGACCGTTCAAGAGCGACTTGACTCGGCTTCTGGTGTAGCGTCGGGAAGCTCGAACGGCCCGGTGGTGTTCTTCGGACAGCAGCCAATCGTATGCCGGCACTACAAGGATGAGGTAACCAGAGGGTTTCAACACCCTGACCAGTTCCGAGAGAGCCTTGGTTTCGTCCACACCTTCACATTCGAGCACATCCACCGACATTACAGCGTCAAAGGTGTTTGAAGAATAAGGAATATCGTTGGTCGAGGCGCAGCAGACCCGGCTCAAACCCTTCCGAGGCCAAAAAGGCGCCGCGTTCGAAGAGACGTCGAAGCCGAATGCCTGTGAAGTAATCATCTTTCCCACGTTGACCAGATTTTGGCCTGTTCCACATCCTGCATCGAGGATTGTGCTTTCTTCAGTCAACTTGAGGCCGCGCAAGATGTCAACAAGTATTGAGTGAAGACCTTTGTACCACCAGTACGAAGTTTCAAATTCGAACATGGTGGCATATTCGTGAGGTTCCAAAGCGATCAGTCCTACACGGGAAAATTAAACGTATCCAGAGCAGCGGGATCAAACCTGTGGGATTTCAACATTACGAAATCGGACTCTTCTTGGAATGTGATTGCATGGGCCTCGTCTGTTCTCAGGACAACGCCATGCCCGCTATTCAACGAGAACTCGTCCCGTTGGCCCGTGACCACGTGGACTGTTCTGATATGAGCCGAGCCACTCGTAAGATACAAGAACACCAGCGTGTCCTTATGGTAATGGTTGCCGATCACGCTTAGAGGTTTCATACGGCCGCAGATGAGCGCCTCCCAGGTTCCGTCATTCAAGACTTCCCTGAACAGACCTCTATCGTCATTTCGTTCGAAGGTAGGTTCCAAAATTTGGTGAGTCATCAGTCGATCCTGCGCACGCGAGCTGTAAATATCCGAATAACATACTGCATGCCGGTCTTGAAAAACTTTAGTACGCTCGGAGCTGATTTAGACACACCTTTTGCCCTATCGCGAAAAACATAAGGAATCTCCACAACAGTGAGCCCCTTTTTGCGACAGGTGTAGAGAAACTCCATAAAATAAGCGCCGTATCCCGTAGGGATAATGGAAACCTTATCGAAGACGGTGCGTCTGAGCACTACAAAACCACTGTCGTAGTCCTTGATGCCGTACCCCAGCACCATGCCGGCTAAACCGTTGATCAATCGGCTAGATAATACGCGAAGCCAGGTTCGGTCGTCCAAGCCTCCAGGAGCATATCTGGACCCAACAACTATATCATATTCCTTAAGTTTATCAATCATCAGCGGCAGCATGGAAGGCGGCATGCACATGTCGGCATCCATCCAGCCCACTATTTCTCCGCGAGATTCTATGATTCCTCGATTAAACGCAGATGCCAACCCGCGGGTGGCAACCCTCCGGATGAGGACTACACGAGGATCATTCAAGTTTTCGACCAGTTTCCAGGTGTTGTCAATGGAATCGTCATCAACCACTATGATCTCTACTGGGTCTTTGACGTGCTCGAATATACTTTGAATAGTGTCCAGAATGTTCTCGCGCTCGTTATACGTAGCAAGCACAATAGAGACCCGAGGATCTCCTTCCACAACATCACCTCCGAAAAGTGTTAATCCCGCATGGCAGGCGAAACAAGTCTGGAAAAGTTTTCAGGCCCCGCATTCGAGCAGCCTGGATACCACCTGTTCAATCTGAAGCCGAGTCAGCCCTAAACCGGACGGCAGGTAAAGCCCCCTGTTCCACAAGTCAACAGATACAGGATAGGATCCTGAAATATCAGGGAATCGCGGATCTGATCCCCTGAATACCGGCTGCAGGGACATGGGACAAAAAAAGGACCTGGTGTCAACTCCCTTACTTGTCAAGGTGCGCATCAATTCTTCCTTCTTTAGCCCGAAACCATCGTGGATCAGTATGCCATACATCCAGTACACATTTTTAGCCCACGGTTTTTCCACAGGCAGAGTGATGTCCCGCTGATCTGCCAGCAGTTCATTGTAAGTTGTGCCTATCCACCTCTTGCGCTCGACCTTTTCCGGCACCATCTCGGCTTGGGCAAGTCCTATGGCAGCTTGAATGTTCGTCATGCGATAATTGAATCCCATTACCTGGTGAACAAAGCGAGGTTCCCCGAAGCCTTGATTTCGCAACAATCGAAGTCTTGCAGCTATTTCCTCGTCGCGACAGAGCACCATGCCTCCTTCACCTGTGGTTAGTATCTTGTTGCCGTAAAAACTAAAGCACGAGGCATCAGAAAACGCGCCGACTTTTGTTCCGTTAATTTCCGCTCCGTGAGCTTCGGCACAGTCTTCCAAGACGTACAAGCCGTGCCGCTTCGCGATAGCGCAAATAGACTCCATATCACAAGGATGGCCATACATGTGTACGGCCATTATGGCCTTTGTCCGAGGTGTAATTTTTTCTTCTATAAGGTTGGCGTCTAGGCACCATGTATCAGAATCCACATCCACCAGGACCGGCTTTGCGCCTGTAAGGATGACAGTGTTCGCAGACACGATAAGCGTGAAGTCCGGAATGATTACCTCGTCTCCAGGCCCGATACCAAGGGCCACGAGCGCCAAATGAATTGCCGTTGTACCGCTACTGCAAGCCACGCCATACTTAACCCCACAGTACTGGCTGAATTTCTCTTCAAAAAGTGTTATGTACTTGCCGGCAGAGGATATCCAATTGGTCTCCATACAGTCCATTACGTACTTTGCCTCCCGGCCGTCAAGCAAGGGTTCGCAAACAGGTATCATTTCTCGTCCTCCAAGACACAGACGTGGATCAAGCGAAGCTCAAGACTGTCAAACTCATTTCCATTACACCCATGAGGGTTTCAGGTCAACAAAATCAAGAAAATCCAATGAGGCTAATGCAATTTATTGGAGGGTAAGGTTACGAATTATCCTCACTTTGCCTGCGATCCTCCTCAATACTCAATAAGCTGTGGACGAATGTATCGAATCAAACGCAACGTGCCTTGCCTTAATGCCCATATATGCAATTAAACAATGGTAGTATGCCTTGAATAGATCCTGTCTAACCATGATTAATAGGTATTATTAGGGTGTTGGTGAATATGATGACCGGACTAAGCAACATGACAAATATTTTGCGTTAATTGGCCGCCCATGTTATGTTAGCGATTGTATTTGCCTGAAATTGATAATGTGAAGCTTTTTTTGTAGACCGGCGCGCTGTGGTCGCCCGCAAGAAACCTGGAGGAGCACATGATGAAGAAAGAGGCTCGTTTGCAAGCCGAAAAAATGTTCTTGAACGCCAAGGGCAAAATTACCAATCGGGAAATAGCTAAAACGCTGAATGTGAATGCACTTACTGTGGGGCGATGGAAGAGGGAAGAAGAATGGGACTCGATTCTCAAGGCAAGAGAACAAGCAGCGATCAAGGAAGACAGGGCAGGTTCAGTCAGAAAAAAGGATGCTCGTGATAAAGCGGTCAGGCTATACATGGACGCTGGGGGCAACATAACAAATAAGGAACTCGCAATCAAAGTGGGCGTAAGCCCCGCGACCATAAGCAAGTGGAAGGAAGTGGACGCCTGGATAAGTAATATTCAGCTTCAGCCGTTGACGGTTCAAGAATCTCCAGTGGCCCAGGAGGAGCCGGGATTTGATCTCAATGAGATGACGTCGCCCGAACAAATTATCCGGATCAACAAAAAAATAGACGTTTTTCTTGCGAGGGAACATCTTCTGGCAAGTGAGATTTTAGATCTGGCTGACGCCAAGAGTGCTCTTCTGGAATCAGTGGAGACCTATCTCGCTATAGTTCGAGATCTGACAGCAATGAAACTTTCCCGCTGAGTGACATTCCCGTCCTGTTGACGAAACGGCCAAACCATAAGCGTCGCGAATTCAATTTTGCCGCAGCACCATCGCACCGGTGAACGCAGTTACTTATGGTGAGTACGGAGGCGGCGCAAAATGAGCGTTGGCCTTCAAAACTTGACACCGGATAGCCGACTTGGTAAGAATTAGCAGCCTTGGTCCCATCGTCTAGAGGCCTAGGACACCGCCCTCTCACGGCGGAGACACCGGTTCGAAACCGGTTGGGACTGCCAATAACAACAGCTAGTTAAGTTTTTGTTGCGTAACTCCTCAAAAACTACGGGTAAGGAGACTCCTCCACCCAGTGTATTGACGATTGGATAGGGTCTTTATGACTGTTTTCTTGGCAGTGGTCAACTGTTACTCCTTGAAGCAACTGTGAGTGGAAACTAAATTTCTGTGTGTCACCTCAAAAAAGAACGCGACAAGAGGAAGGAAATATGCTTTACAGGGGGCATGAAAACCACCCCAAAGATTCCCGTGTTCCAGCCACATAATACGCACTACCGCCGGGAGCGAGTGCAAAAGCAGAATAAACTTTCTGGGAATGCTGCGTGCGGGCAACAAGGATTATGTGCTCAACCCCACCGCCCGATTTGACCCACCTCCTCGCCAAGGGAACCAGCGGGACTCAATCCTTAACTATTCTCGGAATCTCCCCTGAGTTATTGAGGAGTCACGGAAAGCTTGTTGTGGATCGGTATAACGGACACAACAAGGTTCCTTGTGCGATTCAATACTGTTATGCCCATCTACTGAGGGACGTGGAGGACCTGGAAAAGGAGTTCCCTGATAATGGAGAAGTTTCCACGTTTACGGCTGTAGTCATTCCTTTGCT
>Ga0247841_10002540_pt1 | contig 36082 bp, 29 predicted proteins | sample LaCruzMarch2015__2_FD_192410 | JGI IMG/M metagenome (GOLD analysis project Ga0247841, IMG submission 192410) | Freshwater microbial communities from meromictic Lake La Cruz, Castile-La Mancha, Spain - LaCruzMarch2015_18m | ecosystem: Environmental > Aquatic > Freshwater > Lake | place: Spain... | reverse complement strand
GTTTCATACATCGATGATTGAATCATCGATGATGGTAAATGATCGTATGCCTGAATACTGTGTAGAACGCTGTGGTAAGATACTGAATCGGTATAAGAAAGCCCTCAATGGAGCCAAGGTATTGGTTTTAGGAGTGGCTTATAAACAAGACATTGAAGATTTTAGAGAAAGTCCAGCCATTCGAGTCATTGATGAATTGATTAAGGAACAAGCCAACGTTTCATATTATGATCCGTATGTGGCTGAATATTCTGAACATGGAAAAGTCATGCATAGTGAAAAAGCCTTGACGATTGAACTCATCAAGAGTGCTGACTTGGTTGTGATTACAACCGCTCATACCAATGTGGATTATGACTTGGTTCAAAAGCATGCGAAGTTTATCTTTGATACTAAGAATGTGATGAAGAATATTGTTGCTAGAGACAATATCGAATTACTTTAGGAGGCCTAAAGTGACCTTAAAATATGCCTTAATCGGGTGTGGAAGAATCTCACCCAATCATATTGCTTCTGCCTTAGAGCGTAAACTCAATATCGTTGCCATTTGCGATATTGTTTCCTCTCGAATGGATGATACAGCTATACAATTTAAACTACCTGATAGTGTTAAAAAATACACCGATTATAAAGAGATGATCATTAATGAAAAACCAGACTTAGTTGCGATCTGTACTGAGAGTGGTAAACATGGACAAATCGCTTTAGAATGTCTTGATTTAGGATGTCATCTTATCATTGAAAAACCGATTACTTTATCGCTTGAGGAAGTCGATAAAATCATCATCAAAGCCAAACAAAAGAAACTGGTTGTTAGTGTATGTCATCAAAACCGCTTTAATAAATCCATCGTTAAGATTCGTGAAGCCGTTGAAGCCAATCGCTTTGGGAAGATCTTACATGGCGCTGCTCATATTCGTTGGCGTCGTGATGAAAACTATTATACACAGGCACCTTGGCGTGGAACATGGGAACAAGATGGTGGTGCTTTGATGAATCAATGCATTCATAATATTGATCTTCTAAGATGGATGATGGGAGATGAGATTGAGGAAGTCTTTGGAATGACCGATAAGCTTAACCATGATTTCATTGAAGCTGAAGACTTAGGTCTCGCTTTGATTAAATTTAGTAATGGAAGTTATGGCTTAATTGAAGGTAGTACCAATATTTATCCTAGAAATCTAGAAGAAACCCTCTATATATTTGGATCGCAAGGAACCATTAAAGCCGGTGGTAAATCGGTTAATATGATTGAAGAATGGAGCTTTGCGGATAAACTGGATAATCCTGAAGAGATTAAATCGATTTATCATGAAGATCCACCCAATGTCTATGGCTTTGGGCATAGTCCGCTCTATCAGAATGTGATTGATGCGATAACCTTAAAGCAGACACCTTATGTGACTGCATTAGATGGCCGTAATGCCTTGGAGTTGGTCTTAGCCATCTATCAATCCTCTGCCACAGGTAAGTCGGTTAAACTACCGCTAAAGCGTGGAAGCACGATGGATTATGTTGGGAGATTTAAATAATGAAGTACTTTGTCCATCAGAGTTCCTTTATCGATGAAGATGTCACTATTGGTGATAACACTAAGATATGGCACTTTTGTCATGTTCAAAAAGGGGCTGTGATTGGGAAAGATTGTTCACTTGGACAAAATGTGAATATTGCCAATCATGTTAAAGTGGGCAATGGAGTTAAGATTCAAAACAATGTATCAGTTTATGAAGGGGTTGAATTGATGGATTATGTCTTCTGTGGACCATCTATGGTCTTTACCAATGATCTTACTCCTCGTAGTAAGTTTCCAAAAGGCTCTGAAGCTTATAAGAAAACCTTGGTTAAAACAGGAGCTACGATTGGAGCCAATGCAACCATTGTTTGCGGACATACGATTGGTGAATGGGCTATGATTGCGGCTGGATCGGTTGTGACTAAGGATGTCTTAGACCATGCCTTAATGGTTGGAGTACCTGCACGACATAAAGGCTGGGCTTGTACCTGTGGTGAGATTCTAGATGAATCACTAAAATGCACGGTATGTCAGCGTGAATTTAGTCAAAGTGAAACAGGACTAATCGAGAAATAAAGAGGTGAATGATGGAATTCAGAGATTTAAAAGCGCAGTACTTAAAATATAAGTTAGAAATAGATCAAGCCATTCAAGATGTATTATTGGAAGGGCATTTTATTGGTGGTAAACAAGTGGGTCAATTAGAAGATCGTTTGGCTCAATATTGTGGTGTTAAACACTGTATCTCATGTGCCAATGGAACGGAAGCCATGACCATCTTAATGATGGCTTGGGGTATTAAAGAAACGGATGCCATCTTCATTCCTGATTTTACGTTCTTCTCAACCGGAGAGATTGTTTCATTTAGAAATGCAACCCCGGTATTTGTCGATGTAGACTCAAGAACATTCAATTTGGATCCAGTGGCCTTAGAAAAACAGATTCAATGCGTCTTAAAAGAAGGTCGCTTGACACCTAAAGTTATTATTCCAGTCGATCTATTTGGTTTACCAGCGAATCATGCTGAAATCCAAAAGATCGCTGATAAGTATCATATGTTGGTATTAGAAGATGGAGCTCAAGGATTTGGCGGAAGCATTAATCAAAAACTTGCCTGTTCTTTTGGAGATGCCGCTACGACTTCCTTTTTCCCAGCCAAACCTTTGGGTGCGTATGGGGATGGTGGGGCCATCTTTACCAATGATGATGATCTAGCTCATCTACTCAAATCTCTGAAGGTACATGGTAAGGGTAGTGATAAGTATGACAATGTTAGAATTGGACTTAACTCACGCTTAGATACGATTCAAGCAGCCATTTTAAATGTAAAACTAGATGCACTAATTAAGCATGAATTAGTAGATATCAACCAAGTGTATACTTGGTATACCCAAGAGTTAAAAGACATCGTAGAAACACCTTATATTCCTGAAGGATACTATTCTAGCTTTGCTCAATATACGATTAAGCTAAAAGATAAGCATCATCGTGAACTCATTCAAAAAGCTCTAGCTTTAAAAGATATTCCAAGTTTGGTTTATTATTCTAAAGCCATGCATAGTCAAGGGGCCTTTGCTTATCTAAAACCCAATAATTCTGATTATCCTGTAACCAATCTTTTGGTTGATACGGTCTTATCTTTACCTATGCATCCTTATATGAGTCAAGAGGATGTTTTAAGTGTGTGTGCCATTATTAAAGCAACGCTTAAAACGGTGATTTAGAAATCCATGGCCATCAAGATATGTCATTTAAGTAGCGTTCATCAACGCAATGATATTCGTATTTTTGAAAAGGAATGTGCTTCCTTGGTTTTAGCTGGATATACTGTCTATTTGGTTGTCAACGACCAAAAGCCAGAGGAACTCAATCGAGGGGTTCATATTGTCTCAACTGGATTTAAAGCTCAATCGAGAAAGCATAGAATGCTTCAAGGTCCGAAAGCTGTCTATTTAAAAGCCTTAGAGATTGATGCCCAAGTCTATCATATCCATGATCCTGAATTACTATCGATTGCGACAAAGTTAGTTAAAAGAGGTAAATTAGTTATCTATGATACACATGAAGATGTGCCTCGTCAAATTCTAAGTAAACCCTATATTCCATTAATATTGCGTCAGATTATATCCTACTTCTTTGAAATATATGAGAATACTAAAATTAAAAAGCTTAGTGCGATTATTACTCCCACGCCACATATTCAAGAACGCTTTATGAAAATTCATCCCAATGTGGTGATGGTTTGTAATTTCCCCATACTAAGTGAGTTTGATCAAAGTAATCACCAAGAATTTAAGAAAGAATATATTACTTATGTAGGGGCATTAACTAGAACCCGTGGCTTATATGAAATGGCTGAAGCACTAGAACCCTTACCATATAAATTGATACTCGCTGGTAAATTTGAAAGTGATGCGATTCAAATGGATATCCTAAGTAAATATCCCAATATCGATTATCGTGGATATTTAAATCGAGTACAGATTGTTGATATCTTAGATCGAAGTGCCGTAGGTTTACTCATCCTACATAATTATCCCAACAATGTGGATTCTTACCCCAATAAACTATTTGAATATATGGCAGCTAAAGTACCAGTCATTGCGAGTGATTTCCCTTTATGGAGAGGAATCATCGATCAAGTTAAATGTGGTATCTGTGTCAATCCTGAAAGTCCTGATGAGATCAGACAAGCCATTGATTATATCTTACAGAATCCTCAAGAAGCCAAGGCTATGGGTGAAAATGGTAAAGCAGCTGTCCAGAGTCTATATAATTGGAAGGCTCAAGAGAAAGCCTTATATACCCTCTACGAACACCTATTAAGTAAGGAAAACCAATGAAGAAGGTTTGGATTATCAGTCAACATAATATGCCTCCGGCTTATGGTCATCTCAATCGGCACTTTTATCTAGGCCAATATTTAAAGCAAATGGGCTATGAACCCAGTGTATTTGTGGGTAGTTTTCTACACAATACCAATCATCAAATGATCAATGATCATAGCTTATTACTAAAGTATGAACCTTGTTCATTTGATTATTACTTTGTCTCTACATGTGATTACTCTAAGAGTAAAATAAAACGATTATACGCGATGCTTCAATTCTATTTTAAGATGTTTAAAGTCAGTAAGAAGCTTCCTAAACCTGAAGTGGTGATTGGATCATCCCCACATTTATTATCAGCCTTAGCAGCCATTTTAATTGCGAGAAAACATAAGGCTCAGGCAATTGTAGAAATCCGTGATTTATGGCCAGAGAGTTTAAAAGAATATAAAGTTTTAAGCAATCCAATCATTTTAGGTGTTTTATATCAACTAGAGAAATGGATTTATAAACATGCGGATAAACTGATATTTACAATGGATGGTGGAGCAGAATATATCAAAGATAAGAAATGGGATACTGCTCAGGGTGGACCGATTAATCTAGCTAAAGTATTCAATTGTAATAATGGGGTTGATTTATCAACGTTTAATGAGAATCGTGATGCCTACAAGTATGCGGATGAAGATTTAGATAACTCGAATCTATTTAGAGTGATTTATACAGGATCAATTAGACATGTTAATAATATCCAGTCGATCGTCAATGTAGCCCAAATTATTCAAGAGCGCCAAGTTGATAAGCTCAAGTTTCTAATCTTTGGGGATGGCAATGAAAGAATAAAACTTGAAGAGTACTGCCAAAGTAATCAGATTAATAATATTAGCTTTAAAGGCTTTGTGGATAAGAAGTATATTCCATATATTTTAAGTCAATCTCATCTAAATATATTCCATTTTGAACCCAATAAATTAGCTAAATATGGTGCCAGTCTCAATAAGATGTTTGAGTATTTTGCGAGTGGTAAACCAACTCTGACAGACTGTGAGTTCAAAAACGATCTTCTAATCAAGTATCAATGTGGTAAAGTAATTGACCATGCAACAGAGCAACAATTAGCGGATGCGATTATTGAATTTGCTCAGATGCCACTAGATGAATATAAGGTTTATGGAGAGAATGCATTACGATTAGCCAAACTATTTGATTATCAAACTCTAACTATAAAATTAATCGACATCATTGAACAAGATATTGCCTAATAAATGTGATATCTAGCTTAAAACATAGGTTTATAGCCGATTTTATTGACACTTTAGATGAATAATAGTAAATTTAAATCAACGGGTTTAATGTAATTTAGATTTATGTTTAGTATTATTTTGCAGTTCTGTCATTTTTTTAGTTGCGATGCATAAATCCTCACCTAAACTCAAATCGAGAAGGGTTAAATAAATAGAGAGTATAGGGTTTAAAGGTAATTGAATTGCTAGATGATTGTTGATGAAGTGTATTAGAAAGGGGCATTAGGATGCACAAAATTGTTAAGATTACTGAGAGTATGGTTATTGTAGGAAATACTGAAGATAAGACCTTTATTAAAGTACCACTTGAGAATGCTTATGAGGGGATTACGGTTGATGAACTTGTGGACTTGTTTCAAGATGGTGAAGAATACTACATAACTAAAGCAGTTAAGTCGCATTCTACGCAAACTGAATCAAATGGACCTAAAGAACCTGGTAGTATCGATTTTAAAGCGATAGCTAAAAAGGGTAAAGATTTACTTTCTTCAGTTAAATCTAAATTAGCCAGTAATCAAACAAATACAGAAACAAGTGAATCTAGTTCAGAAGCTAGCGAAAATGCAAGCCCAATTAAATTTGATTCAAGCTGGTTTTCTAAACAAGCAACTAACCTGTTTTCTGGGTTTATAAGAGATATTAAAAACATCAATACTTGGTTAGGTGCAGGAGTATTCCTAGGAGTCCTATTGGTAATCAGTTTTATTATTTCAGCGATTGTTGATTCAGTTCAACCTTATATCAGTGGTTTCTTAGACTATATCGATATGAGTGCTTTTTCTATTAATCCAATTTTTATATTAGGAGAAATACTATTTGCAGGATTTAAGATGACAACGGTTGAAGTCTTTGGGTACTCAATAACAGCAGTCGTTGAAATGCCTTTGGTTATCATGTCCTTACTATCGATTTCACTTGGAATAGTAGCTGTTAAAATGTTCTTTAAATCACGTATTAAGAATTTATCCATCAATGGTTTATTGGGTAAAGTAGTATCATCCGTTGTCGTTGGAATCTTCGTATTTGCTCTAGTTTCACTCTTGTTTAAACAAAATCTGACTGGAGTTAAATTGGAAATCAATATAGTACCGATGCTTATCAAAGGTTTGTTTGTTTCCATCTTATTATCCATTACCCTGGTTTATGGATTGAATGTGCTTGGAAAAGATCAATTCAAACAGCTTACAAGCTATATTTTACGTCATTACTACGTATTGCTTGTCATTAGTTTTATTATCGCGTTATTGATCACATTGAAGGATGGATTCAATTTCGCCATAATCTTATTAGGCAATTATATGTTGTGGATTACTTTCGCTTTATTTGGCGGGCAGGTTAATAATGTTATTTCAGGTGTATCCAATCAGAATTTCCTAGAAGCAGTCATCAAGGGTAGTTCTATTTGGATTCTAATTGTTGGAGTATTATTGGCTTTCATTTTACTCATCGACTTAGATGATTTGAAACCGGTTTTCCCTAAGTTACCAAATTGGAACATCGCGTTGATATTCTCAGGAGTGTTCACAGTTCTAGTTACCTTGATTGCAATGTTGGCGAGCTTAAGTTTTGGCTTTGTTGGCACCGGATCATTTACTATTGCACTTTCATTAATAAGCTCATTTTATATGTTTGTAATTCTATTTGCGATTGGTTTTGTTCGCTTAGAATATTTAAACCAAATGCCTTGGGTTAAGCAAGTTAAGCAGGTTTATCACTCAATCACATTACAGAATAGTAAGGGAGTTAAATAATGAATATTATTATAAAAGCAAATGATAAAGAAGTTATAGTCGGTAATACAGAAGACAAGAAAGTTACTAAAGTTCCCATCGAGAATGCCTACGAAGGTGTTTGTGTAGGAGATAAAGTTGAACTTTATCAAGATTCCAATACTGCTTATATCACAAAAATCGAGTCTGCGCCAGTCGCTAAGCCAGTCAATCAGACTGTTAAAAATGAGTCGGTTACCGCTGAAACAGTGATACCAAAAACCCCGATAGTTGAAACGGTGGTGCCTGTAGTTGTGCAAGAGAATTTAAAAGTAAATGAAGAAACCAAAACTGATTCAACAGTTGTTGTTCAGGATCCTCAAGTTAACGTTGAAAAAGTACCTGAAGAATCAACAAAGCAAGTTATAGAGACAAAGAACTCTGAATCATCCAAAGGATTCAAATTATCTAAATATTTACTAAAGTCATCAATCATTGCGGTGGTCTTATTGTTAGCAATTGTAACGATACAGCATTTCATACTAACTAAAGTATACTTTGCGGTCATTATTAATCTAATGTATACTGGTTCAGTTGCAATTCTATTGATATACACACTCATTGTCCAAAATAAAATGATTCGTTCTAGTGAAAAAAATAAGAGAGTTTTAGCTGTTTTAGTGTCAATTGTATTTGGTGTACTCATGGTATTGATTTATACGTTACTTATTAATTTTGAGAGAACTTTTCCTTTTGAGGCGTTTAGTTTCTCTAAACCTTTTGAATATTTCCAACCTGTTTTTAAATTAGTTTTTGGATGGACCTTAGAATCGACTTATAAAAAACCACTTTGGATCATGGATTTGTTTAAAGATAGATGGTGGGAGTACCTTAATCAATTACCAGAACAAGAAAAAAATACCAGTATAATACGTTATGTACTTACATATTTCTGGCAATACTTCGTTATAATTTGGCCATTTATATATGTGTTTCTTAAAAATAAGGATACAGAAAAAGCTGTATCAGAAAGGGTTGTAATGGAAACAGTCGCTAAGGATCGGTCTAAGCTTTTAAGAATAGTTGGAGGGGCTTTAATTATCTTAGGATGTTTATTACCAGTGCTTTCAGCTTCAAGTTTCGGTTTTACATATTCCATGACAGTAATGGATGCAGCAAAAATCAGTGATATGTTAGGGGCTGGGTATGGTTGGATTGGATATGCTTCTTTATTAGCAGGAGCTGCTGTTATAGTTTCCGTATTCATTGATGGTAAATTATCAGGATTAGTTGGAATTGTTGGAGGAGCTATAGCGTTGGTTCTAGCGGTTTACTTCTACACTAAAGTGGCTGATCCTATCAATGCGTCGGAAGGTGTTCTAAAACTAGGTATTGGTTATTACAGTTACATTCTAGGTAGTATTGTTACACTTTTCGGATCTTATTTAAAATTACAAAAGAAGTAAATAATTATATCGTTTAAGTATATAATATAAATAAACGGAGGTACATAATGAAAAGGAGAATTGCTATTTTACTTATTACCAGTGTGGTAGTCTTGCTGGCATTATCGGGTTGTATACCTGGGGATGGAACTTATTCCGCTACAAATTCGGCTGGTTTCTTTTGGGGTATATGGCATGGATGGTTGGCTCCTCTTTCTTTGATTATTGGGATCTTCGATAAGAATATTCGCTTATATGAGATCAATAATACAGGATGGTGGTATGACTTAGGTTATTATATGGCTATCATTAGTGGATTTGGGGGCTTATCTTTCTATCGTCGTAAGAATCGCAAACACTAGTTAGTTTACTTAATAATAGTTTATTTGATAAACGGAATACTTATGATTAGCACTGATTTAGTGGCTATTATCAGAATATATTCCGTTTTTTAATAGATATTAATATAATAGGCTTAATAATGGTTAAAATCACACTCATAGTGTGTAGATATTTAACTATAATATGTCTACAATAAGAATAATGACAAGTGTCAAGGGAGCTTATATGGCAAAAGTAGTGGCTAAACGGGAAAAACCATTTGCCCAGATTGATTACTCAGATCAACGTAAAGTGTTTGGGGTAAGAGTAAAGACCTTAAGAGTAAGTGGTGGTTTGTCTCAAGAAGAATTGGCTTACAGAAGTAGACTACATCGTAATTACATCTCAGACTTAGAAAGAGGCAAAAGAAATGTATCGTTTGAAGCCTTACATAAATTGGCTGATGGTTTTGGGGTGCATGTTAGAGATCTGTTGTAAAGCATAAAGCGCTAAGGCGCTTTTCTAATATGGTATAATTATTCTATGCGAATCCTACAAAGTTTATTAGCTATTATCGTCTTCGTCATTATACTCAAGTATACCTGGCCTTTGTTTGTCTTACTTTTCATTTTTATCGTCTACAATATCGTACGTTTTATGAATAAACTTAAAGTTGCCAATGTTGAACCAGAAGCACCGAAAGATCCCAATGTAATAGACGCTACGTTTACTGAAAGAAGTGAACCCGATGACACTCAGCGAAACTGATTTTACACCGGTCGATAGTAGAGATATTCCTTTATTAATCCACTTTCTTCATAAAGCCAATTATGAAGAAAGCAATCACAATATCGTTAATATGTTTCAATGGCGATCTCAGTATCCTCTATGGAAATATTCGACTGAAGATTACTGTTTACTCTTAGGGGTACATAAAGGTCATTTGTTTTGCTATATGCCCTTATGTGAAAAACCTTATTTTAAAGAAGCCATACTTAAAGCTCAATCCATTTTCAATCAATATAATATTCCCTTTGAACTCAGTTGTTTCACAACTGAGATGAAGGATTACCTACTTGAGATCTTACCTAATTTTCATGGGATAGCAGAAGCTGAAGCGGCAGATTATGTTTATTTAGGGGAGAAGTTAAGAACTTTAAGTGGAAAGAAGCTGCAGAAGAAAAGAAACAGTTATAATACCTTTATAAATGACTATGGTGAATTCTATACGAGTGAAGCCATAACGCGTGAGAATATCATAGAGATTGAGCAGTATTTAGATTCTTGGGGTTTAAACAAGGAACATGAATATGCTCAGTATGAAAAAGAAGGCGTTAAGGATGTGTTGGCCCATTTTGGACTACTGCCCTATAATGGACTTCTAATCCGTATTCGAGGTGAAGTGAAGGCCTTTATCATCGGTTCAATGACCTCTGATCGAATGGTTCAGATCAATATCGAAAAAGCAGACCCTACCATTCGTGGCTTATATCAAGCGATTGAAAAAGATTTTCTAAACCAATTCTATCCCAATATCGAATTGGTTAATCGTGAAGATGATATGGGAATTGAAAGTTTAAGAAAATCTAAACTAGCCTTAGATCCAATCACTATGATTGAGAAATATAGGATTAAAGCCCAATGATTGTTCGCAAAGCCAAAGCCAGTGAGAAACACCAAATCTTCCAATGGTGGAAGGAAATCTTTGCGTATGATGACAATGGTTATACGGATTTTTACTTTGAACACTATTATGAAACAGCCGATGCTTATGTGATTGTGACTGAAGAGGATTTATTGGTAGGTGCACTTCAAGTTCATACAAAGAACTTAAAGATGAATCAGAAACTGATTAAGACAGCCTTTATTGTGGGAATCTTTATCTTACCTAAATATCGCCATCAAGGGCATATGCATACTCTATTGAACGCAGTCCTAGAAAGCATTGATCATACCTATCTATTAACTTTGATTCAATCCTATGTTGTAGATATCTATAAACCATTTGGTTTTGATACCCTGTATTATCGTCGTATTTTTAATTTAGACGCTAAATCGATTTCTACCATGAGTACCAATGGGGTTAGTTATACTTCGCGGTGTGAAGATCTATTAAAACTCTATAATCTGTTTACATCTGTATTTAATGCCTATGCCGTTCGCTCACTCAATGACTTCAATCTCTTAGTTTCGGAAGTAAGTGCCCAACAAGGTAAAATCATCACTTATTCTGAAGACAATCAACTTAGAGCCTATGCGATTCTATATGCCCATAGCAATCATATTGAGATTGATGAGATGGTATATTTAGATACCAAAGCGCTATTAACCATATTGAGTACCTTAGCCAATAGTAAAGATCGAATCATATTAAAAGCATCCTATTATGAAGATCTAAGTCGCATCTTTCCCAATGCCCATAGTGAAATTGAACCTTATACAAGTTTAAGAATTAATAATCTAGACTTATGGAATGCTTGTTTCAAAGTTACAACCCATAATCAAACCGAGGCATTCCATAGTATCTTAAAGCATGTATGGATAAGAGAGAGTCAGTAGATCGAAAGCAAAGGTAAGCTTTTATGAAACTAAAGTTGAATCAGATTACACTCACTGGGTTTATTATCATCAGTCTTTTACTTGGCCAGATTAGTTTGGTTAATGCTTATCAAAGTGAAGTCCATACACAAACAATTGTCCTACATTTCGATTCAGCCGATCATATGGATCAATGTGTGATTAACGATCCAATTGTGGGCACCTATGAAGACATTAAGAGTATCAATATTAAAGTTGATGCGACTAAGACAATGGATGAAATCAAATCTCAATATGAGTCATGTACCTACATAACCGATATCTATCCGGCGCAAGCTGTCTATCCAAGCTTCATTCCCAATGATTCCTATTACACCAGTCGACAATGGAATCTCAAACAAATGAGTATGGAGGCCGTTTGGGAATATACCAAGGGTTCAGCGGATGTGGTCGTCGCGGTCATAGATACCGGAGTTGGACCCTATTCTGATATCACTACTTTAGTCAATGGAGTCTATATCAATAAGCCTATATATAACAGTAGTAATGTCTGGATAAAGGATCAAAGTTTTGAAGATACCTATCCTGGAGAGTACTCATATGATGGTGGTGCCAAGCATAATTCCAATCCATCGATTGATACTGAATGTATTCCACATGGGACAGCTGTAGCTTCTATCATTGGTTCTCAATTATCCAATTCATTATATTTATCAGGGATAGCCCCCAATGTATCAATCATGTCGGTTAAAGTATTTGATGATGCCAGTGATATTTATAGTGTTGATATGGTTGGTGCCTATGATACAGATATAGCCTTAGGCATTCATTGGGCGGTTGATCATGGGGCTGATATCATCAATATGTCTTTAGGTCAAGCAGGATCAACAGCAGCACTTTTAGAAGCAGTTCAATATGCCTATGATCGAAATGTTGTATTGGTGGCTGCCAGTGGAAATGATGGATCTGCATCCATCATATCGTATCCAGCGGCTTATGATGAAGTAATATCTGTCGGTTCAATCAATCAAAATAATGCAGTCTCAAGTTTCTCTAATGAGGGGAATGCCTTAAAACTGGTTGCTTATGGTGAGAATATTTGGTTGCCAAATATAGAGGATTCACTTAACTTCTTTGGTTGGAATGGGACATCCTTTTCATCACCTACAGTAGCGGCGGTTGCGGCTTTATTGAAGAGTTATAAGTCTGATTTAACCAGTGTCGAGATAGCACAGCTGTTATATAGCAGTGCCACTGATTTAATCAGTGGGACCTATGAAAATGTTGGTTGGGATACCCCCAGTGGATTTGGGAAATTAAATCCACTAAAAGCCCTTCAAATGGTTGATCAACTATCTATAACTGATAACAATGATACGATACTTAATGCTGAGCTTATTAAAGGTAATAGTATTAAGAGAAGCTACCTCATCCCAATCAATGATGTGGATACCTATCAGTTAACTCTATATGAAGCCTATCCAATAGAGTTTGTTGGGTCTCCTTATGGTATAAATGACTTAGTTTTAGTCCTTTATAATAGCAATGGAGTAGAACTCCAACGTCAAAATATTACATATAATAAAATGAGTGTTGAAATTTTAGTTAGGTCATTGAGTGTAGGAACCTATTATATACAAGTCCAAGATTACTTGGGATTAAGTTATGACGAAGGTTTTACGCTTGAAGCTCAATTCAATGATGTGACCAAACCAAGTATCAGTGCAAGTTCTAATGGTACTCCAGTTAGTAGTGGAGCAATTGTCTATGAGGATATCAACCTTAGTATTCAAGACTCTTCAGAGGTTTTCATTGGAGTATTGAAGAATGACAGCACTTATACCTATCCTGATGGAGGTTTATTCACAGAGGCTGGAGCATATGCAATCACAGTAACAGATGCTAAAAATAATGTTTCAAATTTTAGTTTTACAATTCAATCACTTGAGGTTTATACACTGTCCTATGTCACTAATAATGGAACATCGATAGAACCCATCAGTGTTACATATCCGTATTCCATCACTGAACCTACTGGTTTAAGTAAAGACGGATATTATTTAGAGGCTTGGTATACAGATAGTGGGTTTACTACTCCATTTGATTTTAGTAGTGATACGATTTCATCGGATACGACCTTATATGCACACTGGTTGCTTAATCAATTTACAAGTACCTTAGATGCAAATGGTGGGACCTTTGAATTAAATAGTCTAGAAACTTATCAGATTAATACAGTTGGTGGAGAACTCATGGTTTTTGATTCAGCTGATAACCCAACACGACTAGGATATTCATTTATGGGATGGGAATATAATGATGCTTATTGGGATATGAGTAGTGATACTGCATTGTATCGTGATATGACCTTAGTTGCCTTATGGTTTGACATCAGTAACACAGTGAGTCCAAGTGTCACTGGTGTTACCTATAACTCCATCAGTTTAGCTTGGTCAGCCTATCCTTTAGCATCCTATTATGAAATCTATGATCAGAGTTCTAATCTTATTGGACAAACGACTGATTCAGTTTATTCAGTTAGTGGTCTTGCGTTTAATCGAAGCTTTGGATTTACTGTTGTGCCAGTATGTCAGAGTGCTGAATACTTGGCTAAAGCTATCTCTAGTTCTATAGTCAGTGCTAAGACTGGTTTAAATACACCTGTCTTAAGTGCTTCAGTTTATACCTATAGTTCATTGAAATTAACTTGGCCTGCCGTTGCGGGAGCCAGCTCTTATACTTTATATCGATCTACTTCATTAAGCGGTGTTTATAGTGCTATTATCACTACATCTGCTGTGAGTTATATCAATTCAGGTTTGAGTTTTAATACAACTTACTACTATAAGATCCTAGCCTCTTTAATGGATGGGGCTACAAAGGTTAACTCTAGCTATTCTAGTGTGGCTTCAGCTAAAGTATTACCTACTACAATATCATCGCTTAAGGTAGGTACCAATACGTATACATCCATCAAGATGCAGTATAGTGTGATCAGTGGAGCCAGTGGCTATGAGATTTATCGAGCGAGTACAGTGAGTGGGACTTTTGCCTATCTAACTCGGACAACAGCCACTTCATACATCAATACTGGCTTATCATATAATAAATATTATTACTATAAGGTTAGAGCCTATCGTTATGTCGGTAGTACTAGAATCTATGGGGCATTTAGTGTTGTAGTTGGAGCTAGAGCTTGTCTAACCACGCCTACCTTTACTTTAACTCGCATCAATGATAGCTCAATCAAAGTAGCTTGTGGAACTATGAGTGGAGCGACTGGATTTGAAGTCTATCGATCGACAACACTGAGTGGAACTTATGCGCTCATTAAGAGCTTATCGTATACCTATCGTAGCTTCACAAATACCAGCCTTATCAATAACAAAGTCTACTATTATAAGGTTAGAGCGTATCGTTTGGTAAGTGGGATTAGATATTATAGTCCATATTCACTTATCCTTAGTAAAGCGCCTTAATAGGTGTTATAAATTGACTTTAGTGCGCTTTATACCTATAATATAGGTGTCTAAAAAAATGGAGGACTACTCAATGGCAGCAAGAATTGCGATTAATGGATTTGGCCGTATCGGACGTTTGGCTTTCCGCATTATGTTTGGGAAACCGGAGTTTGAAATCGTCGCTATAAACGATTTGACTGATGCGAAAACATTGGCTCATTTACTTAAATACGACAGTGCTCAAGGACGCTATGATGGGCATGAAGTTAGTTTTAATGAAACTGGTATCATCGTCGATGGTAAACCCATCCGCATTTTTACTGAAAAAGACCCAGCTTTATTGCCTTGGAAAGATTTAAAAGTGGATGTCGTAATCGAATGTACTGGTTTCTTTACAACCAAAGATTCAGCTGGTGCGCATATTAAAGCCGGTGCTCGTAAGGTTATCGTTTCAGCTCCAGCAGGTGATGATGTTGAAACAATCGTATTTAATGTCAATCATAAATCATTGGATGGAAGTGAAACAGTTATCTCAGGTGCATCTTGCACAACCAATTGCTTGGCTCCTTTGGCTAAGACCCTAAATGATAGCTTTGAAATCGTACTTGGTTCAATGACTACGATTCATGCCTATACAAATGATCAAAACACACTAGATGCTCCTCACCGTAAAGGTGACTTAAGAAGAGCTAGAGCTGCAGCAGCTAATATTATCCCAAATTCAACGGGAGCGGCTAAAGCCATCGGCTTGGTTATTCCTGAACTTAAAGGTAAATTGGATGGAGCAGCACAACGCGTTCCAGTCCTTACTGGATCTTTAACTGAATTGGTAGCGGTTGTTAAAAAAGAATGTACCAAAGCGGAAGTCAATGCTGCTATGAAAGCTGCATCGAATGAATCCTTTGGTTATACAGAAGATGAAATCGTTAGTTCAGATGTCATCGGTATCTCATACGGTTCATTGTTTGATGCCACTCAAACTAAAGTATCCACCATTGGTGGAATCTGCTTGGTTAAAGTTGCTGCTTGGTATGACAATGAAGCTTCCTATACCAATCAATTGGTTAGAACAGCTAAATTCTTAGCTTCAAAGATTTAAGTCAGTATAAACCCATTCATTCGAATGGGTTTTTTTATGTCTATATTCAGAAGAGTCTACTAAAACAGCCATATGTCTGTATGCTATAATAAAAGCACTATGAAACTATTTAACTCAAAAACCAACCATTTAGAAGTATTCAATCCAATCGAAGCCAATAAAGTCAGCATGTATGTCTGTGGGCCTACTGTTTATGGTGAAGCTCATATTGGCAATGCTCGACCCATCATTGTTTTTGATACGCTCAGAAATACCTTTGAAGCTTTGGGTTATAGTGTGGATTATCTATCTAATTTTACCGATGTTGACGATAAGATCATTCAAAAAGCCATCCAAGAGAAAACGGATGAGAAGACCATCACCAAACGCTATATACAAGCTTATACCGAACTTAGAGATGCTTTGCATACTCAAAAGTTAGATTTTATTAAAGTTACCGATACGATGGATGAGATCATTGCCTTTATCGATCAATTGGTTAAATCAGACTTTGCCTACAACATTGATGGAGATGTTTACTTTAGAGTATCTAAAGTAGAAGACTATGGGATTATCTCTAAACAAAGAATCGATGATTTGATTGTTGGAGCACGAGTTGAAGAAGAAGTTAAGAAAGAGAGTCCTTTAGACTTCGCCTTATGGAAGAAAACAAAAGATGGAATTCAATGGGATAGTCCTTGGGGAAAAGGTAGACCTGGTTGGCATACTGAGTGTGTCGTCATGATTGACAAACATTTCCACCATCAGATCGATATACATGGGGGAGGAATGGATTTAAAGTTTCCACACCATGAGAATGAACTGGCTCAATCTAAGGCTGGATACCACCATGATTTAGCTAATATCTGGATGCATAATGGTATGCTGAATATCGATGGAGAAAAGATGAGTAAATCCATCGGTAATATTCTATTGGCCAAAGATATGGTCGCTAAAATAGGCGCTAATGCAGTGAGATGGATGATGTTGAGTGCACATTATCGCTCACCACTCAACGTTAGTGAAAGTGTACTTGAGCAAGCCCAAACTGAAATCATTAAGATTGAAACAGTCCTTAAACAAGTTGAGATTAAGACTCAACTAAAAGGCATTCAATTGATCAGTGAGTGCGAAACAGTTTACTATGCCCAATTCCTAGAAGCCCTCAGCGATGATTTAAACACACCCAACGCATTAAAAATCATCCTCGATATTTGTAAAGAACTCAACCAAGTGATGCGTAATCCATCCTGGGATAATCAAATTTTAAGTGGACTTTATCATAGTCTAAGAAAGATGTTGGCAATTGGTGGAATGATCATTGAACCCGTCACTTTAAGTGAGAACCAATTAAATCTCTATCATGCATGGGATAAAGCAAAACTTGAAAAAGACTTTACTAAAGCCGATGCTTTGCGTAAACAATTGATTGAAGAACAAGTCTTAGTATGAAGAGTGACTTAATGAATGGGGCGCAGTTGGCCTTTATTGGGGATGCGATCATCAGTCTATATGTTCGAGAATACTTACTCAGTCTAGGTTTAACACAGTCTAAACAACTCCAAGAGACCTCGGTTAAATATGTCAGTGCGAGAGCTCAGTCACAATTCATGATGACTTTACTTGATCAGAATATTTTAAGCGATGAAGAATTGCTTATCTATAAAAGAGGACGCAACCACAAAAGTGAGAGTCAAGCTAAAAACACGGATGTGGTGACGTATCGTCAAGCGACAGGACTAGAAGCCCTCTTTGGCTATTGGTACCTGAATCAAAACGAGACGCGTTTGAAACAGATATGGGACATAATGAAGACGAGTCTATAGGAGGATTATGGCACAATATATATACGGGAAAAACGTGGTTAAGCAGCTTATTGCAAATCAGTCTGCCATCCACCAAATCTATCTCAGTAAAGATAAACCTGATCAAGAGATTTTACTATTAGCTAAGAACAATCGTATCTTGGTTCAATTTCTAACTGCCAGTGAATTCAAGCAGTTTGAAGGGGTTCATCAGAATGTGGTAGCTGCAGTGGATGATTTCAAGACCCATACTTTAGAAGAGTGTCTTCTCGATCTTAAAGAACAGATGTGTTTCATTTTACTTGATGGACTGGAAGATCCTCATAATCTAGGAGCTATATTGCGTACAGCAGATGCGACTCAAATGGATGGAGTGATAATTCCTAGACATGGTAGTGTTCATTTAAACAGCACGGTTGCGAAAGTATCGACAGGAGCCATAGATACGGTTAAAACAATCGAAGTAGTTAATTTGACTAGAACCATGGAAACGCTTAAGAAACATGAATTTTGGATATATGCCAGTGAATATTCACCCAATGCTAAAGATTACCGATCCATCGATTATCGGGGGAGAATCGCTTTAGTTTTGGGATCAGAAGGTAAGGGCATATCCCGTTTGGTCTTAAAGAATTGTGATGAGACAATCAAGATTCCTTTGCTCGGACAGATTACATCCTTAAATGTATCCGTCAGTGCCGCCGTCTTGATGTATGAGGTACTCAATCAACGCTATCCCTTCAAATAAGGTAGGAGGATAGAGGTTGTGAAACAACCAATCAACGAATATGAATTGCTTTATCTTTGTCGAGAAAATGATGAGATTAGTCAAAGAGCATTGATTGAGCGTTATCATCGGGCGATATGGGCGATTATTCACCATATCTTGCCCCACAAACCAGCCTATATTGATTTAGATGATTTATACCAAGAAGGCCTAATCGCATTGATGGAAGCAGTCAATAACTATAAGGAAGATGAGAATGCGTCGTTCTCAACCTTTGCCCGTGTTTGTATTGAAAGAGAAATCCTTTCTGTTTTACGCAAATACAGTGGGCAATCCTATCGTCTATTAACCCATGCGGTATCCTTAGACATGAGTGTTTCAGAAGATGAGAATATTGTCTTGATGGACACGATTGCCTGTCAGCGCAAAGAATATGATCCAGTATATGTCAGTTATGTTGGATGGGCTCAAGATCAAATCCCTAAGATTAGAACGATACTCAGTGATTTGGAGTGGACCATCTACCAGCGCCATTGTTTAGGCTACTCATACAAAGAAATCAGTAGCTATTGTGAATGCAGCGAGAAAGATGTCGATAACACCATTCAGAAAGTCCGTAAGAAACTGCCGTCTATGTTTGACACTTAATCAACCTTATGTTAGAGTTATAAAGCAATGAAGGAGTGATTTTATGAGTGACAAAAACAAGAACGTAATTTTGACTTGTACCATTTGCCTGAATCGTAATTATTCCACTCGTCGTAACAAAAACAGTGCTGGTACGCGCTTGGAATTAAACAAATTCTGCAAGTACTGCAACAAGCCAACACTGCACAAAGAAACCAAGTAGGAGGAGAGTTATGTTGAAATGGTTTAGTTTCTCAGGTATTCTAACTGAGATTAAAAGAGTTCGTTGGCCGAAGGGCAAAGAGATGAGTAAGAGCGTGGCGATAGTCCTCGTTTTCATCGTTGCTTTTGGGATATTCTTTATATTTACAGAATTCGTGATTACCTTCTTCGTTAATTTCCTCGGCATCTCTGGAGTATAAGATGGTTGAATTACTTAAACAGTGGTATGTGGTTAACACCTATGCCGGACATGAAAATAGAGTCAAGGAAAACCTTGAACGCAGAGTAGAATCCTTTCGTATCCAAGACTACCTTTTTAGAATTCTAGTTGCGGAAGAAATGGAAATCGAAATCAAGAATAATAAGAAGGTAGAAAAGATGACCAATCTTTTCCCTGGTTATCTATTCGTTGAAATGATAATGACCGATGAAGCTTGGTATATTGTTAGAAATACACCAGGTGTAACCGGATTTATCGGATCTTCAGGTGGAGGAGCTAAGCCTTTCCCAGTATCTGAAGATGAGATGGAGAACATCTTTAGAAGACTTGGCTTGAATGATGCTAAGATTAAAGTCGACTTCGCAGTCGGTGATAAAGTTAGAATCAACAATGGACCATTCCAAGGGATTGAGGGCATTATTGAAAGTATGCATGATGATACACAATCAGCCATCGTTCTAACAACTTTGTTTGGTCGTGAGACTCCAACTGAAATTGCCTACGTAGACTTGATTAAGACAGTCTAAATGAGTTAATAAAAACCTAACACCAGATTATTCAGTGTTAGGTTTTTTATTGTAATGAATATTTTTATACTACTTCATAATCTTGCGGATCAGTTTTATCGTTCTTTGGGAATATGGGGGATAAACAAAGTCTAAGTCGAATAAAGGACTCTTACGGATGTAACTCTTTTGGTGGGAGAAAGTACCAAATGAAGTGAGTCCGTGGTAGGCTCCCATTCCACTGAGTCCAACTCCACCAAAGGGTAAACGAGGATTACTGATTTGCATGATGGTATCATTGATGGCACCTGAACCAAAGGATATCTTAGAAAGGAACATTTTCTCTACTTCTTTATTCGAAGTGAATAGATATAAAGCCAGTGGTTTTTCTTTGTTTCTTAAAACATCTATGACTTCTGTTATGGAATCAAAACTTAAGATAGGTAATATTGGCCCAAAGATTTCTTCTTGCATCACTTTATCATTCCAACCTACATTATCAAGCAGGGTAGGACTGATGTAGCGAGTGGCTTGATCCAGTTGATTTCCAAAGATAACTTTAGAAGGATCAATCAGATTTTTGATTCGATTGTAATGGCGCTCAGTAATAATATGACCAAAATCTTCAGGTTTAAACTGCATATCCGTAATGACTTGTTTGAGATGTTTGATAAAAGTTTCTTTAACGGATGCTTGAACATAGATATAATCCGGTGCGATACAAGTTTGACCCGCATTGATAAATTTCCCAAAGGCAATTCTTCGAGCTGCAAAGCGTAGATCAGCACTTTCTTCAACGATGGTAGGACTTTTACCACCCAATTCTAAAGTAACTGGCGTTAGGTTCTGACTGGCTGCAGTATAGATCAACTGGCCTACTTTAGTACTGCCTGTAAAGAAGATATGGTTAAACGGAAGAGTGACTAATTCTTTAGTGACTTGCTCGTCCCCCATTACTACGTCAACATACTCAGGTTCAAATATTGAGTGAATCAATGATTCAATCACTAAACCTATATGAACGGCTTGTTCACTGGGTTTTACTATAGCGGTATTACCAGCGGCAATCGCACCAATTAAGGGTTCAATAATCAACTGGAAAGGATAATTATATGGGCCAATGATTAAGATTGTTCCCAAAGGTTCAGCCACTATATATGAAGTGGTATAAAACTGAAATAGTGGAGTACTGACTCGCTTACTTTTAGTCCATTGATTCAGATGCTTTAAAACATAATCAATCGAATTGAGACAGAAGCCTAATTCAGTAGTATAAGCTTCAAACTCAGACTTATTTAAATCCAGTTTAAGTGCTTCATTGATTCGATCTTCATAATCAAGAATGGCTTGCTTCAATTTCAATAGTTGAGCTTTTCTAAAAGGAATACTCTTAGTGATATCTTGTTTAAAATAGGCTTGTTGATTAAGCAGTTTAGCTTTTAGCATAATGACTCCTTAGGCTTTAGCCTGAATACTATGAATCAGGGTTTCGAAATCATGATGACTAAAGATGACAGGAACAGGATAAAATGGATTGGCTTCTGAGTATGCATTCTTAGCCATATTGGGGATATCACTTTCAATGATGTATGGTAATGAATTTGGGATATCCATCGATTCATTCAATTTCTCTATGGCTTCAATAAATGCTTGAGCTTTCAATGAATTAGATAAAGAAGCATCGGTTAATTGAATACTATCTGCCAATTCAGCCAAGGGTTTATCCGCTCCATGATCATAGTAGCGTAATACTTTAGGTAATAGAATCGCATTGGCTAATCCATGTGGGGTATTATAGAACCCACCCAAGGTATGAGCGATCGCATGAACATTACCAACATAAGCCATTGTGAAGGCTTTACCTGCCCAGAAGGCAGCTTGTTGCATACCCAATCGAGCTTCTTTGTTTTCAGGTTCTTGGTAAGCTGTTTGAAGGTATTTAAAGATATATTGGACAGCTTCTATGGCTAATTGCTTGGTTACCTTCGTATTGCTTTGACCGATATAAGCTTCAACTGCATGGGTTAAGGCATCCATACCAGTCGTTGAAGTAATATGTCTAGGGAGTTTAAGCGTTAGTAGAGGATCTAAAATCGCATAGACAGGAAATAGATTGGGATCACTAATCGCAAACTTCTCATGGGTTACTGGATTGGTTAATACTGCAGCTAGCGTAGTTTCACTACCGGTACCAGCGGTGGTAGGTATGGCGATCAGTGGTGGGATCTTTTTTAGAACCCCAAGTACACCCTTCATTTGGCGAAGAGATTTGTTTGGACGAGCGACTCGAGCAGCCACACCTTTGGCACAATCAATGGGAGAACCACCTCCAAATGCGATGATGCCTTCACATCCATTGGTTTTATAAAGTTCTAACGCTTCAGCTACATTATCCAAACTTGGATTGGCATTCGTTTTATCATAAAGTGTGACTTCAATCCCATTCTCTTTAAGATGAGTCAATAAAGGACCATATAAATTAAGTTTACTCAATTGACTATCACTGACCAAAAGAAGTTTATTGATTTTTAAACTTTGTTTAATAATCCCTGCGACTTCTAATATGGCATTCTCTTTAGCGACGACAATTGGAAAATGAAACGGAATCAGTGCTACGATGACTCTAAAGACTGCTTGATAAATGCGATAGTAAAGTTTAAGCATACTCATACCTGTCTTTCATTGACTTATTATACACATATTGAATAGTATAATCGATATAATTTATCACAAAGTAATTAAAAAGATAAATCAAATCAGCCAATAGTTGACTGTTTTTAATCGACAGTCTATAATGATAAAGCCTATCAATAGGCAAATTCGTGGGAGGGTGTGCAACCATCCGTTAACCGCGGCTAACATCTTTATAAAGGAGGAATGTCTAGTGAGTAAGAAAGTTGCTAAAGTAGTTAAGCTTCAGTTTAAAGCAGGCGGAGCCCGTCCGGGACCAGCCTTAGCATCAGCCGGTGTGAATATGCCTCAATTCTGCAGTGCGTTCAATGACGCAACCAAGGATCGGGCAGGGGATGTTGTCCCTGTAGTCATCACAGCGTATGAAGACAAATCATTTGATTTCGTATTAAGAACAACCCCAGCTTCAGTTATGCTATTAAAAGCAGCTAAGATTGAAAAAGGATCAGGAAGTTCTAAAGTGACTAAAGTCGGTAAAGTTACAGTTGAAGATATCCGTAAAATTGCCGAATACAAAATGCCTGACTTGAATGCCAATGATATCGAAGGTGCAATGGCGATTATCGCTGGTACCGCTCGTAATATGGGTATTGAAGTAGAAGGCTACAACTAGGAGGGTGCTATGAAACAAGGTAAAAAATATTTAGCATCACTTGAGTTAGTCGATCGTACAAAACGTTATCCTGTTAAAGAAGCCATCGAATTGGTTAAGAAAACCAGTTTTGAGAAGTTTGATGCTTCAGTTCAATTATCCTTCAGATTAAATGTTGATCCAAGACATGCTGACCAACAGATTCGTGGAGCGGTTGTATTGCCTCATGGAACTGGTCGTAGTCAAAAAGTTTTGGTTATCACCCAAGGTCCTAAAGAAAAGGAAGCGACGGATGCCGGAGCTGACTTCGTAGGAAATAAAGAATTAATGGAAAAGATTAAAGGCGGATGGTTTGACTATGATGTCATCATCGCTACCCCAGATATGATGGGTGAATTGGGTAAACTAGGAAAAATCTTAGGACCTAAAGGCTTAATGCCAAATCCTAAAACAGGCACTGTAACCATGGATGTTGCTAAAGCGGTTGCTGATGTTAAAAAGGGTAAAGTTGAATACCGTGTTGATAAAGAAGGCAATATCAGTACCTTAATCGGTAAAGTATCCTTCCAAGATGATCAACTCGCTGAAAACTTTAAAGTTCTATATGATTTAATCATTAAAGCCAGACCTGCTGCAGTTAAAGGAATCTATGTCAAGAATGTTGTTCTATCAAGCACCATGGGTCCTGGAATCCATGTCGTAGCTGAATAATTAACTAAGTGTCAACGAAATGTTGACACTTTTACTTTTAGACTTGACTTTATCCATAAATCAAGTAAAATTAAGCATGTTCAATATACCAAAGACAGCAACTGCCTAGTGCTTAATTCGTTGCCGAGGTGACCAAGTAAAACTTTTACTTACGTACCCATACTGTCTTTGTATGGGTATTTTATATCTAGGTATATTGCAAGAAGGAGGTAAGTCAGATGAACGAATCGATACTCGATAGTAAAAAGGCCATAGTTTCTGAGATTTCAACTAAGATTAAAGATGCTGCCAGCACTATCGTCGTCGAATATCGTGGGTTAACCGTTAAAGAAGTTACTTTACTTCGTCGCAACTTGCTCAAAGAAGGCATTGAATTTAAAGTCTATAAAAATTCAATGGTTGAAAGAGCTGCAGTTGAAGCTGGAGTAGGTGATCTTGCGGAAGCCCTCAAAGGTCCTAACGCCATTGCTTTCAGTAGTGATGCCGTAGCACCAAGTCGGATCTTAGCTAAATTCGCTAAGAAACACAAGATGTTGGTATTAAAGGGTGGAGTTGTAGAAGGCAAAGTTGTCAATGCCGCTATGATCACCACACTAGCCAGTTTACCTAACCGTGAAGGTATGATTAGTATGCTCTTAGGCTTATTCCAAGCCCCAGTCAGAAACTTCGCCTATGCACTGTCCCAGGTAGCTGAGCAAAAACAAGTAAACTAAAAGGAGAACACTTATGGCAAAATTAGATGCTAAAGATGTCATTGCCGCTTTAAAGGAAATGACCATTCTCGAACTTAATGACCTAGTCAAAGCAATCGAGACCGAATTTGGAGTAACAGCCGCTGCTCCTACTGCTGCAGCTGCAGTAGTTGAAGAAGTCGCTGCGCCTACAGGACCAGTAGAAGTTGATGTTGTATTGAAAGAGATTGGCCCATCAAAAGTTGGCGTTATTAAGGTTGTACGTGAAATTACAGGCTTAGGCCTTGTTGAAGCAAAGGGTTTAGTTGACAAAGCACCTAATGTGATCAAAGAAAAAGTAAAACCAGAAGAAGCTGCCGAAATGAAGAAGAAGCTTGAAGAAGCCGGCGCGGTAGTCGAATTAAAATAGTCTTTCACTATTAACGTGAAGGTACTTAGTTGACCCATTACTTTAATAATCCTGAAAACTTACCCAGTAACCGGAAAGAAATCACTTTCCGGTTTTTGGACATTTATGCGACATTCATAACTGATAAAGGGATCTTCTCTAAGAAAGAAGCGGATGAAGGTAGCCTTTATCTGGCTGAAGAAGCCATCAAACTTAAGTTAAATGGATCAGTTTTAGATATTGGGTGTGGCTATGGATTGATCGGACTACTGATCAAACTTAAATGTCCTGAGATTATACTGAGCGGGGTTGACATCAACCCTCGAGCGATCGAATGTGCAAAGGCTAGTGCATTGAAGATGAACATTGAAGCACAATTTGATTGTTTAGATGCTCAAACTGGTTTAGTTAATAAATATGACACGATCGTGATGAATCCTCCCATTCGGGCAGGTAAAGCCATCATGTATCATTTATATCAAAATGCGTATGAACATTTAGTAAGTCAAGGGAGTTTATTGATTGTGATTAGGCGCCAACAGGGCGCTGCCACAAGTTTTACTTATTTACAGACAATCTTTCCAGAAGTGCGAAGATTAAAAATAAAAAGAGGTTATGAAGTCATTCAGGCCTTAAAAGGTTGACATATTGAAGGAAGTTTGTTAGAATTATATATTGCATAAATATCGACATTAGAATGGGATAAAATGCCCTTTTAAGCATTGTTTTTGAAGTGAAAGGATGGCGCGCATGAAAAAAACTGAATCTTATCGCATCACAGAATATGGTAAAAAAGCCAAACGTCGAGATTACTCCAAGGTCAGCGGCACCCTTGATTTACCAAACTTAGTAGAAATTCAAACAGACTCCTTCGATTGGTTTAAGAAGGAAGGAATAAAAGAAGTATTTGATGAAATCTATCCAATTATAAACTTCTCTGGCAATGTCCGTTTAAGTTTTGATCAGCATGAATTTCAAAAACCAAAATACAATGTAGCCGAATGTAAAGACCGTGAGTCTAATTATTCAGCCCCTTTAAAAGCTCAAATGACTTTAGAAATCATTGACAGCTTAACGGGAGAAAGAATTGAGAAACATGAAGATGTTTTCTTTGGTGAATTTCCTTTAATGACGGATTCTGGAACATTCGTTATCAATGGAGCAGAGAGAGTCATCGTTTCCCAAATTGTTAGATCACCTGGTTCTTATTTTGATAGTGAACCACTTAAAGATAAAGATGGTAATCAACAAGACAAATTCAATAGTGAACTGATCCCAAGTCGTGGGACCTGGTTAGAACTAAGTCCAGCTGTTCGTAAGAACGATAAGAATAAGGGTGGTAATGAATACGTTGAATCTGTTGATACCGATTTCGTGATTCAAGTCAGTATTGATCGTAAAAGAAAGATTTATTCAACCGTTTTACTCAAAGCGATTGGTTTTTCCTTTGATACTGAAAAAGCTGATGATGCGTATGATACCAGTGCACTAAAAGTATTCCTACAAACATTGGGATATAAACTCAGTGGTAAATATGAGAAGAAATATGAACAACGTGAGTTCTTAAATCACTATGTCTTATTGTATTCTACTCTATTTGGAGATTATCCTGATTTAGTGAACACTTTACTAAGTGATAAGATTAGAACCACCAGAGAAGCCTTATATGAAATTTATAATAACCAAAGATCCGATGAAATAGCCACTGAAGAAGGCGCTCGTAACTTGATGGCCACCAAATTCTTTGATGCTCGTCGTTATGATCTAACTAAAGCTGGTCGCTTTAAACTCGGTAAGAAATTAAATGTCATCGATCGTATGATTGGTAATACTTTAGCTCAAGACATCACCGATACTTTAGGCAACGTTGTCTTAAGTAAAGGAACTAAGATTGAGCGTGAAGAAAAAGCGATTCTATTAAAATATCTACCTAAGGGTTTATATATGGATGCTTTCCCAATCAATCCTAACTTTACTTTCCCTAAAGCAGCCCTGATGGATCCTAAAGACAGTGCGTGTTTGATTGGTAGAATCTTAGCCAAAGAAGTCATGGTGGATGATGTCGAATACCCAACTGGTTTTGTCATCAGTGAAAAAGAAGCCAAACTATTCGGTATCTTTGATACCGTAGCAGTTTATGAAGGTTTATTCGCTAAGAAGATTATGGTGGATAGCACCAACGTTAAAGCCGTACTAAACTATGGTCAACGTTTATTTGTATTGGGTAGATTAACTGACAATGGTCAAGACTTAAAGAACAGTGATGGAGACCTTTTGGTTAAACCATTTGTACCTGAAATTCGCTTAATCGATAATAACTTTACAGGACTAAAAGAACTCAGTGAAACCAAACTGACTACTAAGTATGAAGCGTGGTTGATTGGTAGTGCTGTTCAAGTAGTCTTAGTTGAAGAAAAAGACAATCCTGATGGAACCGTAAAAATCATTGGAACCGATCCAATTCTTGCGAAGAAGACCGTTACGATGTCGGATATGATTGCTTTCTATAGTTACTTATTAAATCTTGGCGATGGCGTTGGTTTAACCGATGACATCGATATGCTCTCTAATCGTCGTATTCGGACCGTTGGAGAATTAATCCAGAACCAATTTAGAATTGGTTTATCTAGAATGGAAAGAATGGTTAAAGAAAAGATGTCGATTTCAGGAGAGATTACTGGACTAACCCCTAAGAATCTAACCAATATTCGTCCGTTAACTGCAGCCATTAAAGAGTTCTTCTCAAGCAGTCAGTTATCTCAATTCATGGATCAAACCAATCCATTGGCTGAATTAACCAATAAACGTCGTATTTCTGCCTTAGGTCCAGGTGGCTTAACTCGTGAAAGAGCGGGCTTTGAAGTTCGTGACGTTCATGCATCCCATTATGGTCGTATCTGTCCGATTGAGACACCTGAAGGACCAAACATTGGTTTAATTACCAATTTAACCTCCTATGGTAGAGTCAATGAATATGGCTTTATTCAAACACCTTATCGGGTCGTTAATAACTGTAAAGTCAGTGATGAAGTTATCTATCTATCCGCTGATGATGAGATGGATTACAATATTGCCCAAGCCAATGAAGTCATCAATGGTGAATTAGCCCATAATGAAGTCGTTGTCCGTTATAAGGGTGACCATATTAAAGTCAATAAGGAAGAAGTTGAATTAGCCGATGTCAGTCCTAAACAGATTGTATCGGTTGCGACAGCTTGTATTCCATTCTTAGAAAACGATGATGCTTCACGTGCTTTGATGGGCGCTAATATGCAACGTCAAGCGATTCCATTGCTGAGACCTCAGTCACCACATGTTGGAACTGGGATTGAACATCGGATTGCAGCGGACTCAGGTAGTGCTCTGATTTGTACCAACCAAGGTTTGGTTACCTATGTCGATGCGAATAAGATCATCGTTCAAGGGGATACCGCTGAAGTTGTTTATAATCTACAAAAATTTAAACGTTCCAACCAAGGAACTTGTATCAATCAAAAACCAATTGTCTTAAAAGGTGAAATGGTTGAACCAGGGGATGTTTTAGCTGATGGACCTTCAATGGAAAACGGTGAATTGGCCTTAGGTCAAAACGTTCGTATAGCCTTTATGACTTGGTATGGATACAACTATGAAGATGCCGTCATCATGTCTGAAAGACTGGTGAAGGATGATGTCTATACATCCATTCATATTGAAGAATATGATTTAGAAGTTCGTGATACTAAATTGGGTAAAGAAGAAATTACCCGGGATATCCCTAACGTTTCTCAAGAAGCGTGCCGTCATCTAGATGCCAGAGGTATCGTTATGATTGGGGCAGAAGTGAAGGAAAACGATATCTTAGTTGGTAAAGTTACGCCTAAAGGTCAAAGTGAAATTTCACCTGAAGAAAAACTATTATTGGCTATTTTCGGTGATAAGAGTCGTGAAGTTAGAGATAATTCCTTAAAAGTACCACATGGTGGATCAGGAATCGTCCAATCCATTAGAATCTTTAAGCGTTCAGAAGGGCATGAATTGCCACCTGGCGTTGATGAAGTCGTTAAAGTCTATATCGTCCAAAAGAGAAAAATCTCTGAAGGCGATAAGATGGCTGGACGTCATGGGAATAAGGGTGTTATTTCTAAGATCTTACCGATTGAAGATATGCCTTTCTTACCAGATGGAACGCAAGTTGATATCATGTTAAATCCATTTGGAGTACCTAGTCGTATGAACATTGGACAAGTCTTAGAAATCCATTTAGGTATGGCAGCTGAGAAACTAGGGGTTAAGTTTTCAACCCCAGTCTTTGATGGAATCAACAATGAAGAACTCAAAGAAATCATGCGTGAAGCTGAAATGAGTGAAGATGGTAAAACCGTTCTTTATGATGGTAGAACCGGTGAAGCCTTTGATGAAAGAATCTCCGTTGGGATGATGTATATGATCAAATTAGCCCACATGGTCGATGATAAATTGCATGCAAGAGCGACAGGTCCTTATTCACTCGTAACGCAACAACCTTTGGGTGGTAAAGCGCAAAACGGTGGACAAAGATTTGGTGAAATGGAAGTATGGGCACTTGAAGCTTACGGTGCCAGTGCTACCCTACAAGAACTCTTAACGATTAAATCAGATGATATTATGGGTAGAACCAAGACTTATGAAGCCATCATTAAGGGTAAACGAATTCCAGATGCTGGAGTACCTGAATCCTTTAGAGTTCTAAAACATGAGCTCAATGCCTTGGGTATTGATGTCAAACTCTTAGATGATGATAAGAAAGAAGTCGGGATTGCCAACCTAGCACAAGAAGAAGCCCCAGCGCTTGATGTGGCTGAATTGGTTAGTCAACCCTTAGACTTTGATGAAGAAGATATGCCAGAAGCTGCCATCGTAGGTGCCGATGAATATGACGCCGTCGAAGACAGCACTGATGAAGAATAAAGGAGGGGTCCATGAGTATCAATAACTTTAGTTCTATTCAAATTGGATTAGCATCTCCGCAAAGGATTCTCGAATGGTCAAGAGGTGAAGTTAAGAAACCTGAAACCATCAATTATCGTTCCCAAAAACCTGAAAGAGATGGTTTATTCTGTGAGAAGATCTTTGGGCCATCCAAAGATTGGGAATGTTTCTGTGGTAAATATAAAAAGGTAAGGTATAAGGGTGTTGTCTGTGATCGATGTGGGGTTGAAGTAACCAAGAGTTCAGTTCGTCGTGAACGGATGGGACATATTCATTTGGCTGCACCGGTTGCCCATATTTGGTATCTACGTGGTATTCCATCCCGGATGAGTTTACTTTTAAACATCTCACCGAAGCATTTGGAAGAAGTCGTCTATTTCGTATCCTGGGTTGTCATCAACGCTGGGGATACCGATTTAGAATATAAAGAAATCATTTCTGAAGAAGTCTATCGGACTCATATTCAAAAATACGGCGTTGGCTCATTTACAGCTAAAACCGGTGCTGAAGCGGTTCAAGACTTACTCAAGCAAATTGATTTAGAAAAAGAATATGATGAAGTTCGTAAAGATCTTGAAGGTATTTACGATAAACATTCTGATAAACGTAAGAAACTCATCAAACGTTTAGAAACGATTGAAGCCTTTAGAAGTTCTGATAACCAACCTGAATGGATGGTTATGACAGAATTACCTGTGATTCCACCTGATTTAAGACCGATGCTTCAATTAGACGGGGGTCGCTTTGCGACTTCTGATTTAAATGATCTCTATCGTCGGGTCATCACACGTAATAATCGTCTCCATAAGTTAATCGACATGGGCACTCCTGCGATCATCGTTCAAAATGAAAAGCGGATGCTTCAAGAAGCCGTTGATGCTTTAATTGATAATGGTCGTCGTTCAAAACCAATCGTTGGCGCTGGTAGTAGAGCTTTAAAATCACTATCCCATAGCTTAAAAGGTAAACAAGGTCGTTTCAGACAAAACTTACTTGGTAAGCGCGTTGACTTCTCTGGTCGTAGTGTTATCGCCGTTGGACCAGACTTAAAGATGTTTGAATGTGGAATCCCGCGTGAGATGGCGATCCAATTATTTAAACCATTCGTCATCAATGAATTGGTTGTGAGACAAATCAGTAATAATCCTAAGAGTGCAGAGAAATTGATCGAAAGACAAGATCCACGCGTTTGGGACGTTGTTGAAGATGTCATTAGAGATCACCCAGTTCTATTGAATCGGGCCCCTACCTTACATAGATTAGGCATCCAAGCCTTTAAACCTAAACTGGTTGAAGGTAGAGCCATTCGTCTACATCCATTAGTTACGCCTGCTTTTAATGCGGACTTTGATGGTGACCAAATGGCGGTCCACGTTCCACTGAGTGAAGAATCTAGAGCTGAAGCTGAAGTATTGATGTTGGGATCCAATAATATCCTAGGTCCTAAAGATGGTAAGCCTATCGTTACACCATCTCAAGACATGGTTATGGGTAACTTCTATCTCAATATGGAAGAAAAAGCATCTGAATTCTTAGCTCAATCCGAAGTATTGAAAGCCTTAAACGATTTAGAGAATGCATCCATTTGGAAGCGTTATGCGGAAAATGAAGGGCATATCTATCGTGATATCAATGAGGCAGTTATGGCTTATGAATCCAAAGAGATTCATCTTCATACTAGAATTTCAGTTAGAGCCAAGTCTTTAAAGAAGACCAGTTTTACTGAAACCCAGAATCGTCAATACTTGGTTACCACAGTTGGAAAACTCATCTTCAATGAAATGTTTCCCAATGATTTCCCATACATCAATGAAGTCAGTAAATTAAACTTCAAAGAGACTCCAAGTAGATACTTTGTACCTCTGGGAGAAAACGTTAAACAATACATTGAAAGTCTACCAATCAGTGCCGATTTCAAGAAGAAAGATTTAGGTTTAATTATCTCAGAAGTCTTCAAACGTTATGGAACTTCTAAGACATCCCAAATCTTAGACAATATTAAAGACAATGGCTTTAAGTATTCGACTATTGCGGGAATGACGGTTGCCTTAAGTGACATCGTTGTATCACCGAATACCGCCAGTTTGATTGAACAAGGTAAGATTCAAGAAGCCAAGTTGATGGATCTAAGAACCGGTGGTCGTCTAACCCCACGCGAATGGGAAAGACATATCACTTTACTATGGGATCGCATCAAGGGTGAGATTTCAAAAGACTTAGAATTACATCTACCTCGTAAAAACCCAATCAATATGATGAAAACATCTGGAGCCCGTGGTAATGCATCTCACTTTACTCAGTTAGCTGGTATCCGTGGATTGATGGGTAAACCAATTTCAGCCATTAAAGTTCATACAACCAATCATGATAAAAATATTCAACAACTGATTGATGACGTAAGAAAATTCGTGGTTAACCGTTTATTAGATAAGCGGATTTATCAAGAAGAAATCAATACAGAAGTTTATAAGAATGCTAAAGTTAAACCTTTGACAAGCCTTGAGATCATTGAAAACTATAAAGCTCAGTTGAAACAACTGAATGATACCAAGGATGAGAATGAAGCGGTTTGTATTGAATACTTCATTGCTTTGGATATCTTTGATCAAATCAAGCATTTTGAAGAGTTCTCCAATAGTAAACGGGCTAAGGATGTGCTTCGTAAGAAAGCCGCTAAATTAGCTAAGAAACTAAGAGATACTACTTTACCTGAAAAGGAAAGTCTACTTGAAAGAAGCAATCTTTTAAAAGAAATCCTAAACAGTGATGGCTTTGAAGATTCTAAGTTATCTTTAGGTTCAACCCTCAAAGAAATCAGTTCCAAAGACTCTGAATATCGTCACTTCATCGATGATTTCTCAGCCAGATACTTTAATATGAATGCCAAAGACATCAATGATGTCATTGCGGATGCGAAGAAATTCGAAGCTGAAATCAAGCATATTGAAGAATACATTAAGAATGAGAATCCGTTCATCTATGAAAAAGCTCAAGAAAAAGATTTCGCTAAGATTAAGAGTGTCAGCGAAAGAGCCAGAGCACTACTTGTATCTGGAGTGGTTGGTGATGATGAAATGCGTCGGGCAGAACTATATAAATATGTTAGAGTTCTATTTGATCGCAAACATCCAGTCGTTACCAAACTATTAAAGAAATCTGATGTCACTGAAACCAGTGAACAAACCACAGCCGTCTTTAAAGACATCGTTGCGAAACGTCTGAATTTAAACGATTATCCAACGATTAATAAGATTCGTTTATTATGTGAAGTTCCAGTTGATATCTTCAAAAATATCGCTGGTGAAGATGGCTTTATCCAGAATATCTTCTCACCACTTGAACTCAGTGAACTCAACATTGCCAACGTAGCGTACATCGATGAGGTCAATGCCCTATTGGATGCGAAGTATGCGTCGATTGCCAGTGATGAAGAAGTTAGAGCTGAAATCAAGAAGAATGGTTTAAAGAAAACCAAGGATATCTTCGCTAAGATTGAAGTCGATAGTAAACGTAAAGCAGCTGATAAGAAGCTGATTGATAAGAAAGCCTTTGAATTCCATAACGCTCTAAGTGCTGATGAAATGCAAGCCTACATTACGCATATCAACAATAAGGCTAAATTTGAAAAAGCGGATTATGAAGCTAAACTCTTAGATTTGATTAAGTCATTCATGGAGAATCATCCTAATGAACTGTATACCTTTATCAAATCAGACATATTAAATAAGAAGATTACAGAAAGAATTGAATTCAATGCGGATATCGTGGACTACTTCTATTCTGGGTCAAAAGATAATCACCTAGAAGAACGTTTCTATGATCGCTTTAAGATGTTGGAAGCGGAAGCCTTATATCCTAGATTTATTGAACGTTTAGAAGCACTTGAAAAGACGATGACCCACGTGGTTGAGAAGTTTGTTTCAGAGAATGATGAACCACTCAAGAAATACTATGATGCCAAGAATACGGGAAAAGTAGAAGAAGAGAAGTATGATGCGGTTAGTAACTTAGCTAAAGCTGAAAGACGTTACATCCCAAGTGTATTCGAAGTACCTATCTATTCATCCTTCCGTAAGGGTTTGAATGTATCTGAATTCTTTATCTCTACCCATGGAGTTCGTAAAGGTTTAACCGATACGGCTTTAAAAACAGCTGAGTCAGGCTATCTAACCAGAAGATTGGTGGATGTCGCTCAAGATGTCATGATTACAGATATGGATTGTGGAACCGATCGTGGTTACTTAGTTGAAGATTTCATTGATCGTAAATCAAACACGGTTATTGAAGATCTTAAAGATAGATTGATTGGTCGCTATTCTAAAGAAGATGTCATCAATCCTAAGACCGGTGAAGTACTGGTTGAAAGTGATGAATACATCAGTGAAGACATTGCCAATGAAATCGTTGATGCTGGAGTTAGAAAAGTCATGATTAGAAACATCTTCACCTGTGATTCTACAGTGGGTGTATGTGCGAAATGTTATGGTCGTAACTTAGCCACCGGTAAAGCGGTTGAAATGGGTGAAGCCATTGGTATTATGGCTGCTCAATCCATCGGTGAACCTGGTACTCAGTTAACCATGCGTACCTTCCATACAGGCGGGGTTGCCGCAGCTGAAGGTGGAGATATTACTCAAGGTTTACCTCGGGTTGAAGAACTATTTGAAGCCAGACGTCCTAAACGTCCAGCCATTCTAGCTAAGATTAGTGGAACCATCTTTGCGATTGAAAGTGTCAGTTCTGACATTCTCGATAACAAGAAACTCAGTTATTATCAAGATGATACCGCAGCACTAGATGCCGCGGATAAGAAGAAAGAATTGTATATCCGGGTCGATATTAAAAATGACATCGAGCAAGTATCCCACTTTATTCCTTTAACCCAACATATCCTAAAAGATATCGTTGTTGGTAAGAATATTGAAGCGGGTGAAAACATCACCGATGATCACATTGATCCTAAAGAATTGCTTGAAATTGGTGGACTCTTAAGCGTAGAGAATTACATCATGCGTGAAGTTAAAAAAGTTTACCAATCCCAAGGTATTGAAATCTCTGATAAGCATCTAGAAGTTATGATTAGACAAATGCTAAGAAAAGTCGTTATCCTTGATGGTGGTGATACCCGTTTATCAGAAGGCGTTCAAATGAGTGTTCCTTCAATCACTAAGATCAATGAGAAAGTCTTAGTATCTGGTAAATTACCAGCTAAATTCAGACCTATCTTGATGGGTATCTCTAAATCTTCTGTTGAAACAGATTCATTCTTATCGGCTGCTTCTTTCCAAGAAACAACCAAGGTATTAACCGATGCCTCCATTAAGGGTAAGATTGACCATTTGACTGGATTAAAAGAGAACGTCATCATCGGCAAACGGATTCCTGCTGGAACCGGATGTCATGAAGAAAGAGAAAGTTCGACTAGAATTAAGATTATCACAGCCGAACTGATTGAGATTCGTGAAGAAAAGCAAAGACAATTGGCAGCTGCTCAAGATGCCAGTCGTGATTTTAATAAAGATATGGATCGTAGTGACAGAGATGATAGTGAGATGCAAGCGGCTGAATAAGCCGCTTTTTCTTTATCTTATGGAATTATTAAGTAGATATAAAAAAGGCTACAGTGTAGCCATTTGATACGATTGGATTATTATGCAACTCCTATTTCATTCTCATACCCTTTTTAGCGATGAATATCATCGGCTTAAAGAAAGGTCCTTCCATTGCTGAAGCAGCGTCTTTCATTCG
>Ga0247841_10002538_pt1 | contig 36098 bp, 30 predicted proteins | sample LaCruzMarch2015__2_FD_192410 | JGI IMG/M metagenome (GOLD analysis project Ga0247841, IMG submission 192410) | Freshwater microbial communities from meromictic Lake La Cruz, Castile-La Mancha, Spain - LaCruzMarch2015_18m | ecosystem: Environmental > Aquatic > Freshwater > Lake | place: Spain... | reverse complement strand
AACGTGTGCCGGAGCACACAGGGATGATCCTGCCATATATATTTTACTAAGGGTTAAAAGTGTCACCCTTAGTTTAGCAGAATGTCACCCCTAAAGGGGTATTGTACAGGGTGGTATGTGGATAACCCCTCACATGAAAAACCATAGTTTTTGGCTTATTTTATAAATTGGATATGTCTAAAATCAGATAAAACTTTAATAAAAGTATACTAACAAATACCACAAAACTAAAATTAGTGGTTTTTCATGTGAGGGGTGGATGACTTTTTTTGTTTTACTGCGCCACTACATTGCAGTCACTCTTGGCGCCATCATCATCGTTCGCTAAGCAGTTAGTGATGCTATTTTGTGATAAGGAGTAATTTTTATCAGTGAACTCGTCGCGGGCGGAAAAATTTATATTATTTACCAGAGTCAATGATTTTCCGATTTGATCTGGCGTGGGTGTAACTTCCACTTCAAAATACAATCCGGACACACTATTGGCCGGTAAATATTCGTTGTTCCAACTTAGTATGCGACTTGTGGTGTCAAATTGCGGTTTGGGGCCAATGCTGACGCTTTGTTTGTTGGTTAGATTTACGAAAGCAGGTAACTGTAAAGTTAGTTGTGTTTTTCTAACAGCATTGGATGTATTTTTAATTTGGACAAAAATCCAATATTTAGTACTTTCACCAACTTGTGGCGGTAGTGGTCCGCGGCCCAACTGGTCACCCTGAGGAGTAAAGTAACGAGCAGTGGCATGTAAAGACACTTCTGTGGTAATTGGCACGAGTGTGGGCGGGCCACTATTTTCCCAATTTTGTTTTTCTACCCCAGCGACTGTTCCGGAAATTACTGGAGTAATTGCTAAAGATAATTTTTCCAAATTGGAGTCAAGAGCAAATTGTGGTTTAGTTTGAATCTGAATTTCTATCTGGTCAGAGTCTCCTGGCTTTAAATTAGTCAAGGTAGTGCGGGTATTTTTGTTTATCAGAAGATCATTACCGCTTACTTGTAAACCATTGGCTTTGGCAGTTGCTGATAAATTAACTACTTGGGCTGGGGTAAAACTAATTTTTACTTGTGCGTCTTTTATTTCCTGCTGTCCATTATTTTTCCAATTTACCGTAGCGGTAAAAGTTTGTCCTGGTTCGATATATTTTATTTGGTTCGGGATAGTTATGGATGACATTACTGTCGGTTGGACTAATTTAATAGTGCGAGTATCTGTTTGTTGTGTAATCAAACGATTGTTTATTATTACTCCAGCACTGATCGTGGCGCTAGTTTGTATTACGGACTTTGGCAAAGTAATAGTACCGCCAATATTTTTTTGTTCATGAGCCAAAAGTGTGATATTTTTGGTTGAGGTGTTAAAACTAATTTGTTTGGCATCAAAAATAAGATTAATGTCATTAATTATTTTGTCGCTGTTATTTGATAAGATATAAGTAAAAGGTAAGCTGGCGCCGCTAAAGGCTGACTCTGGTAATTGTATTTGAGTTTTTAAAATAGAATCCGACAGAGTTATTATGGCTGCGGAAATTTTTTGATCTGGAGAGCGCCTTGAATCTTGTGGAGTATAAGACAAATAAGCACTGATGCGGTTTTCTTTTTGTGGTTCACCCCAAATTGTTCCATAGATTTCCGCTTGTCCTTTGGCGCCAGGTTCGAGTGTTCCCAAATCAATAGTTGATTGTTGGGTAAAAAAGTGCAGGGGAGTACGGATGCGATCTACGACAAAACCATCTGGTAAATGCATGCTTAGTATTGCTGGCGAGAGTTTAAATTTAGTACGGTTGACGTAATTTAAAGTTAACACCACATCTTGTCCGCTGGTGATGCGTTGTCCGCTAAACCCAACACTTAAATCAATTAAATTATTCAAGCTCGGTTTCCAGAAAAAGAAAAAGATCGATGAACCCAATAGAATGAATGCAAAAACCAGCAGTGCCATATCAATGGCGAATAATTTTTTGGCATGACGGTAAATTCCATTGTAGCGCAAATGAAAATGACGATGGAAAAAACCGTAAATGGTTTTAAACATATATATTTAAAAAAGATAGGCAATTGTTCCTTGTCTATATTATATCGACATTAGGCAGTAGCGTCAAACTAAAAACCGCTGTTTAGGCGGTTTTATCAGTTTGATCTATTTGCGCGTCAGTTTCGCTACCAGTGTTTTCGATTTTTAGTTTTTCTGTGTTTTCTTTTAAAGATTTAGGGTTAGGGGAGTATAAAGGATTATTAATCCTCCATTTACTTACATATTGTCCAATTCCTCTATGCTCAAGTTTGTTTTTAACAGTTGTGTGTAATTGGGACCATTTGACCAGACTTTCAAAATTGAGCTTATAACGTCCGGCCACAACAACATAAGTGATCTCTTGACTAGCAATGGCGCGTCTTATGGTTTGGCTGTTAACACCAAAAAGACGAGCTGCTTCTGAAATGGATACTCGGACCATTTCGTTTTTTAGAGATTTGTTGTTTACAGCTGTGTTCATAAATAGTTTTCAGAAAGTTTGTATACAATAGTCTATACAAATCGTAGCATATTTTGACAATTTTGTCAATAGGGGATGTTAGCTAATAAATTTATAGTGTAAATTTTATAAACTGTTTGTATACAATAGTCTATACAAACATAAAATAAAATGGCTAAAATAAGCCAAAGTGATTTTTATACAATTTGTATAGACTATTGTATACAAACAAAGCTTGTTTTGTATAATTTTGTCGCTGTGAAGTTTTGGACATCTGGTCATTGGTGGAGTTTGTTCGTAGTGCGGGTTGATCTCTGGTTGTGGCTGCGATTTGCCTAAAACTGTGGTGTCAATTTTTCTGCGTTGGCAGGGTAAATTTGACCTTGCTTCCAATTTCTGGTAGTATATTTGCTACATATACATTATATATATGTAATATATTAAGGTGGTTTGAGAACGGCCTTTTTGGTTTTATGTGCAGTTTTTTTGCTAGATTAAAGTTATCCACAGGCCTACGAGGTGTAACATTTTTATTCAACCTACGTCTACATTCATGACTGCTATTTCCGAAAAATTACTTCTGTATCAGTTACGAACAAAACACGATCCAGACGCGTTTGCTAAACTCTACGATACTTACATTGAACGAATTTACCGATTTGTTTATTTTAAAGTTAGCAATTCAGAAGAAGCAGAAGATATTACTTCGGAAGTGTTTTTAAAAACCTGGAACTACATCATTAATAATAGCGGTAAAGAAATAAAAAGTTTTAGCGGGTTATTGTATCGCATTGCTAGAAATTGCATCATAGATTTATATCGACGCAAGGCTGCGCAAGGTGAAATAAAAATTGAACCAGAGATTGAATTGGGAGATGGTGGAAAATGGTACGCTGATCTTACTAAACAAATTGATAATCAAAAAATTATCGGTGCAATAAAAAAATTAAAGCAGGAATATCAAGAAGTGGTGACTTTAAAATATGTGGACGAATTGAGTATTGAAGAGATTTCAGAAATTACTGGCAAGGGAAATGTCGCGGTCCGAGTCACATTGCATCGAGCTGTAAAAAAATTAAGAGATTTGGTAGAAATATAATGTCATTGCGACCCCGACGTAAAGTCGTGGGAAGCAAACTCCCCGCCATGAGATCGCCACGTCGCTTCGCTCCTCGCGATGACAAAGCGTCAAGTAAAAAAATTATGGACATCAAATCACAACTCAAAAATCTTAAACACGCGGGTGTGAAACCGCGCTCAGAGTGGTTGCAAAACAACCGCGAGGTTTTGTTGTCCCAAATTCGTAATACTGTGAGCCATGAAGCCAAGCCAGCTTTTAAAATCGAAAGTTTTTGGCCAGCTCTTTCAATTTTTTTACCACAAACATTTGTTTACAATTTTGTTCGCCCAGTGGCAGTGCTTTTGATCGTGGTGATGGTAGGCACCAGTGGTTGGATTGCGACCGTGGACGCATCTTATGAATCTTTACCGGGCGATTGGCTTTATGGTGTAAAACGCGTGGGAGAGAAAACGCAATCTGCTGTAGTATCAATGACTGGCAACAAAACAGCTGACACTCGTTTGCATGCGGAGTTTGCCAAACGTCGCGCTGTTGAAGTGAAAAAAATAGTAGCCAGTACTGACCCCTCCAAAAAAGCAAAAGTCAACGAAGCAATGGCTGATCTGAAAAGTGAAATCAAAGTAGTTAATGCAAATTTAGACAAAGCCAAACTAGCTTCTTCTGATGTGTCAGCCGAAGTGATTAAAGAAGTAAAAACAAGCGCTGATGAAGTGAAGGCAGTATTAGAGTCAGTTAAAGATAATTTACAAACCGCTTCGTCAACCGATCTCGCGGCCGCTAATGTTATTACCGAAGTAAAAGAAATGAAGGATTTGGCTAAAGATACTGCGGTCAAAGCGGTTGGAATGATTGTTGACAAACATTTAGCCGGCGACAACACTGTTACTAAAGAAGAAGTTAAAAAAGAATTGGATAAAACCATGGCCAGTGCAGCTAGTGAAATTACCGAAAATAAACAAAACATGGATAGTGTAAAAATAATTATCGACTCTGCTGTTACTGAAGCAAAGGGGTTTGTAGCTGATTCAAAAACCACCAGTTCTACAGTTGCAACCAGCACTGCTCAAGATTTTTCCGATAAAATTACAAACATTGCTTCTACCACTAAATCAGCTGCAGTACAAACTGATGCGGCCGTAACTAATGGCGATAAAACCATGGCCGAAGGAAAAGTTTTAATTGGGCAAAATGATTTGGCTGGTGCTTTGAGTAAGGTGCAGGAATTAAACACTGCTTCCAAAGAATCCGAACAAATTAAAGATGCGACTTTGCAAACAGCTCAGGCGATTTTACCAATTACCAATGCTATGAAAGATGCGCCACTGCCCATTACTTCCCCGGATGTAAAAATTGAAGTTAAAATAGATACTACTACCGCCTCATCGGTTTCTGGCACATTGCCAATACAAATTATAGTTACTAGTACCAAAGCCACCACAACTACCAGTATAAAAAAATAAAATTATCTCTCATGGAATGTTGGGTTAGTCTTTTTATAACAGCCAACATTCCAAGAGAGGGAATTAAGTAAGTGTTATTTACAAGTCAAAGCAAAGGTTGAGGGTACATACGTACTCGCTTGACTTATTGTAGGATTCGCTTCGCACCTCGCTCTGTCCTCTCTATTTATAGAGAGGGAAGGGTGAGGGTTCGCAAGGCGTATCCAAAACTTTATTTGTTTGACGAACTCATTTGAGTTTGCGCACGCGAATAGAGATTATTAATTATTATGAACAACGTATTAAAATTAGGTAAGAAAATCTTTACCTTCAGCGTTGTGGCCACAACTATCGTGTGGTCATTGGGTGTAGCCGCTTTGGTGCCGTCTGTTGCCCAAGCCGCGGACGCTTGTCCGACTGGTTTGGTCTCTGGTGACACAGTAAAAGTGGGAGCCAATCCAAAACTTTATGTTTTGGGTGCTGATCTAAAGGTAATGGCCGGCATTGACAATCAAGTCACTACCGTAGCCGCTAAGAAAAATTATTTTAGCGCTTTTAAATCTTGGAGAACAGACGAGGGTTATGGTACTATCAAGAATATTAGCGTTGATTGTTTCTCAGCTTTGGGCATGTCCAGCAAAATGTTTGGTTATCGCCCAGGAGCTCAGCTCTTGAAACACCCGGTAACTTTGAAATTAATGGTTGTGTTACCAAATCGTGCTTGGGCTTATATCTCTGACGCAGCTGCTACAGCTTTGTATGGATATAAAACCAGCATGGTATTCCCAGCTTTCAACGAAAATGATTTCTTGGGTTCCTTGGATGGCGGTCAAAAAGCCGACATCACTGAGGCTGTTGCCCATGATGGCATGTTCGTGTTAAGCAATGGTGTTAACTATTATGTTGATGGTAGCCAATTGAAGCCAATTACTGCTGCCGGTGTAGCCGCAAACTCGGTGAAAGCCAGTTTGATCCGCACTGTTCCAGTTACTGGTTTGACTATTAGTTCTACCAATATTGATGCTTATATCGCTGGTGTGGGTGACCGCACTGGTACTGGTATGACTGGTGGCACTACTCTTCCTCCATCAACTGGCACTTTGACTGTTAGCTTATCTGCTGCTACTGCAGCTTCTGCTAGCGTTCCAAAGAATGGCTCTCGCGTTCCATTTGTATCTGTCAATGTAACTGCTGGCGCTACTGCCGCAACTGTTGACACTCTTATGGTGAAGAGAGCAGGTTTGAGCGCTTATACAGATTTAACCAGAGTTTGGGCGGAAAAAGATGGAATTCGTGTTTCTTCACAACAGACAGTAAATTCTAACGATGAAGCAACATTGAATTTCTCTCCTGTTTTGACCATTCCAGCCGGTCAGTCTGTTAAATTGGATATCGTTGCCTCTTTGAGTGATTTGGGCACTGGCAACATGTCTCTTGGTGTGTCTTCTGTTGGTGGTACATATGTTTATGGTAACACCATGTCTTTGATTAGCTATAGCGTAGCTACTGTTAATCTTGGCGAATACAGCACAACCAAAACCGTAAAAGTTGGCGATACTTATGCTGATTTAACATCATTTGATTTCCAACCAAACAAGAACGTAACCTTCAAATCCATTGTTTTAAAGAACTCTGGCAATGAAGATATGTCCAAAGTTTTGGCCAACGTCTACCTTGAAAAGGGTGGAAATGTTGTTTCAGATTTTGGTATTGTAAACGGCCGATTTATCACCTTCAATTTAAAGAGTGGTGGTTTATTGGTTGAAAAGAACGATAATGTTACCTTTAAAGTAAAAGGTGATGTCATCGCCAAAGAGAATACCTCTGATCCTGCTTTATCATTCACACTTTACAAAGCTGAAGATCTTTCAGCTGTTGAGCAGGCCACAGGTTTTGGTGCTAGCTTAGTAGATACCGCTCCGTTCACTTTGAACAACGTCAACTTTACTGCTGGTTCCATAACCATCACCAAGAAAGCTGCTTCTCCTTCTGATACAGATGTTATTAGAGGATCCAAGCAAGTTGTTGCTTTAATTGCTAACGTCAAAGCTGACGAAGCCATTTCCTCCGAGGGCTTGAAATTAATAGCCACCGGCACTGGTATTGCTTCCTCTTCTTTTGAGAATGCAAAAGTAACTTTGAATGGTTATTCTTTGGGCACAGTGACCCCAGCTACCACCATGACTTTTGATTCTTCCTTCACTTTGAATAAAGGTGATAACGAATTGATTGTTTATGTTGATGTAGCTACCGATGCCACTGTCGCCGTTGCTGGTAAAACTATTAAAGTCAGTGTGAGTCAATTGTCTACCAATGCCATGTTCTATGGAATGTCTCCTGAATATGTACAGAGTGGCAATTCCGTGTCTGACATTAATGGCAGTCCAGAAGGCAGAATTCTCACCGTTCAAGGTGCTGATTTAACAGTATCCAAAAATGATGGCTATACAGATACAAAAACCATCGTTCGCGGCTCCACACAAAGTGTATTGGTTAAATACAATGTGAAAGCGCTCTATGATGCTGTTAAGATCACTTCTATCGAAATTACTCCAGGCACTCAGACCGATTACATCAGCACTGCTGCTGTAACCAATATGGGAATCTTTGCTGATGGAGCACAAGTTGGCACTACTCGCTCATATGCGAACGCCACTTTCTCCAATGTAAATTATACAATCGCCAAAGATGCCACCAAACCTTTCGAAGTTCGCGCTGACTTTGATTCTACCAGCACTGGTACCATCAAATTCACTGTTAAATTCAACTTCGAAGATAGCCGCAGTAAGACTGGTGATGAAACCGGTCAAACTTCCTTAATTACTGTAGCGGCCGCTGGTACATTGACCATCTCAGCCGATGCTAGTAAGCCAGATGCAGGTATCGTTCTTGCAAAAGCGGGTGTTGAGAATACAATCGCCGCCTTCAAGATCTCTGCTCTTAAGGACTTGGCCAACATTACTGAATTAACATTCGACAACAATTCAGTAACCACCTCAGATTCAAGAGTTGCCTCTTATAAATTATATAAGGGTACAACCTTGTTAGGTACTGAGAACCCAACCGACGGTGTTACTACCTTCAAGTTAGCTGATAAATTGATTGTCGCTGCCAACACAAGTGATGTTATCACTTTGAAAGCAGTATTCAATACAATTGATGACAGAGCTAATACCGCCGCCTTATTTAAGGCTCGTTTGATTGACCTTCACTTCAAGAGTTCTTCTGGAGCTGAAGATACTTCAACTTATACCAGCCTTACTTACGCCTGCAACACCATGGAGCTCCGCAAGACTGTTCCAACATTCGCAGCTGCTACTCCAGGGGCCGGTGAAGTGTTGAAGTTTACTATTACTGCTGATTCTAACGAAGATGTAGTAATCACTAAACTTGCCTTCTCTGCAGACGGTTCTGGTGCCGCTTCTACAACTGGATACACATTGTGGGATGGCCCAACTAATGTTTCCAGCACAATCAATGGTACAACCACTCCAACGTTTGATGGTTTAGCCATTACTGTCGGCAAGGGATTGTCCAAGACAATTACCTTAAAAGCCAATACTTCTAACGTAGCCGTAGATAGAAAAGTTGCCGTGACCCTCGACAGAGGAACAGCGGGAGCTGATATCGCATGGCAAGAAGTGTTCGTCGATGGTGGTAATGTAGACGCCACTGGTGCTCTATTGAACCTCTTACCAATCTCTTACGAGAAAACTTACTAACCTGATTTAAATATCAAGTTATAAGTTTCTGGTAAAGAATCACCAACCCACCCCCGCAAGGGGGTGGGTTTTGGTATGTAAATGGACTTCGTTATTGTCATTGCGACCCGCCCAAGGCGGGGAAGCAATCTCCCTGTTAAGTATCAACGGTATAGCAATTTTGTTTAATGTAAAAAGTTATCCACAGGAAAATAAATTAAATTTGTGGTATAATATTCACAATAGAAGCGGGGGAGGAAAAACAATCTTGGGAATCTAGGATTGTTTTTTAAAACAAACATTGTCATTGCGAGGACCCGCCCAGGGCGGGGACGCGGCAATCTTATTACTTGAAGGTAAATTAATTTTAATCTATTAACATATGCGCATCCAAGTTCACGCTCATTCGCGTTTTGTAGTTTTATTAGTTGCGTTTTTAATTTTTGTCGTTGGTTGTCTGATAATTTTTTTAGGTTATAGTTGGTTTTTAAATAAACAAGCGCGTGTGTTGGCAGGCACTGCTCGGCCAACTTTTCCATATAGTGATTATTCAATTGGTGATTTAAATAAACTTTACGCACAAGAACCGGATTGGGAAAAAATTCCGGACAAACAAACACCTGAGCAAACACACGCGTTGTTTGTGGCGGCAGTGAAGAAAGGAAATTTTAGCGAAGCAGTGAATTGCTGTTTTCGTTCTGGCGATCGTGCTAAAACAATCGAATTTTTAAATGGTTTAAAACAAAAGGGGATGATTGATTTGATGATCGGTGATATTACGCGTGATTTTCAAAAAGATATGAAGTTGGATTCTATGGCGACGTATATTTATGGTGGTACTTTGAATGGCAAGATCATTGCAAATTTTATGCATTTTAGAAAAACCACCGACGGAATTTGGTATATTGAGTCGTTATAAATCGTGTCAGCCCCTCTCCTTTACAAGGAGAGGGCAGGGTGAGGTAATTCGTCAATGTAGTACCCCTCTCCTTTACAAGGAGAGGGTAGGGTGAGGTAAAATCACTATGCCAACCAAATTATTCAATCTCATACCACAGCTTAATTTTCGCAAAATCCTTCGTCAGAATTCTACCAAAAGTGAATTGTTGCTATGGAGCAAGTTGAGAAACAATCAGCTTGGTTTTAAATTTAGGCGACAATATGGGGTCGGAAAATATATTTTGGATTTTTATTGTCCAAAATTAAAATTAGCGGTTGAAGTTGATGGCCTAACGCATTCTGATGAAAAAGTTTATGACAAAGATGTTATCCGTGAAAATTATTTGAAAAATTTAGGTATTGTTGTTAAACGTTATAGTACCCAGCAAATATTTGATAAATTGGATGAGGTTTTGGATGATTTATATTATAATTGTGCGAATGAAAACGGACCTCACCCCAACCCTCTCCTTAGTAAGGAGAGGGAGGCGAGGTCGCGTTCTATCATTGTAAAGGAGAGAGGGATTTTATTGTTAATATTTTTATTAAGTTCGTTTTTTATTCCAACGCGTGTTTTTTGTTACGACACCAATGTCGCTCACCCTAATATTGCTGAGTTAGCCGCACAGTTATATAATAAAAAATTTCCAGACAACAAATTAAGCGCTAGTGATATTGCACAAATAAAATTGGGCGCCACAGAAGAAGATACACCCACTAGATGGTATAATCATTTTTACGATCCGATTTATAATAGGGGAGTGTGGTTTAGAAATGATTATGAGTCAGCCAAAGAGTGGTCTAATGACTCGGAAGTACAAAAAGATTTTTCACTGGGGGACAATAGTTGGCCAAGAGCCATAGTAGATTTTCAAGATAATAATCGCGCATTAGCCATGCGCGAACTCGGCCACACTATTCATTTGATTTCTGATATGTTTGTGCCAGCTCATACGCGTGATGATATTCATCCGGCCGGTGATTCGTATGAACAATTTGTCAAAAATAATTGGTCAACAGTTGCCGATGATTTAAAATATAATTTTCAAAATGTAAGTAGTTTAAATACTGCTTTTTATAATGCGGCCAAATATTCTAATGCGAATTTTTATAGTGATGATACGATTGAAAGTCTGCACTACAATACGATTCAGATTGTAGGTTATAAAATAATACAAATAAATAAATTACCAACGTACCTTGCTCAAGATAAAGAAACTAAGTTAATTTATGCAACAGATGGAACTAATTGGAAAACTGGTTTAAAACAAGTAGATAATGATGTGATTCTAACCTCCTACTCCACCCACCTACTCCCCCAAGCCATCGGTTACAGCGCCGGTATTATTGATTTATTTTTTCGTGAATCCCAAAAACCAGTAGAAAAATTATCTTGGCTCCGTATTACCGCCAAAGGCCTATTAGATTCAATTACTGGCGCTGTCATTACCTTTGCCGAAAATGGTAAGGATTATTTAATTCAAAATGTTTTTGGTGAAGAAGGGGAGAACATTGGCAAAGAAATTTTACACCAAGTGGATATCCAAATGACAGCTGAAAACCAAAAACTTCGTAGCGAAACCGTTCCACAAAAATCACCACCAATCACTGTCATTCCGACGACGCAGGAGGAATCTCTGTCCACGTCAACCACTACACCCAGCCCTGTCATCCCAACCGATCCAGCCCAAGGCGAGCGAGTGGATGAATCCCTCGTTGCCACATCTACAACTTCAACATATTCAGTCACCAACACCCCGTATTATTATAGCAGTGGTTATCATGATTCGCCGGTAGTAGTTTCTACCACCACCCCAACATCAACACCAGAAACACCAACTACTACTCCAACTTCTACTCCCGAAACACCCACTTCAACTCCTACCACCACACCAGACACTGCGCCACCACAAATTCCAACCATCACAATTTTACAAACAGACCCAGACAACCCAATACTTCAAATTTCCGCCACCTCCACCGACGCTTCCTCCACCAAAATATTTTTTGATTTTGAAATTTCCACTGATACGCCCGATAATTTCCTACCATTTTTCACCTCAACCACTTCGTCAACTGTAAATTATGCTGGCACGCGCGGCCATACTTATTTTTTTCGCGCTCGCGCCATTGACGATTCAAATAACCTCTCTGATTACAGCCAATCTGTTACCACAACATTAAATTATATTACTTTATCCGGAGAACAGACTACCCAGACTCGTACTCTTACCGCCCAAAATAGCCCATATTTAATAAATGGTAGTAATTGTTATATCGTCCAAGTCGGAGCTAAACTCACTATTGAATCCGGAACAAAAATTCAAATCGCGCCATATTTATGTTTAATAATCAATGGCGAGTTAGACGCGCAAGGCACTGCTGATAGTCGTATTATTTTTGAACCAATCAGCCCAGGGGTATATTGGAATCAAATAATTTTTAATTCCGCTACAGGTACTATAAAATTTACCGATATCATTGGCGGAAACCGCAATACTTCTCGTCCTCATGAAATCGATGGCATAATTTTGGCGGAAAATTCTTATTTGGAATTAGACAACGTAATATTAAATGATAGTTATGAATTAGGCATTGATTTACATGCAAAAAATGGTATCACTAAAATTTTTAATAGTATTATTTCTGACACAGAAAAATCCAATAACCAATATGTTTTTAATACCGGCATTCATGTGAAAAGCGGGGAGTTGTGGCTGAACAATGTACAGTTTAGTAATTTGTCTTTTGGTGTTTGGGGAGGTACACAAAATGATCCAGATTTGGCCAAATTGTATTTGGAAAATATGTCTGATACCAATTTTACCAATGTTGACGCACCGTATTTACCACCAAATTGGCTGGAAATACAGGTGCCACCCACAACTTCTACCACTGCAACACCGATTTGATTCAACAGAATCACCATTGGAACGTGAAACTATATCGGGTTTGACACTAAACCCCTTTTTTTGTACAATATAACCACAATTTTAATATATTTTTTAATATGAAAAAGACCCTAGAACAGGTGTTAAAAGTTTTAATTTACGCCACTTTTTTCGTACCATTAATAGTGTCGCCGAGTTCGTTTATTTTTCCGTTTATCGTACCAAAGATTTTGGTATTTCGCTCCATCGTTGAAATAATGTTAGGTGTATATGTTCTGCTGTTAATTATTAATTGGCAGGAGTATAAGCCTAAATTTACCGCTCTCAATTTAGCCGCAGCCGCATTCTTTTTGAGTTTTGCTTTATCAACTTTTATCGGTGTTGATCCCTATCACAGTTTTTGGGATAATCACGAACGTATGTTAGGGTTATTTACCATTATACATTTTGTTCTTTATTATTTCATTGTTACTGCCACCTTTAAAACTTGGAACGAATGGAAATGGGCTATGCGCATTTTTTTACTGGCCGGTTCAGTAGTAATGTTTGTGGCATTTTTACAAACACAAAATCCAAATTTACTTTTAAATCAGGGTGCCGCTCGTACTGCTTCCACTTTGGGTAATTCAATCTATGTTGGCGGCTATGGTTTATTTCTTGTTTTTGTGGCGTTTTTATTGGCGATGCGTGAGAAAAATAATCCAGTATGGCGCTGGACAGCGGTAGTTTTTGGAATTTTGGCTTTTTTGGGAATGTTTTGGAGTGGAACCCGCGGATCTTTACTTGGATTTGTGGCTGGTGCAGGCACGGCTATAATCGGTTATATTATTGTGTTGAAAGATCATAAGAAAACTAGATTTTCTTTACTTGGGATTTTAATAGTTGGAATTATAGCCATCAGCTTGCTTTATACCTTTAGAAAAACAAATTTTGTTACTAATTTGCCAGCAGTCGGCCGTGCTGTTAATACCTCTTTATCCGATGTGATGGGTTCACCGCGCTGGATTGCTTGGGAGATCGCGGTAAAAAGTTGGGCAGAAAAGCCGATTTTTGGTTGGGGTCCGAATAATTATTTTTATACTTTCAATGCCCACTACAATCCTCGTTCATTGGATTTTGGATATGGAGAAACATGGTTTGATAATGCCCACAATATTATCGTGAACACTTTAGCTGTGCAAGGTACTGTTGGCATTCTCACTTATTTGGCAGTTTTTATAATTGGCATAGTTAGTTTAGTGTACGCTTGGCGTAAACAAAATTTAAATATTCACGTGGCGGTAGTTGGCAGTGCTTTTTTGGTTGCTCATTTGGTTGGTAACGTTACCGTGTTTGAAAATCCAACCTCCTATTTGTATTTTATGTTTTGGCTGGCGTTTGTGTGCGGCATGTCTTGGAAAGGAGCAGAGCAAGGAAATAATTCTAACAGTAGCGTGTCTAAAAGTTCCGTTCCAACCAAGGCGGTAATTCAGCCAACTGTTGATCGTAGTATTGGTGCTGGTGCTTTGATTAGTGTCAGTGCGGTTGTATTTTTATTAGTTTTTATTTTTAATATCCAACCAGCGCGTGCAAACATGATGACTTTGAATGCGATTCGGTATTTGTCACAAGATCCGATTTTAGGTGCGCCGGCCATGAAAACCGCATTAGAATTTAATTCACCGCACATTGATGATATTCGCGCCGATATAGGTCGTACGACCGCACAAGTCTTGTCTTCTAGTTGGCAAAAAATAGGGAAAGAACGATCAATGGAATTATATAATTTGGCTTATGATAATTTGAAAAAGAATTTAATTTTACACCCGCTGGATATTCGGAATCAACTCACTTTGTCACAGTTGGCGCAATTAGCCGCCACGATCAATCAAGATGGGAAATACATGTTGGATTCAAAAGCGATGCTGGAAGATGCGCTCCAAAAATCTCCACGTCGTCAGCAAATTATTTATGGTTTGTCCGGAATTCTTTTACAATTTGGCAGTAGAGATGAGGCGGTTAAATTATTAGAGGGCGCTATTACATCTAATCCGAAAATAGCAGAAAGTTATTGGCGGTTAGCTTATACTTATAAATTGAATAATGATGTGGTCAAAATGCGGGAAACGTTGGATTTGGCTGCCAAAAATGGCGTTCAGTTTTCTGAACAAGAGAATGGTATAATCCAACAAATTTTAGGGACGCCAACCACCAGTACCGCCACTTATGATAAATCTAAAAAATAAAAATTTAGCATTGTTTTTCACTAGGGGATTGTCTTTAAAACAATGGTCAGAAGCTGGCAATCTAAGTCGTGAAATTAAAATTTATTTGGAATTGAAAAAGTATTTTTCCGAAGTTGTTTTTTTTACTTACGGCGCCGCTGATGATGAGCGTTATTTGGGAGAATTCGCCGGTCAATTTAAGGTTTTTCCCAAAAAAGTTAATATACCTAATTGGCTGTATAGTTTATTGTTACCTTGGTTTTATCGAAAAGAGCTGAAAAATATCGCTGTTTATAAGACTAACCAAATGGATGGGGCTTGGACGGCTGTAATTGCTAAAATATTTTTTCATAAAAAATTGGTTGTCAGATGTGGATATGAATGGTTGTTTACTGCGCGCAAAAAGCAGATAAATAAATTATTGCAATTAATTTATTTTTTATTAGAAAAATTTGTCTATAAGTCTGCCGATGTGGTAATTTTAACCTCACCAACTATAATTAACTTTGTTGTGGAGAATTTTAAAATTGCGCAGCAGAAAATATTGTTTATACCCAATTACGTTGATACCAATTTGTTTTGTCCACAAGCCTTGTCCGCCAAAGATTCGCGGCGCTTAATTTGTGTGGGGCGCCTAGAAAAAGAAAAAAATTTATTTTTTGTCATGCAAGCTTTAGCCGACATGGAAGCTGAGCTATTTTTGTATGGCAGCGGTTCACTGGAAGCTCAATTGAAAGATTTTGCTCGCTCTCTTAAAAAATTGAAAGTAAATTTTTGTGGTAATGTCAAAAACGATTTGTTACCATCAGAGCTAAATAAAAGTTGCATTTTTTTACAGTTTTCAGAATACGAAGGAAATCCAAAGACTATTTTAGAGGCGATGAGCTGCGGTGTTGCAATAGTAGCCAGCAATGTGTCTGGTATCAATGAAATTATCAATAATGGCCAGGATGGTATTTTATGCGAACCAGATTTGAATAAATTTCGCATAGCGGTGGAATCATTGCTTGGTGATCAAGGTTTAAGAGATCGTTTGGGCGCAAAAGCGCGTGAACGTATAGTGAATAATTTTTCTTTTCCAATTGTGCTAAACAAAGAGCTGGAAGTTTATAATAAATTATTATGTTAGTAACACCAAAAATATCTGTGGTAATGGCTGTGTATAATGGTGAAAAATTTTTGTCTGCCGCCATTGATAGTATTTTAAATCAAACATTTAATGATTTTGAATTTATTATTGTGGACGATGGGTCTAAAGATGAGTCTGCTGGAATTTTAGCCAAATACGCCCAGAGAGATTCGCGTATCAAAATTATCTCCCAGCCCAACCAAGGCCTAACTAGATCATTAATTACTGCTTTATCATTAGCACAAGGTGATTATATCGCTCGCATGGATGCTGACGACGAATCCTGTCCAGATCGTTTGGAAAAATTATTTTCTTTTATGGAAAGCAATTCGACCGTGGCAGCAGTTGGCAGCAATGCTATCATGATTGATGAAGTTGGACGCGAATTAAAGAAAGTAATTTTGCCAGCGGTAGATACTATTAAAAAACGGCTCACTGTTCGCAATTTGTTTATTCATGGTAGTTTATTAATGCGTCGTTCGGCTTGCGTCGCTGTTGGTGGATATGATATCACTTTTCGTTTAGCTCAAGACTATGATTTGCTTTTGCGCTTACTAGCGCATGGTTACGAGCTTAGTATTGTTCCTGATTTTCTTTATCGATTGCGTAGCACTTCTGGTTCTTTGTCTGTCAAGCGCGTGTTTAAACAAGCTTATTTTACAACTTTAGCTCAGCATTACTATTTTACTCACTATCCTGGTAAAATAGTTAAGCCGATAATGTTTAAATTTAGACGGTTATTTTGTTTAATTTATATTTATAAATTAGGTATTCCAGCTTTGCTTAGATTATTAAAAATAATTCGATGAGTCCGTTAATTTCATTTATTATTTCTACTCGCGGTAAAAATTCGTCTATATTGGCGAATGCTTTATCTAGTATTTTTAATACGGTCAATAGCGAACAGGTAGAAGTGATAGTGGTTGACCAAAATCAATCTTTGGAAATAGAAAAAGTTTGTTTGCTGTGGCAGGCTAATGGAATAAAATATATCGCTACTAGCACTGTCGGATTGGCACGTGGACGAAATATTGGAGTTAAAGAAGCAAAAGGGGATTGGTTGTGGTTTTTTGATGACGACGCTATTTTGTCTAAGGATTGGTTGGTAGCGATTTTTTCCAGTTTAACTGCATCTCGAGTAGAGTCTAAAATTTTTTACGGTACAGTTTATGATTTAGCCGGGAAAAAATATTTACGACGCGGATCAAACAGTCACCGGTTGCATCGATGGCAATTTGACGGAGTATGTAGTATTGGTATCATTTTTAATCGTCGAGCATTGGATAAAATTGGTGAGTATGATGAAAAATTTGGAGTTGGCAGCACTTATGGTGCCGGCGAGGAGAGCGATATGATTTTACGGGCATTAAATTTCAACATTCCAGTCATTTTTAATGCGGATTTGAAAACAATTCATCCACGTTTCGAGCGCGACTTAGCCAAAGCCAGTAATTATGGTTTTGGTATTGGAGCTTTGTATCGAAAACATTTTTTTGTTTCGTTGGAAAATTTTGTTGTTTTGTTTATTAAATTATTGTTAGAAAATATTGTTAGATTATTGTTTATTGGTTTTTTTGGCTTGATTGGTCGCAGTGTGCTGGCCAAATTTCACTTGAATTATCTAATGGGTTTTTGGCGTGGTTTTATTAGTTATCGAGTATGAAAATTTTAATTGTTAACAAATTGTATCATCCTTGGGTTGGGGGCGTAGAAACGATTGTAAAGCAGTTGGCTGATGGTTTTGCGTCTCATCAAAACCAAATAGAAGTTTTAGTTTGTACTGCCAAAGGCAAGGGCGGAGTGGAATTGGAAGGTGGTATCAAGATTGTTCGTGCGAGCAGTTGGGGAATTTTTAAAAGCATGCCAATGTCTTTTAGTTTTTTTAGATTATTTAAAAAAATGTCAGCCGAAACTGATTGGATTGGCCTGCACCATCCGTTCCCTTTATCATTTTTAGCTTATTTTATATTTCGACCCAAGGCCAAGTTAATTATTCACTATCACTCCGATATTGTTCGTCAGAAATTTTTTGGATTTTTGTTAAAACCGATTATATTTTGGGTATTGAAACGAGCGCAACACATTGTAGTATCCAATCCAAATATGATTAATAGCTCACCGATTTTGTCAAAATTTTCCTCTCAATGTCGGGTAGTTCCTTTTGGTGTTGATATTGATCGGGTAGACGCCATGATCAACGCTGATCAGGTGGAAAAAATTAAATCCCAGTATGGCGAATTCATTTTGTTTGTTGGCCGATTGAATTATTATAAAGGAGTTTCAGTTTTATTAGATGCATTAAAAGATTGTAAAAAAAATTTAGTAATCATCGGCAGTGGAGCAGAGGAAATCAATTTAAAAAATCAAGTTAAAGAATTGGGGATAGGGGAGCGAGTATTTTTTATTAAAAATATCAATGATAAGGAATTGATGAATTTTTATAAAGCTGCTAGGGTTTTTGTTTTACCATCTTTGTTCAAGAGCGAAACTTTTGGTATAGTATTGTTAGAAGCGATGGCGTGTGGTACGCCAGTAATTTCTACTGAGCTTGGTACAGGTACTTCTTTTATAAATAGTAATAATGCCACGGGTCAAGTAGTGCCGGCCGGTAATTCTACTGAGTTGACACAGGCTTTAAATAATATTTTAAATAATTCAGATAAGCACGATCAGTATGCTCGTGCGGCTCGCCAGCGTGTACAAGATTTTTTTACCTTGGATAATATGATTAGACAGAATTTAAAATTACTTGAATAGTATGAGTAAATTTAAAAAACAATTCATTAATTTTTTGGTTAGAGCGCTGGTCCGTGCAGATAATTTAATTTATAAAGTCATTAGTCGACTAGTAGTTTTGGTCAATAACGGCGTTCACCCCAAGCATGATATTTTAAACTACCACCAGTTTTTTATTGATAATATTTCTTCGAGCGACACTGTTCTCGATGTGGGTTGCGGCAAAGGAATGGTTGCTTTTGACGTGGCAGTTAAAGCGCGAGAGGTGATTGGGATAGATATTAGTGTCGCAAATATTGATTGGGCTCAAACTCATTATGTGAAGGAAAATTTAAAGTTTGTTGTTGGCGATGCCACAGATTATAATTTTGGCAACAGGTTTGATAAGATTATTTTATCAAATGTTTTGGAACATATTGATAAACGTGTAGATTTTTTAAATAAATTGCATGGAGTTTCTGACACTGTTTTACTTAGAGTGCCTTTGATAGAGCGTGACTGGCTTACAATGTACAAACAAAAAAATGGTTTAGAATATCGCCTCGATTCTACGCATTTTATTGAATATACAGTTGTTGGTTTGGCGCATGAATTGGAACAGGCGGGTTGGAAAGTTGAAAGTTATAACGTAAAATTTGGCGAGTGGTGGGGTGTAGTAGTACCATTTTTTGTGTGATTGTTTAATAAAAATAATTTACAAGGTTAATATTTTTTATGTTTCTTTTGCGTGAGTTAGCGAGATTTATTTACTTTACACAAAGAAAAAAAATCGGTTTTATTTTTGGTGGATGGCCATTGCCTTATAGTAGTGTTATGGCTTCGACCAGACTCCATGTCTATGATATTATTGATGGGTTTAGGAAAGATGAAGAATTTTTTGTTGAAATTTTTAAACCATGGAAACAATATGATATAGTTATTTTTCAAAAAAAATTTGATGAGAAGGCAAGAATGCTGGCGGAAAAATTAAAAAACCGGGGTGTGAAAATTATATTGGATATCAACGTAAATTATTATGACAGAACTATCTTAAAAGAAAATGAAACTAGCAAGCATAATGAAATTATGGCGTTTACCGCCATTTGCGACATTGTTATTACCACTAGTGATTATATTAGAGATTTTGTTATCAAATTATTTCCTGCTAAAAAAATTATTTGTATTGCCGAAGGTATTCCAGACGAATTTTTTAAAGTTAAAAAATTTTTACCGTCCTTTAAAGATAGCGTCAAGTTTGTGTTTAGTGGCTATGCAGTGAAAGCTAAAGAGATTTTGTTAGTACAGGATCATCTGGTAAGATTGGCCAAGGAATTTCCTTGTGAGTATTTATTTATTTGTGAAAAAAATCCTCATATTACTATAGAGGACATAAAAGTTACCTATATAAAATATCACCAATCAACTATCCCGCGATTGCTTGCTAGTGGAGATATTTTTTTAAGTCCACGAGATCTAAATAATCCATATAACTTTGGTCATAGTTTTACTAAAGTAGGTTCTCCTATGGCAGTGGGTCTTCCTGTTATTGCTAGCCACTTAATGTCATATGATGGGTCACCGGCGGTTTTGTTAGATAATTTCGGTGTTGAATGGTATAATGAGATAATCAAATTAATCACTGATCAAAAATATTACACTCGCTTATCCGATGAAGGTATACAATTTTGCTATAAAAATTATAAAATGTCATCCATTATAGCAAAGTACAAGGATATTTTTAAGTAAAATTATCAATATTTTTATGAAGGCTCACATACTATATAAAATTAAGGATGCACCATTTGGCGGTGTTAATCAATTTTTAAAAGCCCTCAGGAACGAGTTTGTTAGACGTGATATATACGAACAAGATGCAGAAAAAGCAGATATTATTTTATTTGACAGTTTTCCATTTAACGAAGAGCACAAATTTAAATTATTGTATAAATATAAGAAAGCTGGCAAGGTTTTGGTACATAGAATTGATGGGCCAATAGACAAATATAGAGCAGCTGGTTCAAAAGTAGATCACATTATTTATAAATTTAATAATGCTTTTGCAGATGGTACTGTTTTTCAGTCATCTTGGAGCAGAGAAGAAAATATTAAGTACGGCTTATCGATAAAATGTTTTGAAACAATTGTTATCAATGCGCCGGACGAATCCATTTTTAACAGGACAAATAGAAAGAAATTCGACGAACATCAGAAGATCAAAATTATCGCTACCAGTTGGTCAAAAAATTTACGCAAAGGTTTTAGTGTATATCAATATCTTGATGAACATCTGGACTTTAATCGTTTTGAGATGACTTTTGTCGGTAATTCTCCGATATTGTTTAGTAAAATCAGGCGCATAGAGCCACTTGTCAGCAGTGAGTTAGCCGAAGAATTAAAAAAGCATGATATTTTTATCACCGCCTCACAGAGTGACCCGTGCTCAAATTCATTAATAGAAGCCATGCACTGCGGTTTGCCTGCGGTGGTATTAAATGATGGCGGACATCCTGAGATTGTGAATAATGCCGGTGAATTTTTTAATTCTTTCAATGATGTTATTGAAAAAATTGAAAAGGTTGCTAAAAATTATAATTATTATCAAAATAATATAAATTTGCCAGGAATACAAAAAGTAGCAGATAATTACTTGGATTTTTTTGAAAAAATATTTACTGCAATCAAAAAAAACGAATTTTTACCAAAGAAGGTCAGTAGATTTTCATTGTTTGGAATTATCTTCTATGCGTATTGGTATAAATATTCTAATTTTTTAAAGAATTTATTTTGATATGGAAGTAATAGAAAATTTTGATACAATTTTTAATTTAAAACCTGGAATTTTTAATTTCTTAAGAAAAATTAGAGGAACTCGTGACGGTTTTTATCACTATTCTTTGACTGGTGATTATTTTGGGGAAAAAATAAAATGGGGATTAGGTAATGCTATATTTTTTTTAAGAATTGTGTACATCTTAGATTTAGAAAAAAGTTTTTCCAGTGAAGTGGTTAAAGCAATAAAATTTATCAATTCCTTTAAAACTGTTGACGGATATTACTGTGATCCATTAGTTAGAATCTTGTCGTGGCCGAGGAGACTATATTACTTTTTAAAATCTTGGAAAAAAGATGATTATTCGTATTATTTTATCAAACTTGCAGAAACTAGACAGGTGATTTCTACGCTTTCTTTATTTGATATAAAATGTGATTTACCAAATAATTTTTTTCCTTCCGAGGTTTCTATTGACTGGATACAAAAATTTTTAAATAATTTGGACTGGTCTAAGCCTTGGGGGGCGGGAAGTAGATTTAGCCACTTGCTTTTCTTTTTGAACATTTCAGATTTTCCTCAAAAAGAAACATTGGTCAATGCGGCGATCGCTTGGTTAAACAGTGTCAGGCAAAATGATGGCTTTTGGTATCGTGGCCAAGCATCGTTGCAGCAAAAAATAAATGGTGCGATGAAGATTTTTACCGGCCTGCAAGTGGTAAATAAAATTAATGTCAGTGACGCAGAAAAGATTATCGATACTTGTTTGAATGCAAAGAATGACGCTCAGGCCTGCGACAACTTTAATATTATTTATGTTTTAAAGAATTGTCATCAGTTGATTCCAAGTTACCGCCAGATAGAGGTTAAAGATTTTGCCACTGAACGTCTAAAGATATATTTTAAATATTACCACCCAAGTCAAGGAGGGTTTTCGTTTAACGAAAAACGCGCTTCATATTTATATTACGGCGCGCCTTTAAGTCGTGGTAAAAATGAACCTGACATCCATGGAACTACCATGTTTTTATTAGGTATAAGCCAAATTGCTAAAATTTTGAAGGTTGATTTTGGAGTGCGAGAATTAGATGTTGTTTAGATTGATGTTTTGCGCACAAGTAATAAAAGTATAATGACTGCTATAATTTGATTTAATCCTTGGGAAAGAGCAAAACCCATTTCTTGCATTAAAATTAACAACGGAATAGCAATAATCATATAAAATATCGGAGACAAGACATTGAATATAACTTGTTTCTTTTTATTTTTAATGAATAAAACTAGATGATTTTCCAGTAAACTTCTAGTAAACCAGAAAGGTAAAAATATCACAACTATTCTTGTCACTATAATACTGCTGTTATAATTATTAGAAAATAGTAATTTTATTAACCACGGTGTTAATATGAAAGTAACTGCCGCTATCATAGAAACAATTAAGAATATAGTTAGCTGTTTTCGGAATTGGATAGTATTAGATTTCGCTATTTTGGGCGCAGCAATAAAGGTTAGACTTTTTAGAACCATCTGTATTCCGCCAACCAATTTCATGCCGGCGGCGTAAATAGCAAGCCTATCCAACCCAAGAAATGTCCCGACCATTATATTGTCTATATTTCCAGCTATTGTTGCAAGGACGTTCATTTTTGTAAGAAAAATACCGTAAGATTTCCAGTTTTTTTCTATCTGATTGTTTCGTAGTAATTTAGTAGTTAGATAGTGATATATTAAGTTAAACAAAGAATTTACAATAAGATAAGATAGGAGAATTATTAATAAATTATCTTTTGAAAACAGGATCGCTGCTACTATTGCGACCGCAGTAAAAATATTTTTTACAATATTGTATATACTATATTTGAAAAATTCAGCCCTTCCTTGCCAATAAGTAGTCCAGCTGTTTGGCGCAAAAATAAAAGGAAAGAAAAGACCTGTTAAAATGAAATATAATACAATGTCATTTTGATGGTGTAATAGGTAGTGTCCAATAGCAATCGCGGCAAAAATAGGGATGGCCAATAGGCTCCAAAGGAAACTTAGTTTCACACCTTGTCGATATGTGCCATCATTGCCATCGACCGCTCCTTGGAAAATAGTGGTATTGATACCAGGAAGAGAAATTACCGACAAAGCTGTTAGTAAAGATATTATCATTTGGTATAGTCCGAAATGTTCTCTGGTAGTAAAGCGTGCAAAAGCGACGGCGATGGCTATACCAGCCAAACCGGCTATTAAATTATTCAAGGTTATCCAAAATCCGTGTTTAGTTATATAAACAAGGTCCAATTTAATATATTTTTGGGCCAAGAGTAATATTTTTTTTAATTTATTTTTTAAATAATCCAGCATGTTTTTAGATAATAATGTATTGTGTTATTTTAACACAGAATCGGATAAAAGTTAATAGACAAAAGTTTGACGCTAATGTGTTAAAGTGGTATTATCTTATAAGATAATTAGATAATATTTTGAAAATATGATTAATGTTTTTCAACCATCGCTCGGCGAAATGGAACTAGAGGCAATTCGAAATGTTTTTAATTCAAATTGGATCGGTCGAGGCAAAAAAGTCGAAGAATTTGAGCGTAAATTTGCCGAATATCAGGGGGTTTTACCTTGGCAAATGATATCTACTACTTGTGCTACAGAAGGGCTTTTTGGTGTTTTAGAGATTTTAAATTTAACACCTGGTGACGAAGTAATAATTCCTACCATTGGTTTTGTGGCCAAAGCTTCGGCCGTGTGTCATGTGGGCGCTAAACCAATTTTTTGCGATGTCGACCCAATTACTTTAAATGCTACTCTAGAAAATATTCAATCTGTTTTTACGGATAAAACCAAAGCGGTTGTTTTGAATCATTATGGTGGATATCCTGCTGAAATTGATAAGATTGCTGATTTTTGTAAAGAGAAAAATTTAATTTTAATAGAAGATGCTGCCTGTGCAATTGGGTCATCAGTAAAAAATAAGAAAGTGGGCACCTATGGTGATTTTGCTGTTTGGTCTTTTGATAGTATGAAAATATTGGTGACTGCCGATGGCGGCATGATTTATTGTAAAGACGAAGCTTTATCAAAAAAACTCAGGGAACATTTGTATCTTGGTCTTATGGAAGGCAAGGCTAGTGGCCTAGAGAAATCTAAAGGTACCAAGGATCGTTGGTGGGAATATGAAGTAAGTCAATTTGGCAGACGAGCGATTATGAATGATATGACTGCCAGTATTGGTTTGGTACAATTAGAACGATTGCCGAAGTTTTTAGATCGACGGCAAAAAATTGCTCAATATTATAGTGAATCTTTAAAATCTGTACCCGGTCTTACAATATCACCAGAGCCGCGCACTGGAGATTTGGTTACTTATTATTTGTATTGGATACAATTAGAAAAAAGAGATGAGTTGGCCCACTATTTATTGGAGAATAATATTTATACCACTTTTAGGTATTGGCCTTTGCATAAAGTATCTAAATTTGGTCACGATCAAAATATTAAATTACCAAACGCTGAGCTGGCAAAAGATATTACTTTAAATTTACCTTGTCATCAAAGCTTGACAGATGCGGATGTAGAGCAGGTTGTAGAAGTTATAAAAAAGTTTACCAGAAATGATAAATTATAGTTTTATTATGAAAAAAGTTCTAAAATTTATTCTGTATAAAATTTTACGATTATTTCCACGCAAATTGTTGGTGGGTTATTCCCAGAGCTTTTTTGATAAAAAAGATAATTCTTTCTCGGTAAAAATTGTTAGGGGTTTTTTAGGTGAATGCTATGAATCAGGGACAATGGACATCCAAAAAGATATTGGGTTTGCTTTGTGGCGTTCAAAAGCGGCCACAAATTATTTAAGCAAGAGAACCATACCAGATTCTGTGGTTGAAAAGTTTGCCAATGTTATCATAAATAATCCAGGTTATGATGTATGTGAAATCGGCGCAGGCAATGGCTATTTAATTGAAATTCTATCAAAAAAAATACCAGGCAGAAAATTTGTTGGGGTTGATTTAAATGAAGATCAGATAATTAATGATAGCCAGAGATTTGAGGGCAATAATTTGTTAAAGTTCGTTTGTGCGGATGCTGTTGAATATGTAGAAAATATGATTTTTGATAAGACTATATTTATATCTTATATTTCTCTTACGACCTTTACACCAGATGCGGTGCAATGTCTTTTCGAATCAATTTCATTTAAAAAACAACCGTCCTTTTTGGTTATTTGTGAAGCTAACAAATCGGGAGTCGCAGACGCAGAAAAATCTGAATTAAGAGGCAACTTAGCCTATTCACATAATTATATTACAATTGCTAAAAAATATAATTTTGATATAATAAGTTATTCTACCAATCAAGAAACGGGTTTATTTTGGTTAGTGTGTCAATTTGGTAGGAAAAAGTTCGATAATTAATCAATTGGTTGTCTAAAACTATGAAAGATATCCTCTTTCTATTACCGATATATTATACTGGAAATTTTGTTGAGAGATTTAGGCGGTATTTAAAGGAAAGTAATGCTAAGTATACCTACGATGTATATCTTTGCTGTTCTAATTCACAGATAGCATCATTGGTACGATCCAAGGCCAAAGAGTACGGTTATATATTTCAAGAAAGAGAAAATATGGCTGGAGGTGAAGGGGCATTATGGTTTTTGCAAAAAAAATCTGGGATTGATTGTGCGCAATATAAATATGTCTGCTATTTTGAAGAATCATGTGAGCCAGTTAGTAAAAATTGGATAAATAGATTAATTGGTGATATGGAAAAAGGAGCTCCTTTAACAGGCTGGGACTGGCATTTTGAGGGGCGAAAAAGACATGGACAACAAGTAAAACATGTGTTTAAAAATAATGGCAATATCATGATAGCCTACGAAAATATTTTGCCAGATAGCGTTGATTTTGCTGGAAATGCAATCAGAGGGGTGTGGGATGTGCCGGGTTATAGAGATGAAATGTTTGTAGTTAGTTCAAAAGATTTTTTAGATTTTGATTATCCAGATGCATCAGATGAGTTTTGGGTCAAGTATACGGGTGGACAAAGAGGCTATGGTGTACGTGCTGAAAGAATGTGGTGGAAAATAGCAGAACAGAATATAAATAACATGAAATATCCATCGCCCAATATACAATGGGTTGTTTTAAATAAATATAATTTTGTACCATCAGTTAAAAATAAGTACTACTGGAATTTTTGTGAATTACCACTGGAAGACAGAAAGAACCCAAATTATTTTCCAGCACACATAATTATTCGCTGTGTAAGGCATATTTTAAAAGATTTTTTTAATTTTTACCGGCGGCAGATTTATGTTTTTTTTAAAATTAAATTTAATATATGAAGTTTAATCTTACTTTAGAAGAAATTTTAAAAAGAAAACCACTTATATTGGATTTGGCCTCCGGAAGTAAAGCTAAAAGGAAAAAAAATTCCGGGCGAGTTACTTTGGACATAATGGATCTTCCAGATATTGATATTGTCTGCGATTTAAATCAGGGGCTGTCTTTTTTACCAGATAGTAGTGTTGATGAAATCCATAGCTCCATGGCTTTAGAGCACATTGAAAATTTAGATTTTTTAATGAAAGAAATTTATCGCGTTTTAAAGCCAGACGGCATAAAACATTTGGTAGTTCCACATTTTAGTAATCCATATTATTATTCTGATCCTACCCACAAACATTTTTTTGGTTATTATACTTTTTATTATTATTCAGATAACCAAGAGAAATTAATACGCAAAGTACCATCCTATTATTTTAAAGAAAAGTTTGAAGTTGTTAGTATTAAATTGGTTTTTTCCACCTCATTTCGTTGGCTGAGACCGTTGTCTATAATTTTTGAGTGGTTTGTCAATCTTACCCATAGTATTCAAGAATTTTACGAATTTTATTTATCCGGGTTTATTCCTTGTTATAGTATTGAAATAGTTTTAAAGCCAGTTAAGTAGTTTTTTGGTTCTATGTATTACCCTTGATTTTTTGGCCTAGTTTGATAGTATATAGTTTATAACTTTATTTTATGAAAATACTTTATCTGGGTGCTGGTTTTGTAGGTACATGTTCAGCAGCAGTGTCGGCTAATAGTGGCCACGAAACCATTGTTTACGATGTTGATGAGCGTAAAATTAAAATGTTGAGCTCTGGTGATCGCGATGTGATCGAGACCTGTCTTTACGAAAAAGGACTGGGGGATTTATTGGTTCGCAGTATAAATTTTATTTCGTTTACCAACGACTATGGCAAGGTAGAAAATTTTCTGAATGAATGCGATGCTGTCTTTATGTGTTTGCCCACTCCAGAAATCGGCGAAACAGGCGAAAGTGATTTGAGTTTTTATTTTTCTGCGGCTGAGAAGTTGGCACAGTCATTGGCTGTGCGCAATGGTGGTGCTCAAGAGAAATATATTACGATAATCAATAAGAGCACCGTACCGATTGGTATGACTGAAAAAACTCGAGCGTTATTTGATAAGACTGGTGTAAAAAATTATGGTGTAGTTTCCAATCCGGAATTTTTGGTTGGCGGTAAGGCAGTAGAAGGGGCAATTAAACCAGATCGGGTGGTGGTAGGCGCTAGCAATGCACGAGATTTTGAAATAATGCGCCAAGTTTATCAACGTTTTAGCGATGCGCCAGAGGTAAAATATATTGAAGCCGCCCCGCCTGAAGCTGAAGCGAGTAAGTTGCTTGCTAATTTTTATTTGTTTGCTAAATTAGCTATCTGTTTTGATGTAATTGGTCGAGCTTGCGAAGCTTATCCAGGTATGCAATTTGAAAATTTACGCCGTATTTTAACTTCTGACAAGCGCATTGGTAGTTGGGGTTTTTATAACAGTCTTTACGCTGGTGGCAGTTGCTTGATTAAAGACGCGCGTTCGCTTTCTCATCAATTACAAACAGTTGGCAAGAGTGCTGATTTAATCGACGAGGTTTATACTGCGAATCGACGGCAGTTGGAATTGTTTCTTTCTCGTTTTGAAAATGAGGCCAATGGCAATTGGGCTGGTAAAAAAATAGCCCTCATTGGTTTGTCATTTAAGCGCGATACCAACGATACTCGTAATTCACCGGCCATTGATATTTCTCGATTTTTGTTAGAGAAACAAGTTGGCGAGATACGTTTGTGCGATCCAGCAGCGTCAACTGATTTTAAACGTTTGTTTCCAGAGTCAAAGCAGTTTGTATATTTCGCGCATGAATTTGAAGCCGCCAAAGATGCTGATATTATTATCGTGGCTACCGACTGGCCACAATTTCGTGGTTTGGCTGATTCTATTATCACAGAATTAAAACACAAGCCTTTAATTATGGATGGACGCCGCATTCTCCAGCATCGTTATAATGATTTGCAAAAAGCCGGTTTTGATATTATTGCGGTTGGTTCGCCATTTATTAAGGGTAAAAAATAGATTATATGGTTACTTTTGAACAATTGAAAAACAAACAAGAAAAAATTTGCGTAGTTGGTTTGGGTTATGTTGGTTTACCTTTGGCCTATTTGTTGGCGCAAAAATTTATTACCATTGGTTTTGATGTTAATTCTAAGAAAGTTGCCGAATTAAAGCAGGGGGTTGACCGCACCGGAGAAGTGGGTGAAAAAATAAAAGAATCGTCATTGGAGTTGACCGAAGACCCCACTAGAATAAAAGAGGCTAAATTTATAATTTTAGCCATTCCTACTCCAAACAACAAACACAATGATCCAGATTTAACTTTGTTAGAAAAAGCTTCGGCCATGGTAGGAAAAAATTTATCAGCCGGCTCAATTATAGTTTATGAATCTACTGTTTATCCGGGGGTGACCGAAGATATCTGTGTGCCGATTATCGAAAATGAATCAGGTTTAAAATGCGGAGTTGATTTCAAAGTCGGTTATTCACCGGAACGGGTTAATCCGGGTGATAAAGAACATACGATTGATCGAATTATCAAAGTTGTTTCTGGTATGGACGCTGAGTCTTTAGAAATTATTAGCAATATTTATGGTTCGATTACTTCGGCCGGTACATTTCGCGCTGCCTCAATTAAAGTAGCCGAAGCCGGAAAAGTTATCGAAAATACTCAACGAGATTTAAATATTGCCCTCATGAACGAGTTAGCGATTATTTTTGGTCGATTAGGGATTAGTATTTATGATGTTTTAGCTGCTGCTGGTACTAAATGGAATTTTCTTAAATTTACGCCGGGAATGGTAGGTGGGCATTGTATTGGTGTAGATCCATATTATCTGACTTATTTAGCCGAAAGTTTAGGACACCACCCCGAAGTAATTTTATCTGGTCGACGCATAAATGATAGTATGGGGCGTTATATTGCCAGGCAGATTTTGAAGTGTATGGCAAAAAAAGATAGAATTATTAGCACATCTCGAGTGGCTATTTTTGGTATGACTTTTAAAGAAAATGTTCCTGATGTTCGTAATTCAAGAGTTTATGATTTGTATAAAGAATTAAAAGAATTTGGATTGCAGCCATTAGTTTATGATCCTTATGCCAATCGAGAAGAAACCAAACACGAGTATGGCATTGATTTGTGTGATAAAAAAGATATTAAAAATATCGACGTGATTATCGTGGCAGTTGCGCATGATGAATTTAAAAAAATGAATATTGCTGATTTTAAAATTTTGATGAATGATAAAGATTTATTAATCGCTGATATTAAACACATTTTAAACAAGGATGAAATTAAGCGTGGCGGTATTAATTATTGGTCAATGTAATTTGTATGAATATAGAAGGCGGATGTGAATATCGTGAAGATCAAAATCAAAAATTAGAAATGGTGGTAATGTTGGGAGCGAGTTTTCGAGGGCTGCCAAAGATGTCTTTTGAGCACTTTCCTTTGCATTTAGATACCACCAAAAGAGACATGCCGATTGGACGTGACGGTTTACCTAAAGAGGTGGTGGGAGGCGATGTAAGGTTGCGCGCAATTGTTCAGTATGTTGAACAATTTAAAAATAGCAACCAGGGTAAAAATATTCATATTTTTACCACTGGTGGTCCGGAAAAAGGCGTAAGTGATGATTATAAACAAACCTCGCGTGCTTTGGCTGCAAGAGGAAAATTGATCAACAAGCACGATCTTCCAGAAGATTTAGTGACCGCGATTAAATCCAGTGGTTCGACTTTAGGCAACGCCAAAGCATTGGCATTGTGGGCAAAAGAGCATAAAGATGTAGTCGGTAAATTAGAAACAATAAAAATTTTAACTAACGAATTTCACATGACACGAGCTTGGGTTATGTTTGTTGGCGCCATGTATTCCGAAGAAAACAACGGTGGTGATATTTTTAAAATCATGTCAACTGAAGACAAGGAATTGATCAAACAAACTCTGGCAGATACTTTATCAGACATAACGAATGGAGACCATCAGGCGTTGAAAAAAATTAAACAAATTTTTGCTAAATATTTATCAAAAGCAAGTGTGAAGGTTGAGTCGTTAGTAGCCGAGGATATATTATTATCTTCTCAAGAAAAAGGATCGCAAAAGTATGCCAAACTAGTCAAATACGATCCGTTGGTGCAGGCGGCGCGTGTAAATGAGCGAATTGGCATTGGCGATTTGTTAGATGGAAAATATCAAGTAAAATAATTAATTAATTAATTTTTTATGTCTCATTATCTCGTAACCGGCGGTGCCGGATTTATTGGAACAAATATTGTTAAAATGCTTTTAGAACAAGGTCATCAAGTGCGCGTGTTCGATAATTTTTCAGGCGGCAGGTTTGAAAATCGTGTTCAAGCCAGTGCAGAATATTTTGAGGGTGACATTCGTAATATGGATGATCTAAACAAAGCTATGGTTGGAATTGACGGTGTTTTTCATACGGCCGCTGTACCGCGTATGCCTTATTCGGTTGAACATCCACAAGAAACTAATGAGAACAATATTACCGGCACTTTGAATGTTTTGGTGGCTGCGCGCGATGCCAAAGTTAAGCGATTGGTCTATAGCGCCTCGTCTTCGGCTTATGGTAATCAAAAAACTTTACCATTCGTAGAAACCATGAAACCATGTCCGATGAGCCCTTATGGTTTGCAGAAATTTGTGGGAGAAGAATATTGTCGTTTATTTTTTGAATTATATGGCTTAGAAACTGTTGCCCTGCGTTATTTTAATGTGTATGGACCGTTTTTAGATCCAAATGGCGCCTATGCTTTGGTTATAGGAAAATTTTTACGTCAGAAAAAGGCTGGCGAACCGATGACTGTTTGTGGTGATGGAGAGTATTATCGTGACTATACTCATGTGAGCGATATCGCGCGTGCAAATATTTTAGCGATGACTAACGACAAAGTCGGACACGGTGAAGTTATCAATGCTGGTTTTGGCGATCCACATTCGGTAAATGAATTAGTAAAGTTAATTGGCGGAGAATTTAAATTTGTTGATCCGCGTCTCGGTGATCCACGCCATACCAAAGCCGACAACACTTTGGCGAAAAATTTACTTGGTTGGGAGCCAAAAATCAGATTGGAGCAGGGGATAATTGAGCTTAAAAAAGAATGGGGAATATAATAAAATACCTCGCCAGTGGCGAGGTATTTTTTTGAAGTATTTAGGCGATTACATTGGCGAATCTGGCCATCTTTAAACTACCGTCAAAACGCTTGCGTTTGCGAGTAGTGAATTTTACCTTGCCATTGCTCATAGCAAACAAAGTATCATCTTTTCCTTTTTTAACATTAATTCCAGGATGAGTTTTAGTGCCGCGTTGGCGAACAATAATCATACCGGTTTTAATAACCTGTCCGTCGTGGACCTTGACTCCAAGTCGTTTAGCTTGTGAATCGCGGCCCAACCGTGTTGAACCACCTGCTTTTTTATGCGACATATTTTATAAAATCAAAATTCAAAAAATATTGTAGCATTAGTATATAGCATATTAGACAACTTGTCAAGACGTATAAAAGCTGTTAAAATAAGCTTAGATTAAAGGTTATTATAGTTTTGATTTTTGGTCTTTAATTTTTCATTTTCACTATGTTTTATTCTCCAAAATTATTTATTCGTGATCCATGGATTTTGGCCACTTTTAGTTTGTCCATTGTTTGTTTGTTGGCAATGTGGTGGCGAACTTTATTTTTTGTAACCAGTGGTATGGGTCAGATTTTTTTGCACTATACTTCAATTTTTGGTGTTGATTTGGTGGGAGAATGGTGGCGGATTTTTTTTCTGCCAGCTGGCGGCAAGCTTTTGATGGTAGTTAATTTTATTTTGGGTTTGTTGGTATATCGTGATGATAAATTTTTGGCTAGATTTTTTGGAGTGGCTACCTTATTGATTGAAATATTTTTATTGATTGGAGTTTGGTTGATAGTAGGTTTGAATATTTAATTATGAATCACAGCACCAAAACTAAACAGGCTGACAGAAAATTTTTAATTTACCTTTTTGTTTTAGTTGTGTTTGGCTTGGTGGCGTTGACTTCCGCCTCCGGTCCGAGCGGGTATGAAAAATTTGGTGACAGCTATTTTTATGTTAAACGGCAAATATTATTCGGCTTACTTCCTGGGTTGGTTGGTTTTCTTGTTTTGGCTCGGATTCCTTATCATATATGGCAAAAGTTTAGTTTATGGGTTTATGGAATTACTTTAGTTTTGTTGATTTTAGTGTTTGTGCCTGGAATGGGCATAGTAATAAACGGTTCGCATAGTTGGCTCGCACTTGGTAATTTTACTTTTCAATCATCAGAATTAGCAAAGCTAGCAGTGATCATTATGGCCGCCCATCTTTTGTCCGACCCCAAACGTGATTTGACGGATTGGAAAAATGGATTATTGCCAATTTTGGCAATTTTAGCTCCGGCATTAATTTTAGTTTTATTACAACCAGATATCGGTACGTTGTCTATTTTGGTAGTGATTATTTTCATGATGTTATATCTAGCCAAAATTCCCAAATCATTTTTGGCGGTGTTGGGAGCACTCGCGGCCATTGCTTTCGTTGGATTGATGCTTTTGGCGCCATATCGCGTGCAGAGATTGACTACTTTTTTACATCCAGAACTAGATCCTAAGGGTGTTGGTTATCATATTAATCAAGCATTTTTGGCTGTTGGTTCTGGTGGTGTTTGGGGATTGGGTTTGGGACATTCGCGTCAAAAGTTTCAATATTTGCCAGAAGTTGATGCAGATTCAATTTTTGCAGTAATAGCGGAAGAAACTGGGTTTATTTTTTCCGTCTGTTTGGTGGTTTTGATTTTGCTTTTTAGCTGGCGTGGTTTAAGTATTGCCAGTGCCGCTCCAGATTTATTTGGAAAATTATTATCCGGAGGAATTATGGTTTGGTTTTTTTGGCAATCATTTTTAAATATTGGTGCCATGGTGGGAGCAGTGCCGTTAACCGGTGTGCCTTTGCCGTTTATTAGCCATGGCGGTTCGGCTTTGGCTATTGCTCTTGCGTCAATGGGGATGGTTGCTAGTGTCAGTCGCAATAATTATTGATATTTTTATTATGAAATTATTAGTAACAGGAGGTTGTGGATTTATTGGTTCGAATTTTATTAGTTATGTACTAGAAAAATATCCATCCGATTCGGTGGTGAATTTGGATTTATTAACTTACGCCGGTAATTTGGAAAATTTACGCAATTTAGAAAATGATGCACGTTATAAATTTGTAAAAGGGGATATTAAAGATAAGGATTTGGTAAATGATTTAGTAAAAGATGTTGATGTGATTATAAATTTTGCTGCCGAAACACATGTCGACCGGTCAATTATGGATTCCGCCGCATTTTTACATACCAATGTTTTAGGAACGCAAAATTTATTGGAGGCAGCAAGAAATAACGGATTAAAACGTTTTCATCATGTTTCCACTGATGAAGTATTTGGTGCTTTGGGCGAAAATGATCCGGCGTTTAATGAAACAACTGTTTATGCCCCACGCAGCCCTTATGCCACCAGCAAAGCCGCTTCTGATCATTTAGTGCGCGCGTATTACTATACTTACGGTTTACCAATTACTATTTCAAACTGCTCCAACAACTATGGTCCTTATCAATTTCCGGAAAAATTACATGGACTTTTCATTACTAATTTGTTGGAAGGAAAGAAGGTGCCAGTGTACGGCGATGGTTTACAAATTCGTGATTGGCTTTTTGTAGAGGATCATTGTCGTGCGTTAGACTTGATCTTGCATAAAGGTAAAATCGGTGAGACATATTGTGTTGGTGGTGATTGTGAAAAAACCAATTTAGAAATTACCAAAAAGGTTCTATCCCTTTTAGATTTAGATGAAGAAATGATCGAACATGTGAAAGATCGGCTTGGGCATGATCGTCGTTATGCGATTAATTATTCTAAAATTAAAAATGAACTTGGCTGGGAGCCAGAAATTAATTTTGAAGATGGTATGAAAAAAACAGTAGAATGGTATAAAAATAATTTAGATTGGTGGAAAAAAATAAAAAGTGGAGAATATTTAAAATATTATGAAAAACAGTATGGGAAATAAAATTTTAATTATTGGCAATGGTTGGTTGGGTACGCGCTGTCATGAGGAGTGGCCTGACGCTATTTTGAGCGACCGTATCACCAAAACTGAAGATGACGTGCTGCGATTATTAGATGAATATCAACCAACAGTGGTTTTAAACGCTGCTGGTGTTGTTGGTAAGCCAAATGTTGATTGGTGCGAAACTCACCAATTAGAAACCATCGAAGGCAATACAATTTTACCAATTATCATAGCTCGGGCCTGTCAAAAACGTGGTATATATTTATTGCATATTGGAACCGGTTGTATTTTTTATGGGGTCTCGCCGCATGGTGGCCCATGGAAAGAAGACGATTATGCTAATCCTGTAGCAGTTTATACACGTTCTAAATATGCTGCTGATTTAGTGTTAGAAACATTGCCTAATGTTGGTATTGCCAGAATAAGAATGCCACTTGATTATCGTTCGGCACCCGGAAATTTAATTGATAAATTGGCGCGATTGCAAAAAGTAGTTGATGTTGAAAATAGTATTACGGTTATACCAGATATGATAAAAGTTTTTAGGGAATTATTAGAGAAAAAGGCTAGCGGTATTTTTCACTGTACAAATCCCGGCTCGATCACCCACAAAGAAATTATTGCGCTTTATGAAAAATATGTTGATCCTAATCATAAAAATGAATGGATTACAGAGGGTGAGTTGGTAGCTTGCGGTTTGGCTACCAAAAAACGTTCCAATAATATTATGCAATCGCTCAATTTGCCAAAATTTGGCATTTCAATGCGGTCTGTAAAAGAAGCAGTGGAAGAAACTATGAAAATTTACGCTGAAAATAAAAAATAAGTTTATTTAATATGAACATAGACAACCTATCGGAAATAAAAAAATTGGATAGCAAAAATATGCTTGGAAGTATTGAGCAGTTAAGTGAACAGGTAAAACAGGTCGCTCAAATGGCCGGAATATTTAAATTGCCGGCAATTTATAAAAAGTGTAATAAAATTTTAGTTTTGGGTATGGGTGGTTCGGCTTTGGGTGCGCATTTTGTAAAAAGCGTATATGCTATGAATTTTAAATTGCCGATTGAAATTGTTAATGATTACCATGTTCCAGCTTGGGTGGATAAAAATACACTCATTGTTTTTTCAAGTTATTCTGGCACAACCGAAGAGGTACTGAGTGCGGCTGTTGAAGCGAAAAAATCAGGAGCCAAAATAGTTGGTCTTACTATCGGCGGTAAGCTTTTGGAATTTTTGAAAAAAAATAAGCTACCTTGTTTTGTTTTTGATCCTAAATACA